>RCUI01000030.1_pt1 | contig 55793 bp, 51 predicted proteins | sample 2166121 | NCBI WGS metagenome assembly RCUI01 (sample SAMN09932700, study PRJNA488358) | compost metagenome | feature: garden; material: soil; isolation source: compost soil in succinic acid-enriched culture | place: Germany: Experimental Botanical Garden Goettingen | collected 2016-01-27
CGGCCACACGGTTGCGTTCCAGCAGGCGGTCAGAACCACCTTCGGCTACGCGGTTACGCTCCAGCAGGCGATCCGAGCCACCTTCGGCCAGAGGGTTCAGGGGCTGTGAAATCTCCGTGGAGCTGGAGCGCGACTCAGCGGTCAGGCTTTGTTCGCTGGCTGGAATGGCGAAGGCATTGGCGGCCAGGATGGACAGGGACAGGCTCAGCAGTAATTGGCGTTTCATGGTTCGGTGCTCCTCGGCGGGGCTGGAAAGTGAGTACGGAGCCAATGCTACGCTTGGGAGCGGGAGATAAAAGTTCATAAGGCTAATGGTGACAATCGATGGGATTGATGCTTTGCCGCGAGGGCTCTAGCACAATGGTTGCAGCGGCTATCAGGGAGCATTGTCGGGAGGAAGGAGCCAACAAAACCCCGCTATCATGCATCCGCGGTTAAACCCCTGAGGCTTTCATCAGTCCGATGATTAAGTGCCATCAATACGCCCACTCTTGCCGTGTGGTCGTCAGGAGAATCATGCAATGACGCGCCCCGCCAGAATCCTCACCTGGACCCTCGCCAGCCTGCTGCTGGTTCTGACGCTACTGATCATCCTCATCGCCACCTTCGACTGGAACCGGGTCAAGCCGACCCTCAACGCCAAAGTCTCCGAAGCCCTGCACAGGCCTTTCGCCATCAATGGCAACCTCGCTGTGCAGTGGCGCCGCGAGCCGGAGCAGGGCGGCTGGCGTGCCTGGGTACCGTGGCCGCATTTCATCGCCGAAGACCTCACCCTGGGTAACCCGGACTGGCTCAAGGCGCCGCAGATGGTCGGCCTCAAGCGCGTGGAATTTCGCCTTGCACCCCTGCCGTTGCTGTTCCAGCAGATCGTCATTCCCCGCATCGACCTCAACCAGCCCACCGCCAGCCTCAAGCGTCTGGCCGATGGCCGGGCCAACTGGACATTCGATTTCGGTCCCAAGGATGAGCAGAGCGAGCCGTCGAACTGGACGCTCGACATCGGCGCCATCGGTTTTGACAAAGGCCAGGTCAGCGTCGACGACCAGGCTCTGAAAACCACGCTGGATGTGCAGATCGACCCGCTGGGCAAACCGATCCCCTTCGGAGACATCGTCGGCAAGGCCTCGGCGCAGAAGGCCGGAGGGGCGCAGGACTATGCCTTCGGGCTCAAGGTGAAAGGCCGCTACAAGGGCCAGGCGCTGTCTGGCGACGGCAAGATCGGCGGCCTGCTGGCGCTGCAGGATGCTACCCAGCCGTTTCCCTTGCAGGCCGACGTGAAGATTGCCGATACCCGGATCGCATTGGCCGGCACCCTGACCGACCCGCGCAACCTCGGCGCGCTGGATCTGCGCCTGCGCTTGTCGGGCGCGAGCCTGAGCAACCTGTATCCGCTGACCGGCGTGACCTTGCCGGACTCACCGCCTTACGCCACGGACGGCCACCTGGTGGCCAAGCTGCATAAGCCGGGTGGTGCGCTGTTTCGCTACGAAGGCTTCAACGGCAAGATCGGCAACAGCGATATTCATGGCGACCTGACCTTCGTTTCCACTCAGCCGCGCCCCAAGCTCAGCGGTAACCTGGTGTCCAATCAGTTGCTGTTCAAGGACCTTGCGCCACTGATTGGCGCCGACTCCAATGCCGAACAGAAGGCCCGGGGCGGCGCCAGTAAACAACCCGCCGGCAAGGTGCTGCCGGTGGAGGAGTTTCGCACCGAGCGCTGGCGCACCATGGATGCCGACGTGACCTTCAGCGGCAAGCGCATCGTTCACAGCGAGGCGTTGCCGTTCAACGACCTTTCCGCCCACTTCGTCCTCGACGACGGTGTGCTGCGCCTGGAACCGCTGCGCTTTGGTGTAGCAGGCGGCAAGCTCGATGCCCAGATCCGCCTGGATGGTCGCACGGTGCCGTTGCAAGGCCGTGCCCAGCTCAGTGCGCGGGGGTTCAAGCTCAAGCAGTTGTTTCCGACATTCGAGCCGATGAAAACCAGTTTCGGCCAGCTCAATGGCGATGCGGACCTAAGTGGTCGTGGCAACTCGGTGGCCGCCTTGCTGGCAACGGCCAACGGCGACCTGAAGATGCTGATCAACGATGGCGCGATCAGCCGCGGACTGATGGAAATCGCCGGGCTCAATGTGGGTAACTACGTGGTGGGCCAGCTGTTTGGCGACAAGGAAGTGAAGATCAACTGCGCCGCTGCCGACTTCGGCATCAAGGACGGGTTGGCGACGACCCGGTTGTTCGTGTTCGATACCGAGAACGCGATCATCTACATCAATGGCACTGCCAACTTTGCCACCGAGCAACTGGATTTGAAGATCAACCCTGAATCCAAGGGGCTGCGACTGTTCTCGCTGCGTTCACCGCTGTATGTACGTGGCCCCTTCGCCAAGCCAAGCGCCGGTGTGCAAGCCGTGCCGTTGGCGTTGCGTGGGGCGGGGATGGTGGCGCTGGGGGTAGTGATCGGCCCGGCGGCGGGCTTGCTGGCGCTGGTGGCGCCGGGTGGGGATGTGCCTAATCAATGCACGCCGTTGTTGGAGCAGATGAAATCAGGCAAGGCGCCGCGCACGGTCAAGGCGGGTTGAACGCGGGGCAAGGCCAGACTTGCCCCGCGATCCGGTCCTAAAGCCCCTTCAACAGGTCCGCCATATCATCGGCGTGCTCTTCTTCCTGTGCCAGGATGTCTTCGAAGATGCGCCGGGTGGTCGGGTCGCTCTCACCGATGTACTGGATGATCTCGCGGTAGCTGTCGATGGCGATCCGCTCGGCCACCAGGTCTTCGAGCACCATGTCCTTGAGGTTCTTGCCGGCCACGTACTGGGCATGGGAGTTCTTGCTCAGGTTGTCCGGATTGAGGTCCGGTTCGCCACCCAACTGCACGATGCGCTCGGCCAGTTTGTCGGCATGCTCTAGCTCCTGGGTGGCATGTTCGAGAAACTCCTCGGCCGCAACGCTGGCCTTGATACCGCTGGCCATGTAGTAGTGGCGCTTGTAGCGCAGGGCGCACACCCACTCGGTGGCCAACGACTCATTGAGCAGGCGCAGGATAGTCTCCCGGTCGGCGTTGTAGCCTTCGGTCACGGCGCCTTGCTCCACATGCTGGCGGGCACGTGCGCGCAGGGTTTTCACATCGGTCAGTTCAACGGTGCTCATTGTCATCTCCAGGCTGCTAACGGGATGTTTTCGGGGCTAGACGCCGGCCTTGGCCTTGGCTTTCTCGACGGCAGCGTCGTCTTCCTGGCGTTGCTCACAGGTCTTGAAGCCCTTGTCGTCGACATGGCCGGTGGCGTCGAAGCGCACGTAGTAGGGCTGCTGGTGACCGTCGCGGTTGAGGATGTAGTTGTTGCAGGTACCACCATGAGGCAGGTCGATGGCCGTGGACGGGTTGCCGCCGATGGCGATGACTCGCTGCATGGTCATGCCGTTCTCTACTTGCTTGACCAGCGGTTCGTCGCGATAGGTGACGTAATCCACCGGGTTCTCTGGACGGCTGCCGCAGGCGGCCAGGGCGGTGGTGGCCAGGAGGATTGCCAGGGTCTGTTTGTACATGGTCCAGCTCCTTGCTGAGGGTCTACAGGGTTGGAACCGCAGCGCGCGCCGGGAGTTCGATTGCGATTGCAATCGAAGTGCCTGTAGGGTTGGCCGACTGTCCACGGAACGGGGGAATGCAGCCATGGCGCAAGCGCTTGCCACACGTTATCCACTGGTGCTGGTGCCGGGCATGCTCGGCTTTGTCCGCCTGCTGCTCTATCCCTACTGGTTCGGCATCGTGTCGGCCCTGCGCCGGGGCGGGGCCCAGGTGTTTGCCATTCAGGTATCGCCGATCAACTCCACCGAGGTGCGTGGCGAGCAGTTGCTGCGGATCATCGAAGACCTCCGCGCCCACCACGGCATCGACAAGGTCAACCTGCTCGGCCACAGCCAGGGCGCCCTGACGGCCCGTTATGCCGCTGCCCGGCGTCCGGAATGGGTGGCCTCGGTGACGTCCGTCGCCGGCCCCAACCACGGCTCGGAACTGGCCGATTACCTGCACGAGAAATACCCCGCCGACTCTGCCCGCGGACGCGTGCTCAAGGCGGTTTTGCATGGCCTGGGGGTGTTGATGGGGTGGTTGGAAACCGGCTGGCGGGGGCCGAAACTGCCCATCGATGTACACGCCTCGCACCATTCGCTGACCCGTGCCGGTGTTGCCCTGTTCAATCAGGCTTATCCACAGGGCCTGCCTACCACCTGGGGCGGGGAAGGGCCGGCCGAGGTCAATGGCGTACGCTACTACTCTTGGTCGGGCACCTTGCAGCCGGGGCTGACCGACACCGGCCTGAACCGCCTGGACGGCAGCAACCGCTTTTGCCGCTTGTTTGCCCGCACCTTCGTCCATGAGGTCGGGCAGTGCGACGGCATGGTCGGGCGCTACAGCTCGCACTTGGGCCAGGTGATTGGTGATGACTACCCGCTCGACCACCTGGATATCGTCAATCAGTCACTCGGCGCGGTCGGCAAGGGCGCTGATCCAGTGCGCCTGTTCACCGAGCACGCCGAGCGACTCAAGGCTGCGGGGCTGTAGCGTGGGCAGGACGCACCGGGGTTTTCCAGCGTTCGGCAAGGATCACCCCGGCCAGCGTCAGCAGGCCGCCGAACAGGTGATACAGGGCCAGTTGCTCATCGAGTGCAACCGCAGCGATCACCGCGGTAACCGCAGGCAGCAAGTTGAAGAACAGCGTGGTGCGGCTGGGGCCCAGGCGGCTGACGGCCTGCATCCACACCAGCGGCGCGACCATCGAGGCGAGCACGCAGGCGTACAGCACCAGGCCGATGTTGCCCGTGCCAAGGCCGGTCTTGTCCGAGAACAGAAACAGTGGAAACAGCACGATGATCGCCACCAGTACCTGCAGGTAAAGCAGCAGCAAGGGCGGCAGGCGCAGTTGCCATTTCTTCAGCAAGGTGCTGTATAGCGCATAGGCCAGGGTGGCAATCAGCATCAGCGCATCGCCGCCATTGAGGCCGTGTTGCACCAGCACGCCCAGGTCACCCGCCGATACCACCACCAGCACGCCGACCAACGAGACCAGCGCGCCGATCAGCGCACCGTAGGTCAGGCGCTGGCCCAGGCTGATGATGGCCATGGCCAGCGACATCAACGGCATCAGCGAGAGGATGATGCCCATGTTGGTGGCGCTGGTGATCGCCGCCGCGAAGTACGCCAGGCTTTGATACACCGCCATGCCCAGCACGCCGAGAATGAAGATCTTGCCGAGGTTGGGGCGGATCTGGGCCCAGTTTCGCAGCATCGGCCGCAGCAGGAACGGGGTGAACAGCAGCCCGGCCAGCAGCCAGCGATAGAAGCCGATCTCGGCGGGAAAGATCGCGCCGGCCGACATCTTGGTGACCACGGTATTGCCGGCCCAGATCAGAATGGCCAGCAGGGGAAACGCATAATTCATGAAGCAGGAACTCTTGAGGGTACAGGGAGCTATTATCCGCCTGTCTGTCTTGTTGCTTATACTTGCATCCAGACAACCGGCCCATCGATCCAGACACCATGGCACGTAAATACGTCAACATCCCGCAATTCGACGCCTTGCCGGCGCCGGTGTACTTCCGCTACGACGAGTTCGGCGCCGATACCCACAGCGCCGCGCACCGGCACGGCTGGGGCCAGCTCAACTATGCGGCCCACGGCATCATGCACCTGGAGATCGGTGGGCAGCGCTTCGTCTCGCCGCCCCACTACGCGGTGTGGGTGCCACCCGACACCGAGCACAGTTGCTACAACCCCCAGGCCATTGTTTACCGTTCGGTGTATCTGGACCGCGCCTTGTGCCAAACGCTCCCGGCGCAGCCCTGCACCCTGGTGATCAGTGAAATCCTCAAGGCAATCCTGGGCGACTTTGCCCGGCGCGACGTGAAAGTCCCGGTAGACGAGGCCGACCGGCGGCTGGCCCAGGTATTGGTAGACCAGCTGCGCCTCGCCCCGACTCAGACGTGTTTCTTGCCCTATGCCCGCAGCGCCGGCCTGCACGCCGTACTGCAGGCCCTGCACGACGAACCTGGGGACAATCGGCCGCTGGCCGACTGGGCAGCTTCGGTGCATGTCAGTGAACGGACCCTGGCCCGCCAGTTCGCGCGCGAATTGGGCATGAGCTTTGGCGAGTGGCGCCTGCGCCTGCGGTTTTTGCGTGCTATCGAGGGGCTGGAGCAGAACCTGCCGATCCAGCAGATCGCCTTCGAGCTGGGCTACAGCAGCCCATCGGCTTTTATCGCCATGTTCCAGCGTCATGCCCACTGCACGCCCGAGCAATATCGGCGCCAGGCCCGGGCCGGGGGGGTGTAAGGATTGTTGTCTACACTCAGGGCGATGCTGCGCGACGGGCGCTGCGACAAGGAGAGACACTATGAAGTGGGTGCGTGTACCGCTGCTGTTGCTGGGCGTATTGATGTGTTCACAGGGCTTCGCCGCCACCGCTCAACAGGAAAAAATGAAAACCTGCAACGCTGACGCCACCGCCAAGGCCCTCAAGGGCGATGAGCGCCAGGCCTTCATGAGCGGGTGCCTCAAGGCCAAGCCCGCCACCCAGCAGGAAAAAATGAAAACCTGTAATGCCGATGCCACCACCAAGGCGCTCAAGGGCGACGAACGCAAGGCGTTCATGAGCGACTGCCTGAAGAAAAAATGAGCCGCTGGGCCTGACCCGGGTCAGCCGCTGCCAACGCAGCGGCCGCGGCACTATGCCTGCCCGGCGAAGGCTGGCAGACTGCGCCTTTTCCTGCAGTTGCCCCCTTGAGGTTGTATGACCTTCACTCCGCGCCAGATCAAACTGGCCAGTTGGATCATTGTGTTCGCCGGCCTGTTGCTGGCGCTGCCGCTCAAGCTGTTGCCGAGCCTGTTGGCAGGCTTGCTGGTGTTCGAGCTGGTCAACATGCTTACCCCCAAGCTGCAGCACCTGATTGCCGGGGAGCGGGCGCGCTGGCTGGCGGTGGCCCTGCTCGGTACGCTGGTGGTCAGCACGCTGACCTTGCTGTTTGCCGGTGCCATCAGTTTCCTGTTGCACGAGGCCGAGAACCCCGGCGCCTCGCTGGACAAGTTCATGCTTCTGGTGGATCAGGCCCGCGGCCAGCTGCCGCCCTTCGTCGACGCCTACCTGCCGGCCAGCGCTGCCGAGTTCAAGGTGGCCATCGGCGAATGGCTCAAGACCCACCTGGGCGAGCTGCAACTGGTGGGCAAGGGCGCGGCGCACATGTTCGTCACCCTGCTGATCGGCATGATCCTGGGGGCCATCGTTGCCCTGCAGCGCATCCCCGACATTTCCCGGCGCAAGCCGTTGGCGGCAGCGCTGTTCAACCGCCTGGCGCTGTTGGTGCAGGCATTTCGCAACATCGTCTTCGCCCAGATCAAGATTTCGCTGCTCAATACCTTTTTCACCGGGATTTTCCTGGCGGTGGTACTGCCGATGTTCGGCGTCCACCTGCCGCTGACCAAGACCCTGATCGTGCTGACCTTCCTGCTGGGGTTGTTGCCGGTCATTGGCAATTTGATGTCCAACACCCTGATCACCATCGTCGGCCTGTCACTGTCGATCTGGGTGGCCATGGCGGCGCTGGGCTATTTGATTGTTATCCACAAGGTCGAGTACTTCCTCAACGCGCGGATTGTCGGCGGGCAGATCAGTGCCAAGTCGTGGGAACTGCTGTTGGCAATGTTGGTGTGCGAGGCGGCATTTGGCTTGCCGGGGGTGGTGGCAGGGCCGATCTACTATGCGTACCTGAAGAGTGAGCTGAGGCAGGCTGAGCTGGTTTGACAGCATCGCGGGGCAACGTCTCGACTTGCCCCGCGATCGGTGTTCAGCCGTACCGCTTGCGCGCTTCGATCGCCAACCCGCTACCAATACTGCCAAAGATGTTGCCCTCGACGTGCCGGGCCTTGGGCAGCATCGCCGCCACGCTCTGGCGCAACGCCGGAATACCGCTCGAACCACCGGTGAAGAACACCGTATCCACCTGCTCGACACCCACCCCGGCCTTGGCCAGCAGTTCGCTGACGCTGCCGCGCACACGTTCGAGCAGGCTGTCGATGGAGGCCTCGAACAACGCCCGGGTCAATTCCACGCTCAGGCCCGGCTCGACGCGCTTGAGGTCGACCAGGCGGCTGTCGGTGTGGGTGAGCTCGATCTTGGTCTCTTCCACTTCCATCGCCAACCAGTGCCCGGCGCGCTGTTCGATCAGCTTGAACAGGCGGTCGATGCCATTGGTGTCTTCGATGTCGTAGCGCATGCTGCCCAGGGCCAGCTGGGACTTTTGCGAGTACACCGAGTTGATGGTATGCCAGGTCGCCAGGTTCATGTGGTGGCTGGTCGGCATGAAGGCGCCGCTTTTCATCCGGCTGCCATAGCCGAACATCGGCATGACGCCCTGCAGGCTCAGTTGTTTGTCGAAGTCGGTACCGCCGATGTGTACACCACCGGTGGCGAGGATGTCTTCATGGCGGTCGTCGAGCATGTGCCGCTCAGGTGCCAGGCGCACCAGGGAGAAGTCCGAGGTACCCCCGCCGATGTCGACGATCAGCACCAGTTCCTCGCCCTGGATGTTCGACTCGTAGTCGAAGGCCGCGGCAATCGGCTCGTACTGGAAGGAGACTTCCTTGAAACCGATCTTCTTCGCCACCTCTGCCAGCGTGTCTTCGGCTTCCTGGTCGGCGGCCTGGTCGTCATCGACAAAGTGTACCGGACGGCCCAGCACCACTTCATCGAACGCGCGGCCGGCGTTGGCTTCGGCGCGCTTTTTCAGCTCGCCGATAAACATGCCCAACAGGTCCTTGAACGGCAGGGCGGTGCCCAGCACGCTGGTGTCGTGCTTGATCAGCTTGGAGCCCAGCAGGCTCTTGAGCGAGCGCATCAGCCGGCCTTCATAACCTTCGAGGTATTCGTGCAGGGCCAGCCGGCCGTAGACCGGGCGGCGCTCCTCGATGTTGAAGAACACCACCGACGGCAGGGTGATCTTGCCGTCTTCCAGGGCGATCAACGACTCCACGCCCGGGCGATGCCAGCCGACGGTGGAGTTGGAGGTGCCAAAGTCGATGCCGCAGGCACGGGCCGGGGATGCGTCACTCATGGGATGTACTGTCCGGGGGAAAAACGGCCGCGCAGTTTATGCCAGTTGTCAGCAGAATCAAGACCGAATATCTGCTTTGCATCAAACCCAGGGACGCCTTGTAAAGGCTATGCTTGACCCCCATCTACAGCAGCATCAAATTTACTCATGGTGGTTCCTTAGATGGACTTCAAAGACTACTACAAGATACTTGGCGTAGAGCCCACGGCGGACGACAAGGCGATCAAGACCGCCTACCGCAAGCTTGCGCGCAAGTATCACCCCGACGTCAGCAAAGAGCGTGACGCCGAAGAAAAATTCAAGGAGGCCAACGAGGCCTACGAGGCCTTGAGCAGCCCGGAAAAACGCGCCGAATACGACGAACTGCGTAAATATGGCCAGCATGGCCGGCCGTTCCAGGGCCCGCCTGGCTGGGAAAGTCGCAGCAGCGGCGGGTTTGAGGGCGGTGATTTTTCCGATTTCTTCAGCTCGATCTTTGGCGCTCGCAGTGGCAATGGCAACGGCAATCCCTTTGGCCGCGGCCAGCAACGCAGCACCGGTCGGCGAGGGCAGGATGTGGAAATGGAACTGGCGATTTTCCTCGAGGAAACCCTGTCCACCGAGTCGAAACAGATCAGCTTCCAGGTGCCGCAGTACAACGGCAGCGGCCAGCGCACCGGCTTCACCACCAAGACCCTGAACGTGAAGATTCCAGCCGGCGTCAGCGATGGCGAGAAGATCCGCCTCAAGGGCCAGGGCGCACCGGGGATTGGCGGCGGCGCCAACGGTGACCTGTTCCTGACCATTCGCATGGCACCGCACCCGCTGTTCGATGTCGAAGGTCATGATCTGATCATCACCGTGCCCCTGGCGCCATGGGAAGCTGCCCTGGGTACCAAGGTGGCGGTGCCGACCCTGACCGGCAAGATCAACCTGACCATTCGCCCAGACAGCCAGAGCGGTCAACGCCTGCGGGTCAAGGGCATGGGCCTGGCCAACAAGCAGGGCCAGCGCGGTGACCTGTATGCGCAGCTGAAGGTGGTGATGCCGAGCCACAACGACGATGCGACGCGCGAGTTGTGGAGCAAGCTGGCAGAGAAGGCGGCGTTCAATCCGAGGACACAATGGAGTAGCTGATCATGAGCAGTACCCTGGTCGTTCAACTGGACATGCAGACCCTGTGCCGGGAAGCCGATCTACCGGCGGCCTACGTGATCGAAATCGTCGAACATGGCATTGTCGAACCTTCTGGGCGAACGCCGGAAGAGTGGCTGTTTGACGATCAGGCCGCGGTGCTGGCCAAGCGCGCCGCCAAGCTGCAGCGTGACCTTGAGCTGGAGTGGGAAGGGGTGGCGCTGGCGCTGGAACTGCTGGAGGAAGTGCAGCAGTTGCGTAGCGAGAACTCAATGCTCAAGCAGCGCTTGGGCAGGTTCTTGCAGGGGTAAAGCCGATCGTTCGTAGCTGCTGCCGCAGGCTGCGATCGACTGCGTAGCAGTCGCCATATTGGTGTGTACGACCGTTTTGCGGCCGATCGCAGCCTGGCGGCAGCGGCTACAGCAATTTGAAATACAGGGCCGTCGCCCGATACATCCCGTCCGGCCCACAGGCATACTGCGGAATCTCGCCTGCCTTGCTATACCCCAGCGTCCGATAGAAGCCCTCTGCGCCTGACCCTGCCTCGGTATCCAGGTACAACAGCCCCCGCTGTTGCTGGCGTGCCGCAGCCTCCAGTGCCTGCATCAACTGCTGCCCCAGCCCGTGCTGGCGCACTTCGCTATGCACCAGCAGCTTCTGCACTTCAGCCCGGTTCAAACCATTGGGCTTCTGGCACAACCCCAGCTGCACACTGCCCAGTACTTGCTTGTCCTTGCTCACTACCCACAGCATCAGCTCACCGCTGGCCACGCGCTGCTTGACCTCGTCGAAGTAGCTGTTGGCCTGCTGTGTATCGATACCTTCCATGAAACCGACCGAGGCGCCGTGGCGCACGGCATCGATCAACAACGCCACCAGGCCGTCACGGTAGTGGGCAAAGCTTTCGTGAGTCACGCGGTTGAGTTGCGCAGCATTCATCGGGCATCACTCCGTCGAGCGTGGGGGCATACCGGGGTTGAGGATCAGTTGCATGAAGGTCAGGTCAAGCCAGCGGCCGAACTTCACGCCAACCTGGGGCATTTGCCCGTTGAGCGTGAAGCCCAGGCGTTCATGCAGGCGGATCGAGGCGGTGTTGCCGCTTTCGATGGCGGCGACCATCACATGCTTGTGGCAGGCACGGGCACGCTCGATCAGGGCCTGCATCAGCATAGGTCCCAGGCCGTTGCCGCGTTGGTCGCTGCGGATGTACACCGAGTGCTCGATGGTATGACGAAAGCCTTCAAACGGCCGCCAGTCACCGAAAGAGGCGTAGCCCAGCACGTCGCCGCTATCATCCACCGCCACCAGGATCGGGTAGCGCTGGGCCTCGCGGGCATCGAACCAGGCCTGGCGGTTGGCCAGGTCCACGGGTTGTTCATTCCAGATCGCCGTGGTGTTGAGCACGGCGTCGTTGTAAATGTCGCGAATGCCCGGCAGGTCGGCAGTTACGGCATCACGCAGCAGGTAGGTCATGGCAGCTTCTCGAACAGGTAGGCAGTGGCGCTCAGGTTAAATGGTTACCAGACCGCGCACACCTTCGGCCTCCATGTTTTCACCGCGTCCGGCCTGAACGATCTCGCCCCGGGACATCACCAGGTACTGGTCGGCAAGTTCGGCGGCAAAGTCGTAGAACTGCTCCACCAGCAGGATGGCCATATCGCCGCGGGCGGCCAGCGTGGCGATCACGGCGCCGATTTCCTTGATCACGGATGGCTGGATGCCCTCGGTCGGTTCATCGAGGATCAGCAGGCGTGGCTGGCTTGCCAGCGCGCGGCCGATGGCCAGTTGCTGTTGCTGGCCGCCGGAAAGATCACCGCCGCGGCGGTGCTTCATTTGCAGCAGCACCGGGAAGAGCTCGTAGATGAACGGCGGCACGCTTTTGGCCTGGCTGGCGCTGAAGCGGGAGAGGCCCATCAACAGGTTTTCCTCGACACTCAGGCGCGGGAAGATTTCCCGGCCCTGGGGCACGTAGGCAATACCGGCCTGTACCCGTTGATGCGGCTTGAATGCGGTGATCGGCTGGCCCTCCCAGAGTACGCTGCCTTCGCGGGTAGGCAGCAGGCCCATCAGGCAGCGCAGCAGGGTGGTCTTGCCGACGCCGTTGCGGCCGAGCAGGCAGGTGACTTCACCGACCTTGGCCTCGAAGGAGAGGCCACGCAGGATATGGCTGCCGCCGTAGTATTGGTGCAGGGAGTCGATTTTCAGCATGGTTTTTATCCTTGGTTGGCAATCGCGGGGCAAGTCGAGACGTCAAAAGTCACCGTCCGAGATAAACCTCGATCACCCGGTCGTCGGCCTGCACCTGCTCAAGCGATCCCTCGGCCAGCACACTGCCCTGGTGCAACACAGTGACGTGGTCGGCGATGCTGCCGACAAAGCCCATGTCATGCTCCACCACCATCAGCGAGTGCTTGCCCGCCAGCCCCTTGAACAACTCGGCGGTAAACTCGGTCTCGGCGTCGGTCATACCGGCCACCGGCTCGTCGAGCAGCAACAGTTGCGGGTCCTGCATCAACAGCATGCCGATCTCCAGGAACTGCTTCTGGCCGTGGGACAGCAACCCGGCCGGGCGCTGGGCCGAGGTTGTCAGGCGAATGGTGTGCAGGACTTCGTCGATGCGGTCGCGCTGTTCGCCGTTCAGGCGCGCTACCAGGCTGGCCAGCACCGACTTGTCGGCCTTCTGTGCCAGCTCCAGGTTCTCGTAAACACTCAATGCCTCGAACACCGTGGGCTTCTGGAATTTTCGCCCGATGCCGGCCTGGGCGATCTGCACCTCGCTCATGCGGGTCAGGTCCAGGGTGTCGCCGAACCAGGCCTTGCCTGTGATGGGGCGGGCCTTGCCGGTGATCACGTCCATCAGGGTGGTCTTGCCGGCACCATTGGGGCCGATGATGCAGCGCAACTCGCCGACGCCGATGTACAGGTTCAGGGCATTCAGGGCCTTGAAACCGTCGAAGCTGACGCTGATGTCCTCAAGGGTCAGCACGGTGCCGTGGCGCACATCCAGCCCCTGGCCGCGGGCCTGGCCCAGGCCGATGGCGTCGCGGCCGCTGCCGCCATCAAGGATCGGTTCGAGCATGAATTCCGGGTGTACCGGTGGCAGTGGTATGGCGCTCATTGTTCACCCCTTTTCTTCAACAGACCGACCACGCCCTTGGGCAGGTACAGGGTCACCAGAATGAACAGCGCTCCCAGGCAGAACAGCCAGTATTCGGGAAAGGCTACGGTGAACCAGCTCTTCATGCCGTTGACCAGGCCTGCGCCGAGCAGCGGGCCGATCAGTGTGCCGCGTCCACCCAGGGCTACCCACACGGCGGCTTCGATGGAGTTGGTCGGCGACATTTCACTGGGGTTGATGATGCCCACCTGCGGCACATACAGCGCCCCGGCCAGGCCGCAGAGCACGGCGCTCAGTACCCACACGAACAGCTTGAAGCCGCGTGGGTCGTAGCCACAGAACATCAGGCGGCTCTCGGCATCGCGCAGGGCAGTCAGCACTCGGCCGAACTTGCTGCGGGCCAGGCGCCAGCCCAGGTACAGGCTGGCCAGCAACAATGCCACGGTAAGCAGGAACAACACCGCCCGGGTGCTTTGTGCGGTGATTTCGAAGCCCAGGATGCTGCGAAAGTTGGTAAAGCCGTTGTTGCCGCCGAAGCCGGTTTCGTTGCGAAAGAACAGCAACATGCCAGCGAAGGTCAGGGCCTGGGTCATGATCGAGAAGTACACGCCCTTGATGCGTGAACGAAAGGCGAAAAAGCCGAACACCAGCGCCAGCAGTCCCGGCGCCAGCACCACCAGGCACAGGGCCCAGGCAAAGTGCTGGGTGCCGGCCCAGTACCAGGGCAGTTCGGTCCACGACAGGAAGGTCATGAAGGCGGGCAAGCCATCGCCGGCGGCTTCGCGCATCAGGTACATGCCCATGGCATAACCGCCCAGCGCAAAGAACAGGCCATGGCCCAGCGACAGCAGCCCGGCATAGCCCCAGACCAGGTCCAGTGCCAGGGCAACAATGGCATAGCAAAGGATCTTGCCGACCAGGGTCAGGGTATAGGCCGAGACCTGCAGGCCGTGGCCGTCGGGCAACAGCGACAGCAGCGGCAGGGCCAGCAGCACCAGCAGGGCAGCGGCGCCGACGGCCAGCGTCCAGCGCGGGCCGACCTTCTGGGTGGCGGTAACAAGCAGAGGCTGGTTCATCAGTCGATTACCCGTCCCTTGAGCGCAAAGAGGCCTTGCGGGCGCTTCTGGATGAACAGAATGATCAGCGCAAGGATGAGGATCTTGCCGAGTACCGCACCGATCTGCGGCTCCAGCAGTTTGTTGGCGATGCCCAGGCCGAAGGCTGCCCAGAGGCTCCCGGCGAGTTGGCCGACACCGCCGAGCACCACCACCAGGAACGAGTCGATGATGTAGCTCTGGCCCAGGTCCGGGCCGACGTTGCCGATCTGGCTCAGGGCCACGCCGCCGAGCCCGGCGATGCCCGACCCGAGGCCAAAGGCGAGCATGTCCACGCGCCCGGTGGGCACGCCGCAGCAGGCGGCCATGTTGCGGTTCTGGGTGACGGCGCGCACGTTCAGGCCCAGGCGGGTGCGGTTGAGCAGCAGCCAGGTGAGCAGCACCACGAACAGGGCAAAGCCGATGATCACGATCCGGCTATAGGGCAGCACCAGGTTGGGCAGCACCTGGATGCCGCCGGAGAGCCAGGCCGGGTTGGCCACTTCCACGTTCTGGGCACCGAACAGCAGGCGGATGGCCTGGATCAGGATCAGGCTGATGCCCCAGGTGGCCAGCAGGGTTTCCAGCGGACGGCCGTACAGGTGGCGGATCACCGTGCGCTCCAGCAGCATGCCGACCCCGGCGCTGACCGCGAACGCTGCCGGCAGGGCTACCAGCGGATAGAACTCGAGGGCGCCAGGTGCGTAACGCTGCATGAGGATCTGCACCCCATAGGTGGCATAGGCACCGAGCATCAGCATCTCGCCGTGGGCCATGTTGATGACCCCCAGCAGACCGAAAGTGATTGCCAGGCCCAGGGCCGCGAGCAGCAGGATAGAACCCAGCGACAGGCCGCTGAAAGCCTGGCCAAGCAGCTCGCCCATCAGCAGCTTGCGCTTGACCTGGGCCAGGCTGGTCTCGGCGGCGGTACGCACGTTGGCATTCGCTTCTACGCCCGGTTCGAGCAGCGCCTCAAGGCGTGTGCGGGCCATGGGGTCGCCGGTTTCACCGAGCAGCCGCACCGCTGCCAGGCGTACTGCAGGATCCTCGGCAACCAGCTGCAGGTTGGCCAGGGCCAGGCCAAGTGCTGCGTGTACGGCAGCGTCCGGCTCGGAGGCGTAGCGCCGGTCGAGGAAGGCAACCTGCGCCGGTTGTGCGCTTTTCTGCAGTTGCTGGGCCGCGGCCAGGCGCACCTGGGCGTCATTGCCGAGCAGTTGATGGCTGGCCAGAGCGTTGTCGACCAGCCCGCGCAGGCGGTTGTTCAAGCGCAGCTTGCGGGTGTCGCCGGGGGCGATGCGACCTTGCTGCAGGGCGGTCAGCAGTTCAAGTCGAGCCGGGTCGGGTTGCGCCGCCCAGGCCTGGAGCAGGCGGGCCTGCTCGTTGGCCTTGGCGGCAATGAAGTAGTCGGCGTCGCTTGCCTGGGCGGCCAGGGGCAGCAGCAGGAGCAGGCCGAGGAGGAGGCGGTGGAGGGCCTTGGGCATAGCGCAGTTCCGTCGCGATTGATTGATGGGGCCTCTTCGCGGGGCAAGCCCGCGCCTACACCGGTAGGAGTGAGCTTGCCCCGCGAAGACCTCAGTTACCCTTCACCGCATAGTCCGGCCGCTTGTCGTTGCCGGGTATGAACGGGCTCCACGGCTGGGCGCGCAACGGCTGCTCGGTTTCCCAGACCACGTTGAACTGCCCGTCGTCCTGGATCTCGCCGATCATCACCGGCTTGTGCAGGTGGTGGTTGGTCTTGTCCATGGTCAGGGTGTAGCCCGATGGTGCCTTGAAAGTCTGCCCGGCCAGGGCTTCGCGGACCTTGTCGACATCGGTGGTGCCAGCCTTCTCGACTGCCTGGGCCCACATATGGATACCGACGTAGGTGGCTTCCATCGGATCGTTGGTCACCGCCTTGTCGGCGCCCGGCAGGTTCTTGGCCTTGGCGTAGGCTTTCCAGTCGGCCACGAACTGGGAGTTGACCGGGTTCTCCACCGATTCGAAGTAGTTCCACGCTGCCAGGTGTCCTACCAGTGGCTTGGTGTCGATGCCGCGCAGTTCTTCTTCGCCTACCGAGAAGGCCACCACCGGTACGTCGGTGGCCTTCAGGCCCTGGTTGGCCAGCTCTTTGTAGAAGGGCACGTTGGAGTCGCCGTTGACGGTAGAGATCACCGCAGTCTTGCCGCCGGCAGAGAACTTCTTGATGTTGGCGACAATGGTCTGGTAATCACTGTGGCCGAAGGGGGTGTAGACCTCTTCGATGTCCTTGTCGGCCACGCCCTTGCTGTGCAGGAAGGCGCGCAGGATCTTGTTGGTGGTGCGCGGGTAGACGTAGTCGGTGCCGAGCAGGAAGTAACGCTTGGCCGCGCCGCCTTCTTCACTCATCAGGTACTCCACAGCCGGAATGGCCTGCTGGTTCGGCGCGGCGCCGGTGTAGAAAACGTTGGGCGACATTTCCTCACCCTCGTACTGCACCGGGTAGAACAACAGGCCGTTGAGCTCTTCGAACACCGGCAACACCGATTTGCGCGACACCGAAGTCCAGCAGCCGAACACCACAGCAACCTTGTCCTGGGTCAGGAGCTGGCGGCCCTTCTCGGCGAACAGCGGCCAGTTGGAGGCCGGGTCGACCACCACCGGTTCCAGCAGCTTGCCGTTGACCCCGCCCTTGGCATTGATCTGTTCGATGGTCATCAGGGCCATGTCCTTGAGCGACGTCTCAGAGATCGCCATGGTCCCGGACAGCGAATGCAGGATGCCGACCTTGATGGTCTCGGCGGCCTGGAGGGTCCAGCTCAGGCCCATCGCGGCGATGGACGCACTGAGGGTAAAGGCCTTGATCAGACTGCGACGCTTCATAGTGCTCTCTCCGTTGAGTTCGAATGTGCGGGTAAGGCAGATGGCGACTTCGGGAGAGAGCTTTAGCAAAGGCTGTGCCGAGTCAGTGAAAGGCTCTGGCACGGGCTTTCGGGCGGAACAAGAGGGAAGGTTGCACCGGCCTGGGGCCAGGGTTGGCAGGCGGTGCAGCCGGTTGCGCCGTACTGGTGCGCAACCGTTTGGGGGGCAGTGAACTTTTTGGCACCCCCGGCTACTTGAGTACCTTGCCGCACGCAGTAGTTTCTGCGGTGCGGGATTGGCGTCCCGATTACAGAAGAGAAGAAAGCACTAGCGTATACAGCGCTGTGCTCTGCATGGCTGCACCTGTTATGGGCGGAGCCGTGTGTGGGAGCCTTCGGGCTCACCGGTTCTCTTCTGTCCGGCACGCCAACCCGCACGGCTCCGTCCACCCATTCTGGCGTATGGGCTCGGAGAAATACTTCAGAAGAGTTGCAAGGAATAGCACCCTGCTCAAGAAGATCGTCCCTGATCCGCCGTCGACGCTGATGGACGTCCATAACCCCCGTCCCGTAACGGCCAGCACGCATTTTGGTACCTGCCATGAGGCCCATGCCGCCCTGTTCTCGTGCACGGTGGTGTCAATTGCGCGGATGCGTTGGTGTGCGCCGTGGCGGCATTGAAGGCGGCCTACGAGACCAACGCCCTGGCGCTGGACAAAGCGCAGGAACCGCTGCGCAGTTTGCCGACCGCCACAGAAAATTCGCTAGAGAAAGGGTTGGCGATGGCTGACGCTGTACTCGTCGGGATGGAACGAGGCTAAACCTCAGGTAAAAGGGCCGCAGAGGCGGCCCTTTTTGTAGGCGGGGACTTTGTGCTTCAAGGTCGCGGGTGCTGCTTGTTACGCACGAACAGCCAGGTTACCGCCAGCAGCAGAAACCACAGCGGCGTGACGATCAGTGCCTGGCGGGTATCGCTCTCAAGGCTGAGCAGCACCAGGATGAAGGCGAAGAACACCAGGCATACCACCGACATGAAACGCCCGCCGGGCATCTTGTACTTCGACGCCTGGTGCAGTGCTGCGCGGCGCTTGCGGTAGCTCAGGTACGACAGCAGGATGAGGGTCCAGACGAACATGAACAGGATCGCCGACACCGTGGTCACCAGGGTGAAGGCTTCGATCAGGTCGGGGACCACATACATCAGCGCTGCGCCGAGCAGTAGGCAGGTGCAGGAAAAGTACAAGCCATTGGCCGGCACCTTGCGGCTTGAGAGGTGTTCGAAGCTGCGTGGTGCATCACCTTGCTGGGCCAGGCCGAAGAGCATGCGGCTGGTGGAGAACACGCCGCTGTTGGCCGAGGAGGCGGCCGAGGTCAGTACCACGAAGTTGATGATGCTCGCCGCTGCCGGCAGGCCGGCGAGCACGAACAGTTCTACAAACGGGCTCTTGCCCGGCACCACGTCACGCCACGGCGTCACCACCATGATGGTGATCAGGGCCAGCACATAGAAAATGATGATCCGCACCGGGATCGAGTTGATCGCCCGCGGCAGAGTGCGCTCGGGGTTCTTGGCTTCGGCGGCGGTGGTGCCCACCAGTTCGATTCCGACAAAGGCGAACACGGCAATCTGGAAGCCGGCGAAAAAGCCCATCAGGCCATGGGGGAACATGCCCCCGTCGTTCCACAGGTTGGCCAGGTCCGCCGTACGGCCCGACGGCGACTGGAAGCCGACCAGTACCATGTACAGGCCGGTACCGACCAGGGCGAGGATGGCGACGATCTTGATCATCGCGAACCAAAACTCGATCTCGCCGAACATTTTCACGGTAATCAGGTTCAGTGACAGCAGCAGGCCGACACAGGCCAGCGCCGGCGCCCACTGGGGCAGGTCAGGGAACCAGAACTGTGAATAGGCCGATATCGCGATCACATCGGCGATGCCGGTGATGATCCAGCAGAACCAGTAGGTCCAGCCGGTGAAGTAACCCGCCCACGGGCCGAGCAGGTCGGCGGAAAAATCGATGAACGACTTGTACTCGAGGTTCGACAGCAGCAGCTCGCCCATGGCGCGCATGACGAAGAACAGCATGAAGCCGATGATCATGTAGACGAAGATGATCGAGGGACCGGCCAGGCTGATGGTTTTGCCCGAGCCCATGAACAGCCCGGTACCGATGGCGCCGCCGATGGCGATCAGCTGGATATGGCGGTTGGACAGGCTGCGCTGCAGGTGTTCGTGTTCGTCGGGCGAGGTGTGTTGCGGGGACAGGTTCGCGGTCATAGGCTGGAGCATTCCGTTCAATACAATTTCTTGTGCGCGCTAGGCTAACACGCGCATTCCGGGCACAACCGCGACAATACGTCTCAAGACCAATGACGGCTTGACGGTGTTTATCGCTTGCGCATCAGGCCGATAAAAAACAGACCGCCAATGGCGGCTGTGGCGATGCCGATAGGCAGGTCTTCGGGTGAAATCAGGGTGCGGGCGGCCACGTCTACCCAGATCAGGAACAGGCTGCCCAGCAGCAGGCACACCGGCAGCAACCGGGTATGTTCGGCACCGACCAGGCGCCGGGCAATGTGCGGCACCATCAGGCCGACGAAGCCGATCGAGCCACTGATGGCCACCAGCACCCCGGTCAGCAACGAGCAGATCAGGAACGCCGCGAGCCTTACGGAGCGGGCATTGAGGCCCAGGGTCACGGCGGTCTGTTCGCCGGCCATCAGCGCATTGAGCGCACGGGCCATGCCCAGCAACAGGGTCAGCCCCAGCAGCACGCTGATGGCCGGGATCGGCAGCAGCTCCCAGCGCGCCAGGCCCAGGCCGCCGAGCATCCAGAACATCACCGCCGAGCTTGCCCGGTGATCGCCCATGAACAACAGCAGGTTGGCTGCTGCCATCATTACAAAGGCCACCGCCACGCCGCACAGCAACAAGCGGTCGCTGTCCAGCCGGCCATGACGGCTGGCGATGGCCAGCACCAGCAGCATGCTGCACAGGGCACCCATGAACGCGGCCAGGGGCAAGGTCAGCACGCCGAGCAGTTCACCGATATGCAGCACCACCAGCACCGCGCCCAGGGTGGCACCCGAGGTGACGCCGAGCAGGTGCGGGTCGGCCAGCGGGTTGCGGGTGACGGCCTGCAGCACCGCCCCGATCATCGCAAGGCCGCCGCCGACCAGGGCGGCAAGCAGCATACGCGGCACCCGGATCAACCAGACGATATGTTCCTGGCCGGTGGTCCAGGCGGGCGTTTCGGGAGCGATACCGAACAGCTTGAACAGCAGCACCCGCCACACCACCTCGACCGGCACCGGTGCAGCACCAAAACCCAGCGACACCACGCAAGAGACCAGCAGCAGGCCGACCAGGGCGAGCAACAGCAGGCGATAGCGGTTCATGCGCCGTGCAAGCCTGTGGCAATGGCCTCGATGGCTTCGACGTTCTCAAGGCTCGGCGTGGCCGCCACGTAGGGGATCACCACAAAACGCTTGTCACGGATTGCCGACACCGACTGCAAGGCCGGATGTTGTTCGAGGAAGGCCTGCTTCTGCGCGGCACTGACTTCGCCGTAGTCGACGATGACAATCACCTCGGGGTTGCGTTCCACCACGCTCTCCCAGTTCACCCGGGTCCAGCTGGCCTCGATATCGTCGAGCACGTTGCGCCCGCCTGCCGCCTCGATCAGGGCCTGGGGCATGCCCAGGCGGCCGGACGTCATGGCGCGGTCTTCACCGCTGTCATAGAGGAATACCCGAGGGCGCTGCGCGGGCACGCGCTGTTGCACGACGGCGACCCGTTGTTGCATCTGGTCGATCAATTGCTCGGCGCGATCCTGCACATCGAAGATCCGGCCCAGGTTGCGCAGATCGGTGTAGGTGTCGTCCAGGCTTGCGGCCGGGCGCTTCATCACGAAGGCGCAGGACTCGGTCAATTCATACACGGCAATGCCCAATGGAGCGAGGCTTTGCGGTGTCAGGTCGCCACCCACGCGCATGCCGTAGTCCCAGCCGGCAAAGAAGAAATCGACGTTGGCGTTGAGCAGGGTTTCCACCGACGGGTACTTGCTGGCCAGCTCCGGCAGGCCGTCGAGCTCCTTGCGCAGTTCGGGGGTGACGGCCTTCCAGCCGCTCACGCCGCTGTAGCCGACCATACGTGAACGCAGGCCCAGGGCGAGCATCATCTGGGTCATGTTGATGTCGTGGCTGAGGGCGTGCTCGGGTGGCTTGTTGAACGTCACTTGGCGGTTGCAGCTTTGCACGTTCACGGGGTACTGGGTGGCCTGGGCAATGGCGCCGGCGCTGGCGAGCAGGCCCAGGACGAGTAGCAGGGTGGCTCGAATCATCGCTGGGTTATCCAGGTTAGACGTGGGTGGTCGGCCAGGGGGTGGCGGTCGATAAGGGCGTGTACGCCGAAAACATCGTGCAGCAGAGCGCTGGTCAGCACCTCGTCGGGCGTGCCGCTGGCGACGATATGTCCGTGGTCGAGCACATACAGGCGATCACAGAAGGCGGCGGCCAGGTTCAGGTCATGGATGCTCGCCAGGGTTCCGATGCCCAGCCGGCGCACCTGCGCCAGCAATTCCAGTTGATAGCGTGGGTCGAGGTGGTTGGTCGGCTCGTCGAGGATCAGCACCCGGGGCTGCTGGACCAAGGCCCGAGCGAGGATCACCCGCTGCTTTTCGCCACCCGAGAGGCTGGCGAACTCATGGTCATCGAAGCCCACCAGGCCCACGGTCTGCAAGGCGTTCCTGACCTGCTGGCGGTCGTCTTGCGTGTCGCCATCGAACAAGCCCTTGTGCGGGGTGCGGCCCATGGCGACCACCTCCTCGACATTCAGGCCGAAGGCATCGGGAAACTCCTGCAGCACCACGGCGATGCGCTGGGCACACCAGCGGGGTGACTGGCGCCACAGGTCATGCTCGTCGAGTTTCACCTGGCCGCGTTCGGGCTTGTTGAAGCGGTAGGCGCAGCGCAGCAGGCTGGTCTTGCCGCTGCCGTTGGGGCCGATCAGGCCGACGAATTCGCCGGGCTTGACCTGCAGGTCGACCGCGCGCAGCTGGAACTGATGATGACAATGGCCGTGGCCCAGGGGCGACCAGTGCAGGTCGCTGATACTCAGGGTGCTCATGTCAGTCCTGTTGAAAACGGGCCGCCATGTTAGCGGATTTGCACCACACCCGCAGACCCTGCTCATACCGTAGCCGCTGCCGCAGGCGGCGATGGGACCGGCAGGGCCCCGGCAATCAGGGGCTCTTGCGCCTGCGGTAGCGGCTACAGCCCCACTTGTGTCTTGGGTTTGACGCGTGCCATGCCCACCCGGTCCGCCAGCCATACCAGCAGCATCGAGGCACCCACCAGCGGGAAGACGACGCCCAAGATCAGCATGATCACCGTCGCGGCTTTCCAGCGTGGCAGGTCGTGACGCAACGGCGGTACGCCCAGGCCGCCCTCGGGCCGGCGCTTCCACCACATCACCAGGCCACTCACCGAACCGAGCAGGATCATCAGGCACACCAGCAAAATGATCAGCTGGTTCAACGGGCCGAACATCTTGCCTTCATGCAGCATCACGCCCAGTTCGGTGGCGCGGGCGACGATGTTGTAGTCCTGCCAGCGCACATCCACCAGGACCTTGCCAGTGTACTGGTCGACATGCAGGGTGGCATCGTTGCGCGGGTCGTCGGCAAACACGGCGATGGTGTACACGCCTTCGGCGCTGGTTGGCAGGGTAATGCTGTAGCCAGGGGCGACCTTGCGGGTGCTGGCCAGCTCCTGGACCTGCTGCAGGCTGGTCTGCGGTGCAGCCGGTGCGCTCGACGCCATGCTGTGGCCGGCGTGTTCGGCGTGGGCACCCGACTGTGGCATCGGCGTATTTTCCATGGCCCAGGGCACGGTCTGGCGGGTGGCCGTGTTGAGCTCGCGGGCCTGTTGATCGGAGGTGGGCACGTCGTTCCACATGGCTGCCGGGAAACGGTTCCACACATCGGCGTACTGCTTGCCCCAGAACCCGGTCCAGGTCATACCGCTGAGCAGCATCAACAGCAGCAGGGCCGAACCCCAGAACCCGGTGACGGCATGCAGGTCGCGCCACAGCAGACGCCCACGGGCATTCAGGCGCGGCCAGAGTACGCCGCCCGTGCGCTGGCCACGTGGCCACCAGAGGTACAGGCCCGACACGACCAGCACCACGCCCCAGCCTGCCGCCAGTTCAACCAGACGGTCGCCGAGTGTGCCGACCATCAACTCGCCATGCAGGGCCCGGGCGACGGCCTGCAGGTTGTTTTTCGCGTCCTGCTCGCCCAGCACGTTGCCGTTGTAGGGGTTGATGAATACGTTGAGCTCGCGGCCGGCGTCCTGTACCACGAACTGGGCGCTGCGGTCGCTGGCAGCGGCGGGCAGGTATTGGCTGACCTGGCCCTTGGGATACGCCTGATGAACCTGCTGCAGGAGGCTGTCGGCGGTCTGGGTGTGATGGCCGGCTTCGACCACCATCAACTGGCGATAGAGCAAAGGATCGAGCTGGGGCTTGAACAGGTAGATGATCCCGGTGATTGCCAGCAGGATCATGAAGGGCGCAACGAACAGCCCGGCATAGAAGTGCCAGCGCCAGGCCAGGTTGTAGAAAGAAGGGGTCGGTTTGCTCATGGAGCGCTCCCGTATAGTGCCTGGGGTGAGGCGCGATCGAGGATCGCGCCCTGGTCGGGGATCAGAAACTAAGGTCGACCTTGGTCCAGAGCGTCCGCCCCGGCTCGTTGATCGCCTGCGGGTCACTGGCGGGGTAGCCGAAGCCTGCGTTACCCGCCAGGTTCAGGTGTTCGGCATAGGCCTTGTCGAACAGGTTGTCGACCCCCGCACTGAGCTTCAGGTGCTTGCTGAGCTTGTAGCTGCCGTTCAACGAGAACACCCCGAAGCCCGCACTCTTTTCATAGTCCTTGCCCACCACATTGCCGTAGTCCTCGGCAATGCGGTTCTGTGCCGCCACCACCCGCCACAGGGCACCGGCACTCCAGTCGTCGCGGCTGTAGGTAAGGCCCAGACGGCTCTCGAGGGGAGGCATCTGTGGAAGCGCCTTGCCATCACTGCTGTTCTTGCCCCAAGCGTAGGCCAGGGTAGCGTCGGCTTTCCAGTTGGAGGTCAACTTATAGGTCGCACCCAACTCGCCGCCCATGATCCGCGCATCGATGTTCTCGGCGCGGGAACTGGCCATGCCCATCATCCCCGAGCGGTAGTCGAACAGGATGTAGTCGCGGATCTGCCCGACATAGCCCGAGGCCCAGGCCTGCAGGTCTTCGGTCTGGTACTGGATGCCGACGTCGAGCTGGGTGGTTTTCTCCGGCTTGATGCTGTCGAAAGCATTGACCGAACCTGCCGGGCCCGACTTGGGCGAAAACAGCTCCCAATAGTCGGGGAAGCGCTGGGCATGGCCCAGGCCGACATAGGTGGTGGCAGGCAGGTCGAGCAGGTCGTGCTCGTAGCGGACAAAGCCGCTGGGCAGGGTGTCGGCACGGGTATCGCCGTTGGTAGCGCTGGTGGCGCGGTAGTCCTTGGCCGAGGCACGGTCCAGGCGGGCGCCGGTGATTACCCGGTCCTGGTCGGCGGCGAACCAGGTCAGCTCGCCAAAGGCACCGTAGTTGTGGAAGTCGGCGTCCTTGGTCCACGGCATGCCCTTGTGTGCATCGATACCCATGCCGCCACGCTGGCGGTGCTCGTTGGTCTGCGCGTCGACGCCAGCGATCAGTTGCAGGTCGCTCCAGCGCCAGGTGCCCTTGAGCCGGCCACCCAGGGTGCGCCGGTCGACGTTGCTGACCATCGGCATGCCCATCATGCCGGTGCCCGAAGGCGTGCGCAGGCTGTAGTTGTCCATCACGTGGTCGGCGTAGTTGTAGTAGACCTGGGCTTCGAGCTTGTCGAACACATCGCCGATGTCGGACTTCTCGAACCGCAGGCCCAGGCTCTCGCGCTTGAACTGTGAACCGTCCATGCCGCGCCCGGCATAACGGGCTTCGCCATCACCCTTGCCGGCAGTGAGCTCCACCAGGGTGTCGGCATCCGGGGTCCAGCCCAGGGCCACATCACCGTTCCATTTGTCCCAGCGTGACGGCACGGTATCGCCATTGCCGTCTTCGTAGTCGTCGGAGTGCGACTGATTGCCCACAAAGCGCACGTAGCCCAGGCGGTTGCCGGCGGCGCTGTCCAGGACCTTGTCGAAGCGGCCGTTGGAACCGGCCAGCAGGCTGGCGTTTACGCGGCTGCCCAGTTCGCCGAATTTCTCTGGCTCGCGGTCGAAGAGGATGGTGCCTGCCGAGGCGCCCGGGCCCCAGACTACGCTTTGCGGACCTTTGATCACCGTCAGGCGGTCGTAGGTCTCGGGCGAGATGTACGACGTGGGGGCGTCCATGCGATTGGGACAGGCACCGAGCATCACGCCGCCGTTGGTGAGGATGTTCAGGCGCGAGCCGAACATGCCGCGCAGCACCGGGTCGCCATTGGTGCCGCCGGCGCGGATGGCCGAGAAGCCGGGGATGGTCTTGAGGTAGTCGGCACCGTCGCTGGCCGGCACCGGTTGGCGCGGGTCCTTGGGATTGGTGACGATGGTCAGTGGCGAGCTTGGGGCGACGGCGGTGATCACCGTCGGGCTCAGTTCGTTGTGCGCATGGGCATGCTCATCGCCCTGGGGCGTCGCGGCCAGGGCCAACGGAGCGAGCAGGGTGCCGCAGATCACGGCGATGGTGCCTTGCAGGGACAGATTAAAAGCAGCAGTGCAGCTGGACATAATGATTCCAACATCGATCAGTCATGGGGGCGCGCACGGTCAACGGCCAAGTGCCGGACCTGTGAGCGCAACAGTGGCTTCAGACGACGATGAAGGCAGGTGGCGCGCGGCTGCGGGCGCCGGGGAACACGGTTTGCCGGGCATGCCCCTGACGTGGCTGGACGACCAGGGTGCTGCTGGCGGGTGTGGCTTCGGTGTTGAGCAGGCTCAGGGCCTGGGGCAGGGCGGGGCAATGGAAGAACAGGCTGCAGTAGCCGCACTTCTCCCAGATCACATGCAGCGAAGCGTCGCTGCCAGGGTGATCGCCGGCGTGGCAATCGGCAGCGCTGTCCATGGGCATGCTCATGTTCATGCCTTGCGGCATGGCACGGTGATCCATCGGCATCGACTGGGAAACCAGTGGGCCGATAAAGATCATCAACATGGCGAACAGGCTCAGCCAGCTGCCACGCGCCCTCTTGGTGTCAGGGCGGGCGGTGCGGGCGAAGCGGCTGCGGGCGAAGCTCATGGCGAGCAGCGTTCAGCGATCAATGCGTGTGGGCGGTGCCTTCCGGGGGTTGCTTCTGCACGGCGACTTCGACGGTGACATCACCTGCGTTCTTGAAATGCAGGGTCAGCGGGAAGCGCTTGCCGTCACTCAACAGGCTGCGATCCTTGGGCTGCATCAGCATCACGTGATAGGCGCCGGGAGCAAACACCAGGTCCTTGCCGGCGGGTACCTCGACATTCTGCACTTGCTGCATTTTCATCAGCCCGTCCTTGTGCACATGTTCGTGCAACTGGGCGTCGTCGCTGATCGGGCTATCGACACCCAGCAGCGTGTCGGCGGTTGCGCCGTTGTTGTGGACGACGAAATAGGCCGCGACGTTGGGGGCGTTGGGCGGCAGCTCCTGCGACCACGGGTGGGCGATATGCAGGTCGCCCTTGGTGTATTCGTGGGCGTTGGCAAAGGTCGCCGGCAGCATCAGCGCAGCCAGCAGCAGGGCGTTCTTGAACATGGTGATTCTCCAGTCGATTCAGGTTCGCAGCAGGTAGCGTAGTGAAATCAGACCAGAGGGGAGGCGCGGGGATTGAGCGATGGCCAGAGTTGGCGCGGGGTGGGCTGGAATGTTGCGAGCAGCGGTTCGCGGGCAACGGGCACCGCCAGCGGATGGTTCAGTTGCAGTGCGTGCCCCGGTAGCGCCAGCAGCGGCGCCGCGCCGGAACAGCACCAGCAATGTTGCATGCTGGCCTTGGCATCGCCTTGCTCGCCAAGGTCGAGCTTGCCCAGGGCCATGACTTCAGGCGTGAGCTTGCTGCCGACACTCGAACAGAAAGCCCCCCACAGCAGTTGTTCGGCCGGGCCCCTTGGGGCGGCGGACGCCAACGGCATGGCCAGCAGATTGAACAGCACTGCAAAGCAGGCAATCCAGGCAATGGCGGGCCGATGTGCGGGCATGGAGGGATCCGGTCAGGAATCAAGTGGTGGCTATTGTAACGCCCAGTATAGGAAAAATTGCCGGGGGTGCGGTGAAGTGCCGCACTCCCGGCAGCCAGTGCTCAGACGGGCTTGTTGCGGCCCATCAGGCCACGCACGGTTTCCTGCAGGTCGGCAGGCAGTACAACGACCTTGGCGTTGTTGCTGCGGGCCAGGTTTTCCATGGCGCCGATATAGCGCTCACCCAACAGGTACATGGCCGGGGTGATCTCGGTGCCCACCGCGTCCCTGACCAGGGTGATCGAACGGGCCGAGGCCTCGGCGAGGTTGATCTGCGCTTCGGCGTCGAGCTTTGCCGCCTGCTGGCGGGCTTCGGCTTCGAGGATCGCGGCCTGCTTGGCGCCCTCGGCGCGGGTGACGTCGGCTTTACGTTCACGCTCGGCGGCGGCCTGGCGTTCCATGGCGGCCTGCATGTTTTCCGAGGGCTTGATGTCCTGGATTTCAACCGAGCGTACGGTCACGCCCCAGTCTTCGGTCTGCTCGGACATGGCCTCGCGCAGGCGGGCCTTTATCTGTTCGCGGCTGGACAGTGCTTCGTCCAGGTCCATGGCACCGACGATGGCGCGCAGGGAAGTCATGGTCAGGCTGGTCACGGCAAAAGAGAAATCCTGCACGCCGTAGGCCGCTTTCTGCGGGTCGACAACCTTGGCGAAGCACAGGGCATTGGCGACGATCACCGCGTTGTCACGGGTGATGATTTCCTGCTGCTGCACGTCGAGGATGATGTCCTTGGTCGGCAGGCGGTAGGCAACCACGTCGACGTAGGGGATGACGATATTCAGGCCGGGCTTGAGGGTGCTGTGGTAGCGGCCCAGGCGCTCGACAATCCACTCCTCGCCCTGGGGCACGATGCGTACCCCCTTGAACAGGGTGACGAAGACGAATGCGGCAAGCGTGGCGACGACGATGAGGCTGGTCATGGTTCAAGGTTTCCTTTTGATCAGGCCCGGGTAACACGGGCGGTATTGCCTTCGATGGCGGTGATGCGTACGCGCTCGCCGGGAAGAATCTCGGTATCGGCGACGCAGATCCACTCCTCATTGCCGAGGATCGGCTTCTGGAAGCGCACACGACCCTTGTGGAACTCGGAGACCGTGGCAGTGAGCAGGCCGACTTCGCCAATCACGCTGGCGGCCGTCCAGCGGTTATCCGGTTTTTTGCGGAACACCTTGAACCACAGGGCGGTGGTAATGGATGAGAAGATCACCCAGAGCAGGACCTGCATGTCGAGTTGCAGGCTGGGTGCGAGGTAAGCGATGAGCGACACCAGCACGGCGCCAATGCCGAACCAGAGGATGAAGAACGTCGGCAGCATGAGTTCGAGCACGACCAGCGCGAAGCCGAACACCAGCCAGATCCACCATTGCATTTCCATATGGGCGAATTCTTTTGCGGGAGAAAGGGTGCAGTGTAGGGCAGAGAGATGGCGATGGGCTATTGGGGAAGATCTGTGAAAGTTGTAAGGACTATCCCTCAGGAAAACTTGGACGCGGTGAAAGCCGCGTCCAAGCTTAAATGTGTAAACCATGTCTGCGGTTTACTGTGTAAAGGATGTCTCCGGTTCTACCCCCGCGATCAACGCCGCCAATAATTGTCCAGGACTGAAGAACTGTCTGTCGACTTCCGGCAAAACCGGCCGCTTCAGAATCAGCACCGGCACGCCTCGTTCACGGGCAACCTCCAGCTTGGGCTCCGTAGCCCCACTGCCACTGTTCTTGCTGATCAGCACATCGATCTGCCTGCGCTCGAACAGCTCGCGCTCGCCCTCCAGGTAGAACGGCCCGCGCGCACCGATTACTTCGCATCGCTCATTGCCACGGCAGGCTTCCAGGGCGCGCAAGGTCCAGAACTGTTCGGGCGGGATTTCATCCAGGTGCTGCAATGGCTCGCGGCCCAGCGTAAACAGCGGTCGCTTGAACGGCTTCAGGGCCTGGATCAGCGCTGCCCAGTCCGCCACTTCGCGCCAATCATCACCCGGCTGTGGCTGCCAGGCAGGACGGCGCAGGGCCCAGCAGGGAATCGCGGCCAGCTGAGCAGCCTGGGCGGCATTGCGGCTGATCTGCGCCGCGTAGGGGTGGGTGGCGTCGATCAACAGGTCGATGGACTCGCTGCGCAGGTAAGCCGCCAGACCCTCGGCACCGCCAAAGCCACCGACTCGCACCTGGCAGTTCAGGTCGCTCGGCACCCGGCCGATACCAGCCAGGCTATAGACGTGTTCAGGGCCCAGAGTGCGGGCAATGGCCAGGGCCTCGGTGACGCCGCCCAGCAGCAGGATATGTTTCATGCAAACGCTCCCGCATGGCCGACGATGCCGCCTTGCCGGTCGATGGCAAACACCTCCACCTGTACCTGCGCCGGCACCACGCTACGGGCAAAGGCCAGGGCGTGGGCGCACACGGCATCACCCAGGGCAATGCCGGCGGCACTGGCCAGGGCCAGGGCTTGCTGGCTGGTGTTGGCCTGGCGGATGGCGTCTTGCAGGTCGCTGTCGGCGCCGATGGCCGCAGCCCATTCAGCCAGTTGCGGCAGGTCGATGCTGGAGTGACGGCTATGCAGGTCCATATGCCCGGCGGCCAGCTTGCTGATTTTGCCAAAGCCGCCACACAGGCTGAGCTTATCCACAGGCACCTTGCGCAGGTGCTTGAGCACGGCGCCGACAAAGTCGCCCATTTCGATCAGGGCGATTTCCGGCAGGTTGTACACCCGGCGCATGGTGTCTTCGCTAGCGTTGCCGGTACAGGCGGCGATGTGTAGGTAGCCATTGGTCCTGGCAACGTCGATGCCCTGGTGGATGGACGCAATGTAGGCCGAACAGGAGAAGGGCCGGACGATACCGCTGGTGCCGAGGATCGACAGGCCGCCGAGGATACCCAGGCGCGGGTTCATGGTTTTCAGCGCCAGGTTCTCGCCGTCCTCCACGTTCACCGTGACTTCGAAGCCGCCACCGTAGCCGCACTCCGCGGCCAGCTGTTGCAGGTGTTCGGTCATCATTCGCCGCGGCACCGGATTGATCGCCGGTTCGCCCACCGGCAGTACCAGGCCGGGACGGGTCACGGTGCCGACACCATTGCCCGCCACAAAGCGCACACCGGGCTCGGCTTGCAGGCGTACGCGGCTATAGAGCAGGGCGCCGTGGGTGACGTCCGGGTCGTCGCCGGCATCCTTGAGGGTACCGGCCTCGGCCCCATCGTCATGCATGCGGCAGAACTCCAGGCGCATCTGCACCTGCTTGCCCTTGGGCAGGGTGATCTGCACCGCGTCGTCGTGCATGCCCGTCAGCAGCAGTCGCGCCGCCGCAAGGCTGGTGGCGGTGGCGCAGCTGCCGGTGGTCAGGCCGCTGCGCAGAGGGGCGGGTTGTTCCTGGGTCTCGTCACGCATCGAGGGGCTTGACCGCTTCTAGCAAGGTGATCGGCAGGGCCTGGCGCCAGGTGTCGAATTCACCCAGGGGTTGGGCCTGGGCAATGTGGATGCGGGTCAGCTCGCCGCCATGCTGCTCGCGCCAGTTGACCAGCGCCAGCTCGCTTTGCAGGGTCACGGCATTGGCCACCAGCCGCCCGCCAGGGCGCAGTTGTGCCCAGCAGTGTTGCAGCACGCCTTCGCGGGTCACGCCGCCGCCGATGAAGACGGCATCCGGTTGCTCCAGCCCTTCGAGCGCCTGCGGGGCACGGCCGCGAATCAGTTGCAGGCCGGGCACGCCCAAGGCGTCGCGGTTGTGTTCGATCAACTGCTGGCGGCCGTTATCGGACTCGATGGCCAGCGCCCGGCAACTGGGGTGGGCGCGCATCCACTCGATGCCGATCGAGCCGCTGCCGGCGCCGACATCCCACAGCAGTTCGCCCGGCTGGGGGGCCAGGCGGGCGAGGGTGATGGCACGCACGTCGCGCTTGGTGATCTGGCCATCGTGCCGGAAGGCGTTGTCTGGCAGGCCGGCCAAGGGCGACAGGCGCAGCGCATCGGGCGCGGCACGGCACTCGATGGCGACCAGGTTCAAGGCGGCAATGTCGTGGTGTTGCCACTGCTGGGCGGTTCCTTCAAGACTGCGTTCGGCGCTGCCACCCAGGTGCTCGAAGACGCGCATGCGGCTCGGCCCGAAACCACGTTCGCACAGCAGTGCGGCGATGGCGGCAGGACTACTGCCGTCGTTGCTCAGCACCAGCAGGCGCACGCCGCTGTACAGATGGGCATTGAGGGCGCCGAGCGGGCGGGCCACCGCCGACAGCGTCGTCACCTCCTGCAGGGGCCAGCCCAGGCGGGCGGCGGCAAGGGCACAGGAGGACGGCATCGGCAGCACGTTCATTTCATCGGCATTGAGCTGGCGGGCAAGGCTGGCTCCCACGCCATAGAACATCGGGTCACCGCTGGCCAGTACGCACACCGGTTCGCCGCGCAGGGCCAGCAGTGGCGCCAATGAGAAGGGGCTGGGCCACAGCAGGCGCTCGCCACTGATGCAGTGAGGCAGCAGATCCAGCTGGCGCTGGCCGCCAAACACTTTCACTGCACCCAACAGCACGCGCCGGGCGTTCTTGCCCAGGCCACTGAAACCGTCTTCACCGATGCCTACTACTGTCAGCCAGGGCGACATGCATTTTCCTCAATACCAGCAATCCGACCGGCAGGCTTTTCATGCCTTCGGACAAAGCAGGCATAATACCGCGCCTTCTACACTGAAGTGCCTTTTCACGATTGTCGGGTGACCCTTTGAACGAGCCTTTCCCGGCCCGCCAGCCCCATGTTGCGCTCCGCCCCTCGGCTTGCCCGGGGTTGTTGCGTATCGTCCAGGCACTGGACGGCGGCATCTGCCGGATCAAGCTGGCCGGCGGCGCGCTGACAGCCGATCAGGCCGATGCGGTGGCCACGGCAGCCGAGCGCTACGCCAGCGGCGTCATCGAAGCAACCAACCGCGGCAACTTGCAGATTCGCGGCATCAAGGCTGATCGGGCCGGGATGATCGAGCTGCTGTTGGCAGCGGGCCTGGGCCCGCGCGATGCCGCTGGTGACGATGTACGCAACCTGATGCTCAGCCCCGGCGCCGGGCTGGACCGGCACATGCTGTTGGATGCCCGGCCGTTGGCTGACCGGGTGCTGCAGGCGCTGGAAACGACACCGCGCTTTCATCAGCTGTCGGCCAAGTTCGCCTTGCAACTGGACGCCGGGGAAGCCCTGGCGATGCTCGAGCATCCCCATGACTTGTGGCTGTCGGCCCTGATGCTGGATGACGAACCCTGGTTCGCGTTCGGCCTGGCAGGCAGCCCTGGCCTGGGTTCGCCGCTCGGTGCAGTGCCGGCGGCACAAGGGTTCGACTTGGTGATTGCAGTACTCAATCGCTTTCTTGACCTGGCCGGGCCTGACCAGTCACGCATGCGCCATCTGCTTGGCGACGTCGGTCCGCAGGCTTTCATTGACGGGCTGGGCCTGCCGGTGCGCCGTGATGCTGCGGTACTGCAATGGTGTCGTCCGCTGACCCCGTGCAGCCACCTGGGCATTTATCCACAGCGCCAGAGCGGCCTCGGTGCGTTCGGTGCTGCGCCGCCCCTCGGTCGGTTGACCTCGACAATGCTGCGTGGCGTGGCCCAGCTGGCCAGGGAACAGGGCGATGGCAACTTGCGCATGACCCCCTGGCAAAGCCTGTTGTTGCCCAACATTGCACAGCCGCAGCTGACAAGCGTGGCTGCCAGCTGCGCCCGGCTGGGCTTGCTGTGTTCCGCTGCCGAGCCGCTGGCGCGCATGGCCGCCTGTACCGGTTCGGCGGGGTGCGCCAAGGGCCTGGCCGACACCAAGGGCGATGCCGTTCACCTGGCCACCTTGCTGGCCTCGGGCGCCTCGGCCAGTGTTCACCTGAGCGGTTGTTCCCGTTCCTGCGCCGTGGCCCACGTTGCCCCGGCGACTCTGCTGGCCCGAGCCCCGGGCCGTTATGACCTTTATTTGCGCGACGCGCGCCAGGCGGGTTTCGGTGCCCTGCGCGCGTGCGACCTCACACTAGAAGAAGCGGGCGCACTGCTCGATGTCCGCTCACGGAGCACCCTTGATGATTGATTACATCCGCGATGGTCAGGAGATCTATCGCAATTCCTTCGCGATCATTCGTGAGGAAGCGCGGCTCGATCGTATTCCTGCCGACCTTGAGAAACTCGCGGTTCGGGTGATTCATGCCTGCGGCATGGTCGATGCCATCGACGGCCTGCAGTTCTCGGAAGGCGCAGGCACGGCCGGTCGCCAGGCACTGGCCAACGGCGCGCCGATCCTCTGCGATGCACGCATGGTGGCCGAAGGCATCACCCGTGCTCGCCTGCCTGCCAATAACCAGGTGATCTGCACCCTGCGCGACGAGCAGGTGCCGGAGCTGGCCCGTGAACTGGGCAACACCCGCTCGGCGGTGGCGCTGGAGCTGTGGCGCCCGTACCTGGAGGGCAGCGTGGTGGTCATCGGTAATGCGCCAACGGCGTTGTTCTACCTGCTGGAGATGATCGATGCTGGCGCACCCAAGCCTGCGTTGATCCTCGGCTTCCCGGTGGGCTTTGTGGGTGCGGCCGAATCCAAGGCGATGCTCGCGGCCGATAGCCGCGGCGTGCCGTTCGTGATCATGCAGGGTCGTCTGGGCGGCAGCGCCATGGCGGCCGCTGCGGTCAATGCCCTGGCCACGGAGGTCGAATGATGCAGGCTCGTGGACGTTTGCTTGGCCTGGGCGTCGGCCCTGGCGATCCGGAACTGATCACGGTCAAGGCCTTGCGCCTGCTGCGTGAGTCGCCGGTGGTTGCCTATTTCGTGGCCAAGGGTAAGCGCGGCAATGCCTTCGGTATCATCGAAGGCCACCTGCAGGAGGCGCAGACTTTGCTGCCGCTGGTGTATCCGGTGACTACCGAAGCGTTGCCGGCACCGCTCTCCTATGAACAAGTGATCAGCGACTTCTACGACGAGGCCAGCCTCGAGGTCGCCGCGCACCTGGATGCCGGTCGCGATGTCGCGGTGATCTGCGAAGGTGACCCGTTCTTCTATGGCTCCTACATGTACCTGCATGATCGCCTGGCCGAGCGTTACGAGGCCCTGGTGATTCCGGGTGTCTGCTCGATGCTCGGCGGCGCCTCGGTACTGGGCGCGCCACTGGTCTATCGCAACCAGAGCCTGTCGGTACTCTCGGGCGTGTTGCCCGCTGATGAACTCAAGCGGCGCCTGGCCGATGCCGATGCGGCAGTGATCATGAAGCTTGGGCGCAACTTTCCCAAGGTGCGCCAGGTGCTGGGCGAACTGGGGCTTGCCGAGCGTGCGCTGTATGTCGAGCGCGCGACCATGGCCAACCAGAAGATCGTCGCCCTGGATGATGTCGATCCGCAGTCCTCGCCGTACTTCTCGCTGATCATCGTTCCCGGTGAAAGGTGGCAAGGTTGATGACCCGTAAAGCACCGGCCATTGTCATCCTTGGCAAAGGCAGCCTGGCCACTGCCCGCAAGATCCAGCAGCTGTATCCCGACGCGTTGGTCCATGGCCTGGCAGGTCGGGTCGAAGACGTCGACTGCAGCTACCGGGAGTTTGGCGCGACCCTGCGTCAGCTCTATCAGCAAGACACGCCGATCATTGCCCTGTGTGCGGCCGGGATCGTCATCCGCACGCTTGCCAGCGAGTTGCTGGAGAAGGGCGTCGAGCCGCCGGTGCTGGCGGTGGCCGAAGACGGCAGCGCCGTGGTGCCACTGTTGGGTGGCCTGGGCGGGGTCAATGTCATGGCGCGGGAAATTGCTGCAGGCCTTGGGGTGGCAGCGGCCATCACCACCAGCGGCGAATTGCGATTCGGCACCTGCCTGCTCAATCCACCCAGCGGCTATGCCCTGGCGGACCTGGAACTGGGCAAGCGTTTTGTCAGCGACCTGCTGGCCGGTGAAACGGTGCGCATCGACGGCGAGGCGCCCTGGCTGGCCCAGGCACAGCTGCCGCAGAGCGAGCAGGCGCAGTTGGCCATCCATGTTGGCTGTGACGCACGCGCGGTCTCTGACAATGAACTGGTGATCTATCCGCGTTGTGTCATGGTGGCGATCACTGCAGTTTCGGCGCAGTTGGCAACGACAGTGCGTGAGGCGCTGGCCAGCGCGCAGATCGCCGAGCCGGCCCTGGCGTGTTTGCTGGCGAGCGAATCGCTGATGGCGGACCCTGCGTTGCACGCTGCAGCGGCCGAGCTGGGCGTTGCGTTGCGGTTTGCCGTGGATGCCAAGAGCGCCAGCGCACTGGCGGCACAGGCAATGCCACAGTTGTTACCGCCGCAAGCACTCACCGAAAACCTGGCCATCGTGGTCTCCAGCCAACCGATCGATCCCGTGCAGATAGGCCGTGCCCGCGGTCGACTTGCCGTGATCGGCCTGGGGCCTGGTGCGGCCGAGTTCATGGTACCGGCCGTCAAGGCCGAGCTCGCCCGGGCAAACGATATTCTTGGCTACGAAACCTACGTGCGCATGGCCGGACCGTTCCGCGCGGACCAGGTCATGCACTGCACCGACAACCGCGAAGAGATGCAGCGCGCCCGCCATGCCTTCGAGCTGGCTGCCCAAGGGCGTTCAGTGGTGGTGGTGTCGTCTGGCGATCCTGGCGTATTCGCCATGGCCGCTGCCGTGCTTGAGGCCTTGCACGAGTCGACCAACCCGCGCTGGCATGCCGTCGACCTGCAGATGCTGCCCGGTGTTTCCGCATCGCTGGCCACCGCTGCCCAGGCCGGTGCGCCGCTGGGGCATGACTTCTGTGTGTTGTCGCTGTCGGACAACCTCAAGCCCTGGTCGATCATCGAGAAGCGCCTGGACCTCGCCTGCCAGGCGGACCTGGCGCTGGCTTTCTACAACCCGATCTCGCGTTCGCGACCCTGGCAGTTGGGGCGGGCCCTGGAAATCGTTCGCCAGCACCGTACCGCTCAAACGCCTGTCGTGCTTGGCCGCGATATTGGCAGGCCAGGGCAGACGCTCAGGGTGGTCACGCTCGGCGACTTGCATCCTGAAATGGTCGATATGCGCACGATGGTGCTGGTGGGTTCGTCCACCACCTGTCAATTTGCGCGGGCACATGCCGAGCCTTGGGTCTACACCCCTCGGTGGTACCCGGTACAGGACTGAACCTGGCGGGGAAAGCTTTCGATCCTGACTCAGGCACGCCTCTCGAATAGTGTGAAGCCCCCGTCGATGACGTGCGGGCTTTTTCACGAGAAGGATATTCGAGATGACAGCAACCCCTGAAATTATGAGCAACAATACAGCGGCTATCGTCGATCAATCGCTGATGGCGTTTGGCGCGGGCATGTCGTTGCAAAGCCGTACCGACGTAAAAAACGCCTATCACTTCGCTTCGCTGGTAGCGAGCAAACGCTTTGATCAGGAAGGGCAGGGCGAGGAGTGGTTCAAGGCGTTTCTCAAGGTCATGCACGATTGCGGCTGGGTGACTGCACGTCGTTGCTATGAACAGGTGAGTGAAGGCTCGCAGTCCCTCAAGGTCGGTGCCATCGCTGCCAAGGCGGTGAGCAGTATCGGCACTGCATTTCTAGGCGGGCCGGTGGGCGCTGCCCTGAACAAACTGGCCGAAAGTGCGCTTGAAAAGCTTGGCATGGTCAATGAAGCCCAGCAACTGCTCAAGCGCAACCTCACAAACAAGGCCAATGCCTCGGTCGGCCTGGCCTCCTGCATCGAAACCCAAAGTGGCGAAGTGGTCCTGGTCATGAGCGCGGTGCAAGTCGCCGCCGCGACTCACGACCTGGACCTGGCTGTATTCGAATGGAACAGCAGTGCCTTGACGTCCTATACAGGCTCCGCGGCGTTGTCGTTCAACAAGTCCCTGTACGACCATGTCCGCCCCACTATCGAGCTCAAGTTGGGCGAGCGGGCCATCAATAACGTACTCGACTACGACATCTGAAATTACGGGATGGCGCGTTCCTCGCGTCATCTCGTGGTTCTTGAGCACGTCATGTTGGCAGTGGATACGGCGCCAGGAGGCTCCCATGAACAAGCCACAGGCAGCAGTCATCGGCGCGGGGCTGATGTCTTTTTCGTCGGGACTGACACCGGGCCAGCAAGCATCCGTGAAACTGGCGGCCTTGATCGCTGAACGAGACACCCGTGATGCCCTGGATAACCATCTGATCCAGGATTGGTACAGCTACTACAAGCGCAAGCTGATGTTCTACGGGTGGGATGCATTACCGGCCAGTGAGGTGCATTGGCCAGGTCAGGAGAGGCCGGATATTGTTGATAGCGCCCTGCGCACGATATCGGCAACCGCTGGCAGTGAATACGCGACGACAATGGGGCTGGCAATGGCTCGGCTCAAGCTCGCCCCTGCAGCGCTGGCGCATTTCGAGCAGCGAACGAAAGACACCGGGGTTTTCCAGTTGCTGCCCTGTTTGCCTGCTCGCAACGGTTGCATCGACATGGTGCTTTACCATGAGACGTTGGCGCGAGTGGATGTCACTGCCGGCTTTTTATATCGTCAGCGGCGCCAGCTGACCGTCAAGGCTGAACTGGTACGCTTCAATACGCGCCTGTTCGATCAAAAGTTTCGTCAGCGGGTCGAGGCCAATCTGCAGGCGGTAGCCCTGCGCGAAATTCACCAGCTGGTGCTCTAGGGCACCAGATAGCCCTTGATCCCGGTAAGGATGATTTGCGCAGCCAGGGCGCAGACGAACAATCCCATCAACCGGCTGACGATCTGCAGGCCCTGGTCGCCAAGAATCCGCTCGATTCGGTGGGAGAGGTACAGCACCAGCCCGACGGTGAAGCTGGCCAGGGTGATACTGACAATGGCCAGCAACTTGTCGTCCCAATGCGGCTGGCCGACCCCCATCACCAGCAGGGCACCGATGGTGCCGGGGCCGACGGTCAGGGGAATGGTCAGGGGCACGATGGTGACGTCCTGCTGGACGTTGTCGGTCTGCACGGCCGACTTGCCCTGGGCCATGCCCAGCGCTGAGATGAACAGCACGCTGCCGGCACCGATGCGAAAGGCATCGGAGGTGATGCCGAACACGCCGAAGATGACCCGGCCAAACAGGTACAGCAGCACGCTGGAGATCAGTACGGCGATGGCCACTTTCCACGCCAGGTGCTTGCGCTCCTTGCTGGAGTAGCCGCGGGTCAGGCTGATGAAGCAGGAAAGCACGAAGAACGGGCTGTAGAGCACGAGCATTTTCAGGTAGACGCTGAATAACTCATGGAGCATGGTCGGGGCTCGCGACGGCAGGGGAACGTGAAGGAAGTGTATCAGGCGTGCGCGGGTTTACGGGGTGGACACCTGGGTGGACTCGGCCTCGCGACGGGCAACCCAGTGTTCGATCAACTCACGCAGTTGTGACAACTCGACGGGCTTGGCCATGTGGCCGTCCATGCCGGCAAGGCGCGCGCGCTCCTTGTGCTCGGCCAGGATATGCGCGGTCAGGGCGACGACCGGGGTACGCTTGCGGTGGTTGGCAACTTCCCAGATGCGCAGCTGTTGGGTGGCCGAGAAACCATCGAGCACTGGCATTTCACAGTCCATCAGTACCAGGTCGTAGTGGTGGGTCTTCATCGCCTGCAGGGCTTCTTCACCATTGCTTGCGGTATCCGGTTCCAGGCTGAGCTTGCCGAGCATGCCGCGAATGACCTTGGTCGAGATGCTGTTGTCTTCGGCTACCAGGATGCGGAAGTCGCTCGGCAGGTTCAGCGGTGTCGCCAGGCTTACCGGTGCCGGCATGACGGGCTGGCCCTTGCTGCGCTGCGCCAGCTCTTCGGCGAGGGTGGTCTTGAGGGTATAGCCGGCCACGGGCTTGGCCAGGATTCGCTTAACCCCGGCATTGCGCGCGATGACTTTGCTCGGTGCGTTGCTGATGCCGGTGAGCATGACCAGCAGAATGTCATGGTTGAGGCTTGGGTCTTCCTTGATCTTGGCCGCCAGTTGCATGCCGGTCATGCCCGGCATGTTCTGGTCGAGCAGGACCGCATCGAAATAGTCGCGCAGATGTGCCTTGGTGCGCAGCAGGGCCAGTGCCTCCTTGCCCGAAGGCACGGCACTGACGTTCATGCCCCAGGCACTGCATTGCTGTACCAGCACTTTGCGGCATGTGTCATTGTCATCCACCACCAGCACACGGGCGCCGCGCAGCGGGCCATCGAGGTCGGCCGGGGGTTGTTCCAGGCGTTGCGGGTCGAGGGGCAGGGTGAGCCACAGGGTGTTGCCCATGCCATGGCTGGTCTTGATGCCGAACTCGCCTTGCATCAGGCTGATCAGTTGCTTGGCGATCACCAGGCCCAGGTGACCGCCCAGCTTGTTGCTGGAGAGGAAGTGCTTGCTGTGCAGCTCGGCCTGCAGCAGGGCTTCGCGCTCACCCGGGGAAATGGCTTCGCCACTGTCCTGCACGGCGATGCGCAGGCGCGGCGCGCTGCCACGCTGGTCGACCGCCACCACCAGCAGTATTTCTCCCTGCTCGGTGTTTTTCAGGGCGTTTTCCAGCAGGCTCAGCAGTGCCTGGCGCAGGCGTGTGGGGTCGCCACTGATTACCCGCGGCACCTGAGGCTGGGTGAAGCTGATCAGCTCGATGTTCTGCTGCTCGGCCTTGGCGCGGAAAATACTCAGGCAGTCCTCGATCAGGGCATTGAGGTCGAACTGCACATCGTCCAGCTCGATTTGCCCGGACTCGAGCTTTGAAATGTCGAGAATCTCGTTGATCAGCGTCAGCAGTTCATTGCCGGCACTGTGGATCGTCTGAACATAGTCGCGCTGCTTGACCGACAGCGGTGTGCCGAGCAGCAATTCGGTCATGCCCAGCACGCCGTTCATGGGGGTGCGGATTTCGTGGCTGATCTTCGCCAGGAACTCGGCCTTGGCGTTGATCTCGGCATTGCTGGCCGCCAGTTCGCGGCTGGCACTGAAACGTTCCTCACTGATGCGGCGCAGGCGCTCGCTGACGGCAAGGTTGAGCAGCAGGCCGCTGAAGCTGGCCATGCCCAGCAGAATGAACAGCAGCCATTGGGTTGGCGTGCGAGTCAGCCCGAGCAGGGCGGGCAGCACCACCAGGCAACCGATATTGAACGCCAGCATCGACAAGGCAAACAGACGCGCCGGTTCATAGCCCTTGTACCAGTGGTAGCTGGCCGTCAGCAGCATGGTGAGGCTACCAACGGCGAACAGGACGTAGGTCATCAGGTTGAGCGGCAAGGTATCGACGAACAGCAGCAGCAAGCCGCTGAGCCCGACCACGATCATTTCTACCTGTAGCACGCGCGCCAGGCGTGGCTGGCCGCAGGGGCGGAAAAACCGCAGGGTGAAGGTCAGGCCGGCAAGGCTGGCGAGCAAGGCGGTCAGGTAGGCGGCAGGCGTCTGTGCCGAATGCCACATGCTCCACCACGGGCCACTGAGGTTGAGCAGGATCAGCGCACTGAGCAGCATCAGCCCGTGATAGGCCGCCAGGCTCAGGCTGGTGGAGGAACGCGAATAAGCGAAGCGGATCAGGTTGTGCAGCATCAGCATCAGCAGGCAGCCGAACAGCAGGCCGAACAACAATGCCTGGCGCTGGTCGGCGGCTACGTTGACGGCCGGCTCGAGGCTGATGGCCGGGCGTAGTTGATGCTCGGAGACCAGCCGCAGGTAGATATCCAGGGTGTGGGCACTGTTGGGCAGGGCCAGGATGTGATCACTGCTGCGCACGCTGGGAAAGCCGTTTTCCGAGGGGCGGCCGTTGTGCATCTGTTTGATCAACTGGTCGCCATCGAGGGCGTACAGGTCAAGACGGGAGAGGTCGGGCGCGAAGATCCGCAGCAGTTGTTCGTGCTGCCCGGGTTCCAGGCGGTAATGCAACCACAGCGCCTGGTCTGGCGTTGCGGCATTGAGTTGGTCCAGTTCGAGGGGGCTGAACTGGTTGCGGTAGCGTTCGGAACGTACGTCGCTAAGCTGCAGGCTGGCTTGTTCGTCGAGCAAAACTGCCCACCCACTGCCGTGGTCCGCCGAAACCGGGAACAGGCAGAGCAGGGTCAGCAGGCTGACGGTGAGGCCTATGGCGATCCTGAGCCAACGCACGACGAGATCCCTTCTTAGCAAAAGTGCCGAATGTTAACTATGCGCGGCGCGCCAAGGCGAAGGCAAGGCCCAGACGGGCCCTGTCGACGAGCCGGAGGCAGCGCGCCGATGGCGTCGCTGCTTGCGGGCGCTTTATTACTCTTGATGCTCGCCACGTTCACGGGCAATGGCGCGGTAGCCGATGTCCGTACGGTAGAAACTGCCTTCCCAGTTGATTTCGGCAGCCAGGCGATAGGCTTGCTGCTGAGCGGCCTCGACGGTTTCACCCAGGGCAGTGGCGCACAGCACCCGACCACCGGTGGCAACCACGTGGCCGTCCTTGAGGGCGGTACCGGCATGGAACACCTTGCCGGTCAGCTTGGCCGCAGCGTCCAGGCCGTTGATGGCCGCGCCCTTGCTGTAGTCGCCAGGGTAGCCGCCTGCCGCCAGGACCACGCCCAGGCTTGGTTGCGGGTTCCACTGGGCTTCGACTTTATCCAGGGCCTTGGCGAAGGCGGCCTCGATCAGCAGGACCAGGCTCGACTCCAGGCGCAGCATGACTGGCTGGGTTTCCGGGTCGCCGAAGCGGCAGTTGAATTCGATCACTTTCGGGTTGCCGGCTTTGTCGATCATCAGGCCTGCGTACAGGAAACCGGTGTAGACGTTGCCTTCTTCGGCCATGCCGCGCACGGTCGGCCAGATCACCTGGTCCATGACACGCTGGTGTACCTCGGCAGTCACCACAGGCGCCGGGGAGTAGGCGCCCATGCCGCCGGTGTTGGGGCCGGTATCGCCGTCGCCGACGCGCTTGTGGTCCTGGCTGGTGGCCATGGGCAGCACGTTCTGACCGTCGACCATGACGATGAAGCTGGCTTCTTCGCCGTCGAGGAACTCTTCGATGACCACGCGCGAACCGGCTTCACCAAAGGCATTGCCAGCGAGCATGTCGCGGACGGCATCTTCGGCTTCACCCAGGGTCATGGCAACGATCACGCCCTTGCCCGCGGCCAGGCCGTCGGCCTTGATCACGATGGGAGCACCTTTTTCGCGCAGGTAAGCCAGGGCCGGCTCGATCTCGGTGAAATTCTGGTAGTCGGCCGTCGGGATCTTGTGGCGAGCCAGGAAGTCCTTGGTGAACGCCTTGGAGCCTTCCAGCTGGGCAGCGCCCTTGGTCGGACCAAAGCAGTCCAGGCCGCGACTGCGGAACAGGTCGACAACACCGGCGACCAGCGGGCCTTCAGGGCCGACGATGGTCAGGGCAACGTTCTGTTCGGCGAAGTCGGCCAGTTGCTCCAGGGCAGTGACGTCGATGTCGACGTTCTCGCACTTGGCTTCGGTGGCGGTACCGGCGTTGCCCGGGGCAACGAAGACTTTCTCGACCCGCGGGTCCTGAGCGACTTTCCAGGCCAGGGCGTGTTCACGACCGCCGCTACCGATAATCAAAACTTTCATGTCAAAACCTCGATGACGCTAATTCGGAGGGAGCGGCTCTTTGTGGGAGCGGGCTTGGCCCGCGATGCGCTGCAATGGATAAAGCGCGATCGCGGGGCAAGCCCGCTTCTACATCAAGCCTGCGCGTATCAGTGGCGGAAGTGGCGCATGCCGGTGAAGACCATGGCGATGCCGGCCTCGTCGGCTGCGGCAATCACTTCGGCGTCACGCATCGAGCCGCCTGGCTGGATGACGGCAGTGATACCCACTTTAGCTGCATTGTCGATACCGTCACGGAACGGGAAGAATGCGTCCGATGCCATGACCGCACCCTGTACCTGCAGGCCCGCATGCTCGGCCTTGATTGCAGCAATGCGAGCAGAGTTCACGCGGCTCATCTGGCCGGCGCCGACACCGATGGTCTGGCGGTTCTTGGCGTAGACGATGGCGTTGGACTTGACGTACTTGGCCACTTTCCAGGCGAAGATCAGGTCGTGGATCTCTTGCTCGGTCGGCGCACGCTTGGTGACCACTTTCAGGTCGCCTTCGGTGATCATGCCGATGTCGCGGCTCTGTACCAGCAGGCCGCCGGTGACGCGCTTGTAGTCCCAGGCAGCGGCACGTTCGGCCGACCACTGGCCGCAGGCCAGCAGGCGCACGTTGGCCTTGGCGGCAACCACGGCGCGGGCTTCTTCGCTGACGCTCGGGGCGATGATCACTTCGACGAACTGGCGCTCGACGATGGCCTTGGCGGTTTCGGCATCCAGCTCGCGGTTGAAGGCGATGATGCCGCCGAAGGCCGACTCGGTGTCGGTGGCATAGGCCAGTTCGTAGGCCTGGCGGATACCGCCTTCGGCGTCCGGGCTGACGGCCACGCCGCACGGGTTGGCGTGCTTGACGATGACGCAGGCCGGCTTGACGAAGCTCTTCACGCATTCCAGCGCGGCGTCGGTGTCGGCCACGTTGTTGTACGACAGTTCTTTACCTTGCAGCTGCACCGCAGTGGCGATGCCGGCTTCGGCAGGCTTGCCTTCGACATAGAACGCCGCGCTCTGGTGCGGGTTCTCGCCGTAGCGCATTTCCTGGGCCTTGACGAACTGGCTGTTGAAGGTGCGCGGGAACTCGCTGCGGCCGGAAGTCGAGAGGGTTTCAGCGGCTTGGTTCACGGTGCCCATGTAGTTGGCGATCATGCCGTCGTAGGCGGCGGTGTGCTCGAACGCCTTGAGCATCAGGTCGAAGCGCTGGGCATAGGTCAGGCCGCCGGCCTTGAGGCCTTCGACGATGCCGGCGTAGTCGCTGGCGTTGACCACGATGGCGACGTCTTTGTGGTTCTTGGCTGCCGAACGGACCATGGTCGGGCCACCGATGTCGATGTTCTCGATGGCGGTCGGCAGGTCACAGCCTGGCTTGGAGATGGTCGCTTCGAAGGGGTACAGGTTGACGGCAACCAGGTCGATCGGCTTGATGCCGTGCTCGGCCATGATGGCGTCATCAGTGCCACGGCGGCCGAGGATGCCACCGTGGATCTTCGGGTGCAGGGTTTTGACCCGGCCATCCATCATTTCGGCGAAGCCGGTGTAATCGGCAACTTCCACCGCGGCAACGCCATTGTCCTGGAGCAACTTGAAGGTGCCGCCGGTGGACAGGATCTCGACGCCGAGCTGTTGCAGCTCACGGGCGAATTCAAGGATCCCGGTCTTGTCGGAGACGCTGATCAAGGCGCGGCGGATCGGCAGGCGGGTAGTCTGGTCGGTCATTTCAGATTCCATAACGCGGTGGAGTCAGCAAAAAAGGCGACCTCATCGAATGGGAGCCGCCTTTTCTGGTTTGGATGCTTGCTTACAACAAATCGTACTGCTTGAGTTTCTTGCGCAAGGTGCCGCGGTTGAGCCCGAGCAGCTCGCTGGCCTTGGTCTGGTTGCCCTTGACGTAATTCATCACGCTTTCGAGCAACGGCGCTTCGACTTCCGAGAGCACCAGGTTGTACACGTCCGTGACGGCCGCGCCCTCCAGATGGGCGAAATAGTTGTGCAGCGCCTTTTCCACACTGCCGCGAAGGGTCTGACCCTCTTCGCTCGGTGTATTCAGGTGCTGTTTCAGGTTGACGTTGTCGCTCACGGGCGTTGTTCCACTCACTAAAGTCTCGGTCATCATCGTCATGCGGCCACCCCTTGTCCGTCCTCTGTCTCAAGGCTCTGTTCACGTTCGCGGAAAAAGCCGCGAACGTCGGCGCACTGCGCTTGCGTATCTTCCAAACGATTGAACTGGGCGCGAAACTCCCTGGCGCCCGGAAGCGTTGCCAAGTACCAGCCGACATGCTTGCGGGCAATGCGTACACCCATCACATCGCCATAGAAGGCGTGCAGGGCGGCCAGGTGCTCAAGCAGAATGCGTTCCACTTCTTCCAGCTGTGGCACCGGCAATTGCTCGCCGGTGCGCAGGTAATGCTCGATCTCGCGAAAGATCCAGGGCCGCCCCTGGGCAGCCCGGCCAACCAGCAAGCCGTCGGCTCCAGTCGCCTGGAGTACGGCCCGGGCCTTTTCTGGCGATGTGATATCGCCGTTGGCAAAAACCGGAATCGACACCGCCTGCTTGATCGCAGCGATGGTGTCGTACTCGGCTTCGCCGGTGTACAGGTCGGCGCGGGTTCGTCCATGGACCGCCAGCGCCTGGATGCCCGCCTGTTCGGCAATCTTCGCCACCGTCAGGCCGTTCTTGTTCGCCCGGTCCCAACCCGTGCGGATCTTCAGCGTGACCGGTACGTCCACGGCGGCAACCACCGCGTGGAGGATCTCGCTGACCAAGGCTTCATCTTTCAATAAAGCAGAGCCTGCAGCTTTGTTGCAGACTTTTTTTGCCGGGCAGCCCATGTTGATATCGATGATCTGTGCGCCAGCCTCGACATTGGCCCGGGCCGCCGCTGCGAGCATCTGCGCGTCACCACCGGCGATCTGTACCGAGCGTGGCTCGGGATCACCTTGGTGAATCATGCGCAGACGCGACTTGCGGCTGTTCCACAGGCTCATGTCGCTGCTGACCATCTCCGACACCACCAGGCCTGCACCCATTCGTCGGCAGAGCTGACGAAATGGCTGGTCCGTGACCCCGGCCATCGGCGCGAGGATCAGGTTGTTCTGCAGTGTGTATGGGCCGATGCGTACCGCCGACATAGGAGTTCCCTGTTGTGGGGCCGGATCATTAGAGTTCGAAAAAGGGTTGGCATGATACCCGCTCTCGGTGACCGGATAAAGATGGATTTGGATAAAATCTGAACAGCTGCGGCGTTATGCCCGCCAGTTTGGTGGGACGGGCATGCGTGCTCGGGACTATTCGGGGGAGCGGAAGCTGAGGCTGTAGTTAACGGCCTTGGGGCCCGGGTCGAGGATGTCCAGGGCGATGTGGATCGGCACCTGGCTGGGCATTTCACCCTTGCCGGCCAGTTCGCCGCTCAGGTATTCGGCGGGTTTGAAGCGCCGGCTGGCGATCAGTTGGCCGTTGAGGTCGGCAAAGCGCAATTCCAGCAGCGGGAACGGCTGGGTGAACGGTGCCCGGTTGTAGATGATCGCATCGACGATCAGGGCGCCGTTGAAGTCCGGATGGCTGCGGACCACCAGGTTGCTGCTTTTGATGCGGTCGATGTCGACCCGGGACGGGACCTTGCAGCCCACTTGCGGGCACAGCTGCTGGAACCACGGGCGGTACTGGTCCTGGCGGGCGAGTTCGTCGAAGTGGTACCAGATGTACTGGCCGGCCAGGGCCGCGGCGGCCAGCAGCACCAGCAATATCCACAGCAGACGCTTGCCCCAGTGGGCCTTGGGTTTCTGCCAGTCCAGTTGCAGTGGGTCGTCGACCAGATCGAGCAGGGGCTCTTTGCGTGCGGGGCGGCTGGAGGTCGGGCCCAGTCCGGGTTCACGGCGGTCGTCGTCCGCTTGCGGGGCGTCGAAGTCGTCTTCGGGCTCCTTGGCCGACAGGCGCTCCCCTGGTGGCTCATCGAGCTCGACGGCTGCTGGGCGCGTGGCTTGCGCGGGTTCATCGAGGTCTGCGTCCAGCGACTGCAGAGACAGCGAAGGCTCGGTGCGTTCGCCTGGGGCGGGGGCAAGATCCAGCGGCTCTTGCTCGATCAATGGCGGCAAAGGCTCATCCAGCACCTCGCCAGGGGCTTCGCGCTCGTTGGCAGGGGTGCTGAACAGGCTGTCAGGCCAATGCTGGTCGTCGGTTTCCGGTTCGTCGCGGTGAGCGCTGAGGCTGTCCTCGCGGGCGGCACCCGCCTTGAACTCGGTGGTCGGCTGGATTTCGCGCTGCTCGAGCCGAGCCAATTCCTGATCCAGGTCGAGCTGGTCGAGATCAAGCTCGGCAGCGCTCCACTCGCGTTGGCTGGCAGGCGCCGGTTGTAAGGGAACGGGGGGTTCAACGACCGCAGGCTGGCTGACCGGATTTTGCGCCGCACTTTGTTCCAACAGCTGCTTGGCGGCGTTGAATACCTGGAGACAAGCGCCGCAACGCACCACGCCGCGGGCCACGCTCAACTGATTGTGGTTGACGCGAAAGCTGGTCTGGCAATGCGGGCACTGGGTGACGAAACTGTCGGTCATGCGGCGGTCCGGGTTGTGCAGAAGGTTATTCTAGGCCCACTTAACGGCGGCGACCACTGATGCGTACCCAGCCGTCACGGACGGTGATCGGGTCCAGGTCGAAGTCCTTGGCATAGGCTGCGGCCACTTCTTCGCCCTGTTCGGCGAGGATGCCCGACAGTGCCAGCAAGCCGCCCGGGCGAACCAGGGTGGACAGTTGCGGGGCGAGGGCTACCAGCGGACCGGCCAGAATGTTGGCCACCAGCACATCGGCCTGCATCGCCGGCATGTGTTCGGGCAGGTACAGGGCAAAGTGCTCGTCGGCGATGCCGTTGCGTCCGGCGTTGTCGCGGGAGGCTTCCAGCGCTTGCACGTCGATGTCGGTGCCGACCGCTTCGCGGGCGCCGAGCAGCAGGGCAGCGATTGCCAGGATGCCCGAGCCGCAACCGAAGTCGAGCACCTGGGCGTCGTTCAGGTCCTGGCCGTCCAGCCATTCCAGGCACAGGGCGGTGGTGGGGTGGGTGCCGGTACCAAAGGCCAGGCCCGGGTCGAGCAGCAGGTTGACTGCCTCAGGCTCGGGCGCGGCGTGCCAGCTCGGCACGATCCACAGGCGCTGGCCAAAACGCATTGGCTGGAAGTTGTCCATCCAACTGCGTTCCCAGTCCTGGTCTTCGATGACTTCGGCCTGGTGTTCCGGCAGCTCGGCGCCGGTCAGCAGTTGCAGGTGGGCGAACACGGCGGCGGCATCGGTATCGGCCTCGAACAGCGCCAGCAGGTGGGTGTGCGACCACAGCGGGGTGGTATTGAGGTCCGGTTCGAAAATCGGTTGGTCTTCGGCGTCCATGAAGGTGACCGAAACCGCGCCTACTTCGAGCAGGGCATCTTCATAGGTTTCGGCTTGATCCGGGCTGATGGCCAGACGTACTTGCAGCCAAGGCATGGCGGGCACCTTTGGGAAAATCTACAGGGGCAGCCCAGGGCTGCGAGAAGCCCGCCAGTTTACTTGAGTGCGAGGGGTTTGTGGGAATGCTTCGTGAGCAGGTTTTACGGGGCAGGCCCGCTGCTACAGGCATAAAAAAAGACCCCGGCCATTGGCCGGGGTCTTTTCACATCACTGTGGAATCACTCCTGGTTGGCCAGTTTGTGTTCCAGATAGTGAATGTTGACGCCACCTTTGCAGAAACCTTCATCACGCACCAGGTCGCGGTGCAGCGGGATGTTGGTCTTGATGCCGTCGACGACGATTTCGTCCAGGGCATTGCGCATGCGCGCCATGGCTTCGTCACGGTCTTTGCCGTAGGTGATCAGCTTGCCGATCAGCGAGTCGTAGTTCGGTGGAACCGCGTAACCGCTGTACAGGTGCGAGTCGACGCGAACGCCGTTGCCGCCTGGGGCGTGGAAGTGCTTGACGGTGCCTGGGCTCGGGATGAACTTCTTCGGGTCTTCGGCGTTGATCCGGCACTCCAGGGAGTGACCACGAATCACCACGTCATCCTGGGTGAACGACAGCTTGTTGCCAGCGGCGATGCTGAGCATCTCCTTGACGATGTCGATACCGGTGACCATCTCCGAAACCGGGTGCTCCACCTGAACACGGGTGTTCATTTCGATGAAGTAGAACGCGCCGTTTTCGTAGAGGAACTCGAAGGTGCCAGCGCCACGGTAGCCGATCTCGATGCAGGCATCGACACAGCGCTTGAAGACTTCCTGGCGGGCTTTTTCGTCGATACCGGGTGCCGGTGCTTCTTCCAGTACTTTCTGGTGGCGGCGCTGCAGCGAGCAGTCGCGGTCACCCAGGTGCACGGCGTTGCCCTGACCGTCGGACAGTACCTGGACTTCCACGTGACGTGGGTTGGTCAGGAACTTCTCGAGGTAGACCATCGGGTTGCCGAACGCGGCGCCGGCTTCGGTGCGGGTCAGCTTGGCCGAGGCGATCAGGTCCTCTTCCTTGTGCACCACGCGCATACCGCGACCACCACCGCCACCGGCGGCCTTGATGATCACCGGGTAGCCGACTTCACGGCCGATGCGCAGGGCTTCTTCTTCGTCTTCCGGCAGCGGGCCGTCGGAGCCCGGCACGGTAGGAACGCCGCTTTTGATCATCGCGTCCTTGGCCGATACCTTGTCGCCCATCAGGCGAATGGTGTCGGCTTTCGGGCCGATGAAGGCAAAGCCGGAGTTCTCGACCTGCTCGGCGAAGTCGGCGTTTTCCGCGAGGAAGCCGTAGCCTGGGTGAATGGCGGTAGCACCGGTCACTTCGGCAGCGGCAATGATCGCCGGGATGTGCAGGTAGGACTGGCTGGCCGAAGCCGGACCGATGCAGACCGACTCGTCTGCCAGGCCCAGGTGCATCAGTTCGCGGTCAGCCGTGGAGTGTACGGCGACGGTCTTGATGCCCAGCTCTTTGCAGGCACGCAGGATCCGCAGGGCAATTTCCCCGCGGTTGGCGATCAGGACTTTTTCCAGCTTCGCAGACATCGTTGGCTCTCCGCGGTTCAAACGATGGTGAACAGCGGCTGGTCGAACTCAACCGGCTGACCGTCTTCTACCAGGATGGACTCGATCACACCGCTGGTTTCAGCTTCGATGTGGTTCATCATCTTCATGGCTTCGACGATGCACAGGGTGTCGCCTTTCTTCACGGTCTGGCCGACTTCAACGAAGGCTGGGGAGGAGGGCGAGGCCTTGCGGTAGAAGGTGCCGACCATTGGCGAGCGGGCAACGGTGCCGTTCAGTTTCGGTGCGGCGGCTTCGGCAGCAGGTGCGGCTGCAGCGGCGGCAGGCGCCGGGGCTGCGACAGGAGCGGCGACTGGAGCCGGAGCGTAGTACTGCTGGGCTGGGGTCTTGCTGTGACGGCTGATCCGTACGGATTCCTCGCCTTCCTTGATCTCCAGCTCGTCGATGCCAGACTCTTCCAGCAGTTCGATCAGTTTCTTGACTTTACGGATATCCATTAATCATCAACTCCCAAGGTTCGGTCAGGGGCGTAAATATAAAAACGTGTTAGCAAACGTTTCTTGTGAGCCCCGGCCTACAGGCCAGGTTCTCGTCATCAGGGCTTTGCGTTAGCAGCCAGGTGTTCCAGGGCAGACTCCAGGGCCAGCCGATAACCGCTGGCGCCCAGGCCGCAGATCACTCCTACAGCGACATCAGAAAAGTAGGAGTGATGGCGAAAAGGTTCACGCTTGTGCACGTTGGACAGGTGCACTTCGATGAATGGGATGCTCACTGCCAGCAATGCGTCACGTAATGCGACGGATGTGTGTGTGAAAGCAGCCGGATTGATCAGGATAAAATCGACGCCTTCGCTGCGCGCGGCGTGGATGCGGTCGATCAATTCGTACTCGGCATTGCTTTGCAGGTACTGCAGGTGATGGCCGGCGGCGCGGGCGCGCTGCTCCAGGTCCTGGTTGATCTGGGCCAGGGTGACGGCGCCATAGACGCCCGGTTCGCGGGTGCCGAGCAGGTTCAGGTTGGGGCCGTGCAGCACCAGTAGCGTTGCCATCTGTGGTTCCTTTTATCGTTAGGCACAAACGTTGCGCGGCGACTATGCCGTAAACCGGCGGGCAGTGTCCAGTTGCCTGCAATAGCCAGCACGATGACCGATATTCACGCTAAATATGTGACTAATTTATTAAATTCGGTCATTGATGATGGCTTTTCAGCGGCCAGAAGAAGTTATAGACCCAGATCGGCGCGAATGCGCGTCAGATGCTCGGCAAATTCGCCGGCGTTTGTCTCGCCAACCACCCGGGCGCTGGCTTTTTCGCTGCCGTTCGCGGCAAAGAACAAGAGCGCAGGCGGACCAAACAGTTGATAGCGGTCGAGCAGGGCGCGCTGTTCGGCATTGCTTTGGGTGATGTCGAAACGCAGCAGCTTGTAGCCAACCAGCTGGCTTTTGACCGCAGGCGCAGCCAGCACTTCGTGCTCAATGACCTTGCAACTGATGCACCAGTCGGCATACCAGTCCAGCACCACAGGTTGCCCGGCGGCCTTGGCCTGGGCCAGGGCGCTGTCGAGGGCGGCCGGGGTGGTGATGGTTTGCCAGTCGCTTTGTGTCGCGCTCACGGGCTGGGCGCCAGAGGTTGGCGGCGGCAGGGGACGCAGCGCGTCGCTCTGGCCGCTCAGTGCGCCGTACCAGCAGGCCAGGGCATAGACCAGCAGGGCCAGGCCAAGCAGTTGCGCCAGGCGTTGCAGCGGAGTTTTCACCGTGAACTCCAGGGTGCCGAGGAACAACGCCACGCCGGCGCTCAACAATCCGACCAACAGCAGGGTCACCGGCCCTGGTAGTACCCGGCTGAGCAGGCCGATGGCCAGGCCCAGCAACAAAACGCCAATGGCATTCTTGACGGTGACCAGCCAGGGGCCGCTTTTTGGCAGCCAGGCCGCGCCGCCGGTGGCGACCAGCAACAGCGGGGCACCCATGCCCAGGCCCAGGGCAAACAGCTTCAAGGCCCCGCCCACGGCATCACCGCTGGCGCTGATATACAGCAGTGCGCCGGCCAAGGGTGCAGATACGCAAGGCGAGACCAGAAGGCTGGAGAACACCCCCAGGATCGCTGCGCCAATCAGCGAGCCGCCCTTGGTCCGGCCCACCAGCCGCTCCAGGCGCTGGCTGATGGCGTGGGGCAGTTTCAGCTCGAACAGGCCGAACATGGCCAGGGCGAAAACCACGAAAAACAATGAGAACGGTACCAGTACCCAGGCGGATTGCAGCCGCGCCTGCAGGTTCATGCCTGCACCAAACAGGCCCATCAGCGCACCCAGCAGAGCGAAACAGGCGGCCATCGGCAGGACATAGGCCAGCGACAGGGCAAAACCACGTAGCCCACCGACCTGGCCACGCAGCACCACACCGGAGAGGATCGGCAGCATCGGCAGAACGCAAGGGGTAAAAGTCAGGCCGACACCTGCGAGGAAGAACAGCAGCAGTTGTTTCCAGGTCCACCCCTGTGGGGCTGCAGGTGTATTGGCATCCGCCGCCGCAGCGCTGCCGTCGATGCTCAGGCGTACCGTTTCTGGCGGGTAGCACAGGCCTTTGTCGGCGCAGCCCTGATAACCCACGACCAGGGTAAACGCTCGGGGGTCGTTGGCTGGACGGGGGATATCGATATCGACAATGCCGTGATAGACCTCGACGTCGCCGAAGAACTCATCATGCTTGGCTTCGCCCGGCGGAATCTGCGCAGCGCCCAGGGCAATGTCGGCAGGTTCGGCGCGGAACTGGAAGCGGTGGCGATACAGGTAATAGCCGTCGGTAGCGACGAAGCGCAGCTTGAGGGTCTGGGCGTCGCTTTGTACCAGGCTCAGCTTGAAGGCTTCGTGTACGGGCAGGAAGTCTGCACTGTTGTTCAGTGAAGGCGCGCCCAGGGTGGCGCTGGGACGGTTGTCGAGCAGGCCGGCGCCGGCGGCGGGCAAGGCCAGAAGCAGGAACAGAAGGCAAAGCAGGCGGCGCATGGCGGTCTCGCAGTACAGATGTGGCTGCATGATAGCGGACTTTATGGCCATCGCGGGGCTGACGGGCATAACTGCCGTAGCCGCTGCCGCGAGGCTGCGATCGACTGCAAAGCAGTCGCCATGCCCCCTCCACGAGGGCTATGCGCCGATCGCCGCCGGGCGGCAGCGTCTACGGAGCGATGGGCTTCAAAGCCGAAACGCCCGTACTGCGGTGTTCAGCGCGCCTCCCAGCCTGAGTAACTGCTCGCCCTGTTCGCGGCCTTCGCCAATGCGCTGGAGGTTGTCTTCCCCCAGGTCATGAATCCGCTCGCTGTGATCGCGAATCTCGCTCACCGCACCACTCTGCTGGGCCGTCACATCGGCAATGCGCACGGCGGTGGCCGAGATGGTCTGAATCGCCGCAACGATCTCATCCAGCGCGCCGTCGGCGGCCTGTGCCTTGTCGGCGGTGGCTTCGGCATGTTCAAGCTGGGCGCGCATGCCTTCCACCGATTCGCGGGCGGCCTGCTGCAGGCGCCCGATCAGGGTCTGGATCTCGCCGGTGGCACCGGTAGTGCGCTGGGCCAGGGAACGCACCTCTTCGGCGACCACGGCGAACCCGCGGCCCATTTCGCCAGCGCGGGCCGCTTCGATCGCGGCGTTGAGGGCCAGCAGGTTGGTCTGTTCGGCAATCGAGCGGATCACCGTGAGCACGCCTCCGATGGTGGCTGACTCTTCGGCCAGTTGCTCAATCATCTGGGCATTGCCCTGGACTTCATCGACCAGTGTGCGTAGGCCGGTCAGGCTCTGGCCGATCACCGCCTGCCCCTGTTCCACGGCGCGACCGGCGTCGCGGCTGGCATCGGCGGCCTGGCTGGCATCGCCGGCCACCTGCTGGATTGTGGCCTCCAGCTCACCCAGGGCATCGCGGATCTGTGCGGTGTCGCCTGCCTGGCGTTCGGCGCCGTCGTGCAGGGCGCTGCTCATGCCAGCCAGGGCATGGCTGCTGCCTGCCACCTGTTCGGCATTGTTGCGGATGGTCCCCACCAGCTCCACCAGATAGCGTCGCAGACGATTGAGCGAATCCTGGATGTCGTGCATTTCGCGGTTGCTCTTGCCCAGCGAGATGGCTTCGGCGAAATCGCCCTCGGCCCAGCGCGACAAGGCCGGTGCCAGGTTGGTCAGCACCCGGGCGAGGCGGCGTTGCAAGGTGTCGATTAGCAGGGCGATCAGCAGGATCAGACCGATCATCAGGCCCTGGAGAATCCGCACCTCGCCCTGGATGGTCGCGTGCTGGCTGCGCACCGCCGGTTCCAGGGCGGCAATGGCCTGTTGCACGGCGTCGATCTGCTGGTGGGTGCTGTCGGCCAGTTCGCTGCGACGCTGGATCTGCTCACGGGTGCGTTGCAACTCGGCGGGATAGCGATTGAGCAGGCTGTTGAGCTCGCGTTTGAGGGCGATCCCGGTGTCTTCTACAGCCTGGCTGGCTTGGGTCTCGAGGCCCATGAGGGCGGCAAAGTCGTCGGCATTGGATTCGCGGGCAGCCGTTACGCCGAGCAGGGGCAGGCCATCGAGTACCTTGGCCTGGTCGACGATCAGTTGCAGTTCGCGCTCCACCTCATCGGCCAGCGCGCTGCGTCCGCTGCTGACCAGTTTGTCGCGGGCCAGGGAAAGCCGTGACAGGTGCAGTGCCGCCTTGAACAGCACAAGGCTATAGCGGTCGGCCTCCGGGTTGCCGCTGGCCTGGGCGTAATTGGCCAGTTGCTCCAGGCTTGCGCCCAGTTCACGCTCGGCCTGCAGCAGCAGTGCCTGTGGGTCGCCGGCCAACTTGCCGGCTGCCAGCAGTTCATTGCCGGCAAAGCGTTGCAGGTTGTCCAGGCTGGGGCGCAGGGGCGCGGCAAGCTCATCAGGCAGTTGTTTGAGGGCCTCCTGCAAAGTCGCCGTCGCCTGCACCGCGGTGGCATGGCGCAATGCGTCGCCGCTGCTGAGGTAGTCGCCGATATTGCGTGCCGCCTGGTTCTGGAACTGCTGCGACAGCGACAGGTAGCGCTCCATCATTTGATAGGGACGCTCCAGCGCACGCTGCGACCACCACAGGGTGGCGCCCAGTGCGATGCAGACGGTTACCAGCAACAAGGTATTGAAATTGGTGAGCAGCTTCAGGCGCATGTGCAGGGTCTACCAACGGCCGAACGGTAAGCGCCTGAAGTTATTGCGTTTTTATGACCGGGTTATGACGAGGGAGGTCGTCCTGTCAAAAAAAGTGGCACTTTGCCTTGATCAGTCGGCGCGCAGCACACAGTTGCGTCCCGCGCCCTTGGCCCGGTACAGCGCGACGTCTGCGGCGGTGGCCATGCTCAAGGCGTCAAGCCCATCCTTGAGTTGCACCACGCCGGCACTGAAGGTGCAGAACAAGTCCCGGGGCTGGGCGGGGTAGTGGATTTCAGCGAAGCGGCGGCGAATTTCATCCAGCACTTTTTGCGCGGCGCCAAGGTCAGTGTTGGGCATGACGATGGCGAACTCTTCTCCACCGTAGCGGCCAATGAAGTCGGTCTTGCGCAGGCGTTGCTTGAGAAACAGGGCCAGGCTCTTGATCACCCGGTCGCCCATGGGGTGGCCGTGGCTGTCGTTGACTTTCTTGAAGTGGTCGATGTCGAGCATGGCAAAGCTCAGCGGCTGTTCTTCGCGCCGTGCGCGAAAGCTGCAGTCTTCGAGCAGTTGCAGGATGTGGGTGTGGTTGTACAGGCCGGTCAGGCTGTCGCGCACCATCCGCGCCTTGAGATTGCGGGCGCGGGCAGCGCGGTTGCGCACGGTGGTAATCAGGTGGCGCGAGCGGATCGGCTTGGTCAGGAAGTCATCGCCGCCTTCGCTCA
>RCUI01000031.1_pt1 | contig 54791 bp, 41 predicted proteins | sample 2166121 | NCBI WGS metagenome assembly RCUI01 (sample SAMN09932700, study PRJNA488358) | compost metagenome | feature: garden; material: soil; isolation source: compost soil in succinic acid-enriched culture | place: Germany: Experimental Botanical Garden Goettingen | collected 2016-01-27
CTGGCCCTGATGGTCAATTCGCCGCCGTTGGGCATGGCATCGCGGGCGTTCTGCAACAGGTTGTTGACGACCTCTTGCAATTGCAGCGGGTCGACCTGGACGGGCCACAACTGCGGTTCGCACTCGACCGTCAAGGTAGTGTGCTGGCCCAGCAATGACGTGAGCCGCTCGCTGTGCAGCAGGTCAGGCAGTTGCACCGTGTGGGCATCGAGCGACTGTCGGCTGGAGAATGCCAGCAGGCTATGGGTCATGCTGGCGGCACGGCGCACGGCCTGCTGGCTCAGTTCAAGCAGTGTGGGCAACGCATCGAAGCGGCCCTGCTGCAGGCGTTTACCGATCAGCTCCAGGCTACCGCCAATACCGGTGAGCAGGTTGTTGAAGTCGTGGGCAACGCCACCGGCCAACTGGCCGATGGCTTCCATCTTCTGCGCCTGGCGCAGGTATTGCTCGTCTTCGCGCAGCTGGCGCAACTGTTCTTCCACCCGGCTTTGCAGGCCGCTCAGCGCCAGCCCGTGACTTCGGGCCTGGTATTGGCGGCGACGGGCGCGCAATGAGGATTGCGTCAAGGCCAGCAACGAGCCGGGGTCGAACGGGCAGGGCAGCAAGAACAGGTTGCCCAGGGCGCTGTGGGTGTCCTGGGCGGGAGGGTGTTGCGAGTCGCTCGGGCCGGTCAGCAAGACCACGGGCAGATCCGACCAGTCCGGTTGCTGGCCAATGTACTGGTGCAGGGGGGATTGGGTGCTGCCATCCAGGGCACTGTCAGCAACGATGGCCAGCCCGGCACCTTGCCCCAGCGCAGACCCCAGTTCGTCCATGGTTTGCGCGGCCAGGGTCTCGATACCCGCCTTGTCGAGCAGGTCGAAGGCCAACCGGCTCAACTGGGCGGGTGCCAGAATCAGCGCTCGTTCTCCGTAGGGCATTGAATCGGCCACAGGGATCTCCTTTGACAGGGCACAGGCAGCCGCCGCGGTTGCGGTTATTTCGCTGCACTATCACTGGACCACAGGGGCGATGAGGGGGTTCAACCGAAATGCCCGATGGTTGCGGGCTGTCTACAGGCCCTGTTGCACCAGTGGGTCATCGGGATTCAACTGCTCGAGCTGGGCCAGCAGGATCTGGACATTCTGCAACTGACCGGTTTCTTTCCAGTACTCGATCAGCAGCACCCGGGCCTTGCGGTTGGCCGGGTCGTGGACAAGGATGGTTTCCAGCTGCTTCTGCGCGGCATCCACTTGTTCGAGCTGGTGCAGGCTGGTGGCCAGGGTGTAGCGGTAGTCGTTGTTGTCGGGTTCAAGCTCCAGGGCGCGGGCGAACGCCAGCAGGGCATATTCGTCCTGGCCGTGCCGCAGCAGCCAGCGGCCGAGTTCGTGCTGCAGGAAGGCGGAGTCCGGTCGTTGTTGCAACGCCTTGGCCAGCACCTGGCGCGAGGCGTCGGTCTGCCCCTGGCGCTCCAGCAGTTCTACCTGGGTGGCCAGGGCCTGCAGGTTTTCAGGGTCCAGCTGCAGGGCACGGTCCAACGCGCCGGCGGCCTCCTGGTAGCTGTTGTCATGAAGGTACAGTCGGGCCAGGTGAAGTTGCGCCGCGGTATCGTCGGCTTTTTGCGCCAGCGCTTGCTGGTAACGCACCAGGGCATGCTGCAGCGGGCCGAAGTACAGGCCGATTTCGTCCGGGCCGAGGCCCAGCAGGGCATCGACCACGGCAAAGCGCACACTTTGATCTTCATCGTCGAGCATGGGGCCAAGCACCAGGCTGCGCTGGGCCCCGGGCAGCATCGCCTGAATACTGGCGATAGCGGCGCGGCGCACCAACGGGTCGTCATGCTGCACGTCGCGGCTGGCCAGCTTCAGCGCCAGTGGCGAGGGGTAGTTGGGTAATTCGGCATACAGGCTTGCACGGCGAATGGCCGAAAGGTCGCTGCGCCCCAGCTGTTGATACAGCACCCTGGCCGCGCCGGGCTGGCCGTTGTGGGCCATGGCCAGTGCCTTGGTATAGCTGTGCTTGAGTGTTGGGGCTGGCGCCGGCGAGTCGTCACGCCAGAAATACCCCCCAAGGCCCAGGATAACGAGCAGGACCAGGCTGGCGAGGGCGTATTGGCGTTGTTTCGACATGGATGGATCCGGGACACGCGGCGAACAAAGGTGTCAGCTTGTGTCAGTGGGCGGCTGGCGTCAAATCAGCGGTGCCAACCGTGTGGCCACAGCTTGGCGGCAATGGCGACCCAAGCACAGGGCCCTGGCACAAAAAAGCCCCGCGAGCGGCAGCAGGCGGGGCAAAGGGCCGGTCAGAAACCAACCAAAGGAGACGTTGAATCAGTTCACGGCAGCGACGCTTTCAGCCTGCCAGCCACCACCCAGGGCCTTGTAGATGGCGACGATGCCGCGGTACAGGTCGACCTCGCCCTGGGCCTGTGCATCTTCGGCGCTCAGCCGTTCACGCTCGGCGTCGAGCAGTACCAGGTAATCCACAGTGCCTTCGCGGTAGCGGATCGAGGCAAGGTCGGCGGCCTTGCGGCTGGCTTCGCTCTGGCGCAGCAGGGCCAGCAGGCGTTGCTGGCGCTTGCTGTAGTCGCTGAAGGCGTTCTCTGACTCTTCAAGGGCCAGCAGCACCTGCTGCTCGTAGTTGGCCAGCGCGCCCTCGGCATCGGCATTGGCGCCGCGCAGGCGTGCCCGCACGCTACCCAGGTCAAAGGCCGCCCAGGTAATGCTCGGGCCCAGGGCCCAGGCTTGTGCGGCAGACGACCCCAGTTGCGAGCCACGGGCGGCGGTAAAACCGAGGAACCCGCTCAGGCTGACCCGTGGGAACAGGTCGGCGGTGGCCACGCCAATGTTGGCGGTGGCTGCTGCCAGCTGGCGCTCGGCGCTGCGGATGTCGGGGCGGCGCTTGAGCAGCTCGCCCGGATCACCAACCGGCAGCGCCTTGGCGATGGCCGGTAGCTGCGCGGGCGACAGGTCGACGCCCAGGGCGTCGGGGCGCTGGCCCAGCAAGGTAGCGATACGATTGCGTGCGCGTACCTGTTCGGCCTGCAACTGCGGTACGGTGGCTTCCACTTCCGCCAGGCGTGCATCGGCACGCACCACGTCGAGGTCGTTGCCTACTCCTGCATCGCGCAGGGTTTCGGTGATGCCACGCGAATCCTGCTGGGTCTTGAGGTTGGCCAGGGCAATTTTCTCGCGCAGTTGCGCACCGCGCAGTTGCCCGTAGGCATCCACCAGTTCGGCGATCAGGCTGACCTGCAGTTGTTGCAAGTCGGCCTGGGCGGCGTCCTGCTGGGCCTCACTGGCCTCCAGCTGGCGCTGGATGCGGCCGAACAGGTCAAGCTCCCAGGCCATGTCCAGGCCCAGGTCATAGCGCTCGCTATTGACCCGATCCTCGGTCTGGCCCGGAATCTGCCCCTTGCCCAGCTCACTGCTGGCCCGGCTGGTGACGGTGGGCAAGGCGTCATTGCTGACATCGTCGCGAATCGCCCGGGCGGCCTTGAGGCGGGCAAAGGCCACGCGCAGTTCCCGGTTGCCCTGCAGCGACTGGCTGACCAGTTGGTTGAGCACCGGGTCGTCAAACTGCTTCCACCAGATGCTTTCAAAGCGGCTGCGGTCGAAAGCGGTTTTGGCGCTTGGCTCGTTGGCAGCGGTCAATTGCGCCGCCGCGGTGTCCGGGGTCTTGTAGTCCGGGCCGACGGCGCAGGCCGCCAGCGCCAGCACCAGTAGGCTGGGTGCCATCAATTTCAGGTGGTTCATGCGTGGCTCTCCAGCTTCAGCACACGGGCCGCCTTGCGGGCCTGGCTGCGTTCGACATAACGGCGGATCAGTACAAAGAACACAGGCGTCAGCAGCAGGCCGAAGAAGGTCACCCCGATCATCCCGGAGAACACCGCCACACCCATGGCATGACGCATTTCGGCACCGGCACCGGAGGAGAACACCAGCGGTACCACACCCATGATGAAGGCAATCGAGGTCATCAGGATCGGCCGCAGGCGCAGGCGGCAGGCTTCCAGCACCGCAGCCAGCGGGTCGAGGCCTTCGGCCTGCTTGTCCTTGGCAAACTCGACGATCAGGATGGCGTTCTTGCACGCCAGCCCCACCAGTACGATCAGGCCGATCTGGGTGAAGATGTTGTTGTCACCGCCCGACAGGATCACCCCAGTGATCGCCGAGAGCAGGGTCATCGGCACAATCAGGATCACTGCCAGTGGCAGGCTCCAGCTTTCGTACTGGGCCGCCAGCACCAGGAAGGCCAGTAGTACGCAGAGCGGGAACACGAACAGCGCGGTGTTGCCGGCCAGGATCTGCTGGTAGGTCAGTTCGGTCCATTCAAAGGTCATGCCGTTGGGCAGTTCTTCCTTGAGCAGTTTCTCGATGGCCTTTTCCGCCTGGCCGGAGCTGTAGCCCGGGGCCGCGGCGCCGTTGATCTCGGCGGTGATAAAGCCGTTGTAGTGCATCACACGGTCAGGCCCGGAGGTGTCGCTGACCTTGATGAAGGTCGCCAGCGGGATCATCTCGCCCTGGTTGTTGCGCACCTTGAGCTGGCCGATCTGCTCGGCTTCCAGACGGAACTGCTGTTCTGCCTGGACGTTGACCTGATAGGTACGGCCAAAACGGTTGAAGTCGTTGGCATACAGCGAGCCCAGGTAGATCTGCAGGGTGTCGAAGATATCGCTGATGGCCACGCCGTGGGTCTTGGCCTTTTCCCGGTCGATGGCGGCATCGACCTGCGGCACGTTGACCTGGTAGCTGGTGAACAACCCGGCCAGCTCCGGCACGTTGTGGCTCTTGGCGATGATGTTCTGGGTTTCCTTGTACAGCGCTTCGTAACCCAGGTTGCCACGGTCCTCGATCTGCAGGCGGAAACCACCGATTGTGCCCAGCCCTTGTACGGGTGGCGGCGGGAAGATAGCAATATAGGCTTCCTGGATATCGGCGTACTGCGCGTTCAGTGTGGCGGCAATCGCCGCAGCCGACTGGCTGGGGTCCTTGCGCTGGTCGAACGACTTGAGCGAGACGAATACGATGCCGCTGTTGGGGCTGTTGGTGAACCCATTGATCGAGAGCCCCGGGAATGCGATGGAGTCGGCGACACCGGGTTGCTTCAGGGCAGCCTCGCTCATCTTCTTGATCACCGCCTCGGTGCGGTCGAGGCTGGCCGCGTCCGGCAACTGGGCGAAGGCCACCAGGTACTGCTTGTCTTGCGCCGGCACGAAACCGGTCGGCGTCGAAGAGAAGCCCAGCCAGGTCATGACGATCAGGCCGCCGTACACGAACAGGGCGATGCCGCTGCTGCGGATGACCCGGCCGACGGCGCCGACATAGCTGTGGCTGGCACGGTCGAAGAAGCGGTTGAACGGGCCGAACAACCAGCCACCGAACAGGCGCTCCAGCATCCGGGAGAAACGGTCCTTGGGCGCGTGGTGTTCCTTGAGCAGTACCGCTGCCAGCGCAGGCGACAGGGTCAGCGAGTTGAAGGCCGAGATCACCGTCGAAATGGCGATGGTCAGGGCGAACTGCTTGTAGAACTGCCCGGTAAGGCCGGAAATGAAGGCTGCCGGCACGAACACGGCGCACAGCACCAGGGCCGTGGCGATGATCGGCCCGGTCACTTCGCCCATGGCCTTTTGCGTGGCTTCCAGGGGTTTTAGCCCCAGGCCGATATTACGCTCGACGTTTTCCACTACCACGATGGCGTCGTCCACCACGATGCCGATGGCCAGCACCAGGCCGAACAGCGACAGGGCGTTGAGAGAGAAACCGAACAGGTGCATTACCGCGAAGGTACCGATCAGCGAAACCGGTACAGCCACCAGCGGAATGATCGAGGCGCGCCAGGTCTGCAGAAACAGGATCACTACCAGTACTACCAGCACCAGGGCTTCGAACAGGGTGTGGACCACCGCCTCGATGGAGCCGCGCACGAACACGGTCGGGTCATAGACGATGCTGTAGTCCATGCCTTCGGGGAAGTCCTTCTTCAGCTCGGCCATTTTCGAGCGCACTTCATCGGAGATCTCGATGGCATTGGAGCCCGGGCGCTGGAAGATCGGGATGGCCACGGCCGGCTGGTTGTTGAGCAAGGAGCGCAGGGCGTACTGGCTCGATCCCAATTCGACCCGGGCGATGTCCTTGAGGCGGGTAATTTCGCCATCGGCGCCGGAGCGGATGATGATGTTCTCGAATTCTTCTTCACTGACCAGGCGGCCCTGAGTGTTCACCGACAACTGGAAGCTGGTGCTGCCGGGCGCGGGTGGGGCGCCGAGCTGGCCGGCGGCCACTTGGCGGTTCTGCTCGCGGATGGCGGCGACCACGTCGCTGGCAGTGAGGTTGCGCGAAGCGGTCTTGTTCGGGTCCAGCCATACCCGCAGGGAGTAATCGCCCATGCCGAACAGTTGCACATCGCCGACACCGCCCAGGCGTGCCAGTTCGTCCTTGATATTGAGAATGGCGTAGTTGGACAGGTAGAGCATGTCGTAGCGGTTATCGGGCGAGGTCAGGTGCACGACCATGGTCAGGTCGGGCGAGGCCTTGTCGACGGTGATGCCGATGCGTGTGACTTCCTCGGGCAGCTTGGGCTGGGTCCGGGTCACCCGGTTCTGCACCTGCACCTGGGCGTTGTCCAGGTCGGTGCCCAGGGCGAAGGTGATGGTCAGGGTCAGCTTGCCGTCAGCGGTGGACTGCGAGGACATGTACAACATGTTCTCAACGCCGGTGATGGCCTGCTCCAACGGCGCTGCGACGGTTTCGCCGATCACCTTCGGGTTGGCACCGGGGAAGTTGGCCCGCACGACAACGGTGGGCGGTACCACTTCCGGGTATTCGCTGATCGGCAGCTGGAACAGCGAGATGCTGCCGGCAATCAGGATCAGCAGCGACAGCACGGCGGCGAAAATCGGCCGGGTGATAAAGAACTTGGAAAAATTCATCGGACCGATTCCTTAACCGCGCGGTGCCGAGGCACTGGCGAGCTTGACGGTGGCAGGGGCAGCAGGTTTGCCCGGGTTGCTGGCTTCCAGCGCCTGGCGTTGCTGGGCGAGGGCGGCGATGGTCGCTTCGCTGGCCATCGGCGTGTCCTGCGGGTCGACTGGTGAGCCTGGGCGTACACGCTGCAGGCCCTTGACCACGATGCGGTCCTCTTTGCTCAGGCCGCTGCGCACGATACGCAGGCCCTCGAGCTTGGGACCCAATTCGACGGCGCGATAGGCGGCGTTGTTGTCTTTGTCCATCACCAGCACGAACTTCTTGCCAAGGTCGGTGCCCACGGCTTCGTCGTTGATCAACACCGCCGAGTAGGTGGCGCTGCCCACCAGCTTGAGGCGCGCATACAGGCCGGGGGTGAACTCGCCGTTGCTGTTGTCGAACACCGCGCGGCCCCGGATGGTGCCGGTCTTGGGGTTGACCTGGTTGTCGACGAAGTTCATCTGGCCCAGGTGCGGATTGCCGGTTTCGTTGGACAGGCCCAGGTACACCGGGGTGCTCTGGCCGCGCTGACCGTCGCGGGCCAGCTGGGTGTACTTGAGGTATACGCGCTCGTCGGCATCGAAGTAGGCGTAGACCTTGTCGGTGGATACCACACTGGTCAGTGGGGTGACGTCGGCGGTGACGATATTGCCGGCGGTGAACTGGGCGCGGCTGACCTGGCCACTGATCGGCGCGGTGACGCGGGTAAAGCTGAGGTTCAGACGAGCCAGGTCCAATTGGGCCTGGATGGCGGCGACACCGGCGCGGGCTTCGGCGGCTGCGCTGGTGCGCGACTCGGCAAGCTCGGCGGAGATGGCGTTGCTGGTACGCAAGCGCTCACCGCGGCGTGCTTCGTTTTCACTGCGGCTTGCTGTAGCGCGGGCTTGCTGCAACTGGGCTTCAAGGCGGCGGACCTCGGCCTGGAATGGGCGCGGGTCGATCTGGAACAGCAGATCGCCTTTCTTGACCTGGGCGCCTTCGGTAAAGGCGACCAAGTCGACCTGGCCGGAGACGCGTGGCCGCACTTCTACCGTTTCGGGTGCCTCAAGGCGACCGGTGAACTCGTCCCATTCGTTGATCGGTTGCTCCAGCACCTTGGCCACGCTGACCTTGGTCGCCGTCGGGGCCTGAACGGCCTCTGGGGTGCGACCACAGGCACTCATCACCAGTACTGCCAATAGAGCCAGGGGGTATCGCAAAGGTTTGAGTGACTGTTCCATGGGGTAATCCGCCAATTTATTGAGAATGGGCGGATTCTGCGATTTGTAACTATTAACAACGAATCGAACGGGGCGAAGGTAACTATCACTGGGAATGATAGGAACCGGAATGGAGCTGCCTGAACCACGACTGCTGCGCAGCCTATCGCAGCCTCGTACCTCGGCAGCGGTTACGGCAAACCGCTGTAGCCGCTGGCGCCAGCCTGCGATCGGCCGCGCAGCGGTCGTGCCTTCAGGACCATTGCGCTGGCGACTGCTGCGCTTACTTGCACTCGGCCAATACCACCTTGCAGGTGCGTGGCGTACCACCCGAGCGCCCGGCATAGCGTATGCAGTTGTTGAGCGATTTTTGTCGGGCAATGGGCAGGGTGTTGCCCCAGGCCAGGCCGCCCTCGCCGGCAGTGGGCACGGCTTTGGCGTAGCAGGCCGAACCTGCGTTGGCCGCCAGGTAGCGGGCCTTGGGTGGTTTGCTGGAGCAGCCTGCCGTCAATGCAAGGCTGATGGCGAGCAGGGAGGGGATCAGCAGTGACGAGCCGCTGAGTGACGGGTGGAAGGTCATGCTGTGTCCTCTTTGCAAGGCCCGTGTCTGCACAGGGTAGAGCTGAGTGTAACTGCTCAGTGCGTTCAGGCGTGCCCAGGCTGCTGCGTGCAGGCGTTCAGGTCTTCGAGGAACGCGCGCAGTATCGGTGGTGGCGTTACGCCGCGACGGGTAATGACGTCGAACGGTGATGTCAGGTCCAGTGTGCTGGCGCCCAGGCGGCGCATTTCTCCAGTCTTGACCCACTGCTCGGCGAAATGTACGGGGAGGAAGCCGATATACGCACCGGAGATGATCAGGATCGCCGCCGCCTCGATGTTCTCGACGGTGGCCGCGGCCTTGGTCATGCCCAGTTGCTCCAGATCGTACTCATGCATGTAGCCGCGCACGACGATACGGCAGGCGCGAACTTCTTCGAGCAGGCGGCCGTTCGATGCTTTGCTGGCGTGCAGCGGATGGCGACGGCCACAGTAGAGTCCCAGGGCTTCGTTGTAGAGGGGCAGATAGGACAGCCCCGATACGCGCAGGGGGAAGTGACCGATGGCCAGGTGCAGGCGACCGTCGAGCACACGCTCCTCCAGCTCGGCAGGGGCACCGATGTAGATGTGCAGGTGGGCGTCGTGGCCGCGCGAGACAAAGCGCTGGGTGGTACGAGGTAACGGCGAGTCGGGGTCGGTCAGGGTGGAGTCGATGATGCCCAGGTTGAGTTTGCCGCTGATGTGCTGCTTGAGGACGTCGGCGTCCAGGCAGAAGCTCTCGACCGCGCTAAGCAGGCGCACGGTGGCCTCATGGATGGCCACGCCTTGCTCGGTCAGACGAAAGCCACTGCGCCCGCGTTGGCACAGCTTGACCCCCAAACGGGTTTCCAGGTGGGTCATCTGTTCGCTGATCGTCGACTGACCGGCATTCAGCGCGGCCTGCGCCGCGGAAAAGCCACCGCACCTGACGATGGTGGTGAAAACCCTGAGCAATTTAAGGTCGACATCGTGGAGCTGAATCACCATCGCCTCCCGACTGGGCATCACATCGTGACAGCTGATATGAACGCACCGGCTTTGTTGTTTTTTTCAAGCTAACCACGCGCATGGGTCGACCGCAATGCCTGGTTTCTGAAAATGCACCGGGTACCAGTGTGGGTGATTTGCCGATAACCCTCATTCATTCGAATACTTCGGATTCGCCGATGTATGCATCTGCACTTGCGGATTTTTCCATGTCTGGCCTGCCGCCATAGTGGTTGCAACGGAGGTCGAGCAGTCGCCCCGTCTCCTGACCAGAACAATAACGTGGAGAAACTCGAACATGGCAAAGCACGGTTATGAATCCGGCCGTCTGAACCTGCCCTTCGTGGGCCATTGCACCTTCGCCAAGTCGCCCATTTGCACAGATTGGGCAGCCATTGATGCCGACGTGGCGATCCTTGGCGCGCCCAACGACATGGGGACCCAATGGCGATCTGGGGCACGCTTCGGACCACGCGGTATCCGCGAGGCCTCGACGCTGTTCTCGTTCGGCCATGCCGGTGCCTACGACTTTGAAGATGACGCCACCTACCTGACCGATGACCAGTTGCGCATGGTCGATGTCGGCGATGCCGATATCGTTCACACCGACATGGCCACCAGCAATGCCAATATCGAGGCGGCTGTGCGCCAGATCCTCGCGGCAGGTGCCATGCCGGTGGTCCTGGGCGGTGACCACTCGATCCACGCCCCGGTGATCAAGGCCTTTGAAGGTCGCGGGCCGATCCACATCGTGCATTTCGATGCGCACCTGGACTTTGTCGATGAGCGCCACGGTGTCCGCTACGGCCACGGTAGCCCGCTGCGCCGCGCTTCGGAGCTGGATCATATCGTTGGCATGACCCAGATGGGCATCCGCAACGTGTCTTCCTCCAATCGCGACGACTACGATGCTGCCCGCGAAGCCGGGTCACAGATCCTCTCGGTGCGCGACGTGCGGCGCCTGGGCTGCGAAGGGGTGATGGCGAAGATCCCCGAGGGGCGTGATTACTACATCACCATCGACATCGACGGTTTCGACCCGTCCATTGCCCCCGGCACGGGGACGCCGAGTCATGGCGGTTTCTATTACTACGAAGTGCTGGAAATCATCCAGGCGTTGGCCCGACGCAGCCAGGGCCGGATCGTCGGCATGGACCTGGTGGAAGTGGCGCCGGCCTACGACCCGGCCGGTGTCACCTCGATCCTCGCCGCGCAACTGCTGATGAACAGCATCGGCTTCATCTTCCACGCGCGCGCCAACGCCCGCTGATCCGGAGACTCCCCGTGGACAACAAGGTAAAAGCCTACCTGCAGGCCTTCGGCGTTTCCGAGGCGACCCAACGATTTCTCTCCAAGCCCCAGCGCATGTTCATCGACGGTGCCTGGCTCGAGGCGAGTGACGGCGCCAGTGCCGAGGTCATCGAGCCTTCCACCGAGGGTGTGCTGGCGCGAATCCCGATGGGCACCGGCGAAGACCTCGACCGTGCGGTGCGTGCCGCCCGCGCGCAGTTCGACGGCGGCCCCTGGAGCCAGCTCAAGCCGTTGGAGCGTGAACGTCTGATTCATCGACTGGCTGATCTGATCGACGCCAATGCCGAGGAACTTGCACAGATCGAATCCATCGACATGGGCAAGTCGGTCGTCCAGGCGCGTGCCGTGGATATCCAGGGCACGGTCGATACGCTGCGCTACTTTGCCGGCTGGGCCAGCAAGATTCACGGCCGTACCGTCGAACCCTCGCTGCCAGGCAACTACCTGGCCTACACCCGCAAAGAAGCGGTGGGCGTGGTAGGGGCCATCGTGCCCTGGAACTTCCCGTTGCAGACCATGGCCTGGAAGCTCGGTGCGGCCCTGGCGACCGGCTGCACGGTGGTGGTCAAACCGGCTGAGTTGACCTCGTTGTCCGCCTTGCGCTTCGCCGAGCTGGTCCAGGCGGCAGGGATTCCCGATGGCGTGCTGAACATCGTTACCGGGCGCGGCAGTGTGGTGGGCACGGCGATGTCCAGCCATCCGGGCATCGACAAGCTGAGCTTCACTGGCTCCACGCCGGTGGGGTGCTCGGTGGGCAAGGCGGCGATGGATCAGATGAAGCGTCTGACACTCGAGCTCGGTGGCAAGTCGCCGGTGATCGTCTTCGCCGATGCCGATATCGAGGCGGCGGCCGAGGCGGTCGCCAACGGCGTATTCTTCAACTCGGGGCAGGTGTGCGATGCGGGGACCCGCGCTTATGTCGAGCGCAGTATCTATCCGGCGTTCCTCGAAGCGCTGGCCAGGTACACGGCTACCTTGAAGATTGCCCCGGGCCTGGACCCGGACTGCTTCATCAGCCCCATGGTGTCGCGTCAGCAACAGCAGCGGGTGCTGGATTACATCGCCTTGGGCAAGGCCGAAGGGGCGCAGCTGTATTACGGTGGTGAACCGCTCGAGGGCCCTGGTTTCTTCGTGCAGCCGACGATCTTTGCTGACTGCAACAACGCCATGCGTATCGTGCGCGAAGAGATTTTCGGGCCGGTGCTGGTGACCATGCCTTTCGACAGTCAGGAACAGGCCCTGGCCCTGGCCAACGATTCCGCGTTCGGCCTGGCAGCGGCGATTTACTCCAATGACCTGGGCAGGGTCCACGGATTGATTCCGCAATTGCGTGCCGGAACCGTATACGTCAATGCCCACAGCACACTTGACCCCTCCATGCCGTTCGGTGGCTACAAACAATCGGGCTATGGCAAGGATATGGGCGCCGAACAACTGGAGTTCTTGCTGGAGACCAAGGCGGTCTGGATCACCTTGCCCTGAGGAACAGGGCAAGCCTGCGCCGCTGATGGTTGGCGGGCGGCGCGGGCTTTTCACATGCATCGTATTTCAAGAACAAGAACCTATCGAGGTGATGCCCATGAACAGCCAAGTGGATGTAGAGCGTGCGCAAGACCTGGACAGGCGCATACGCGCCTATGAAGAACTGGAGAGGAGGGCCGACTGGCCCGGGGCGCTGAGTGCCGGCGATTTCGTCGCACTGGCACTGCTGACGCTGGTGATGGTTGCCGGTGCCTACTTTGTGGGAGGCCATCCATGAACCCGTCCAGAGAGCAGGAATTTCGCCTCGGTGCCGAGCGTGGCGATACGCCGTTGCTGCCCAACGAGCGGGTGTGGGGCTTCTGGGGCTTCGCCTATGCCAACTCGGCGTTGGCTGTGGCCACCTGGGTGTTTTTGATCGGCGGTGCGACAGCGCTGTTTGTCGGGCCTTTGCAGGGCATCAGTGCGATCGTCATCGGTAACATCATCGGCGTGATTCTCGCAGCGTCTTCCACCTGCCTGCCGTGCGGCAAGTACGGTGTCGAGCAGTTCACTTACTTGCGCAGCATGTTCGGCCTCAACGGCAGCCGCCTGGTCTACATACTGGCTGTGGTCGTGCTGACCATGGGCTGGCTGGCGGTGCTGGGGCTGATGTGCGGGCGGGCACTGGATAACCTGGAGACCCTGGTGCAGCACAACCAGCCTGACGGCGACGGCTGGCTGGTGACGGCGGGCGCCTTGCTGGCCATCGTCCTTGCGGCGCTGGTCGCCATGCGCGGGCCGGACATGATCCGTCGGTTGAGCGCAGTGATCGCGCCCAGCCTGATCCTGATCATGCTGGCGCTGATGTACTTCATTTCCCAACGCTTCAGCTTCGCCGAACTGCTGGCCATGCCGCCATTGCAGCCGCCCTTTGCCGATCAGCGCATCAACTTCATGATCGCCGTGGAAATCAATATCGCAGCCGGGTTCTCCTGGTGGCCGTACATCGGCAACCTGTCGCGGTTGTGCAGTAACCAGCGTACTGCGTTCTGGCCCAACCTGGTGGGCATCTTCGGCGCCGCTGCACTGGGCGAAACCGTCAGCCTGTTCGCCGCCTCCACCCTGGGCAGCAGCGACCCTACCACCTGGATGCGCCTGGCCGGTGGCGTGGGGTTCGGCGTGGTGGCGCTGGGCTTCCTGGCGCTGGCCAACTTGACCGGTATGGTCAATATCCTCTACACGGCGGTCATCGGCCTGCGACAACTGGCAGGGGAGCGCTTGCGCAGCGTGCGCTGGGGGGCACTGATCGGGTTGTTCTGCGTGATTCCGGTCATCATCGTGCTGTGCTTTCCGGGCATCTACGACGGCTTCTTCATCTTTCTGGTATGGACCTCTGCGCTGAACAGTGCGCTGGCGGGGATCGGCATTGCCGATTACTTCTTCCTGCGTCACCAGCGCGTGAACCTGCGCCATGTCTATGCCGCGCAAGGCGCATCACCCGTGCGTTTCTGCGGGGGGTTCAACCCTATCGCATTGCTGGCGCTGGTGGCGGGATTCGCAATCTACGTGGTGGTGTTCAACCCGCAGACGCTGGCCTACACCAACTTCTTCACCTTCGCTACGGCATCGCTGCCGTCCTGCCTGCTGGCGGGGCTGGTTCACTACGGCCTGACCCGGCTGCTGGCAACGCGACTGGGCTGGGGCGGTTATCCCAAGGGCAATGAACGCAACATCGAGGCCCCAGGCTTCGGCGCAAAGGACTAAAACCATGAACAAGCATTATGACTACATCATCATCGGTGCAGGCTCTGCCGGCTGCGTTCTGGCCAACCGCCTGACCGAGGACGCCGGTACTTCGGTGCTGGTCCTGGAATTTGGCGGCAGCGACCGCAGTGTGCTGATCCAGATGCCCAGCGCCTTTTCATTACCGATGAATACCAAGAAGTACAACTGGCGCTACGAGACCGTCGCCGAACAGCACCTGGACGGTCGGCGCCTGCACTGCCCACGAGGCAAGGTGCTCGGTGGATCCTCCTCGATCAACGGCCTGGTCTACATCCGTGGCCACGCCTGTGATTTCGACGAATGGGAGAGCCTGGGCGCGAAAAACTGGGGCTATCGCAATTGCCTGCCCTATTTCAAGCGTGCCGAGACCTACAAGTTCGGTGGTGATGACTATCGCGGCGGCGCGGGGCCGCTGGCCACCAACAACGGCAACAACATGCAGAACCCGTTGTACGGCGCCTGGGTGGAGGCCGGTGCCGAGGCCGGCTACATCAAGACCGACGACTGCAATGGCTACATGCAGGAAGGCTTCGGGGCCATGCACATGACGGTGAAGGACGGTGTGCGCTGGTCCACCGCCAACGCCTACCTGCGCCCGGCCATGTCCCGCCCCAACCTGACCGTTGTCACCCATGCGATGACCCGGCGCATTCTCCTCGACGGCAAGCGTGCAGTGGGCGTGGAGTACGACGAAGGTGGCGTGACCCACAAGGTCTATTGCAACCGCGAGGTGCTGGTATCGTCCGGGCCGATCGGTTCGCCGCATCTGTTGCAGCGCTCTGGCATCGGTCCGCAAGCGGTGCTTGAAAAAGCCGGAATCGAGGTACGCCACCACCTGCCCGGGGTTGGCGAGAACCTTCAGGACCATTCGGAAATCTACATCCAGTACGCTTGCAAGGAGCCGGTGACGCTCAACGGCAAGATGAACCTGCTGGGCAAGGCGCTGATCGGTCTGCGCTGGCTGCTGTTCAAAGACGGCCTGGGTGCCAGCAACCACTTCGAGGCGGGTGGGTTCATTCGCTCGTCCAAGGGGCTGCGTTGGCCGGACATCCAGTTTCACTTCCTGCCGGCAGCCATGCGCTACGACGGTGACAAACCATTCAAGGGGCATGGATTCATGGTGCTGACCGGGCCCAACAAGCCCAAGAGCCGTGGCCATGTACGGGCGCTGTCGGCGGACCCTTATCAGCACCCGGAAATCCGCTTCAACTACCTGGAAAGTGAAGAGGATCGCGAGGGCTTCCGCCGCTGCGTGCGCCTGACGCGGGAAATCATCGCCCAGCCGGCCATGGACCGGTTCCGCGGCGAGGAGCTGGCGCCGGGGCCGCAGGTACAGACCGATGAACAGATCGACGCGTTCGTGCGTGCCAACATGGAAAGCACCATGCACCCCTGCGGCTCCTGCCGCATGGGCGAGGATGACATGGCCGTAGTCGATTCCTCACTGCGCGTACGTGGCCTGCAGGGGCTGCGGGTGATCGATTCTTCGGTGTTCCCCAGCGAGCCGAATGGCAACCTCAATGCACCGACGATCATGCTCGCCGAACGTGCCGCAGACCTGGTGCGCGGGCGCGAGCCCCTGGCGGCGGCCAATGTCCAGGTAGGCCTGGTCGAAGGGTGGGAGAAAGAGCAGCGCAGTCGTGCGCCCAAGCGCAAGGTGCGCGCCTGATCGCTATCGCCAGCGGCTACAAGCCCCGTAGTCGCTGGCGATAGCCTGCGATCGGCCGCGCAGCGGTCGTGCTCAGCCAACACCTGCCCAACCAAGGCGGACTGAATGCGTTCCATTGGAACGAAACCGCTACAGTGACCCCGAGCGCAGGGTTTATGACGCTTCAGCTCCGCTGGGATGCCTGAATACCCACTTTTCATGGAGTGACTTCATTACACCCGATCACTGCAACCCCGAATAAAACCACGCATTTTCGCTTGGCATAGACCTTGCTCTTTCATGAGGACTCAGCCGCACGGACTGAGGTGTTTGAACTTGTGACGTTATAAAAACAATTAAACTAGCAAGGTAAAGCCTAATGAAAAAAACACTACCGGGTCCGCCTGACAGCGAAGCGCACGCACTCCAACGAAATCTCTCCAACCGGCATATCCAGCTGATCGCCATCGGCGGTGCCATCGGTACCGGCCTGTTCATGGGCTCTGGCAAGACCATCAGCCTGGCTGGGCCCTCGATCATCTTTGTCTACATGGTCATCGGCTTCATGTTGTTCTTTGTCATGCGGGCAATGGGCGAGTTGCTGTTGTCCAATCTCAACTACAAGTCGTTCATCGACTTCTCCGCTGATCTCCTCGGACCCTGGGCAGGATTTTTCACCGGCTGGACCTATTGGTTCTGCTGGATAGTGACCGGTATTGCCGATGTAATCGCGATCTCTGCCTATTCACAGTTCTGGTTCCCGGATATCCCGCAATGGTTGCCGGCACTGAGTTGTGTTGGCCTGTTGCTTTCGCTCAACCTGCTGACGGTGAAGATGTTCGGTGAACTGGAATTCTGGTTTGCCATGATCAAGATCGTGGCCATCTGTGCCTTGGTCTGCACCGGCCTTTACATGGTGGTCGCGGCCTATCAGTCGCCGACTGGCAACGTCGCGTCGCTGGCCAACCTGTGGAATGACGGGGGCATGTTTCCCCATGGCGCCATGGGCTTCTTCGCCGGTTTCCAGATCGCGATCTTTGCCTTTGCCGGGATCGAACTGGTAGGGACCACGGCGGCAGAAACCAAAAACCCCGAGCGCAATCTGCCCCGGGCGATCAACTCGATTCCGCTACGCATCATCGTTTTCTATGTATTTGCGCTGATCGCAATCATGGCGGTTACGCCGTGGCGTGATGTCGTTGCCAACAAGAGCCCCTTCGTCGAGTTGTTCGTGCTGGCTGGGCTGCCGGCGGCTGCCGGGATCATCAACTTCGTGGTGCTTACCTCTGCCGCCTCTTCGGCAAACAGTGGCGTCTTTTCCACCAGCCGCATGCTCTACGGCCTGGCGGTGGATGGTGATGCGCCCGGCAAGTTCAAGGCATTGTCCAGCCGCGCCGTGCCCTCCAATGGCCTGATTTTTTCCTGTGTCTGCCTGTCGGTCGGGGCGCTGGTGATCTACCTGGTGCCGAACATGCTCGATGCCTTCACTCTGATCACCACGGTGTCGGCGATCCTGTTCATGTGTGTCTGGTCGATGATCCTGTTGTCTTACCTGGCGTACCGCAAACAGCGTGACCACCTGCACCGCGCCTCGAAGTACCGGATGCCGGGTGGCATCTTCATGAGCTGGGCCTGCCTGGTGTTCTTCGTTGCCATGCTGGTCTTGCTGGCGCTGGAAGACGACACCCGCAAAGCATTGGTGTTCGTGCCAGTGTGGTTCGTGATCCTCGGCCTGGCCTACCGGTCGATCCGCCAGAAAAAGACGGAGGGCGTGCAGTTGTCCTACGACGCGGATTGATCACTGTATCCAGGAATTCACTCGGGGGGACAGCACAAGCGGGCTGTCCCCCCGTCGTCTTTGCACCACGAGGGAGTCGTCATGCGCATCCACGTCACTTTCATTGACCGCGTTGGCATCACCCAGGAGATCCTGGCATTGCTAGGCGCGCGGAACCTCAACCTGGACGCGGTGGAGATGATTCCGCCCAACGTCTATATCGATGCACCCGCGTTGTCACAGGTTGTGCTGGACGAGCTTAACGACGCCTTGCTGCGGGTGATCGGAGTCCAGGCAGTGGAGCTCGTAGACTTTCTCCCCGGTCAGCGTCGGCACCTGCAGTTGGACGCTTTGTTGGCCGCGATGAGTGATCCGGTACTGGCGGTGGACCCTTGTGGCCACGTGCTGTTGGCCAATCCCACGCTGGTCAGCCTGGTGGGCCGCGAGCCGGCTGGTGAGCCGCTGTCCAGGCTATTCGCCGAGCCCGACCTGGCGCAGACCCTGATTACCAAGGGCTTTCGCCTGCCCATGTGCGAGGTGAGTTTGCAGGGCCAGGCGCTGTTGCTCGAAGCCACGCCCATCAGTGGCGGGGCGGATGCCTTGGTGGGTGGCCTGCTGACGCTGTATCCGCCAAGCCGCATTGGTGAGCGCCTGGCTTCGCTGTTGCACGATCATGCCGAAGGGGTGCAGGCGCTGCTGGGCGACTCGGCACCGCTCAAGGAACTCAAGGCGCGCCTGCACAAAGTGGCGAGTCTGGAGGCACCGTTGTTGATCCAGGGCGAAACCGGGACGGGCAAAGAACTGGTGGCGCGTGCCTGCCATGCATTGAGCGCGCGTCGCGATGCGTCCTTCCTGGCTTTGAACTGCGCGGCCTTGCCGGAGAGCCTGGCCGAGAGCGAGTTGTTTGGCTACGCCGCCGGCGCTTTCACCGGCGCCCAGCGTGGCGGTAAGCCGGGCCTGTTGGAACTGGCCGACGGCGGCACTGTGTTCCTGGATGAAGTCGGTGAGATGTCTCCCTACCTGCAGGCCAAGTTGCTGCGATTTCTCAGTGACGGCAGCTTTCGCCGGGTCGGTGGCGGCGGCGAGGTGCGGGTGAATGTACGGGTGGTCTGCGCAACGCACCGGCACCTGGAAAGCATGGTGGTCGAAGGCACCTTTCGGGAAGACCTCTATTACCGCCTCAACGTGCTCAATGTGATGGTGCCGCCGTTGCGTGAGCGCGGACGGGACATACTCATGCTGGCCGAGCATTTCCTGCGTCAGGCCTGCACACAGATACAGCGTTCGCCGTGCCGACTGGCACTGGCTACCCATCCACTGCTGCTGGGCAATCGCTGGGCGGGCAACGTGCGTCAGTTGCAGAACGTGATTTTCCGTGCAGCCGCCATCAGTGAGGGGGAGGTGATCGACTGCGATGATCTGGAACTGGCAGGTACAGCCCTGAACAACCTGCAGCCCGATGCCCCGCAAGTCACCAGCCTGGAAGCGGCCGTGCAGGACTTCGAGAAGTCGCTGCTGGAGACGATGTACGCGGCCTATCCCTCGACCCGGTTGCTGGCGGTGCGGCTGCAGACGTCCCACACGGCCATCGGCCAGCGCTTGCGCAAGTACGGCATCGCCAGCCGGGTCTGATGCCCGACCTGGATTGGATACGCTCCACTGGAGTGATTGTGCTCCAGTCGGGCGTACGCCGCGGCTTCATTGGCCCACCCCGTGTGGGCTGGCTGCCGGGTTCATCAAGCGGAATGGTTTCGCTCCAGCGCCACGGTTTCAGATTGCCTGCAGATTAGGTGCAACACACTGAAAAATAAGACAAATATAAAGTTGGCATCGCCCTTGCTCTTCTATCAATCAGTCCTGCACCAGGGCGCCCCTGATAACAAGAGAGGAAGATCCATGAGCACGCTGCGTTTTACTCCCGAACATGAATGGCTACGCCTGGAATTGAATGGCGAACTGACCGTTGGCATCACCACCTACGCGCAGGAAGCCTTGGGTGATGTGGTGTTTGTACAGTTGCCGGACCTGGGCGAGTACGGGGAGGGCAATGAGGTCGCGGTGCTGGAATCGGTGAAGGCCGCCAGCAACATCAGCATGCCCCTGGCCGGTACCGTGGTGGCGGTCAACCAGGCCCTGGCCGATGATCCCGAACTGGTCAATGCCTCACCCATGCAGGACGGCTGGTTCTTCCGTATCCAGTTGGACAGCCTTGCCGACCTCGACACCTTGATGGACCAGGATGGCTACGACCGTTTCCTGGCCGACAACGTCTGAGCCAGGGGGCCGACATGACGCATGTATCCATCCCGCTGAATACGGAAAACGAGTTCATCGCCCGTCACATCGGTCCGCGCGAGGACGACATCGACGCGATGCTGGCGCTGACCGGCCATGACACTCTCGACGGCCTGATCGACAGCGTGATCCCGGACAGCATCAAGGGCAGCAGCGTGCTCGAGCTGTGCAAAGGGCAGGGCGAGGCCGAGGCGCTGGCTTCACTCAAGGCCATCGCGGCGAAGAACCTGCTGTTTCGCAATCACATCGGCCAGGGCTATTACCCTTGCCACACACCAACGCCGATTCTGCGCAACCTGTTGGAGAACCCGGCCTGGTACACCGCGTACACACCGTACCAGCCGGAGATTTCCCAGGGCCGACTGGAGGCGCTGTTGAACTTCCAGACGCTGATCAGCGACCTGACCGGTATGGAAATTGCCAACGCCTCATTGCTTGATGAAGCCACCGCAGCGGCCGAAGCCATGACCTTCTGCAAGCGACTGGCGAAGAGCAAGGCCCCGGCATTTTTCGTCTCGCATCAGTGTCATCCGCAAACGCTCGATGTGCTGCGCACCCGTGCCGAGCCACTGGGCATCGAGGTGGTCATTGGCGATGCCTCGACACTGGCGAACCAGCACCTGGACGGCTATTTCGGCCTATTGCTGCAGTATCCGGCCAGTACCGGGGCTATCGACGACCATCGTGCGTTGGTGCAGCGCGCCCATGCAAGCGGCGCGTTGGTGGCGGTGGCCGCTGACCTGCTGGCCTTGACCCTGCTGACGCCACCGGGTGAGTTCGGTGCCGACGTGGTCGTGGGCAGTGCCCAGCGTTTTGGCGTTCCGCTTGGCTTTGGCGGCCCGCACGCGGCGTTCTTCGCCACGCGTGACAGCTTCAAGCGTGACATGCCCGGGCGCCTGGTCGGGGTGTCCATCGACCGCTTCGGCAAGCCGGCCTTGCGCCTGGCCATGCAAACCCGCGAGCAACACATTCGCCGTGAGAAGGCCACCAGCAACATCTGCACCGCGCAGGTGCTGCTGGCCAACATCGCCAGCATGTACGCGGTCTATCACGGCCCGCAAGGCCTGGTGCAGATCGCCCGGCGTGTACATCGGCTGACGGCGATTCTGGTGCGGGGGTTGCAGCAACTCGGGCACCGGGTCGAACAGCAGCACTTCTTCGATACCGTCAGCGTGACCACCGCACGCCCTGTGGCCGAAGTACTCTCAGCCACCCATGCCGCACGGCTGAACCTGCGGCTGATCGATACGCAACGGGTTGGCCTGTCGCTGGATGAAACCTGCGAGCAGGGCGCCGTCGAGGCCTTGTGGCAAGCCTTCAGCATGCCCGGCCTGGCACTTCCGGACTTTACCGACTTGGCTGCCGACACGGGGGATTGCCTGCCATTGCACCTGCTGCGCGACACGCCGTTCCTCCAGCACCAGGTGTTCAACCGCTACCATTCGGAAACCGAGTTGATGCGTTACCTGCGCCGCCTGGCCGACAAGGACCTGGCCCTGGACCGCAGCATGATCGCCCTGGGCTCATGCACCATGAAGCTCAACGCCGCCAGTGAAATGATCCCGATCACCTGGCCCGAGTTCGGTGCCTTGCACCCGTTCGCCCCGGCTGAGCAGTCATTGGGTTACCGCCAGTTGACCGACGAACTGGAGGCCATGCTCTGCGCGGCCACCGGTTATGACGCCATGTCCCTGCAGCCCAATGCCGGTTCTCAAGGCGAGTACGCGGGCCTCCTGGCGATCCGCGCCTACCATGCCAGTCGTGGCGAGGCAGAGCGTGATGTCTGCCTGATTCCATCATCGGCTCATGGCACCAACCCGGCCACGGCGCAGATGGCGGGCATGCGCGTGGTGGTGGTCAACTGCGATGAGCGCGGCAACGTCGATGTGGCAGACCTGCAAAGCAAGGCCGAGCAGCACTGCACTCGGCTGGCGGCCTTGATGATTACCTATCCCTCGACCCACGGCGTATTTGAAGACGGTATCACCCGCATCTGCGACATCATTCATGAACAGGGCGGCCAGGTGTACCTGGACGGCGCCAACATGAACGCCATGGTCGGTCTCTGCGCACCGGGCAAGTTTGGGGGCGACGTGTCACACCTGAACCTGCACAAGACCTTCTGCATTCCCCACGGTGGTGGCGGCCCAGGCGTTGGCCCGATCGGCGTCAAGGCGCACCTGGCGCCGTTCCTGCCGGGGCACGCGCACATGCCGAGCAAGCACGGCGCGGTCAGCGCAGCGCCCTATGGCAGCGCCAGCATCCTGCCGATCACCTGGATGTACATCCGCATGATGGGCGGGGAAGGGCTCAAGCGCGCGTCGCAGCTGGCAATCCTGAGCGCCAACTACATCGCCCGGCGCCTGGAGGAGCACTACCCGGTGCTCTACACCGGCGAGAACGGCCTGGTTGCCCACGAATGCATTCTCGACCTGCGCCCGCTCAAGGAGAGCAGCGGCATCAGCGTCGAGGACGTGGCCAAGCGCCTGATCGATTTTGGCTTCCATGCCCCGACCATGTCTTTCCCGGTGGCCGGCACCTTGATGGTCGAGCCGACCGAGAGCGAGTCGAAGGAGGAACTGGACCGCTTCTGCGACGCCATGATCTGCATTCGCGAGGAAATCCGCGCGGTGGAAAACGGCACCCTGGACAGGCTCGACAATCCGCTGAAAAACGCCCCGCATACCGCCAGCGAGCTGGTCGGCGAATGGCCTCACCGTTATGGCCGGGAGCTGGCGGTGTACCCGCAGGCAGCGTTGCGCGAGGGCAAGTACTGGCCCCCCGTGGGGCGCGTGGACAACGTCTACGGCGACCGCAACCTGGCGTGCGCCTGCCCACCGATGTCGATGTATCAAGACGCTTGATCGCACAGGCCCGGACGCGGTCCGGGCCTTGTCTGACCTCCGAACAAGAAGGAACTGAAAACATGTTTCATAAAAGCCTGTCCCTCTCCGATTTCGACCCTGAGCTGTCCAGCGCCATCCGCCGCGAGGCACAACGCCAGGAGGACCATATCGAGCTGATCGCTTCGGAAAACTACACCAGCCCGCCAGTGATGCAGGCCCAGGGCACCGAGCTGACCAACAAGTACGCCGAAGGTTACCCGGGCAAGCGCTACTATGGCGGCTGCGAGCACGTCGATGTGGTTGAACAGCTGGCCATTGATCGTGCCAAGGCGCTGTTCGGCGCAGGCTATGCCAACGTCCAGCCCCATTCAGGGTCCCAGGCCAACGCGGCGGTCTATCTGGCCTTGCTGCAGGCCGGCGACACCCTGCTGGGCATGAGCCTGGCCCATGGCGGGCATCTCACTCACGGGGCCAAGGTCAGCGCCTCCGGCAAGCTGTACAACGCGGTGCAATACGGTATCGATGCCAACGGCCTGATCGATTACGACGAGGTTGAACGCCTGGCCGTCGAGCATAAGCCGAAGATGATCGTGGCGGGCTTCTCCGCCTATTCAAAGACCCTGGATTTTCCACGCTTTCGCCAGATTGCCGACAAGGTCGGTGCCTACCTGTTCGTCGACATGGCCCACGTTGCCGGCCTGGTCGCGGCGGGCTTGTACCCCAATCCACTGCCCTACGCCGATGTCGTCACCACCACCACCCACAAGACCCTGCGCGGGCCGCGAGGTGGCCTGATTTTGGCCAAGGCCGACCCTGAACTGGAGAAGAAGCTCAACTCAGCGGTGTTCCCGGGGGGCCAGGGTGGGCCGCTGATGCATGTGATCGCCGCCAAGGCCGTTTGCTTCAAGGAGGCACTGGATCCCGGCTTCAAGGAATACCAGTTTCAGGTCATCAACAACGCCCAGGCCATGGCGGAAATTTTCCGTCAGCGTGGCTATGACGTGGTCTCCGGGGGGACCGACAACCACTTGTTCCTGGTCAGCCTGATCCGCCAGGGCATTACCGGCAAGGATGCCGATGCCGCGCTTGGCCGTGCGCACATCACCGTCAACAAGAACGCCGTCCCCAACGACCCACAGTCGCCGTTCGTGACGTCGGGCCTGCGCATCGGTACCCCAGCGGTGACGACCCGTGGCTTCCAGGTGCCGGAGTGCCGCGCCCTGGCGACATGGATCTGCGACATTCTCGACCACCTCGGCGATGCCGACGTCGAGGCCCAGGTCGCCCGGCAAGTCGCCGAGCTGTGCAAGTTGTTCCCTGTGTATTCGGCCTGATTCCCGGGTCTGCTGGCGGAGGCTCGTATGTCGCTGAGTGTTTTTGATCTGTTCAAGGTGGGCATCGGCCCGTCCAGCTCCCACACGGTCGGCCCGATGCGCGCAGCGGCGCGCTTTGTCGAAGGGCTCAGGGACCAGGGGTTGCTGGCCCAGGTTCACGGCGTTCGCGCCGAGCTGTATGGCTCGCTTGGCGCCACTGGCAAAGGTCACGGGAGTGACAAGGCGGTGTTGCTGGGGCTCGAGGGTGAGTACCCGGATACGGTCGAGACCGAAACGGTGGCCGATCGCTTGCGGATGATCCGCGAGAGCGGGATGTTGTCACTGCTGGGTGAGCGGCGCATACGGTTCGTTGAAAAAGAGCACCTGGCGATGATCCGCAAGCCCTTGCCCTATCACCCCAATGGCATGGTCTTGCGTGCCTTCGATGCGGCCGGGCTGCAGCTGTGCAGTCGCGAGTATTACTCGGTAGGTGGCGGCTTTGTGGTGGACGAGGCGGCGGCAGGGGTAGATCGCATCGTCGAGGACCGCACGCCGTTGCGCTTTCCCTTTCTGAGCGGGCGCGAGCTTTTGGCACAGTGCGCCCAGCACGGGCTCTCGATCAGCCAGTTGATGGCCGAGAACGAGACGGCCTGGCGCACCCCGGAGCAGACGCGCCAGGGTTTGCTGCACATCTGGCAGGTGATGCAGGACTGCGTCAAGGCCGGTTGCCGCACCGAGGGCATCATGCCGGGCGGGCTCAAGGTCAGGCGCCGGGCGGCGGCGCTGCACCGGCAGTTGAGCGCCAGCCCTGAGGCCGGGCTGCGCGACAGCCTCTCGGTGCTCGACTGGGTCAACCTCTATGCCCTGGCGGTCAACGAGGAAAACGCGAGTGGCGGGCGGGTGGTCACCGCACCCACCAACGGGGCGGCAGGCATCATCCCGGCGGTGCTGCATTACTACACGCGTTTCGTGCCGGGAGCCAACGAGGACGGGGTGGTGCGCTTTCTGCTGACTGCCGCCGCGATCGGCATTCTGTACAAGGAAAACGCCTCGATATCCGGTGCCGAGGTTGGCTGTCAAGGCGAGGTCGGCGTGGCCTGTTCGATGGCGGCCGGCGCGTTGTGCGAAGTGCTTGGCGGAACCGTGCAGCAAGTGGAGAACGCCGCTGAAATCGGTATGGAGCACAACCTCGGGCTGACTTGCGACCCGATTGGCGGGCTAGTCCAGGTGCCGTGCATCGAGCGCAATGCCATGGGCTCGGTCAAGGCCATCAATGCCGCACGCATGGCCCTGCGCGGGGACGGCCAGCACTTTGTCTCGCTCGACAAGGTGATCCGCACCATGCGCCAGACCGGCGCCGACATGAAAAGCAAATACAAAGAGACCGCCCGCGGCGGGCTGGCGGTCAATATTATCGAATGCTAGGAGTCATCCATGTCCACAGAACAACTACAACATACCCCGTTGCACGACCTGCACCTGGAATTGGGCGCGCGCATGGTGCCGTTCGCAGGCTACGCGATGCCGGTCCAGTACCCGCTGGGCGTGCTCAAGGAACACCTGCACACTCGCGAGCAGGCCGGCTTGTTCGATGTTTCGCACATGGGCCAGATCCGCCTGCGGGGGGCAGGCGCTGCCAAGGCCCTGGAAGCGTTGGTGCCGGTCGATATCATCGACCTGCCGGTGGGTATGCAGCGCTATGCATTGTTCACCAACGACGAAGGCGGCATCCTCGACGACCTGATGGTCGCCAACCCGGGCAACGACGAGCTGTTCCTGGTGGTGAACGCCGCTTGCAAGGACCAGGACCTGACCCACTTGAAGCAGCAGTTGGAAGGGCAATGCGAGGTCGAGTCACTGTTCGACAACCGTGCCTTGCTCGCCCTGCAGGGGCCGGCGGCAGCCAAGGTACTGGCACGCCTGGCGCCTCAGGTCGGTTCCATGACGTTCATGCAATTTGCCAACCTGCGGTTGCTCGGCGTCGACTGCTACGTCAGCCGCTCCGGCTACACCGGTGAGGATGGTTACGAAATCTCCGTGCCGGTAGAGGCTGCACAAATGCTTGCCCGTTCGCTGCTTGCCGAGGCCGAGGTCGAGGCTATCGGCCTGGGTGCCCGTGACTCGTTGCGGCTGGAGGCGGGTTTGTGCCTGTACGGCCATGACATGGAACGCTGCACCACGCCGGTCGAGGCCAGCCTGACCTGGGCGGTTTCCAAGGCCCGGCGTGTGGATGGCGTACGTGCCGGTGGTTTCCCGGGTGCCGAGCGCATTTTTGCCCAGCAACGCGACGGTGTTTTGAGCAAGCGCGTCGGCCTGCTGCCCAGGGAGCGGGTGCCAGTACGGGAAGGTGCGCTGATCGTCGATGGCGACGCACAGGTGATCGGCCGCGTGACCAGTGGCGGTTTCGGCCCGAGTCTCGGGGGGCCACTGGCGATGGGCTATGTGCAGAGCGAGTATGCGGCGCTGGAGACCGAGGTCTTTGCCCAGGTGCGCGGCAAACTGGTGCCGATGGTCGTGGCCCGCACGCCGTTCGTAGCGCAACGTTACTACCGTGGCTGAAGACCTGACTGCCGGAGCATGAGCATGACTGAACCCTTGTCTGTCACCCCTCGGCCACAGCCCCTCGAGGCCGGGATAAAACTGCGCGGTGCGGAGAAAGTGGCGCGTATCCCGGTGAAGATCCTGCCCACCGACGACGTGCCGCGCAAGCCCGAGTGGATTCGCGTGGAGATCGCAACCTCACCGGAGGTGGCGCGCGTCAAGGCGCTGCTGCGCAAGCACAAACTGCACAGCGTCTGCGAGGAAGCATCGTGTCCAAACCTGGGCGAGTGCTTCTCTGGTGGTACGGCGACTTTCATGATCATGGGCGACATCTGCACCCGACGTTGCCCGTTCTGCGATGTCGGCCACGGCCGCCCCAAGCCATTGGACGTCAACGAGCCCAGGAACCTGGCCATTGCCATTGCCGAGCTGGGCCTGAAATACGTAGTCATCACCTCGGTGGACCGCGACGACTTGCGCGACGGTGGTGCGCGGCACTTCGTCGATTGCCTGCGCGAGATCCGCGCACGGTCGCCGGGTATTCGCCTGGAAACCCTGGTGCCTGACTATCGGGGGCGCATGGACGTGGCCCTGGCGATCACCGAGCAAGAACCGCCGGATGTGTTCAACCACAACCTGGAAACCGTACCGCGCCTGTACAGGGCGGCGCGGCCGGGGTCTGACTTCGCGTGGTCGCTGGACCTGCTGGAGAACTTCAAGCAACGTGTTCCGGCGGTGCCGACCAAGTCCGGGCTGATGCTCGGCCTGGGCGAGAGCGATGACGAAGTGATCGAGGTGATGTTGCGCATGCGTGAACATCAGGTCGACATGCTGACACTGGGGCAGTATTTGCAGCCGTCACGCAGCCACCTGCCGGTGCAGCGCTTCGTGCACCCGGACACCTTTGCCTGGTTGGCTGAGCAAGCCTTGGCGATGGGGTTCAGGAATGTGGCGTCTGGGCCGCTGGTGCGTTCGTCCTATCATGCGGACCAACAAGCCATGCACACGGCCCGCTAGGCGCGGCGTGGCGGTTTGCCTCAGCCTGTTACAGTGCTACGGGCAACCCATGAATGGCCAGCCGCGTCGAAAGCACCACTGAGGTTTCAGTCCTGCCAAACGCATCAAATGACGCAATCATGGTTTCCAGCGCAATCAATGATTGCGCGACAACCTTGAGTACAAATGACGCATCCCCGGTTACATGATGAGCTTCGCGTACCTCGGGCATTTCTTCCAGCACCGACAGCACCTTGGCATAGCTTTGTGCCGGAACATACAGGCGGATGAACGCGGTAACCGGATATCCAATGGCGTGGCTGTCGATTTCAGCTCGATAGCCGCGCAACACGCCGCGCTCTTCCAGTTTGCGCACGCGTTCGGCGGTAGCGGGTGTCGATAAGCCAACACGGCGACCCAACTCGGCAAAACTCATCCGGGCATCTACCTGCAACTCGGCCAACAGGCGCTTGTCCATGCGGTCCAAAGGTCGTTCGCTCATGGGGGGCTTCAAAAGAAAGAGTGAATCGTTAAGAAAGGTGCCTGTAAAAACGTCAAATCGACATGGATCGCACGGTGGCAAGCCATTGAAACTAGCTTAACCCACCCATCGAGAGCGCCGCCATGTTACTCAAAGGAATGTTGCTCGGTTTAGCCATCGCCGCTCCGGTCGGCCCGATCGGCTTGCTCAGTATCCAGAACACGTTGAAAGGTGGATTCAGGGCTGGATTTTTCACCGGCATGGGGGCGGCGACCGCAGACGCTCTTTATGCAGTCGCGGCGCTGTTTGGACTCGCCGGAATACTCAGTCTGGTCAACGACAGTGGTTACCTCAGAGTGCTGGGGGCGATTTTTTTTGCTTATCTGGCATGGAAAACGGTCCAGAAAAAAGCCGACCTGAGCGCTGCGCCATCCAGTGCGCGAAATGTCTGGGGTATGTATTCGACAACCTGTCTGCTTACCTTGTCCAACCCGATGACGGTCCTGGGCTTTGTAACGCTCTTTGCCGGACTGGGTGTCGGCCAATCAGACAGCGCGTCGGGGCTTTGGCTCGTCGTCGGCGTGTTTCTTGGTTCTTCGCTGTGGTGGGCGACGCTCGCCGGCACGTGTTCACTCGTGGTAAGGCGGCTGCCGCCTACGTGGCTGAGAGGCATCGACTATGCCTCGGCGTTTCTGCTGATGGCGTTCGCATTGATGCTTGTATACCAGGCCACTACAGGCAGCATCAGTTAATACCGGGGCCCTCGAGAATCCTCGGTCCCGATCCCTCCTTGCCCAAGGCGTCGCCAGGGTTGCGCAGCGGGCAATCCTCCAGCGACAGGCAGCCGCAGCCAATGCAGTCGTCGAGACTGTCGCGCAAGGCCTCCAGTGTCCTGATTCTGGCGTTGAGGCTATCTCGCCAGGCCGACGACATTTCGCGCCATTGTGCGGCGCTCAGTTTACTGTTCGGGGGGTAGCGGCCCAGCGCGCTCTTGATTTCCTCGAGCGGGATGCCGGTGCGCTGCGCCACTTTGATGATAGCGATGCTGCGCAGTACCAGGGCGGGATAACGCCGTTGATTACCGGCACTGCGTGTGCTCGCGATCAGGCCTTTCGATTCGTAGAAGTGCAGGGTAGAGACCGCAACGCCGCTGCGCCTGGCTACTTCGCCGACCGAGAGCGAGCGCAGGCCATCAAGTTTTTTTTCAACTGCCATGCGTGTTGACCTCAAGTTAAGTTGAGGTTTTATAGTCTCGCCCGGACTTTCCTGCAACAGTTTTCCGCCGCCAGTGCGCAACCCGCCGTGCGGTGAGCACACCACAGTCGAATGGAGTCAAGCATGGGCAAACGGATGTTGTGGGGCGTGGGTGTGGGCGTCGCGGTGCTAGGCGCAATGGCCATCGTCATTGCGCAGCCAGCGAAGGACGCTTCAACCCAGGCAACGGCGTGGCCGTTGACCAAAGTGGCGCTGGCCACAGTCATGCACACGGAGGCTCCTCGCGAGGCTTTTGCCGCAGGAGAGCTGGAGGCGGCCCATCAGGTGCAAGTAGCGGCAGAAACACCGGGGCGCATTACTCAAATCGCCTTCAAGTCCGGACAAGTGGTCAAGGCAGGGCAACTGCTGGTACAGCTCAACGACGCGCCGGAGCAAGCCGAGCGCTTGCGCTTGCAGGCTGCGCTGGTGAATGCTCGGACATTGTTTCAACGCTCGCATAAGTTGCGGGCGAAAAATGCCGTTTCCCAGGAGGTGCTCGACAACGCCACGGCGGCCCTTGGTATGGCCAGGGGAGAGCTGCAGAAGATCGACGCGTTGATTGCGCAAAAGGCCATCCGCGCACCCTTTGCAGGGAAGGTCGGTATTCGCCGCGTGCATCAAGGCCAGTATGTGCAGGCAGGCGAGGCGGTCGTCAGCCTGGTGGACGCCAGGCACCTGCACGTGAATTTCACGCTGCATGAGAAAGCCGCCGCTGATCTTCGCGTCGGGCAGGCCGTTGCATTGAGTGTCGACGCGTTACCCCAGCGCGCGCTGTCTGCTCAGGTCAATGCCATCGACCCAATGATCGGCAAGTCGCGTTCGGTCGAGGTTCAAGCATCGCTTGCCAATCCGGACGGCCAGCTGCAGGCCGGTATGTACACCAGTGTGCGTCTTGCCGCAGCGGTGCCGACGAGGGTCATGGCTGTGCCGGAAACCGCTGTTACCTATACCGCCTACGGACAAACCGTATTCCTGGCTACCCAAGGCAATAATCACAGCCTGACGGTCAGCCGCATCCAGGTCACCACGGGAGAGCGCTGGAAGGGCCAAGTGGAAATCACCTCGGGGTTGAAAGCTGGCGATCAGGTCGTCGTCTCGGGCCAGCTCAAACTGAGCGATGGTATGCCAGTCGAAGCGGTAGATAAGGACAGCTTGCAGGCTGTGGCCGGGGGGCGCGCCTCGTGAAGGTCACTGACATCTTTGTTCGTCGTCCTGTGCTCGCCTTGGTGGTCAGCAGCTTGATTGTCCTCATGGGGTTGTTCGCCCTGGGCAAGCTGCCGGTGCGTCAATACCCGTTGCTGGAAAGCTCTACCATCACGATCAGCACCGAGTACCCCGGCGCCTCTGCCGAATTGATGCAGGGCTTTGTGACCCAGCCGATCACCCAGGCGGTTTCTTCGGTCGAAGGCATCGACTACCTGTCGTCATCGTCGGTACAAGGGCGCAGCCTTGTGACCCTGCGCATGACCCTGAACCGTGATTCGACCCAGGCACTGACCGAGACCATGGCCAAGGTCAATCAGGTGCGCTATCGCCTGCCCGACGATGCCTACGATCCTGTGGTCGAACTGTCTGCAGGCGACTCCACCGCTGTTGCCTATGTCGGATTTGCCAGTGAGACGTTGTCTATTCCCGAATTGAGCGACTACCTGTCGCGCGTGGTGGAGCCGCAGTTGGCGGGCATTGAGGGCGTCGCCAAAGTACAGCGATTTGGTGGCCAGAACCTGGCGATGCGCTTGTGGCTGGACAGCGAGCGAATGGCCGGGCGGGGTGTTACCGCCGCTGATGTCGCGCAAGCGGTTCGCCACAACAACTATCAGGCTACGCCAGGCCAGGTGCGCGGCCAGTTCGTGCTCGCCGACATAAGCATCGATACCGACTTGACCAGCGTCGAGACCTTCCGCGACATGATCATTCGCAACGACGGGACTGCGCTCGTGCGTCTGCGCGATGTCGGCACCGTCGAGCTAGGTGCCTCGGCCACCCACACCAGCGCTTCGATGAACGGTGAGCCGGCGGTTCACCTGGGGCTGTATCCCACACCTGCTGGCAACCCGCTGGTGATTGTCGACGGAATCCGCACGTTGCTGCCGCAGATCCAGCAAACCCTGCCACCCGGGGTGAAGGTTGCCTTGGCCTATGAGACTGCGCGCTTTATCGAGGCCTCGATCGACGAAGTGATGACGACGTTGCTGGAGGCGGTGCTGATCGTGGTTCTGGTGATCTGGCTGTGCCTGGGATCCCTGCGTAGCGTGGCGATTCCGGTGCTGGCGATTCCGCTGTCGATTCTCGGCGCAACCGGCCTGATGCTGCTCTTTGGCTTCAGTATCAACCTGCTGACGTTATTGGCGATGGTGCTGGCCATCGGCTTGGTGGTGGACGATGCGATTGTGGTAGTGGAGAACGTGCACCGTCACATTGAAGCGGGACTGTCGCCGGTGGCTGCCGCGCTGGTAGGTGCCCGCGAGATCGCCGGGCCGGTGATCGCCATGACGCTGACGCTGGCGGCTGTGTATGCCCCCATCGGTTTGATCGGTGGACTGACGGGCACGCTGTTCCGCGAGTTTGCCCTTACCTTGGCGGGGGCGGTAATCGTTTCCGGCGTAGTCGCGCTGACCCTGTCGCCGGTGATGAGTTCGCTGCTGTTACAGGCCGGGCAGCAGGAGGGGCGCTTGGGCCAGTTGGCAACGAGGCTGTTCGCAGCCCTGGCCGCTGCTTATGGGCGGGGGCTGGCCCGCTCGTTGTCACGGCGCTGGATCAGTGGTGCGGTCGTGCTGCTGGTCTGCCTGAGCTTGCCGTGGTTGTACCTGCTGCCGCAACGCGAGCTGGCGCCGCCAGAGGATCAGGCGGCGGTACTGACGGCGATCAAGTCACCTCAGTACGCCAACCTCGACTACGTCGAGCGTTTTGCAAGCAAGCTCGATCAGGTCATGAAGAGCCTTCCGGAAACCACCGATACCTGGATCATCAATGGTACCGATGGGCCAGCGGCCAGTTTCGGCGGGATCAACCTGAGCCTGTGGCAGGCGCGCGAACGGTCGGCCGATCAGGTCCAGGCCCAGTTGCAGCAAGCCGTGGTCGATGTCGAGGGCAGCAGCATCTTTGCCTTTCAGGTGGCGTCGTTGCCGGGGTCCAGTGGCGGTTTGCCGGTGCAGATGGTGCTGCGCAGCGCACAGGACTACCCGGTGCTCTACCAGACCATGGAAACCCTCAAGCAGCACGCCCGCAGCAGCGGACTGTTTGCCGTCGTAGACAGTGACCTCGACTACAACAACCCGGTGCTCAACGTCACTGTCGACCGCGCCAAGGCCGCGAGCCTGGGCATTGGCATGCAGGACATCGGTGATGCCCTGGCGGTACTGGTAGGGGAGCAGTACATCAACCGCTTTGCCTTGTATGGACGTTCCTATGATGTGATCCCCCAAAGCACGCGCGATCAGCGCCTGACGCCGGAGGCACTGGCCCGGCAGTATGTGCGCACCGATAGCGGCGAGTTGGTCCCGCTGTCTACCGTAGTCAGCCTGAACATGGCCGTAGCGCCCAACCGGCTGTTGCAGTTCGACCAACAGAACGCCAGCACCCTGCAGGCTATCCCCGCCCCCGGTGTATCGCAGGGGCAGGCGGTGGCATTTCTGCAAGCGCTCGCCGAGCAGTTGCCAGCGGGATTCAGCCACGACTGGCTATCGGAGTCGCGTCAGTATGCACAGGAGGGCAATGCGCTGGTGTTGGCGTTTCTCGCCGCGATGGTGGTGATCTACCTGGTACTCGCCGCTCAGTACGAAAGCCTGGTCGATCCGTTGATCATTCTGGTCACTGTGCCGTTGTCCATCTGCGGTGCGCTGCTGCCGTTGGTGCTGGGCTGGGCCACGCTTAACATCTATACGCAGATCGGACTCGTCACCTTGATCGGCCTGATCAGCAAGCACGGCATCTTGATGGTGGAGTTTGCCAACGAAATCCAGGTGCGTGAGAACCTTGATCGGGCCGCGGCGATCATGCGTGCCGCACAGATTCGACTGCGTCCGGTGCTGATGACCACGGCGGCGATGACCTTGGGCGTCGCGCCGCTACTGTTTGCCAGTGGTGCCGGTGCCAACAGCCGCTTCGGCCTGGGTGTCGTTATAGTCTGCGGCATGTTGGTCGGTACCGTGTTCACCTTGTTTGTACTGCCCACGGTGTATTGCTGGTTGGCGCGCGATCACCGTGCGTACAGCGCGCGTAAACAGCAACTGGCAGACGCGGAGCAACACCTGAATGTCGCTTGATTTCCCTCGCATTGGGATTATGGAAGTTGCAATCGATTTGGCATCACTCCATGGCGACCGAAAGCAAAGTGTCCAAAACTTTGTTGGGTTGATGCAGTTTGCGCCAACAGCGTTCGTGAATAATCTACGCCTGACACTTGAAAATAGTTTAGGTCTCGACACTGTTACTGATGATGCCGCAGCGTTTGTACACTCCCCAACTGATGGTCTACCCAGCCTTCTTTGAGCTGCCGATTTCAAATACTGATGCTGCAAAGGAAACGTCTTCTAAGCGTTCCATCACGACCGAAGAGCTAGCGTTGTCAGCGTCAATGAGTACAGCTAGACGGAGGGTATCAGGTAGGGCCATGGTGCTTTCCTTATCAATTAATGGTATCCGGCCATATTTTAGGCTCTTTTCGTATAGCGCTCAGTCGCTAAAGGTTGTCAGCGCTGCCGAAGAACATTTGGACAGGGCTCTAGGGCCGTTTGACTTGCCCCTGGAACGGCAGTTTCAGGCAGAGAAAATTGGACATTTTCCCGCCATTATTGCGCCCAACTGCACTGGATATGCGAGCGATCGCGAATGGTGATCCCTGATAAATCCCAGCATGAGGGTATTTCCGTGTTGACCCATGCATAGATGATGACCTTGGACCTTGACTCGTACTGACCCGACGTCACTCTTCGGTTGAGGACGGTATGTTACTGCACGGCTGCTGGTGCTAGCACTGCACTTGAGCCAGCCCCAGACTCCTGACGCCAAGGCGTTGCAGCTCGTCGGGAGCGGCGAGGCCTGTGCGCAAAACAGGTTGACCGGCAAACTCGGTTCCCGGCACGCCGCGCGATTTCATGATGCTCGATCACTCTGGCGGCGAACAATCTGTCAGCGCCGGCGTGGGCATACTACGCGACGCGCTTGAGGCGTTCTTCCAGGCGTTGCTCGGCGGGCACAAGGTTTTTCTCTTGGACGTCGCAGCGCACATTCACGAACAGATTCAGGGGGCAGCCCGCAAGGTCAGATTCTGCCAAGTTTCCGTGTATTGAGTTGGCATCACGGGCGGCAATGAGTATGCAAATGGCCTTTCCGACCGAGCTAGCTATTTTTTACAGGCTCTCCGGATCCCCGAAGAACATCTGAATCCTCGACCGCAACCACCGTTCCCCTGGGTCGTTGTCCTGCGACCCCCGCCATGCCATGTGCAACTCGAAGCTCTGCACCTCAAGCGGCGGATCTTCTGCGCGCAGTCCGCCCGCTGCGGTCAGCGCCTCGGCGGTGTAGTCGGGCACGGTAGCGAGGATATCGGTGCCCGACAGCAAGCTGCCCAGGCCGTTGAACTGCGGGACCGCCAACACCACATGGCGCTTGCGCCCGAGCTTTTCCAGGATCTCGTCCATGAACCCGCCCAGGTCGCCGGCAAACGACACCAGTGCGTGGGGCCGGGCGCAGAAGTCGTCCAGGCTCAGGCTTCCCGGCATGCTGTCGGCACGCAGCACCTTGGGTTTGCTGCGTCGTAGCACCTTGCGCTTGGCGTTGGCAGGCAGGTCGTTGGTCCAGCTCACGCCGACCGAAATCTCTCCACTGGCCAGCAGCGCCGGCATCAGCAGGTAGTTGACTCGACGCACCACCAGGACGATTCCCGGGGCTTCGGCGCGCACCCGCTTGAGCAACTGCGGCAGCAGGGCGAACTCGGCATCGTCCGATAGGCCGATGCGAAACACGGCGGTACTTGTGGCAGGATCGAAGTCGGCGGCGCGGCTGACGGCGGTGGAGATCGAGTCCAGCGCCGGCGAGAGCAGGGCGAAGATTTCCACCGCCCGCGCGGAGGGCTCCATGCTGCGCCCGGTGCGTACGAACAGCGGATCATCGAACAGGTTGCGCAAGCGTGACAGCGCGGCACTGATGGCAGGCTGGCCGAGGAACAGTTTTTCTGCAGCACGGGTCACGCTGCGCTCGTGCATCAGGGTCTCGAAGACGATCAGCAGGTTCAGGTCGACGCGACGCAAGTCGTTACGGTTCATCGGCTCGGCTTCACTGGACGGTTGGGGCAGGGGTGAATCTTACGGGGAAAGGCTGCTACCCTGCACCGCATAATTTGATGCGAGCGGCATTACCCTCAATCAATGACAGGCATGTTGACTATTAATGGCCACTGATGGTCTAACCGTAAAAGCCCGGATAGAGTTCAGGGTAATAGAGTTTCACTAGGCGAGGTTTGCGATGTCCCGCATGATCCGATTCCACAAGTTCGGCCCGGCCGAGGTGCTCAAGATCGAAGAGCAGGCCGAGCCGCAGCCGGCTGCCGGCGAGGTCCAGATCCGCGTCCAGGCCATTGGTATCAGCTGGTACGACGTGCTCTGGCGCCAGAACCTGGCACCGTCCCAGGCGCGCTTGCCGGCCGGCATGGGTCATGAGATGGCGGGTGTGGTCACGGCGGTGGGCGAGGGCGTCGAGGACTTGGCCGTGGGCGACAAGGTCGCCAGCTTTCCGGCCTGCAGTGCCAATGACCATCCGGTGTACGGAGAAGTCATTGTCTTGCCGCGCAATGCCGTCACCTGTTACCCCGAGGTGCTCACCCCGATCGAAGCCAGCGTGCATTACACGCCATTGCTGATCGCCTATTTTGCCTTTGTCGACCTGGCCCGGGCCAAGGCCGGGCAGACAGCCCTGGTGACCGACGCAAGCCATTGTGCCGGGCCGGCCTTCGTGCAGATGGGCAAGGCGCTGGGCCTGAAGGTGTTCGCCGCGACCAAGGAGGCCGATGAGCGCGATTACCTGCTGGCGCTGGGGGCCGATAAAGTCATCGTCACCGAGGAGCAGGATCTGCTCATGCAGATCAACAAGTACACCGACAACCGTGGTGTCGACATGGTCCTCGATGGTCTGGGTGGCCCGCAGATGTCGTTGCTCGGTGATGTCCTGGCGCCGCGTGGCAGTCTGGTGCTCTACGGTCTGCAGGGGGGCAACCAGACACCTTTCCCGGCCTGCGCCGCGTTCCAGAAGAACATTCAGTTTTTCGTGCACTGCATCGGCAACTTTACCGGCAAGCCGGAACTGGGTATCAGCCAGGACCAGGTAGCGTTGCACCGGGCACTGCGCGATATCAACCAGTTCACCGCCGACAAGCTGCTGACACCACAGATCATCAAGGTGTATCCGTTCGAGCGTGTGGTCGAAGCCCATCGGTACATGGATGAATGTCCTTGCGGTGGTCGATTGGTGCTTGAGCTGGCCAGCAGCTGAACCTGAAGCCAGGCGCCCATAAAGAAGCCCGAGTATCGCTCGGGCTTTTTTGTGGGCGTTTTCCGGCACGCTTTAGGAAGTTTCAAACACAACTTTAATCTGTGTGTAGCAGGGGCTTCCTTTATGTTTAAGTGGCGCGAAAACGCGTGGGGTGTTGTGTGTAAGTTAGTCGCTTGCGGAATGGCACTGAACGGGTTTTTTAATCTGTTCTGTATCTTTTAATCATCGGCCAACGCTCGATAATAGCGGGTCATATGTGTGCTCAGGGAGTGAGTCATGATCATGCGCAGTGTAGGTAGAGCAGTGGGTAAGGTCGAGGCGAGGCGATTGCGACGAATCATGCGGCTAAACAATAAGGTTCGACGCCATAAGCAAGCGTGGGAAGTTTCCTAGGACTACGAGGTTGGGTTCTGGGAGGGTTCTAGTTGAAAGGTTCGCGGTTGCGATAACTTTCAGTCGGCTGTTACTGATATTCAGGTGGTGTTATGGGCAGCATTCACGAGCAAGCGATGCAATATATCTATCAACAAGTGTTGCAGCGCTTGCTTGAGCATTTGTCACAGGCGCAACGCGCTTCATTGCAGTTGTTGGTTCAGCGATTGATCGTGTCGGCCGGTGGTATCGAGCGTGTAAGGGGTATGCGTCTTCTGTTCGTGTTTGATGCCAGTCGATCATCGACCCACGCCCTGGCCTGCCTCAGGGCTGCACAATTGAGCATCGCTGCCCGTTCCCCCGGAACCTTCCAGCTGCGCATCGTCACCGCCTGGCAGGCCGGCATGAGTGCCACTACACGGGCAAACCTCGACGGTAGTTTCTCTGCCTTGTTCCTGTACGACGACCCGCGTATCGAACTGCTGGTGTTCGATGATCAACAGCCACTGCCCTTTGACAGTCGCCGCCTGCCTTCGCTTGACCAGCAGCAAGCCGAGCGCCAGGAGTGGCTGCTGTGTGGGCACGTGCTGGATGACCCGCGGGCCACCGTCAACTTTGCCAGCCATGGCTACCTGCACCTGGCAGAGCTTGCTTACCTGGCGTCGTACTGGGAGGGCGGGGTCGATGCGGTGATCAGTGCCGACACGTTGTCGGATCGCAAGCGCTTTCTGGCCTGGAGCCGACGGGCGCTGCGCCAGGCCCGGCTATTGGGCGCGCGGCCGCTTCATGCCTGCGCCAGTACCTTGCTGCAAGGGCTGAGCGGGTTGCGCAGATGCTACCTGGATCAACTGCACGGGCGCTTGCAGGGACAGGCTCAGGAGATGGACCCCAGCCGGCCGGCACTGCGCTTTGTCACGATCGATGACCTGGTGTCGGATCGCGACTCGCCGGGCGAGCGCCTTGATGGCTTTCTCGGCTACCGCGTGGACGACCAGGTGTTCTCCTCGCCGCGTACCGGCATGGCCAACCCGATGCTGTTGGCGCATCTGCAAGGCCTGCGTGCCGAGTTCCTGTGCAGCAGTACTTACGTCGAGGGTATGGAGGACCATCTGTGCCAGGTACGTTCCCTTGAGCCGCGCAATAGGCTGCCCGCTACCTTGCCGGCTGCCGCGCGGGAACGTTGGCAACGGGATTCGTGGAAGCAGTGGCGTGCCGAGGCCAGTGCGTTTGCCCTCAAGCACTACGGTTTGAGCGACACGCAACTGGTGTGCCTGGTGTTCAGCCCCTTTGTGGCCCAGGGGCGGCGCCTTGAGTTGTTTCTGAACCGTTGTCATCCCGGCATGCTGGTGGCCTTGCCCTATTTGCACAAAGCCCTGCGCGGTGAGCCGGCGCCGGAGCCCGTGGCGCAATGGTTGGTGGATATCAGCGGCCTGTCGCTGACGCACCTGCGGACGCTCTATCGCCGAGAAGCGGTAGCCGAAGGTTTGTTGCTCGGGTTGCAGTGTCGCGGTGCAGACCTGCGGCATCTGCAGGTACATGCATCGACGCAGGGCCTGGCCAGGGTCGAGCAGCCTGGCGCGCGTTGATGAAACACGAGAAGCACAGCCGCTTTGCCTACCAGGCGGTCTATGGGTACCTGCTTGAGCTGATCGCCCAGATGGCGCCGGGCAGCTATTGCAAGTTGCCTTCGCTGCGTGACGTGGCCCAGCGCCTGAATGTATCCATCTCGACAGTCCAGTACGCCTATTCGCTGCTCGAACATGAAGGGCGGGTGCAATCGGTGCCCAAGTCCGGTTATTTTGCCTGCGGCCCGGATACCGGAATACGGACCGGTGCAGCAGGGGACTTGCTGCATGACCTGCAGCATCACGCCAACCGTCCGCGGATGCTGGTACTCAGTAGCGGCCGAGGGCCGACGTTACCCTCGCTGGAGGCAACGTTGCTGGGTATGGAACGTCAATTGTTGCGCCAGTACCCACGGCCTGTGGCAAACGTACATCCTTGCGGGGAACTGGAACTGCGCACGGTATTGGCGGCCCGCTACACGCGTTCGGCGCAGTTGTACTGGAGCGCCGAGGACGTGTACCTGGCGGGTGACTTGCGTGCCTTGGTCGACATGCTGGTGGCGGCGCTGGAGTTGCGCGGCTGCAAGGTTCTGGTCACCACTCCATGCTCCTGGCGGCTGCTGCGGATCCTGCAATCCGCTGGCCTTCAGGTTGTCGAGTTGCCTCTTGGGGATCGGGGCGAAGTGGACCTCGAGCAACTGGCCGCCGTACTCTCGGCAGAGTCGGTACGCCTGGTGATGCTGGCCTCGCATCTGAATTGCCCTCAAGGCAGTGTGATGTCCGACGAGCAGCGTCACGGTATCGCCCGGCTATTGGACCACCAGGGTGTGTGGCTGCTGGAAAACGACCTGGATGCCGAATGGTGTTTCGAACGGCCAAGGCAGTGCCTGCGCGAATTGGTCGATCCCCAGCGGCTGCTGATCATGTCCTCGCTCGAACGCACGGTGGGCGCCGAGGCGCCTTATGCCTACCTGCTGTCGCGCAACTGCCAGGCGCAGTTGCAGCGCGAGTTTCTGGCACGCGGCTTTCGCTTGCCGCCGTTGCGCCAGCAAGCAGTGGCACGCTTGTATGCCAAGGGACGTATTGATGTGCATCTCGAGCAGTTGCGCCTGTACCTGCGCGAGTCGGTGGCGTGCCTGCACCGGCAGATGCAGGTGCAGCTCGGTGGCCAACTGAAGTTCCAGATGCCGGCCGGGGGCGCAACGGTGTGGGCGCAGGCGCAAGCACCGCTGGATACCCGGGCGTTGTTTCACCGCTTGCTCGAGCAGGGCCTGGTGATTGCGCCGGGTGAGTTGTTCAGCCTTCAGGGTCATTATCGCCAGCACATGCGCCTGGGATGGCCGTCACGACAACAAGGTGACCTGCAGCAGGGTTTGAGTGTGCTGCACGAGGAACTGCGGCGGGCTCAGAAGACCAGCAGGTAGCGAAACGTCAACTGGTCGCCCTCGGCACGGTTGCGTGCTCCCGACTCGCTGTAATAGTTGACGAACACACTGTGGCCACCGCTGCTGTAGCGCACGCCTGGGCCGATGCCAACTACCTGTTCCTTGGAGTCCTGCTGGCGGTGGCCGTCGATCCGGTCGGCACTGATCTGCTTGAGGTGGTAGCCAGCCAGCCCCACGCGCCAGTGATCGTCCACGGCATAGGAGGCTGCAAAGTTGCTGTGTACGGCTTGACCCGGTTGGATGTCATCAGCCTGCAGTCGTTCGGCCGGGCTGTCGTTACGGCTGTTCCAGGCGTAATGAAGGCGCCCGCTGAACTCCAGGCGCTCACTGGCGAGCCAGGTGAAGGCGTAGTGGGGGCTGAAGGTCCAGACATTGCTACCGGTGTTGATCTGCGCGTTTTTATCGTAATCCCCGGTGGGCAGCGTGAAGACGAAGTTCAAGCGTTGCCAGAAGGGCCTGCCGAACAACGTGACCGGATCCCACTGCAGCAGCAACGGGCTGACCACCAGGTCGCCCTGGCGTGTACGGGTGCCTTGAGGCCCGTTGTCGATATCCAGGTCCAGATGCACCAGTGGCAAGAGGATTTCCGCGCCGTAGTAGGCACCTGCAATCCGGTGTTCGCTGATGTAGGCCAGGTGCGGCAGCACAGTGGCAGTGCGCACCCGCTGGCGGCCCGGCACCGAGTGGCCGTCAGCGTCGACGGCCTGGTTGCTGCGGTTGTATTGGACTGGCAGCTCGAACAGCGTACCGGGCAGGGAGATTCCGTCCAGAAAACTGGTATTGCCCAGCGGCATGGGGGGCAGGCTGACACTGTCGGCCTGGGCGTCGAGGCACATCAAGGGCCAGAGCAGGCCAAGGGCGGGTAGGGGGGCTGCACGCATGGTAGGGTCTTAATTCCTGGTATTGATCAAAGCAGGTTGAAGGGGTAGTCGAGAATCACTCGGTATTCGTCGGCACTGGCGTTGCCGCGGGTATTGCCTGGGGCGGTGTAACCATCGCCCGGGCGATGGCTGGCCCAGCGCAGCGTCAGGTTCAAGCCTTTGGCCGTACCGTCGGGCACGGCGTAGCGCAGGGCGATGTCGCGTTCCCAATGTTTGGCGTGCTTGCCTTCGGGGTTGTAGATGTAGCCATAGCCGGGGCTGGCTGGATCGACCCGGGTGAGGTCGGCCTCGCCACGGGTATAGCCGACACTGAGTTGCAGGTTCGGCGCCTGCAGGGCCTGCAGGCTGGTCTGGTACTGCAGCTTCCAGGATTTTTCCCCGGGGCCGTTGAAGTCGGCGTACTGCATCGCGTTGTTCAGGTAGAGGAAGGTTCGATCGTTCTGGGCGAGGAAGTCGAATGGTGTGCGACCGTCGACTTTCTGCAGCCCCAGGCTGAGCGATTGCCCCGCCCGAGCCAGGGTGAGGCCGGCGCTGTAGGCATCGTTGTCTATGCTGCCCAGTTGGCTGCTGCCCTGGTCGCGGGTCTTGAAATAGTGCAGGTACGGAGTCAGGCGCAGTGCGTGCTGCAGGCTGAAAGTCTGGCTCAGGCCCAGGTAGTGTTGGTCCCAGAGGTCCTGGAGGCGACCGCTGTACCAGGTCAGGTTCAATGTTTGAGCCGCACCGTAGGTGGCCCCCAGCCAGGTCATGCGTGAACTTTCCCTGTCGGGGGCGACACCGGCACGGTTGCCGTTGCCATAGGCACTTTGCAAATTGCTGTGACCGCTCTGGTTGCGCAAGCGAGTCGACTCTACCCAACCGGCATCGAACATCAGCCGCTCGATACTGAAATTCTTTGCCGTCACGCCCCGATAACTCTGGGGGAACAGACGGCTGCTGCCGCTGGCAATCAGCGGATTTTCCAGCAACTGGTCACCGACCTTGAGCAGGCTGCCGAAGCCGCGAAACTTCAGGGCGGCCCCGGCGGCCGAAAACTCATCCTCCAGATGGCCCGAACTGTCCAGCGGCATCAGGCCGGCGCCGCCGCTGCCGCCCCCACCGTCGAGCTTGACGGCACTGAAGCCATGCACATCGAGGCCCATGCCGATCAAGGTGTCGGTGTAGCCAGAGCGAAACGACAACAGCATGCCCTGCGCCCATTCGCGCTGGTCGCGGCGCGCCGGGGTGTGATGGTTGTCGCGGCCGAAGTAATAGTTGCGCAGCAGGCCATTGAGGCTCGAACCACTGGCAAGGCCGGGGGCGATGGCCAGTTCGGCATGTTGGCGCTGGGTCAGGTCCAGGTTGATATTGTCCCGCTGGCCCAGGGAATTGTCCGCCAGGCTGCTGGTGGAGACCCACACCAGGCTGACCAGGACCAGTGGCCATCGACAAGGGATGATTCGGTTCATCAGTCTGTTGCCCCGGATAGTGGTGCTGTTCCAGCAGTGGTACGGCACCAGGTTGAAATACCTCGCAAGCTTGTGGTTTATGCGAACAGCCTGCGACTTTAATGGGTTCCTTGTAGGGGTGTAGCCCCCACCGCCGGGCTTCTGTGTTCCATGGTTGGAACGATCAAGCGCAGAAGCACAGGCTTCACGGGTGTCATTGAAAGTAGTTGAGCAGCGCAGCTGGGGCGTGCCAGCAGACGTGAGGCGGCCGCGGACCGATCAGTGGTCGACAGGCAGGTTGCAAACGGGAGGGGTCTGTATGTATAACCAGTGCCATTGATGCCTGCCAGTAGCCTTGCCGTGATTGCCCATTCCGTCGACGAGCCGTTCTATTACCTCTCCAACTTCCAGCAGGTGCTCCACTGGATCGAGCAGCGCTATGCCGATTTGCTTGAGGGTAGCGAGCAAGCGTTCATCGAGCAGTTTTCCTGCTTGCCACGGGCTTCCCAGGCATTGTTGGTACGCATGGTGATGCGCAAGGGCGAACTGTTTCGCCCCAGCAAACTTGTCTATGCCGAGATCGGGCCGCCATTGCAGGCGTTGCAGCCGCTGCTTGAAAAAGGCTGGGCCACAGACGATAGCGTGTTGAGCCTGGAACAGCTGTTCCAGGTGCTGCGCAAAGATGAAATCGCCAACGGATTTGCCGTGCAACTGGCCCGCCCGCGAGCCGCCAAGGCTGAGCTTTACGCCCAGTTGCAGGCACTGGAGCCGTCACCTCGGCCTTTGCGCGACTGGTTGCCAGGCTTCACCGAACCCATCATCACGCTGCAGTTGCAGGCCCTGTGTGATCGCTTGCGCCTGCTGTTTTTCGGCAACCTGTACCAGGACTGGTCGGAGTTCGTCCTGGCCGACCTGGGCCTGCTGCGCTACGAGCAGGTGGCCTTCAGTGACGATTCGCGAGCCCTGCGCAAGCGCAGCGATATCGATATGGCCCTGGCCCTGCATCGCTGTGCCGAGTTGCTCGAGCAGGGCACGCCAGTACACCAGGTGCTGGCACAGATCCAGGCGGTGAGCAGCGACAATCCCTGGCTGCTGCGCCGACGGTCCCGCGTATTGTTCCAGCTTGGCCAGCATTGCGAACGCCTGGGGGACTGGGACCTGGCTCTGCAGGTCTACCCCCATAGCCAGCACCCGCAAGCGCGCATTCGGCGTATCCGGGTGCTTGAGCGCAGCGAGCAATGGCCGCAGGCGCACGCACTGGCCCTGGAGGTTGCCGGGCAACCGGCAGGGCCCCTCGAGGTCCAGGCCCTGGCGCGGATGCTGCCACGCTTGCAGCGCAAGTTGGGCGGGCCGCCGCAATCGCGGCGAAGCAAGCCGGCCATAGGCCTGATCGAGTTGCAGTTGCCGCTGGAACAGGCTGTGCTGGGAGTGGAGCAAGCGGTCCAGTTGCACCTGCAGGCGCAGGGCGGTCAGGTGTACTACGTGGAAAATACCCTGTTCAACAGCCTGTTCGGCCTGCTGTGCTGGGAAGCGGTGTTTGCGCCTCTGCCGGGGGCATTTTTCCATCCGTTCCAAAGCGCGCCTCAAGACCTGCACGACCCCGAGTTCCAGGTGCGCCGCGCCAGCCTGTTCGCCGACTGCCTGGCCCAGCTGGACGATGGCCGCTACCGGCAGACCATCCGCAGCCATTACGCCAGCAAGCAGGGCCTGCAATCGCCCTTCGTCTATTGGCAAGTGCTTAGCGACACCTTGCTCGAACAGGCCTTGGCCTGCCTGCCGGCACAGCACTTGAAGCAGTGCTTTATCCGCCTGCTCGACGATATCCAGACCAACCGTGCCGGCATGCCCGACCTGATCCAGTTCTGGCCCGAGCAACAGGGTTATCGGATGATCGAAGTGAAAGGGCCGGGTGATCGCTTGCAAGACAACCAGCTGCGTTGGATAGACTTCTGTGCCGAACACGGTCTGCCAGTCGAGGTGTGCCAGGTACGCTGGGGGCTTGAGTCACCATGAGTTATTGCGTGGCGGTGCGGGCTCTGTGCGAATTCTGCGCCAAGGTGGGTGATCTGGATCTGCGCTTCACGCCATCGCCCACCGCGCAGGAAGGCATCAGCGGCCATCAGCGGGTGGTGGGCAGGCGTGGGTTGGACTATGAGGCAGAAATCACCCTTGAAGGGCGGTTTGGTCCCTTGCAGGTGCGGGGCAGGGCGGATGGGTATGATCCACGGCTCAATCGTCTGGAAGAGATCAAGACCCACCGTGGCGACCTTGCCCGGCAGCCCGACAACCATCGGCAACTGCACTGGGCACAGGCCAAGGTCTATGGCTGGCTGTTGTGCCAGCAGCGCCAGCTTGCCGCTATCGACCTGGCGCTGGTGTACCTGGATGTGGACAGCGACACCCAGACCGTGATCGAGCAACCCTGCAGCGCCGCGGACCTGGAGGCGTTCTTCAACGACCTGTGCGCGCGGTTCCTGCATTGGGCCGAGCAACAGTCGCAACGGGTGGCCCTGCGCGACAGCGGACTGCAAGCGCTGGCCTTTCCCCATGGGCAATTCCGCCGTGGCCAGCGAGAACTCGCCGAAACCGTGTACAAGGCCGTCAGTACCGGCCGTTGCCTGATGGCCCAGGCCACCACGGGCATTGGCAAAACGCTCGGCACCCTGTTTCCGTTGCTCAAGGCCGTGGTGCCACAACAACTGGACAAAATATACTTTCTCACTGCCAAGACCCCAGGGCGTGCGCTGGCACTGGAGGCCCTGCAACAGGTCCATGCCAGTGCCCCGGATCTTGCACTGCGCAGCCTGGAGCTGGTAGCGCGGGACAAAGCCTGTGAGTTTCCCGGTACCGCCTGCCATGGCGAGGCCTGCCCCTTGGCCAAAGGCTTTTACGATCGTTTGCCGGCAGCGCGCCAGGTCGCACAGGCGGTGGCCATCCTCGACAAGGCGGCCGTGCGCGAGATTGCCCAGGCGCATCAGGTCTGCCCCTACTACCTGGGCCAGGAGATGGCGCGTTGGGTCGATGTACTGGTAGCCGACTACAACTACTACTTCGACCAGAGCGCCTTGTTGTTTGGCCTGGCCCAGCTCAACCAGTGGCGCCTGGCGGTGCTGGTCGACGAGGCCCATAACCTGGTGGAGCGGGCGCGGCAGATGTACAGCGCCAGCCTCGACCAGTGGCAACTGCAGAGCCTGCGTCGCAGCAAGCCGGCCGGTATCGGTAGCACGCTGGATCGTCTCAATCGCCAATGGAATGCGCTGCACAAGGCGCAGGTGGTGCCTTATCGGGTGGTCGATGAGCTGCCTGAGGCGTTTCTCAAGGCGCTGCAGCAGTGCATCGGCCAGATCCAGGAACAACTCAACCAGCAACCTGCCGGTATCGACCCGACGGTGCTGCAGTTCTTCTTTCAGGCGTTGCAGTTCGTGAGGATAAGCGAGCTGTATGACGCACACTTCCTGTTCGACATCAGCACGCGCGAGGGGCCGGGCAAGCGCAGCCTGTCCACCCTGTGCCTGCGCAATGTGGTGCCGGCCGCGCAGATCGGCCCGCGCATGGCGGCGGCGCGCAGCACCACGCTGTTTTCCGCGACCCTGGGGCCCCGGCGCTATTACGCCGATCTGTTGGGCATGCCGGCGGATACCGGGTGGCTGGAGGTGGCATCGCCGTTTGCGGCCGAACAGTTGAACGTGCAGTTGGTGAACCAGGTCTCGACCCGTTTTCAGCATCGTGCTGCTTCCCTGGCGCCGATTGCTGCATTGATCGCTACACAATATGCCGCTGAACCGGGCAATTACCTGGCGTTTTTCAGCAGCTTCGAGTACTTGCAACAGGTAGCGGATCGATTGGCCAACGAGCACCCGGAAATACCTCAGTGGCGCCAGGCATCGGGCATGGATGAAGCGCAGCGCCAGGCATTTCTCGATCGATTCGTGGTGCAGGGGCGAGGCGTGGGGTTTGCCGTGCTCGGCGGTGCTTTTGGCGAGGGCGTCGATCTGCCGGGTACGCGCTTGATCGGCGCCTTCGTCGCCACCCTCGGCCTGCCCCAGGTCAACCCGGTGAATGAGCAGATCAAACAGCGAATGAACCGTTTGTTCGGTGCCGGGTTTGACTACACCTACCTATACCCTGGGGTGCAGAAAGTGATTCAGGCTGCCGGCAGGGTGATTCGTGGCACCGGTGACAGGGGTATGGTCATGCTCATCGACGACCGCTTCGCCGAGCCCCGGGTGCAGGCCATGTTCCCCTCTTGGTGGGCGCCCCGGCAGAAATAATCGCGTGGGCAGGGAGCATTGGCGTCGCGTGCAGGTCAAAGTGCCAGTAAACTCCGTGATTTTATTACCCCGTACATCCTTTCTTGAGGTTTTGCATGAAGCTCAGTCCTTTGGCAGGCAAACCGGCTCCGGCCTCCGTGCTGGTGGATATCCCGCGCCTGTTGACCGCCTACTACACCGGCCAGCCCGATGTCAGCATCGCCACCCAGCGGGTTGCGTTCGGCACGTCAGGGCACCGGGGCAGCTCGCTGGACCTGAGTTTCAACGAGCACCATGTGCTGGCAATCAGCCAGGCCATCTGCCTGTACCGCCAGGGCAAAGGGATCGACGGACCGCTGTTCATCGGCGCCGATACCCATGCCTTGTCGACCCCGGCGGCGGCCAGTGCCCTGCAGGTGATGGCGGCCAATGGTGTTCAGGTCATGCTGTCGAAAGACGATGAGTACACCCCGACGCCGGCGGTGTCCCACGCGATCATCTGCTACAACCGTGGGCGCAGCAGTGGCTTGGCCGACGGTATCGTCATCACGCCGTCGCACAACCCGCCACAAAGTGGTGGCTTCAAGTACAACCCGCCCAATGGCGGTCCGGCCGACAGCGACGTCACCAAGTGGATCGAAGCCAAGGCCAACGAACTGCTGGCTGCGGGCCTGAACGGCGTCAAGCGCATGGACCACGAACAGGCACTGGCGGCCAGCACGACCCATCGCCACGACTACGTGGGCAATTACGTCGCCGACCTTGAAAACGTGATCGACTTCGACGTGATCCGCAGCGCCAACCTGCGCCTGGGCGTCGACCCGCTGGGCGGGGCCGGGGTGCGCTACTGGTCGGCGATTGCCGAGCACTACAAGCTGAACCTGGAAGTGGTCAATACTGAAGTTGATCCGACTTTCCGTTTCATGAGCGTCGACTGGGACGGTCAGATCCGTATGGACCCGTCCTCGCCACACGCTATGCAAGGCCTGATCGGCTTGCGCGAGCGTTTCGACGTGGCCTTTGCCTGCGATCCGGACCATGACCGCCACGGCATCGTGACCCCCAGTGGCCTGCTGGCCCCGAACAACTACCTGGCCGTGGCCATCGACTACCTGTTCCAGCACCGACCACAGTGGCGCAGCGATGCCGCCGTGGGCAAGACCGTGGTCAGCAGTGGCTTGATCGACCGTGTTACTGCGCGTCTGGGCCGTCGCCTGTACGAAGTACCGGTTGGGTTCAAGTTCTTCGCCGATGGCCTGTTTGACGGCAGCCTGGGCTTTGGTGGCGAAGAGAGCGCCGGTGCGTCGTTCCTGCGCAAGGACGGCAGCGTCTGGACCACCGACAAGGACGGCCTGATCCCGGCGCTGCTGGCGGCGGAAATCACCGCGCGCACCGGCCGCGATCCAAGCCAGGCCTATGCGCAGCTGACCGCTGAACTGGGCGAACCCTTTGCCACCCGCGTCGAGGCCAAGGCCAACCCACAGCAAAAGGCATTGCTGAGCAAGCTGGCGCCGGAGCAGGTCAAGTCCACCCGCTTGGCCGGCGAGCCGATCGAGCACATCCTCAGTCATGCGCCGGGCAACAACCAGGCCATTGGCGGCCTGAAAGTGATGACCGCCAACGGCTGGTTCGCCGCGCGGCCTTCGGGCACCGAGGATATCTACAAAATCTATGCGGAAAGCTTTGTGAGCGAGGAGCACCTGCAGCGGCTGGTGGCTGAGGCCCAGGCGCTGGTGGATGCGGCGATTGCGTAAACGGTAGCGCATCGCGGGGCAAAGCCCGCTCCTACACTACCTGTGGGAGTGGGCTTGCCCGCAATCAGCTTCAAGCTACATCGACCAGGACAATCTCGCTGTCTTCCAGCGCCATCACCCTGAGCACTTGCTCATCTTCGATCGCCACCCCGTCACGGGCCTCGGCGCGCAGACCGTTGACTTCAACCATCCCCTTGGCAGGCACCAGGTACCCGCGTCGGCCAGCCTCGAAACGGTATTCGGCGCTTTCCCCAGCCAGCAGGGTCGCGGCCACCAGGCGTGCATCGGCACGAATGCGCAGGCTGTCTTCATCACCGTCACGGCCGCTTGCCAACGTCACGAAGCCTTCGCGCTCGCCCTTGGGGAAGGGCCGAGTGCCCCAGGACGGCGCCTGGCCGACCTTCTCGGGCACGATCCAGATCTGGAAGATCCGCGTATCGACGTTTTCCAGGTTGTACTCGGCATGGGTAATGCCGGTACCGGCGCTCATCACCTGTACATCTCCCGCCTCGGTACGGCCTTTGTTGCCCAGGTTGTCCTGGTGGCTGATGGCACCTTCACGCACGTAGGTGATGATTTCCATGTCGCGGTGCGGGTGCGGTGGGAAGCCACTGCCGGCGGCAATCAGGTCGTCGTTCCAGACCCGCAGGTTGCCCCAGTTCATCCGTTGCGGGTCGTAGTACTCGGCAAAAGAGAAGTGATGGTGGGCATCGAGCCAGCCATGGTCGGCGTGGCCAAGGCTCTTGAATGGGCGCAGTTGCAGCATGACGGGCTCTCCTGGTGAGTCGTTTGATGGAACGATCATCGCTGAATCTATAATCGAAAATAAGCGTAAATTTCGGCTGATATTGATCTAATTATTAGATACCAATAGCTAGGGTGATTTATACGCTTCATCGTCTAATTGACTGATCTTCAAGCATTCGGCTGGTGATTTTTGTCTGTTAGAGCGAACATGCATGCTGGATTATTTGTGTTGGAGTCGGTGTGTCTGAAGAGCGTCCCAAGCTACCCCCGGAGTTGACTCCCCCTGCGCAATTGCCCTGGATAAGACGCCTGGCAGCGCGTGTGCTAGGCCGCGGCCTGAGCCGGCTGCAGGCCCAGCACCGTGACTCCTGGTTCCAGGGGCACGCCAGCGGCCAACGTACCGGCCATGCCGATGGTTTACGCGAGGGCTATGAAGAAGGGCGGGTGGACGGCTACGAAGCCGGGCGCCAGGTGTTGGTGATCCGTGACACACGTCCCGATGGCCACGGCGTGCCGGGACAGGACGACTGCCTGTTCGACGACTGGCGCCTGCCATTGACCAGCGAGCTCAAGAAACGCTTCAAAGGTGACGTTGCCCAGCGCTTGCCGGCACACGCCCAGCCGAGCGCTGCACAGTGGAAGATGATCTTCAGCGATACGCCATCCACCTGCGTTATCGCCGGGGCCGGTGCTGGCAAGTCGACCTCGCTGGTACTGCGCATCTTGCTGTTGCGTCATTACCTGGGTTTTGAGCTGGACGCCATGACTGTGGTGACCTTTACCCGCGAGTCACGCAAGGATTTCATCGCCCGCCTGGTACAGGTCTTCGGCCTTTGGCAACTGGAACTCAGCCCGCCCCAGGCCCGTGAGCTGGTGCGCACCTTCCACTCGCGAATCCTGCCATTGGTGCGGAGCCTGCCAGGCTTCAGCCAGGTGCGCGCGTTCGAGACCCTGGGCAGCGAGATGCCCAGCGGCAGTGAAGCCAGTGCCGAGAGCAACCCCTTTGACCTGCGTATCAACGATGCCCAGCGCCAGCAGTTGAACCTGTGCTACCGCGACCTGCTCAAACACAGCGCTCGCTTTGCCGAACTGATTGCCAGCCTGCGCCGTGAAGCACTGCAGCTCAAAGCCCTGGATCGCGATCACCCGGACGTGCAAAAACGAGTGGCGGTAACCCAGCTATCGGCCAGCCGCGACGAAGAACTCTGCGATACCCTCGAAGACCTCTGGTTCTCTGCTGGAGCCTGGCCAATCAAGGGAATCGAGCCAAGCCGCGAGACGGTGGAAATCAACGGCAGCCGCTTCCACTTCCACGGCCATATCAAGGAACTGGATGCCTGGGTCGTGCTGGGCTTCGATCCGGGTGAAAACCAGCAATACAAGCGTCCCGGCGCCAAGCTTCCGGTTTGGGCTGAGTGGGTAATAAAGCGCACCCTGTTTCAAGCTTTCTGCGATAAGCCTGTGATTTGGCTTGAAAATTATGCAGCGGCCAAACGTCTCACAACCTCGCTGGCTGGCGATGCCGTCGCCGGTCCCGGCTTTGATTACAAGATCAAGGGTGAACTGTCGGCAGCCCCGTTGCTTGACGCCTTCGTCGGCGCCGCAGGTTTTATCGAGAATCTCGGGCTTGAAGTGAACAAGGCGGTAGGCGCCATGAGCTTCCCCGCCGGCGACAGCGACGCGCTGTTCTTCGAGGCCTTGAGCTTGTACTGGAAGGCGCTGGAGGCGCACTTGCTCGGGCAGTCGCCGCCGATCATGAGCTACAACCGTATGTTCGCTCTCTTCGGTGAGAACAATCCCGAGAACCTGCGCTTGCTGCCCGACCCGCTGCTGCGCCCGCTGGCGCACCTGATGATCGACGAATTCCAGGACGTCTCGCCACAGATCGTTTCCTGGCTGCGCGCCTGCCTGCGCGAAATCCGCCGTCGCGGCCCGGCCATGCACGTCGGCAGGGTGGCCCAGCATTCCTCGCTGCTGTGTGTGGGGGATGACTGGCAGTCGATCTACGGCTGGCGTGGCAGCTCGCCCAAGTACTTCATGGAATACACCAAGGAGTTCATCTCACCGAGCAATACCCGGGTGATGCTGTCCGACAATTTCCGCAGCCACCAACACATCATCGACGCGGCCGAGCACATCGTGAAGCCAGCGCCAGCCATCAGCGGTAAAAAAGCCAAGGCCTGCGGCCCGGCGGCAGAGGCAGCGATACCGGTCAAAGTCCTTGAGCGTGACGAAGCCGTCCTGGCCCAGACGTTGATGGAGCACTACCGCCGCGGCGAGTCGGTAATGATGTTATTTCGAAAAAGTAGCGATAAATCATTGATATCAGAGCATATACAGCCACTGGTAAACCATGAGGCCGGGTTGCCGGCGAGCCAGCGACGCTTCCGGCAACTGACTTATCACAGTGCCAAGGGTTTGCAGGCGGATGCGGTATTCATGCTGGGTGATTGCCAGCATCTGACCAGTTCGCCCTACAAGAACCAGGTTTATCGCCAGGCAGGGTTGGGGCGCGCTGGCGACCCGTTGGCCTTCGACAATGCACAGAAGGATGAAGTGTTGCGCCTGGCCTACGTTGCGATCACCCGTGCGGCGAAACACTGCTACTGGTACGTGGAAACGCCAACGGGGGATGCAGCCAACCTGCCACGGGCGTCGAGCCAGGTGGATGGGCGCAAGGCGTTTTTTGAGGATGGGCGTGAGAGTCGAGCAGACTGAGTGGCACGCGAGTTTTAGATGGCACTGCAAGGTATACAGTTACTTTTCCATGGTCACCGGTCGACAATCTTCCCATTGACGCGAATGACGGGCTTGCGTTTTTCCGCAAAGCCGCAGAGCTCGTCGATAGCGCGGGGGAAGGTGGTGTAGGGCACGTTGTACTGAATGAATTCGGCCAGGCATTCCGGAAAGACATCCCAGATCAGCCAGAGCAACCGAAGCGGAACCATGATGGGGGCCCACAACTTGCCTCGTGTGCTGGTCAAGCTGCTGCGAAACGAGTGCCGCCATTCATGAAATCGGCGCAAGGTAGTTTGCCGGCGAGTCAGACGAGGCTGGAGGGGGGAGGCTCAGGTATATCCTGCGGCCCATTGGCCATGAAGAGTTGCAGGTAGGTCAACAGAGACTTGGCTGAGCGATCACCGTCGAATACCCCCAGGTTGCCGCACATGAGGCAAACCTCTCCGGGTGTCTTCTGACCGTAGTCGACGCCGATCAGGTAGAGAGAATGGCGGCTGGTATTGATCGTGCCACTGACAATGGGTATGTAGCCGGCGAGGATTTCGAGTTGGTCCCAGTCGAGAATGTGCAGGTGTTTTTTTCCGGGGAAGATGTAGTACACCTTGCGGGTGCGGTGGTTGCCGCCTAGCAAGTAAAAAACACATCCCAATGGTGGGAGCAGCGACGCAGACAATAATATTGTAATTGTTATCTCAGGGGTTATGTTGTCGATGACCTGGAGCATTAGGATTGTATCTATAACTGCAATAACAATGAACTGACCAACTATAAGCGATGAGCCGATTTTGTTTAGGTTGGAGAGCGTCTCCAGCTCAATGCATTGGGTGTTTATACGTCGTATGCCGTATACGACTGGGGGCTCGCCTGTTGAGTAATGAGGGTGGAGAGAGGTGCCGCCGAAGCGAAGACTTTTAGATAATCGATTGATTTTACTGCTCATTCAGGCGGCCTCACTGGTGCGAGCAATTTTTTGTCAATTGATTCATTTATCCTATGGGTCGAAGTGCCGAGACGACTTAGCCACGTCCATGAAGCGGGCAGTCATGTCCGACAAGTATTTTGAGTTTTATAGAGTTCTCATCCTCCTTGGTCAATTCGATTTGGATTCGGTTTTTTTGGGACGTGCACATAGTTTCTTTTCAGGGCGTTTGCCTGGGCGTATCGCCCATAGGTGTGCATTAGCCCGCAAGCGTTCCTGGATATGCGGGGGGCGATCGGCAAGAGTGGTCAGCGGTGGGATGGGTTTTCCAGGCAGCCCGGCCTGGCGGATCAGTTTCGGCCAGCGCGGTTTCCAGCACAGCAGCAGGCTTAGCCAATGGCCGAGACCGATGATCAGGAAGGCAGGGCAGATCAGCAGCAGCCCTACCTTGGTTGTTCGGGAGGCACGACGAAAATAGTGGGTGAGCCCTTCGAACTGTGGGGTGAAGGCCTGCCAGGGCCAGGGGAAATGCGAGGTGATGCGGGGCCGCGGCAGGCCTTGGGGGCCTTCGTCCATGAAGCGACGGATGAACTCCCATTCGTCGCGAAGCTCGGCCTGGTTGTTACCGGCCTTGCCGACCCAGGCGCCTTCAGGGTGAAGGGTGCCGGTGACGCGCGGTGACCAGTAGAGAAATAGGGGAACACCGATGCCGCTTGCTATTGCAGTCTTTTCGCTGGCGCCTGATGAGGTCACGCCTTTCCAGGGCAAGGTCACGATGCCACCGCAGTAGCTGGGGCGATGAAGGTAGACTTGCTGGGTTTTGCGGTTGAAGCGGATCAGTAGATGACGGGAGGTGAACATTTCCAAGCGAGTGAAGCGAAAACCATACTTTAAATAGAACCAAGAAAATACTGCGGCGATTGTAAAGTAGAGTAGCAATACAAGTAGCAGGCCGATGTCAGGGATGATTTTTTTATTTAAAAGTTCATTAATTGACCTTGCGAGGTGTACTGTTGCGGTTGCCGTAGTGGTGGTGATAAAAATGATTAGCGCGCATGAGAGTATGCTGATAAGGCCGCGCTTCGCTTCAAACATGCCGGAGCGTATTTCAAGCACTGTGTCGTTAAACACATAAACTGGCCCTCGGGCTTTAGGTGTCTGGCTAACGCAGGCGCGTGCAGCAACCTGCTCTTCATCGTCCTCACTCTCAAAAGGTAGATCTCTTTTTATCCCCAGTTTTTTTTCAAGTTTGTGATCGTCTTTACGGGCTTCTTCTGGCTCCAATTGCATTTTCCAACAGCCCCATTCAAAGAAGTACATCACATCACCTCGCTGATGGCGGCAAACAGTGTGCCGAGTTCGTCGCTAACATTTTTATAACGCTGCGCTTCGGGAGTGCGACTGAAGCAGCACTGGTCACACCATTTTTCCAGGGCATTATCATCGAACATCAGGAGTGCAATCGTAGCGCCTAGTACAAACGCTCCACCCATCCAGGTCATACGGCCCAACAAGAGCATGGCGGCTTGGTTAGCGGCCAAGCGTGTGGACCATTGTGTCAGCGTTAAAAAGAATGCTTGCTGTCCTCCGCTTCGAGCTTGCATGGTAAGCCAATTGAAGTACGCGGTTGCTTGGGAAAAGGCAATTCCACCTTGCCCTGCAAGTAGCGCTAAGGTGGCGGAAGCTCGAACAAAGTAGGTTGCTGCCAAAGGGTACTTACGGGTGCTTTGTACTTCTGAATTTCTATTGAGCGCATCCACGCTATCACTCACATCCCACCCGATACTCACCAA
>RCUI01000032.1_pt1 | contig 53932 bp, 45 predicted proteins | sample 2166121 | NCBI WGS metagenome assembly RCUI01 (sample SAMN09932700, study PRJNA488358) | compost metagenome | feature: garden; material: soil; isolation source: compost soil in succinic acid-enriched culture | place: Germany: Experimental Botanical Garden Goettingen | collected 2016-01-27
GCCGCTACACCACCCGCTACCAGCAGAACTTCACCACCCTGGTGCAAGCCCAGGGTGACTGGCTGTTCCGTACTCGCGAAGACCTGCGTACCGAGTTCAACACCACCCCGGCCGGCTACAAACGCTTGCAGCAGTTGCACGACGCTTTCAAGGCCCGTGGCGTCGAGCTGGTAGTGGTCTACCAGCCGACTCGCGGCCTGGTGAACCGCAACATGCTCAAGCCTGCCGAAAAAGCGGCGTTCAACTACGAAAAGGCCTTGGGCAACTACCAGGCCATGCTCGCCCGCTTCAGCAAGATGGGCTACAACGTGCCCGACCTGTCGCCACTGACCAACGAGCAACTGGCCGCTGCTGAACAGGGCAAGGATTTCTACTTCCGCGGTGACCAGCACTGGACGCCTTACGGCGCCGAACGTGCAGCCAGGATCGTGGCTGACACCGTGCACAAGATGCCTGCGTTCGAAGGCATTCCACAGCGTGAATTCGAAAGCCACAAGTCCGGACGCATGGGCAAGACCGGCACCCTGCACAACGTTGCCGGGCAATTGTGCGGCACCAGCTACGCCGTGCAGTACATGGACCAGTTCACCACCGAGCCCAAGGGCGAGAGCGGCAGTGACGACCTCTTCGGCGACTCCGGCAACCCGCAGATCACCCTGGTCGGCACCAGTCACAGCGGCAAGAACTACAACTTCTCCGGTTTCCTGGAGCAGTACATCGGTGCCGATGTACTCAACGTCGCCTTCCCCGGCGGCGGTCTTGAGGGCTCGATGATCCAGTACCTGGGCAGCGATGACTTCAAGAACAACCCACCGAAAATCCTCATCTGGGAATTCTCGCCGCTGTATCGCCTGGACCAGGAAACCATCTGGCGGCAGATGCTCGCGTTGCTCGACAACGGCTGTGAGGGCCGGCCTGCGCAGATGCACGCCAGTGCCACGCTCAAACCGGGCAAGAACGAACTGATGGTCAACGGCAAGGGTGGCGTGATCAAGGACCTGACCAATGGCCGTCACCAGCTGGACATCAAGTTCGAGGACACCTCGGTCAAGGTCCTGCAGGCTACCCTCTGGTACCTCAACGGCCGTCACGAAGACGTCAAGATCGAAAAGCCCGAGACCTCCGACACCGATGGCCGCTTCGCCTTCCAGCTGCGCGAGGATGAAGACTGGGCCAGCCAGACCCTGCTTGCCGTAGAAGTTCAGGGCCCAGAAAGCGGTACCCAGAAGGTCGAGGCCACGCTGTGTAAACGCAACAACTTCGCCGGCAATGCGCAACGTACCGCGCACGCCGGCCAGTGAGGCGCACATGAACAGACTCAACAAAATCGCCGCCCCCACCCTGCTCGCCCTGGCCTTGTTCGGCCCGGCCGCGCAGGCTGCCGGGCTGGTGCCGCCACAGGGTTACTACGCCGGTATCGAAAAGCTCAAGACCGGCCCCAGCGACTATAAGTGCGAAGCCATCCCCACGCCTTACACCGGCAAGCTGCAGTTTCGCAGCAAGTACGAAGGCTCGGACAAGGCCCGTGCGACCCTGAACAAGGACTCGGAAAAAGCCTTCCGCGAATCCACCGCGAACATCACCACGCTGGAGCGCGGCGTCAGTAAGCAGGTCATGCAGTACATGCGCGACGGCCGCCCGCAACAGCTCGATTGCACCCTGGCGTGGCTGGGTAGTTGGGCCCGCGCCGATGCGCTGATGTCCACCGACTACAACCATACCGGCAAGTCCATGCGCAAATGGGCGCTGGGTAGCCTGAGCTCGTCTTGGCTGCACTTGAAGTTCTCCAACTCCAAGCCGCTCGCCGCGCACCAGCAGGAAGCCGAGCAGATCGAGAAATGGTTCGCGCGCCTGGCCGATCAAGTGGTCAAGGACTGGAGCGATCTGCCCCTGGAGAAGATCAACAATCACTCCTACTGGGCTGCCTGGTCGGTGATGGCGACTGCCGTGGCCACAGACCGCCGCGACCTGTTCGACTGGTCGGTAAAGGAATACCGGGTGGCTGCCAACCAGGTCGATGCCCAGGGCTTCTTGCCCAATGAGCTCAAGCGCAAGCAGCGCGCCCTGGCTTACCACAACTACGCCTTGCCGCCGCTGGCGATGATCGCCAGCTTCGCTCAGGCCAATGGCGTCGATGTGCGTCCAGAAAACAACGGTGCGCTCAAGCGTCTGGGTGAGCGGGTGCTGTCCGGGTCGAAAGACCCGAGCCCGTTCAAGGCCAAGAACGGTGAAAAGCAGAACATGGACGACCTCAAGATCGACAGCAAATACGCCTGGCTCGAACCCTGGTGCAGCCTCTACCGCTGCAGCGCCGACGAGCTGGAGCGTAAGCGCGACATGCAGCCGTTCAAGAGTTTCCGCCTCGGTGGCGACCTGACCCGGGTCTATGACCCGCAGGCTGAACAGAAAAAGTAAGGCTCACTGCAGAACCTGTGGGAGCTGGCAAGCCAGCCCTCACAGGGTGAGTCAGTTTGGTTGCCTCCGGTGGTTTTCCACGGGGGGTTTGGGGGGCTGCTGCCCCGATATGGATAACGACAAGGAGAGATCGGGATGGTGTTCTCGTCCAATGTGTTTCTGTTCCTGTTCCTGCCGATCTTTCTCGGCTTGTACTACTTGAGCGGGCAACGCTATCGCAACGCCCTGTTGCTGCTGGCCAGCTACATCTTCTACGCCTGGTGGCGGGTGGACTTCCTGGCGCTGTTTGCCGGAGTCACCCTGTGGAACTACTGGATCGGCCTGAAAGTCGGTGCCGCCGGTGTGCGCACCAAGCCGGCACAGGGCTGGCTGCTGCTCGGGGTAGCGGTCGACCTGTGCATCCTCGGCTACTTCAAGTACGCCAACTTCGGTGTCGACAGCCTCAACGCGATCATGACCTCGTTCGGTCTTGAGCCCTTCATCCTCACCCACGTGCTGTTGCCGATCGGGATCTCGTTCTACATCTTCGAATCGATCAGTTACATCATCGACGTTTACCGTGGCGACACCCCGGCCACGCGTAACCTGATCGACTTTGCCGCGTTCGTGGCGATCTTCCCGCACCTGATCGCCGGCCCCGTGCTGCGCTTCAAGGACCTGGCCGACCAGTTCAACCACCGCACCCACACCCTCGACAAGTTCTCCGAAGGCTGCACGCGGTTCATGCAGGGTTTCATCAAGAAGGTGTTCATCGCCGACACCCTGGCGGTGGTCGCCGACCATTGCTTCGCCCTGCAGAACCCGACCACCGGCGACGCCTGGCTCGGCGCCCTGGCCTACACCGCGCAGCTGTACTTCGACTTCTCCGGCTACAGCGACATGGCCATCGGCCTGGGCCTGATGATGGGTTTCCGCTTCATGGAAAACTTCAAGCAGCCGTACATCAGCCAGTCGATCACCGAGTTCTGGCGGCGCTGGCACATCAGCCTGTCGACCTGGCTGCGCGACTACCTGTACATCACCCTGGGCGGCAACCGCGGCGGCACCTTCGCCACCTACCGCAACCTGTTCCTGACCATGCTGCTGGGTGGCCTGTGGCATGGCGCCAACTTCACCTACATCATCTGGGGTGCCTGGCACGGCATGTGGCTGGCCATCGAGCGAGCCCTGGGCCTGGACACCAACCCGCAGCGCTTCAACCCGATCAAGTGGGCCTTCACCTTCCTCCTGGTGGTGGTCGGCTGGGTGATCTTCCGTGCAGAGAACCTCGACGTCGCCGGGCGGATGTACGGCGCCATGTTCAGCTTCGGTGACTGGCAGCTGTCCGAGCTCAACCGCGCCAACCTCACCGGCCTGCAAGTGGCAACACTGGCGTTGGCCTACGCAACCCTGGCGTTCTTCGGCCTGCGCGACTTCTACCGCAACGCCAAGCCAACGCCCAAAGCCAGCCCGGTGGCCGTGCATGCCGACGGCAGCCTGAGCCTGGACTGGGGCCTGTACGTCACCCGCGCGCTGGTCCTGCTGTTGTTCGTCGCCTCGATCCTCAAACTCTCGGCGCAAAGCTACTCGCCGTTCCTCTACTTCCAGTTCTGAGTGAGCCGACCATGACCCGATCATTACGCAAACTCTATTCCGTGCTGTTCCTCGCCCTGCTCCTGGGCCTGGGTATCTGGTCGCTGGGCGGCTTGGGCAGCTTCCAGCGCACCGCGCAGATGAGTGTGCTCGACGGCAAGCTGGCCAAGGCCGCCGAGACGCACTACGACGAGCAATTCCCGCTCAAGCGCATCGGTACCAACCTGTGGGCGGCGCTGGACTTCAAACTGTTCAACGAAGGCCGTCCCGGCGTGGTCCTGGGCCGCGAGCAGTGGCTGTTCAGCGACGAGGAGTTCAAGCCGGTCGCCAACAGCGATCAGTTCGAGCAGGAAAACCTGGCACTGATCCGCGGTGTGCGTGACACCTTGCAACAGCGCGGTGTGCAGCTGGTGCTGGCCATCGTGCCAGCCAAGGCGCGCCTTTACAGCGAGTACCTGGGCGAGCAGACCCCAGCCAGCCTGCACGGTGACCTGTACAACGAGTTCCATGCTCAGGCCCGTCAGGCTGGCGTGTTTGCCCCGGACCTGCTGGCGCCACTGACAACAGCCAAAGCCCGTGGCCAGCTGTTCCTGCGCACCGACACCCACTGGACGCCAATGGGCGCCGAGGTGGTTGCCCAGCACCTGGCCGAAGCCGTCAGCCGCCAGAACCTGCTCAGCGGCGAGCCGCAGCAGTTCATCACCGAACAGCGCCAGAGTGCACCGTACAAAGGCGACCTGACCAACTTCCTGCCGCTCGACCCGCTGTTCAGCAACCTGCTGCCGGCACCGGACACCTTGCAACAGCGCAGCACCCGCCCGGCCGAAGCAGCGGCAGAAAGTGGCGATGCACTGTTCGCCGACAACGAAATCCCGGTGGCGCTGGTTGGCACCAGCTACAGCGCCAACCCCAACTGGAACTTCCTCGGTGCCCTGCAGCAGGCCTTGCGCAGCGACGTGGTCAATTACGCCGAAGACGGCCATGGCCCGCTGCTGCCGATGCTCAAGTACCTCAAGAGCGACGCCTTCAAGGACAGCGCCCCACAGGTGCTGATCTGGGAGTTCCCGGAACGCTATCTGCCAATGAAGAACGACCTCAGCGACTTCGACCCGCAGTGGATCGCTGAACTGAAGAAAACCCGAACTGCCAACCAAGACCTGGCTCTGTCGTCCACCCGGACGCAAAACTGAAGAGGAAACACCCATGACCTTGCACACTACCAAGCAACGCATCGCCAAAGCCTGCGCCCTGGCCGCAGGTCTGAGTCTGCTCTCCCTGCAGGCCTTTGCCGGCGCCGACGCCGCGCTGTATGGCCCCAGCGCGCCGAAAGGCTCGACCTTCGTGCGCATCTACAACGCCAGCAACCAGGCGGTCAGCGCCAGTGTCGGCAACACCCAGATCAACGAGGTGGCCGCTCAGGCCAGCAGCGACTTCAGCTTCATGCCACAAGGCGATTACAGCGCCAAAGTCGGCAGCCAGAGCGTGCCGGTCAAGCTCGCCTCCGATCACTACTACACCCTGGTCAACAACGCCTCGGGCAAACCGCAACTGGTCGAGGAGCCGCCGTTCAAGAACAAGCAGAAATCCCTGGTGCGGGTGCAGAACCTCAGCGACCAGGCCCTGACCCTGAAAACCGCCGACGGCAAGACCGAAGTGGTCAAGCCGGTGGCCGCCAAGGCCCGTGGCGAGCGCGAGATCAACCCGGTCAAGGTCAGCCTGGCCCTGTATGAAGGCGACAAAAAAGTCAGCGATCTGAAGCCTGTGGCTCTGGAGCGCGGCGAAGCAGCGGTGCTCTACGTCACCGGATCCGGCAGCAGCCTGTCGCCGGTCTGGGTCAAGCGCCCGGTATCGACCCGTTAATCAACTGCCCCTTTCAAATTTCGGAGAACACTCATGATTCCAGTCATCCTGTCCGGCGGTAGCGGTTCGCGTCTGTGGCCCTTGTCGCGCAAGCAATTCCCTAAACAGTTCCTGGCCCTGACCGGTGAACACACCTTGTTCCAGCAAACCATTGAACGTCTGGTGTTCGAAGGCATGGACACGCCACTGGTGGTCTGCAACAAGGACCACAAGTTCATCGTCAACGAGCAACTGAGCAACCTGAAGCTGCAAACCCAGGGCATCCTGCTCGAACCTTTCGGTCGTAACACCGCTCCGGCGGTGGCACTGGCGGCAATGAAACTGGTCAATGAAGGCCGTGACGAGCTGATGCTGGTGCTGCCGGCCGACCACGTGATCGACGACCAGAAAGCCCTGCAACGCGCCCTGGCCCTGGCCACGGTGGCTGCCGAGCGTGGCGAGATGGTGTTGTTCGGTGTGCCGGCGACCAAGCCGGAAACCGGTTACGGCTACATCAGGTCGAGCCAGGACGCACTGCTGCCCGAAGGTATCAGCCGGGTCGCCCAGTTCGTCGAAAAGCCGGACGAGAAACGTGCCAACGAATTCGTCCAGGCCGGTGGTTACTTCTGGAACAGCGGCATGTTCCTGTTCCGTGCCAGCCGCTTCCTCGAAGAGCTGAAAAAGCATGACCCGGACATCTACGACACCTGCCTGCTGACCCTGGAACGCAGCATCGAGGATGGCGACAACCTGAGCATCGACGATGCCACCTTCGCCTGCTGCCCGGACAACTCCATCGACTACGCGGTGATGGAGAAGACCCAGCGCGCCTGCGTGGTGCCGCTGAGTGCCGGCTGGAGCGATGTCGGTTGCTGGTCGTCGCTGTGGGACGTGCACGAAAAAGACACCAACGGCAACGTCACCAAAGGCGATGTGGTGGTCCAGGACAGCCGCAACTGCATGATCCATGGCAACGGCAAACTGGTGTCGGTGATTGGTCTTGAGAACATCGTTGTGGTCGAGACCAAAGACGCGATGATGATTGCCCACAAGGACAAGGTCCAGGGCGTCAAGCAACTGGTCAATACCCTCAACGAGCAGGGCCGCAGTGAAACCCAGAACCACTGTGAAGTGTATCGTCCGTGGGGTTCCTACGACTCGGTGGACATGGGGGGGCGCTTCCAGGTCAAGCACATCACGGTCAAACCGGGCGCCTGCCTGTCACTGCAAATGCACCACCACCGTGCCGAGCACTGGATCGTGGTGTCGGGCACAGCCGAGGTGACCTGCGACGAGAACGTGTTCCTGCTCACCGAAAACCAGTCCACCTACATCCCGATCGCCTCGGTGCACCGCCTGCGCAACCCGGGCAAGATCCCGCTGGAGATCATCGAAGTGCAGTCGGGCAGCTACCTGGGTGAAGACGATATCGAGCGTTTCGAAGATATCTATGGCCGCTCGACGCCGCTAGAGCGCGGGATTTCGATCAAGACCATCGCCCAGTAACACAAGCCCGTAGCCGCTGCCGCCAGGCTGCGATCGGCTGCGAAGCAGTCGTCAATCAGTCACCCCCAGGGGTCTGAATGACGGTCGTTTCACACCCGATCGCAGCCTGGCGGCAGCGGTTACGAATCAATAGCTCCGACAAGCAGGCATTTTTGCGGTTAGGATAAAAGCACACCCGCACACAAGGCTGTGTTCATGCTTATCGGCGCTTTTCTCGTCCTCACCTGGCTGGTCCTGCTGCTGCGCTACCCGGCCAAAGCCCTGCCCATTTCCCTGTCGGCAATATTCGGCCTGGGACTGGTGGCGCTCTGGGTGATCTGGCAAGACAACCGCGAAACCCGCCAACTGGCCCGCCTGGACCTGCGTCTGACCTACGCCCCCGACAGTTGCCCGGCCGATCGCCCCCTGCGTGTGCACATGAAAAACGGCAACGACGTGCCCTTGCAGACATTGCGCTGGCGCGTAGCGGCTTATGCGCCAGGCGATAGCGTCAACCTCAGCGAAAATACCTACGGTGCACCACGCTATCGTGGCCCAGGTGATCTGCAACCTGGGACCGAATGGAGTGATTGCCTGCCCTTACCTCCCTTGCGCTCGGGTTATCGCCCGCAATCCCTGGAGTTCAGGGCCGAACAGCTGCGCGGCAACTTTTCCAACTAACGAAGGATCGTCCATGCCCATCGTCCTCATCACAGGTTGTTCCAGCGGTATTGGCCGCGCCCTGGCCGACTGTTTCAAACAGGCCGGCCATGAGGTCTGGGCCACAGCGCGTAAAGCCGAAGATGTAGCGCGCCTGCAGTCGGCCGGCTTTACCGGACGACAGCTGGACGTCAACGACGCCCAGGCCCTGCAACGCTTGAGTGCGGAAATCGAATCGGCCCATGGTGGCCTCGACATCCTCATCAACAACGCCGGCTACGGCGCCATGGGCCCGCTGCTCGATGGTGGTGTCGAGGCTATGCACCGCCAGTTCGAAACCAATGTCTTCGCCCTGGTTGGCGTCACCCGCGCGCTGTTCCCGGCGTTGCGCCGCAACAAGGGATTGGTGGTGAACATCGGCAGCGTTTCCGGTGTGCTGGTCACGCCATTTGCCGGGGCCTACTGTGCCTCCAAAGCCGCCGTGCATGCCCTGAGCGATGCCCTGCGCCTGGAGCTGGCGCCGATGGGCATCCGCGTCATGGAGGTGCAACCGGGCGCCATCGCCACGCAGTTTGCCGACAACGCCCAGACCCAAGCCGAACAGGTGCTGGCCGCCGACTCACCGTGGTGGCCGTTGCGCGAACAGATCCATGCCCGTGCTCGCGCCTCTCAAGACCACCCAACGTCGGCTGCGGATTTCGCCCAAGGGCTGCTCGCCGCAGTGCAAAAACAGCCTACGCCAGCATTGGTGCGTCTGGGCAACGGCAGCCGTGCGCTGCCGTTGATGGCCCGCTGGCTGCCGCGCATGCTCCTGGACAGCGTGCTGAAAAAGCGCTTCGGCCTTAGTCGCCCGCTGTAACCGCTGCAGTCATTGCCAGATCGAAGGCCTGCCAGCCACCGCCCAGTGCCTTGTACAAACCCACCAAGGCCTGGGACACACTCGCGGAGCTCTCCACCCATTGCTCCTCGCTGGCCAGCAAGGCCCCCTGGACACTGAGTACATTGAGGAAATCCACCGCGCCTTCCACGTACTGCTGCTGCGCCGTCTGCAGGGCAATGCGGTTTTGCCGCACGGCTTCGGCCAACAGGTCGCGGCGCAACTGACTGGCGTTATACAGGCGCAGCACATCGTCGATTTCATGCCAGGCGCGCAGCACCACCTGCTGATAGTGCAAGGCCGCTTCCTGCTGCTGCGCTTCACGCAGTTGGAGCACACCCCGCAGGCGTCCGCCGTCGAAAATCGGCAGGCTCAACTGCGGCCCGATACCGAAACGGCGCGAATCCCACCCGCCAAAATCGGACAACTGCAGCGCTTGAAAGCCAACGCTGCCTGACAGACGAATGCTCGGATAAAAATCCGCCTTGGCCACACCGATGCTGGCGGTGGCCGCATGCAATTGGGCGGCTGCCTGAAGAATGTCCGGACGGCGCTCGGCCAGTTCCGAGGGTACGCCGATGGCAAAGCGTTGCTGCGGCGCCGGCATGGCGCCAGGCGCCAGCAGTTCAGCCTGCAAGCTGCGCGGCGGTTCGGCCAGCAACAGGCTCAAGGCGTTGATCAATTGCGCCTGGCGTTCCTCCAAGGTGGGCAGGCGTGCTTCAATCGAAGCCACTTGCGCACTGGCCTGGGCCACGTCCAGTGCCGTGGCGACACCATCGCGCAAACGCATTTGCGACAGGCGCAAACTATGGCGCGAGACCTCAAGGTTTTCCTGCGTCACGGCCAGGGTACTCTGCACCGCACGCAGCTGAATGTAATTGCCCGCCGTCTCGGCCAGCAACGACAACAGCACGCCCCGACGGTCATTCTCGGCGACCTCCACTACCGCGTCGGCGGCTTCGACTTGCCGCCTGACCCGCCCCCACAAATCCAGCTCCCAACTGGCCGTCAGATCCCCCTGCCACAAGTTGAAGGCTGACTTGCCGCCCTCACCGGACGGATCATTGAGGCCCTGCGCGCTGTTGCGGGCGCGGTTGTAGCCGGCGCCGAGATCGATAGCTGGGGTCTGCTCCGAGGCGATGCTGGCACGCAATGCTCGGCTTTGCAGTAGACGTGCACTGGCAATCTGCAAGTCGAGGTTGCGCTGACTGGCACGCTCGATCAGTTCACTGAGTTTGGCGTCATGAAAGTCCTCCCACCAGCGTTGCTGCAGCGGCTCAGCCTGGGCCTGGCTTGGCGCGGGTTGCTCCTGCAGGGGTGCCCAACTGGCAGGTGCCTGGCTGGAAGGTGTGTGAAAGTCCGGGCCCAGGGTACAACCGGCCAGCAAGCTCAACAGCAAGGGGGATAAGGCGAACGCAGGTTTCATCGGGTGCTGACCTCATTGCCCACGGCCAATTTGGCGCGGGTGTCGATGGTTGCCACCACCGACATGCCCACGCGCAGACGCTGGAGCAAAGGCTGATCGGCATCGAAGACGATCTTCACCGGAATGCGCTGCACCACTTTGGTGAAATTGCCGGTGGCATTGTCCGGCTTGACCGCAGCGAAGGTGACGCCGGTCGCCGGCGCGATACTTTCAACGTGGCCCTTCAGGTACTCATCGGCAAAGGTATCAACACGGATCTGCACCGGTTGCCCGGGCTGCACATGGGTCAGCTGGGTTTCCTGGAAATTACCGAGCACATAAGCGTGTGCCAACGGCACCACCGACAGCAGTTTCGCGCCCGGATTAACGTAGGCGCCAACCCGCAGCGCACGCTCACCGACCATGCCGTCGATGGGCGCCACAATGCGGGTATACGACAGATCCAGCTGCGCCCGCTCCAGGCTTGCCTGGGCATGCTTCAAACCGCCTTCGGCACTGTCAACTTGCGCGCTGAGAATATCCACCTGCTTGCGCGCAGCAGCCAGCGCCGCGTGTGAATTGTTCAGCCGGGCACTGGCCTGATCGACCCGGCTGCGAGCCTGCTGAGCGTTTTGCACAGTACCGGCGCCCTGCTCGGCCAAGCGGCTGTGGCGCGTCAACTCATGGTTGGCGAACGCCAGTTCAGCCTGATCGCCATTCACCGCCGCCTGCGCCTGGGCGATCAGCGAGGCCTGCCGTTCGAGGGTGGCCCGCGCATTGTGCTGCTGCGCAGTGGACACCAACAGTTGCGCCTGCGCCGCCGCCAGGGCGGCCTGATAATCACGGTCGTCAATCAACGCCAGCACTTGCCCGGCCTTGACCTGCTGGTTGTCGTCGACCAGCACCTGTTTGATGAAGCCTGCCACCTTCGGCGCGACCACCGTGTAGTCAGCTGAAACATAGGCATCGTTGGTACTCTGTTCGCTAGCGCCGCCCAGCATCAGCGGTACGCAGAGGCCAACCACGCCGGCAAGCACCAGCGCGGCCACGATCAAGGCGGTTTTTCGATGAGTCGTTATTGTCGTCATGTGTATCTCTCAGAACAGGTACCTAGGCCACCGCTCGCGGTGGATAGATTCGTGTAGGCACAAAAGGAATCAGCAGGATCAAGGCAGCGGCGAGCACCGCCATGCACAGGTAGAGGTCAGCCGAGGTCAGCACCAGGGCTTGCTCGTGAATGCGTTTGGCCAGGCCCGGCGCCGTGCTGTCGGCCAATGGCGAGTTGCCCAGGTTGTCGACCAGCACGTTGGAATGAAAATGGCGGCGCAGCGTGGTCAGGGCCTCGAGCAAACCGGTGGCGACCACCGAGGCCAGGCCCTTGACGGTATTGAACCAGGCGGAAGCGAAGGGACCGTCCTGCGGGCTCATGCCACCAGTGGCAAGCATCAGCAACGGCAGCACGGCCATCGGTTGGCCGAAGATGTGCAGCATCTGCAGCAGGTAGAAGTTGTCGCGAATCCACACACTGGTGAGCTGGCTGCCGAGCCCGCAGGACAACGCCAGCATGCCCAGGCCGATGGCCAGGACCCAACGGCAATCCACCGCACGGATGTTGCACAAGGCGGCGGTCAGCGGCAGCGCGAGCAACTGTGGCAACGCCACCAGCAGCATCAGCGGCGCGGTCTGCGCCGGGCGATAGCCCTGAATCTGGGCAAGGTAACTGGAGGGAATGAGGATCGCCGCAGTCAGCACGATCAACACCCCAAACAGCGTCACCAGCGCGTGGGTTAGGTTGCGGGTCTTGAGCATCTGCAACTTGAAGAACGGCAGCGGCTCAGACCATTCGTTGCACAGGAACACCACCAGCAGCACCAGACCACCGCCGAGCAACCAACAAATCAGCGGCGAGTCGAACCAACCCAGGCGATCGCCCAGGGTCAGGCCGATGACCAACGAGCAGATCGCCGGTAAACCGAGCAGCAGGCCACGCCAGTCGAACTGCTTGAAGCGTTCCAGGCGCAGCGGGTCCTGCGGCAGGCCCCAGGCCACGCAGGCCATGGCCAGCAATGACGGTACAACGATCTGCCAGAAAGCCCATTGCCAACCGACGTACTCCGTCCACAAGCCTGCCAACGGCGTACCGAGGTTGGGCCCGAAGGTGGCCGTCAGGGCATAGCCGGCAAGGCCATAGACTTTGATCCCCGGCGGCAGAAAGCGCAGGGCGACACTCATCAGCATCGGCGGCAAGGCGCCCGACGCCAGGCCCTGCAAAATGCGCAACAGCATCAGGCTGGAAAGGTTGGGGGCATAGGGTTGCAACAGCCCCAGTAGGGCGAAGGCACTGATCGCACAGAGGGTGAAACGGCGCAGGGAAAAGGTCACGGCCAGCCACGGCGAAAAGGCCATGGCCGAGACTGAGGCGGCGGCATACACGGCAATCAACCAGGCGCCTTCATCGGCACCGATGAACATTGCGCCACGGATGTCGGCCAGCGAGGCCTTGGTGACCATCTCATTAAGGCCGGCACAGAGCACCGCCAGCAACACCCCCACTAACCCGACCACGATGCGCAGGCCAAATACCGCAGGCGTTGCGGGGCTGGCCACAGGCACGGGCGCGACAGCAGCGGGCAGCGCGGTTAACGAACTCATTAAAGACATCTCCGGGGGGAACAACTACCGGCAGAAGTCTATGAAGCGGCAATGATGACGAAAACTGACATATTGGCAGTTTACGAGTGCAGCAAACGCAATCCTGGCGTCAAAGGCTCTCGCTACAGCAGGCCTTGAGTGTCTGGCGCAACCAGCGGTGGGCCGGATCGTTGTCAAAACGCGGGTGCCAGGCCTGCATCACCGTCACCCGCTCCATCGGCAGCGGAATACGGAACGAACGCAGCGGCAGGCCGAGCTTGGTCACACTGGTAAGAATGTTGGCCGGCATGGGCAGCAACAGGTCGGAGTCAGGCAGGGAAAACATCGCCGAGTGAAAGCTTGGGGTGATCAACGCGACGTGGCGTTGCACCTTGTAGTTGGCCAATTCCAGATCGATCGGGCCATTGGCGCGACCCCGGCGCGACACGCTGATCTGCGGGTAGGCGGCAAAGCGTTCGGGGGTGATCGGTTCGTCGAAGATCGGGTGATCCTGGCGGGCCAGGCCGACATAGATGGTGTTGAACAGGCTCTGTACCTTGATTTCCGGCCCCAGGTCGATGGTCGAGCTGACAATCAGGTCGTTGCGCCCATCGCGCAAAATCGAGTCGTCATCACCGCCACTTTCCGGCACAAAGCGCAGCACGGTGCGTGGCGCTTGCTCATGCATGGCACGCAGCAACTGCGCGCCATACAGGGCGATAAACAGATCATTGGTGCGAATGCTGAAGGTCCGCTCCAAGGTGGCCAATTCCACTTCCTCTCGGCTGCGAAACACCAGCCCGGCCTGCTCAACCAGCGCCCGCACCTGCTCGTGCAAGGCCAGCGCCCGTGGCGTCGGCACCAGGCCGCGACCGGCGCGGACCAGGATCGGATCACCGATGGCCTCGCGGATACGCCCCAGCGTCCGGCTCATGGCAGCCGGGCTCAGGTTCATGCGCCGCGCCGCGCCAACCACACTGCCTTCATCGAGCAGGGCGTCAAGGGCAACCAACAGGTTCATATCCGGGATCTGCATTGCCAGGCATCCAAGGGGGTCAGAAAGGACAATGTTACCAGCTTGGCAGCGGCGTCCGTGTTGCGCCGGACACAACTACACAGTGCATGGCAGGCCCTTTATCTGCGCCGAGCGTTGGCTAACAATGAGCGGCTCGACTTTGTCCTCGTGGAGCCCTGCATGCTCAGCCCCGTCTTGATCGCCATTGATGGCTCCAGCGCCTCGGAAGGTTTGCTGGAACTTGCACAACAGTACTGTCAGCCGGCCAACCACCGTTTGCATGTGGTGCTGGCTATCGACGGTGCGTTTGCGTTGGACCGCGTGACAGCCTTTGAGCAACAGGAGTATCCGGCCGCCACTGACGAACAGCGCCATGCCAGCCTGGCCCTGCAGCAGGCGCTGCAACGGTTGCGCGGGTTAGGCTTTGAGAGCGAGGGCAAACTGGTTCAGGGCGAACCGGTAGCGGTGATTGTCAGCCAAGCCCGCACGCTTGACTGTGCCTTGATCATCATGGGCCACCGCCACCTGAACCGCCTGGGGCGCTTGCTGGATCCGTCGATCAGCAACAAGGTCATCGATCAGTTGAGCTGCCCCGTGTTGGTGGACTCCCGGCACGCCTGAAACGCATCGCCGGCAAGAACGGCTCCCCCAGTGTCGAGTGCAACACCGATCATTGTGGGAGCCGGCCTTGCCGGCGATGGGTCACCCCCTAACCCTGATCTTTTGCGGGTTTGACCACCACGGTACAGGTCGTCCCCGCCGCCAGCAGAAACCCTTCCGGCACTTCATCGATGTGAATCCGCACCGGCACCCGCTGGGCCAGACGCACCCAGTTGAAGGTCGGGTTTACATCGGCGATCAACTCGCGGCTTTCCGGGTTGTCACGGTCGTAGATGCCACGGGAAATACTCTCCACATGGCCCTTGAGCACTTCCCCGCTCATCATCTGCAGGTCAGCCTGGTCACCGACGTTCACATGCGGCAGCTTGGTCTCCTCGAAGAAGCCGTAGACCCAGAACGAATCTTTATCGACCACTGCCATCTTCGGCTCGCCGGTACGCGCATAGTCGCCGCGGTGCACGTTGAGGTTGGTCACGTAGCCATCGACGGTGGCGAGGATCCTGGTCCGCTTGAGGTCCAGCTCAGCCGCCGCCAGTTGCGCCTGCGCATGCTGATAGTCGGCCAGCGCCGAGTTGGCGATGTTGCTGGCGTCGTCGCGGTTCTCGCGGGAGATCACCAGGTTGTCCAAGTCGGCGCGCCGATGCGCGTTGACCTTACGCATTTCCCAGGTGGCTTTGCGTGAGGCGACCAGGGCCTGGGCCTGCTTGACCGCCACTTCATAATGCTCAGGATCGATCTGCAGCAGCACATCGCCCTTCTTCACCAACTGGTTATCACGCACCGGCACATCAACCACATAGCCCGGTACATCGGCGGCAACGTTGATGATGTCCGCGCGCACCCGCCCGTCACGGGTCCAGGGTGTGTTCATGTAGTGCACCCAGAGCTGGCGGCCGATCACCACGGCAGCTGCCAGCACGAGCAAGGTGGCGATCAGGCTGAAAAACTTTTTCATCAACAGGGGTCTCAACGGTAGAGAGTCAGGGCCATGGAACCGAACAGGCAGATAAACAGGCACAGGCGCAGCAGCGCCGGGTGCCAGAAAAAGCGGTAGCCATCGTGGCTGGCGATGAAGCGGTCCAGCCCCCAGGCAAGCCCGGCGGCGAACAGGAACATCAAGGTCATGGTGGGCATGTACACGCCATGGAAGGCGATTTCACGGGGCATGGTGCAGTCCTTGGGCCGGGGCCAGGGCGGCCAGCGGCGACTGGGGGTCGAGCAGCGAAGTACGGATGAAGTGCAGGTAGCTCTGCACGCGACGCAGGGCCGAGGTATCGAAGTGCCGGGCAAAAGGTTCGTCGGTGGCCAGCACGCGGCTGATCGCGTGGTCTACCGCTACCAGGGCACGCTCGTGGTTGCTCGCGCTCGGTTGCAGGAACAAGCGCGCCAGGGCCCGGCCCATGACCCGGATCGCCTGACGCCAGGGCTGCGATTCGGCGTAGCACGGGTGCACCGGCAAAATGGCCTGTTCCTTGCGCAGTTCGATGATCGCGTGCCCCACCTCCAGCACCAGGAACATCCAGCGCAGCAGGTTGCTCTGCACCATCGGTTTACCGGCCGCCAGGCCATAGGCCTGGTGCAGCAGGTCACGCGTGCGGCTTTCGAAGGCCGAACCGAGGCCACGCAAGCGACCGCTGATGGCGAACAGCACCTGGCTGCGCAGATCCTGCTCCAGGCGACTCCACAACCAGCGGCTGTTGGGCGGCAGAATGATCGCCCCGGCAGCGGCGCACACCAGCATGCCGATCACCATGGCGATGTAGTCGTTGATGAAGTTGTAGGGGTTGTAGACGGTCAGGTTGTCCGGCACGGAGCCGGTGGCAAAGAAGATCAGCAGCCCCAGGCCAACCCCGGCGTAGGCAGGGCGCGAAGCGAGGAAGGCGCCGAACACGAACACCGGCGCCAGGACCAGGCACAGCAAAGGAAAGCCATCAATCCAGGGGAACACGAAGAAGGTTTCAAAAAAGCCGACGAAGGCACCGAACAAGGTCCCGCAGGCCATCTGAAAAGACATCCGCTTGGGGTTTGGCGAGGCCGCCGACAGCCCTACAGTAGCGGCCGCAATCAGGGTCATCATCGCCCCGCTCGGCCAGGCCGTGGCGATCCAGAAGCTGCCCAACACCAGCAAAATGAACGAGGCCCTCACCCCCGCCGCCAGCGACACCATCCAGTTGGTCTGCGCCACGTAGGGTTCATCCCACTGCTCGCGGGCATGGTTGTGCTCGGCCAGCGAAGCGTGGGTCAGCGCGTAGCTGTACAGGTCATCGACAAAGCGATAAAGCAGTTCGTAAGCGGTGTGAAAATCCAGCAGGTCAGCATCGCTCGGCCCGCTCTCGACATAGGCGGCACGCAAGCTGCGCACCCGCTCCGGCAAGCCTTCCTTGTAGGCGGCCAATTGCTCGGCCAAGCGCGCGGCGTCGGCGCTGGTCAGCGCCCGACCGGCATAGCCTTCGAGCAGATCCGCCAGCGCGTTGAGGCCGGGCTCGATCGCCGGGACGATCTGCAACGGGCCACGCAAACGCAGGCGTTCAAGCAACTGGTGCAAGGCGTTGAAGCGCGTGGTGATGGCCATGAACTCGCTGTTCATGCGCCCCAGCCGGCCATTGCGGCGGCGCATGTGCGGATCTTCGAAGGCGGTGACGTTGCGCAGGCTTTCCAGGCCCACTGCTTCGGCGATGAAACGCACGTTGCTGCTTTCGAAGCGGTCGCGCTGGCTGTCGCCGCGCAGGCCTTCGATAACGAATCCGGCGAACACACCGAAGCGTTGGTACAGGGCATTGCGCATGGCCGCGCCCGCCGACTGCGGCAGGATCGCGGCGCTGACCAGGGTCGACACCAGAATCCCCAGGGAGATTTCCAGCACCCGCCAGACCGCCGCCATAAACGCCCCATCAGGGTGTTGCAACGCCGGCAGGCCGACCATCGCGGCGGTGTAACCGGCGAGCACAAAGCCATAGGCCTGGAAGGTCCGATAGCGCATGGCACCGGCTGAGCACAGGCCCACCCAGATCGCCAGGCTCGGCAGGAACAGTTCGGTGTTCTGTGGAAACAATGCAATCAGCGCGACCATCATCGACGAGCCGGCCAGCGTCCCCAGCAGTCGCCAAAAGCTCTTGGCAAAGACATGCCCGCTCTGCGGCTGCATGACGATGAACACGGTGATCATCGCCGTGCGCGGCTGCGGCAACTCCAGGCGCATGGCCAGCCACAACGTCAGAAACGCCGCGCTAAGGACTTTGAAGATGTAAACCCAGGTCACCCCGTCAGTGCGTGCCCACTCAAAGAAACCACGGCGCCACTCCAGGGTTGCCAACCAGCGAAACGGCAGTGTCAGTGCGCTCATTCGGCGTGGCTCGGCTTATCGAAAACAGCCAGGGTTGCCGGGGTTTTCGGCGCCTGCTGTTTATCTTCGCCCGGCACGTCTTTACCGGCGCCCAAACCGCCGCCCAAGGCGGTGACCAGTTCGGCATGCGCCGTCAAACGAGCGGCCTGCACTTGCTGCTGGATCTGTTGCTGGCGAAACAGCAAGGTTTGCGCATTCAGCACATTGAGGTAATCGGTCAGGCCGCGCTGGAAGGCGATCATGGCAATGTCGTAGGTCTTCTGCGCCGACGCCACCGACTCGGCCGCAAAATGCTGCTGCTCGTTCATCGACTCGCGGCGAATCAGCTGATCGGAGATGCCCTTGAGCGCCTCGACCACGGTCTGGTTGTAGCGCGCCACGGCGATGTCATAACCGGCCGAGGCGACACCCAATTGCGAGCGCAGGCGGCCGCCGTCGAACACTGGCAGGCTGATGGCCGGACCGACGTTGTAGTTGAACTTGCGCCCAGTGAGAAACTCCAGTGGACCACCGCCAGTGGCCATGAAGCCAAGCCCGCCGACCAGGTCGACGTTGGGGAAAAACCCGGCATGGGCGACGTCGATACCGCGCGCTTGGGCGGCGACTTGCCAGCGGCTGGCGACTACGTCCGGACGCTGGCCCACCAGCTCGGCAGGCAAGGCCGAAGGCAACTTCAAGGCGGCACCAAGGGCCAGTTGCGGACGCTGCAGTTGCGCCCCCTCCCCTGGGCCTTTGCCCGCCAGGGCCGCCAACTGGTTACGCGCCAGGGCGATTTCTTCGTTCAGGGCATCGAGCTGGCGATGGGTTTCCGGCAGCGGGGTCTGCGCCTGACTGACTTCAAAATGGGTGCCAATACCACCGGCCAGGCGCCGTTCGGCAAGGGCCAGAATCTGCTCCTGCTGCTCAAGCTCAGCCTTGACGATATCGCGCTGGGCAAAGTGCAGGGACAGCTGGATGTACACCTTGACGATGTTATTCTGCAGTTCCAGCTGAGCCTGACGCAATTGCGCCGCGCTCATGTGGGCCATGTCCACGGCCTGCTCGCTGGCATTGCGTTCGCGGCCCCAGAGGTCCAGGGCATAACTGAAGCCAAGGGCGGCGTTGTTGTCCCAAGTGTTGGCCCCCGACAACGCACCCGGCCCATAGAACTGGTCTTCAGGCCAGTTGTGGCGCTTGAGTGTCGACTCGCCGTTGACCTGCAGTTTCTCGGCCGACTCGACCACTCCGGCCATCGCTTTGGCCTCGCGCACACGGGCGGCGGCCATGGCCATGCTCGGGCTGTTGCTGACGGCCAGGGCGATCCAGCGGTCGAGTTGTGGATCGCCATAGGCACGCCACCACTGCTGCTCAGGCCAGTGGGCATCACGGGCGGCCTCGCGGATCGCCTCGTCGGTGGTCAGGGTATTGGCTTGCAGCGTCTTGCTTTGCGGGGCGATGCCCCAAGTTCCGATACAGCCGCTCAAGGTCAAGCTAAGGGCACAGGCACTGAGCGCATTGAGCGCTCTGATGATGCGACGCGGCACAGCTGCAAATTCCCGACATAGAAAGTGGATAACGCTTGGAGACGCAATTCTAGGGGGCGGCTGCACTGGCGATAAGCGTGTATTACTGCGAATCTTTGTTACGAAAACAGCGATAATCCGGCTTTAGTCTGAAGACCGCCTCGGTTACTTCATGTCACAATTTGTCGTCTACTTTGAGAGCGACCCATGGACACCCTGCAAAACATGCGTGCTTTTAGTTGCGTGGCGCAAGTCGGCAGCTTTACTGCCGCCGCTGTGCAACTGGATACGACCACCGCCAACGTCTCGCGGGCGGTCTCCAATCTTGAAGCCCATCTGCAAACCCGCCTGCTCAACCGCACCACCCGGCGCATTGCCCTGACCGAAGCCGGCAAGCGCTACCTGATGCGCTGCGAACAGATCCTCACCTATGTCGAGGAAGCCGAAGCCGAGGCCAGCGACGCCCATGCCCGCCCCGCAGGGCAGTTGAAGGTGCACTCGATGACTGGGGTCGGCCAACACTTCGTCATTGATGCCATCGCCCGGTACCGCGAAACCCACCCGGACGTGACCTTCGACCTGACCATGGCCAACCGCGTGCCGGACCTGCTCGACGAAGGCTATGACGTGTCCATCGTGCTGGCCAGCGAGCTGCCGGACTCGGGGTTTGTCTCCCAGCGCCTGGGCATCACCTACAGCATCGTCTGCGCCTCGCCCGAGTACGTGAAGCGCCACGGCATTGCCCACAAGCCCAGCGACCTGCTCAACCACGCCTGCCTGCGCATGGTCAGCCCGGTGATCCCGCTGGAGAAATGGCTATTCGACGGGCCGGAAGGTCAGGAAGTGGTCAACATTACCCAGGCGCCGTTCCAGGTGAACTCGGCCGATGCGATGAAAACCGCAATCCGCAGCGGCATGGGTGTCGGTGTTTTGCCGATCTATTCGGCCATCGACGGGCTGCGCGATGGCTCGCTGGTACGGGTGATGCCCGATTACCGGTTGCAGGAACTGAACCTGTACGCGATCTACCCGTCACGCCAATACCTGGATGCCAAGATCAAGACCTGGGTCGAGTACCTGCGTAACTCGTTGCCGGAAATCCTCGCCGCCCACGAGGCCGACCTCAAGACCCACGAGTTGCTGATCGCCAACTGAAATCTTGCTGCACAGAGGCGGTGGAGAATGATAGCGTGCTACCCATTCTCCACCGCCCGCAGAGATTTCGCCGATGAAAAAGACCGTCCTTGCCTTCAGCCGTATCACTCCGGCGATGGTCGAACGCCTGCAGCAAGACTTCAATGTGATCGTGCCGAACCCCAAGCTCGGCGATATCAGTGCCCAGTTCAATGAAGCGCTGCCCGAGGCCCATGGCCTGATCGGCGTTGGTCGCAAGCTTGGCGAAGCGCAGCTGGCCAATGCCAGCAAACTCGAAGTGGTATCGAGTGTCTCGGTGGGCTACGACAACTACGACCTGAACTACTTCAATGAGCGCGGCATTGCCCTGACCAATACCCCTGACGTGCTCACTGAAAGCACCGCCGACCTGGGTTTCGCCCTGCTCATGGGCTGTGCCCGTCGCGTCGCCGAGCTCGATGCCTGGACCAAGGCCGGGCAATGGCAAGGCACCGTCGGCCCGGCGCAGTTTGGCAGCGATGTGCACGGTAAAACCCTGGGTATCGTCGGTTTGGGCAACATCGGTGCGGCGATTGCCCGTCGGGGTCATTTCGGCTTCAACATGCCGATCATCTACAGCGGCAACTCGCGCAAGACGGCACTGGAACAAGAACTCGGCGCCCAGTTCCGTAGCCTTGATCAGTTGCTGGCCGAAGCCGATTTCGTTTGCCTGGTGGTGCCGCTCGGTGCGCAGACCAAACACCTGATCAGCAGCCGTGAGCTGCAGTTGATGAAGCCCAGTGCCTTCCTGATCAACGTATCGCGTGGGCCTGTAGTGGATGAAGCCGCACTGGTGCAAGCCCTGCGCAATGGCACCCTCCGCGGCGCCGGGCTGGACGTGTACGAGAAGGAACCGCTGAGCGAATCGCCGTTGTTCCAGTTGCCCAATGCCCTGACCTTGCCCCACGTTGGCTCGGCCACTGCCGAAACCCGTGATGCCATGGCCAACCGGGCGATTGATAACCTGCGCAGCGCCCTGCTCGGCGAGCGGCCGCGTGATCTGGTCAACCCGCAGGTATGGAAATAACCGGGCCCAAGCAGAAACCTTGTGGGAGCCGGCCTTGCCGGCGATGAGCCCCACAGCCGACGGTTACCTCAAGGCCACTGCAGGTGTAGCCACCTTGGCCTTGGGTTTCCTGAACACCAGCACATTCCCCAGCATCACCAGCACCAGGCCAAACAGTGCCGGCGCTGTCCACTGATACCCCTCATAGAACGCCGATACATTCAACGCCACCAGCGGGAACAACACTGTGCAGTAGGCCGCACGTTCCGGGCCCATGCGTCCAACCAATGTCAGGTAGGCCGTAAAGCCGATCACCGACCCCGGAATTACCAGGTACAGCAGCGAACCGATGTAGCGCGTGTTCCACTCCATATCGAAAGGAATGCCGCTCAACAGGCAGTACACCGCGAGCATCCCGGCCCCATAGAGCATGCCCCAGGCATTGGTGGTCATCGGCCGCAGGCCGGCCTTCTGTTGCAAGCTGGAAAGCAGGTTGCCGGCCGAGAAGCACAAGGTGCCGAGCAGGGCCAACGCGAGACCGATCAGGGTTTCACGACTCGCTGCGTGCCCCGAAAGCTCTGGCCAGAACAACAAGCCCAAGCCGCCCAACCCTAACGCGCCCCCGCCCAAGACATTGGCCGCGATTTTCTGGCCGAAGAACACCCGTGCGTTGAGCGCATTCCACAGCGTTGCCGTGGAAAACACCACCGCAATCAGGCCACTGGGAATCCATTGACTGGCCGTCAGGAAGCACATGAAGTTAACGCAAAACAGGCAAAGCCCCTGCGCCAGGCAGATGCCATGGCCGCGCCGGTTCATCGGCTGCAAGCGCCGACTGAGCAGGAGGATGGCGAACAGAATCAGACCGGCCAGGGCGAAGCGATAAACAATCGACACGGGAATGGCGACCACGCCCAATTGCAGTTTCAGGGCGATCCAGGTGGTGCCCCAGATCAATACGGTCAGCAGGTACAACGACAGGTTCATGGCAGCACTCCTCGCATCCAGGCCACCAGTCTCCTGCCAGTTGGGCGGTACGCGCTTGCACATTCTTGCGCTTTTGCGCTGCCCACTGCTGCCAGGCATTGCCCAGCGGAGTAGGATGGCCGCCAGAGGTATCGATCATGAATCCGTTGGACCATCTGCACGTTTTCAAAGCCATGCACGACTCGCCCCATGCTCGCCTGGAACACAGCGCGCACCTGGGTGACGGCCTGGCCGCAGCCCTCTGGAACAACCGCCATGATGCCCGCGACTACGAAGCACCCACCCACCACACCCTGTCCTGTTACATCGCCGACGGCACCGGCACCTTTCGCCGCGAGCAACCCGCACACAAAGGCGCGCCGAACAAGCTGTGCATCATGCCCGCCGGCTCGGCTTCCAACTGGGTGGTCAACGGCTCGATTCGCCTGGCGCACCTGTACATCAGCCAGGAACAGTTCGCCCTCGGTTGCGTCAGCCTGCTCGACCGCGAACCGCGTGAACTGCAATTGCAGGAAGCAACCTTCCTTGACGATCCCGAGCAAGCCCGGCGTTTTCGCCAACTGATCGCTCTGAACTGGGATGAACCGGGCGAGCGCCTGCTGACCAGCACCCTGGCCCACGAAATTCTCGATCACGCCGTGCTCAGCCAGGTCGGACTGCGCCAGGGCTTACGCCTTAAAGGGGGGCTGGCCGCGCACCAGCGCCGGCAATTGAGCGACTACATCGAGGGACGTCTGGACCAGCCCTTGAGCCTGGGTGAGCTGGCGGCGCTGTGTAACCTGTCCGAATACCACTTTGCGCGGATGTTCCGCGAAAGCTTCGGTCTGCCGCCGCACCAGTACCTGTTGGCCCGGCGTCTGGCCATGGCCCGTCAGTTGCTGCGTTTTGGCGAGCTACCCTTGGGCGAAGTCGCACTGCAGTGCGGCTTTGCCAGCGCCAGCCATTTCAGCAACCGCTTTCGCCAGGCACTGGGGGCTACACCTGGCGCCTACCGCGCAGCCTTCAGGCGCTAGCGCCGCTTACGCAGCGAGCACCAGCACAGGCCCCAGCACCAGACTCAGCCCCAGCAACCCCAACAACACACGCGGTTGATAGGGCAGCAAGAACACCCACAGCGTGACGCCTGCCATCAACACGGCAAACAGCTCGACCAGGCCCATGGCCCAGCCACTGTGGTGCACGGCCAGGCTCAACGCTGTCAGCAGCAACAACCAACCGCCAATGCGCAAGGCGCGCAAACGCAACGCGCTGGGTGGCGCACCGAGCAGTTCCTTGTAGTGCTTTTCCATCGCCAGACACAGGCAGGCAAAGCCGGCAAAACCGAACAGGGCAATGGCCAACATCAACTCACCTCGCTTTCGATCAGGTTGGCGCTGGCCGCTTTTGCCGCTTTGGGCGCACGCTTGGCCACCGCCGGCGGACGCCACATCTTGCCAGCCCCCCAGGCCAGGAACAGGCCACAACCCAGGGCGGTCAGGTCGAACCCGGCCATCGCCCAGTCACCCGCCGGGATGGAATGAAGCAAACCTTGGCGGGTGGTCAGCTGGTTGAGCAACGGCAAACCAGCCCACAGCAGCGCCGCCAAGCCCAACTGCTCGGCCCACGCTCGGCGCCCCGGGCGCAGCATGGCGTGCAACAGCGACAATGCCCAGAGCAGGAAGAAGCTGTTGACCTCCCAGCCAGCACGCCCCTCCAGCCCCACCGGCAACAAGCGGTTGGCCCAGAAGAAGGCCGCCGTCCCCAGCAGCAAGCCGCTCATGCTGGCGATGTTCAGCACCTCCACCAGACGCAGCTCGAAGGGTTGCGTGCCGCTCTTGGCGTGCTTGAGTTGACGCTTGCCCAGCCACAGGACCAGGCCAGTGCCGATCACCGCCGTACCGGCCACCCCGAAGAAGAAGTACAGCCAACGCAACCAGGGACCCGCAAACATGCCCATGTGCAGGCCGTACATGCCCCCTGATATCAACACTGGTGTCGCTTCATTGCTACTGCTCGTTTGCAGCGTGCCGTTAACCCCGTCAAATACCCAACCACCACCACGCTGGTAGGCAATGCGCTCACCGCCATGGCGAGAGAACCGTACCCGAGCATTCTGGTCACCGGGGTTCTGCACCTCGATCCAGCCCGGGCGACTGCCCGGCGCTTGTTCCTGGAACTTCTGGTACAACGTCGGAAGCGCCAGCAATGGCGCGGCAACGCCGGCCACCTTGACTTGTTCAGGCGCGCCGAACAGGTCGTTGAAGTAGCCGCGGGTGTTGTCACCGTAACTGGCGATGATGCTCGCCGGCATCACCAGCGCCATGAAAATCACCAGGCTGCTGTAGCTGATCATCAGGTGAAACGGCAGCACCAGCACGCCGATGGCGTTGTGGCCATCGAGCCAGGAACGCTGGCCTTTGCCTGGGCGGAAGGTGAAGAACTCCTTGAAGATCTTCTTGTGGGTAATGATGCCGGTCACCAAGCCCAAGAGCATGATGAACGCAGCAAAGGTCGACAACCAGCGCCCCCAGGGGTGAGGCATTTCCAGCTGGAAATGGAAGCGATAGAAGAAGTCGCCGCCGCGCGTTTCCCGGGTCAGGACTTCAGCGCCCGTAGCAGGGTCCAGGGTTTTCTCGATGAAGCCACGGCGCCCGGCACCCTCGGCGCGCCAGCCGACACTCAGCGCCGGCTCACGCGCGTCAGGCAGGCGAATGAACCAGCTGCCGGCGCCCGGCGCATGTTCCTGAAGATAGTCTTGGGCCAGGGCCAGACTGGTCAGCGGCTCCAGTGGCCGAACCTGCACCTCAGGCTGAGCCCAGTGATTAATCTCTTCCTTGAAGTAGGACATCGTCCCGGTGAGGAAAATCGCGAACAACAGCCAGCCGAAGATCAAGCCGGTCCAGGTGTGCAACCAGGCCATGGCCTGGCGAAAGCCCTCTTTCATCCGTTTTTCATCCAGTAGGCCAAGCCATTGATGGCACCCAGTACCAGGCTCGGCAGCAGCACGCCTAGCCATGCCCGCCAGGCGCTACGACAGGCAAAGCACCAGAGGAAGGCCACCAGGTAGAAAAGAAACGACAGCATCATCCCGCTGATCACTGCTTCTGCTTTGGGCAGCGGTGCCAGCAGGGTGATGCAGACGCTGGCCATGGCCGCCAACAGATAACCACCGAACACTGCAGCCAGGCAGCGGGAGGTCACGGCCAGGCGATAACTAAACGCCAGCCCGGCAGCTTTGCTTTTCATGGCATCCATCCATTGTGAAGGGCCAGTAATAGTAATGATTTATATTCTCACAAGCAAAGCCACCGGGCACCGCCTCAGAACGACAGGTCCATACCCACGGTGTAGCGGCGACCATCAAGCACGGTCTGGTAGTCCTCGTAGTCGACTTCCTTGTTGAACACGTTGTACACACCCGCCAGCAGCTTGAGGTTCTTGGTTACCCGGTAAGTACCGCCCAGATCGACAAAGGTGTACGACGGCGTGCCATCGGACATGGTGGTGCGCCCCAGGTAGTCAGAAGTCTTGCCGCGGTAGTTGACCCGCGCCCAGGTGCCCAACTGATCGGTGGTCTGCCAGTCGAGGGTGGCGTTGAACATGTGCCGTGGCATCTGGTTCAGCGGCTTGCCCTTCTGCGGCCCGCTCTTTTGCTCGGAGTCGGTGAAGGTGTAGTTGCTGGCCAGCTTCAGGCTCTGGGTGATCTCCCAATCCAGCGTTGCTTCGATGCCCTGCATCGTCGCCTCGTCAACGTTCACCCGATCACTGATGAACTTGTACGACGTACCACCAATCTGGCATTGGCCCGAGGCATTGCCGGTGCTGTCGGTGCAGCGGCGGGTTTCGGTGATCTTGTCCTTGAAGTCGGTATTGAACACGGTAAGGCCGGTGGAGACCCCTTCCAGGCTGTCCCAGACCACGCCGATTTCCTGGCTCAAGCTCTTCTCAGGCTTGAGGTTGGAATTGCCAACGATGATCGCCGGGTCGCCACCACCACCGGTGATCTGCCCCCAGTCATCCACCGCCGCACGGATATCCGGCGAGCGATAACCGCTGGATACACCGCCCTTGACGGTCCAGTGGTCGGTAAAGTGGTACACGCCGTACAAACGTGGCGACCAATGCGTGCCGTAGTTTTCGTCGCGGTCCATGCGCAGGCCGGCGGTCAGCGCGAAGGCTTCGGTCAGACGCCACTCGTCTTCGGCAAACAGCGCCCAGGACCAACGCGTGAGCTGGTTGACGCTGGACGCCGACGCCAGCTGGTTGCCTTCGTCGGTGAGGTCTTCGTACTTGTACTGGCCACCAACCGTGGTGATGTGCGACTCGCTGAAGTACGACATCTGTGTGTTGAGCACAGTGTTTTCCAGCTCCATGCGCCGGGCCGGGTTTTCGATCTTCTCGCGTTGCAGGTAGCTGTCCGTGGTGATGCTTTCCCAACGCCCGGAGTGGGAAATCGAGAAATTGGTGCGGTCGTAATCCTGTTGGCTGTCGGAAGACCGCGCCGAACGCCCTACGTTGGCATAACGCTCCTGCTCGGATTTGCCGGCCTCGAAGGTGATGTCGTTGTGTTCGTCGGGGGTGAACGACAGCTTGGCGGTGCCGCTGTCGGTGCTCTGTTCGTTAAAGCCGTTGACGATGTGGTCTTCGTCACGGTGGGAGGTTAGCCCGTACAACTGCAAGCCGACCAGGTTAGGGATCAGCGGCCCGGAAACGAAGGCACTGGTGCTGTTGTAGTCACCCGAATCGGAACGGTCCTGGAAGGTGGCTTCACTGCGCACGCCGCCGTACCAGTTCGGCGTCACCTTGCGAGTGATGATGTTGATTACCCCACCCATGGCGTCAGAACCATACAGCGACGACATTGGCCCACGTACCACTTCAATGCGCTCGATTGCCTCAAGCGGCGGCATCCAGCCTTGCTCGATACCGGCACCGTCACTGTTGGGGCGGGTCGCCCGCGAGTCCTGGCGCTTGCCGTCGACCAGCATCAGCGTGTACTTGGAAGCCATGCCACGGATGCTGATGTCGCTTGAGCTGGCCCCCCCAGTGATCACTACACCCGGAACATCACGCAAGGCGTCGGTGACATCACGGTAGGACTTGTTCTCGATCTGCTCACGGGTAATCACCGAAATCGACGCCGGTGCATCCTTGATTTGCTGGGAGAAGCCGGAGGCGGTGACGACCACGTTGTCCAGTTCCATAGGCTTTTGGCCTTCGGCACTGGCCTGGCTGGTGTAAAGCGAGCAAAGGGTTAGCGCAAGGCAGGATCGGGTGAAAAGCGGGGCCACGTGGAGCTCTCCCTGAGAAATGTAAAGATTCGGTAAACCAATCAGGGGTGAATGCTATTTATTCTCAAATGAGAGTAAAGATTATTTACGATATTTACATTTTCCGATCTGAACTTTTCCTGCTAGTCAGGCGCTGATTGCCGAGCAGCCTGTGAAAACACTACAATGAGAACAATTCTTATTCTGTTGCGCATTCTGGCGCCGGAGTGTTCACGGTGCCCAGTGCCTCTTCTTCCTCGCTCGAAGGCCTCTACCACGCCCATCACAACTGGTTGACCGGTTGGTTGCGCCAACGCCTGGGCTGCCCGGACAACGCTGCAGACCTGGCCCAGGACACCTTCATGCGTCTGCTGCAGGCGCGCGAGACACCGGTACTCAACGAGCCACGGGCGTTCCTCACCACCGTCGCCAAGCGCGTGCTGTTCAACCACTACCGGCGTCAGGATCTGGAGCGTGCCTACTACCAAGCGCTGGCACAGTTGCCTGAGGAACTGGCGCCCTCAGAGGAACACCGGGCAATCATCCTGCAAACCCTGCTGGAGCTTGACCGCCTGCTTGATGGTCTGGCACCGCAGGTCAAGCGCGCGTTTCTGTTGGCTCAGGTCGACGGCTTGAGCTACGGCGAGATCGCCGCGCAACTGAACATCTCCCTGGCCACGGTCAAGCGCTACCTGAACAAGGCAGCCATGCGCTGTTACTTTGCCCTGTGAGCGGCGTGCATCAGGAGTTCTCACCGCGCGTAGCCGAGCAGGCCGTGCACTGGCTGATCGAAATGCAGGGTGGCGCCCTGGATCCGCGCCAACAGCAAGCCATGCAGCACTGGCTGCAGGCCCATGAAGAACATCGCCGGGCCTGGGAGCATATCCAGCGAGTCAATCAGCGCCTGCGCGGGCTGTCTTCACCGCTGGCCCATGCAGCGCTGCAGGCTCCGCGTTCGGCCAGTCGTCGGCGAGCCCTCAAAACCTTGTTGATCCTGGGTGTAGGCGGCGCCGCCGGATTGACTCTGCAACAGCACAACCCGCTGCCGACCTTGCTTGCCGACTACCGCAGCCCAGTGGGCGAGCGTCGCCGCCAGTCGCTCGACGACGGCAGCGTGCTGCAGTTGAATACCCGCAGCGCCGCCGATGTGCGCTTCGATGTCCAGCAGCGCCTGGTGCGCCTGCTCGAAGGCGAAATACAGCTCACCGTCGCCAACGATACGCGCCCCCTGCACCTGCTCACCGATTTCGGCCTGCTGCAATTGAGCAGCGGCCAGTACAACCTGCGCCACTACCCGCACTACAGCCAACTTGCGGTCTATCAGGGTAATGCCAGCCTGGCCGGCAATGAACTGAGCGCAGGTCGGCAAGCCCGTTTCAACGGCCCGCAATGGCAGGCCAACCAGGCCCTGGACCGCAACGCCGGAGCCTGGGTCGACGGCATGCTGGTGGCTGCGCATATGCGTCTGGGCGACTTTCTCGACGAGTTGGGGCGTTATCGCCGCGGTCAGCTCAACTGCGCTCCCGAGGCTGCCGAACTGCTGATTTCCGGCAGTTATCCACTGGCTGACAGCGAGCGCATTCTCGACCTGCTCGAAGTCGCCTTGCCAGTGCGCGTACGACGCTTTACCCGCTACTGGGTGACGGTCGAAGCACGCGCCTGAAAAATGATTGAAACCACCTGAGCCGTTTTTGCATCTCGCGTGACAGAGAAGGCAGAACCCTTTGCTATGACCTTCTCAAGGACCCCTTGCATGCCTCCTCGCCCGAGCCCACTCGCCCAGTCCCTTCGCGCCCTGCTGTTCGGTGCAGGCTTGAGCGCTGTCGCCGTTCCCACCCTGGCCGAAAACGCCGCCGCGCGCACCTATCACATTGCTCCGATGTCGCTGGAAAACGCCTTGAATCAATTCGGCCGGGAAAGCGGCGTGCTGATCTCGTTTGGCTCCCAGGTCACCAGCGGCGTGCAGAGCCCAGGTCTGGATGGCCAGTTCAGCCCACAACAAGCGCTGGACATTCTGCTCCAGGGTAGCGGCCTGCAAGCCCGTGCGGAGGGTGAAAACGCCTTCAGTCTGCAACCGCAGGCAGCCACCCATGCCCCTCTGGAGTTGGGTACTTCGACCGTGGTCGGGGACTGGCTGGGTGTGGCCGAGCAGGACAATGTCTTCGAACACCCTGGCGCCCGTGATGTGATTCGCCGTGAAGCGTTCGAACGCCAAGGTGCCACTACCGCCCGTGAAGTGCTCAACCGTATTCCCGGGGTCAACGCCCCGGAAAACAACGGCACCGGCAGCCATGACATGGCACTGAACTTCGGCATTCGTGGCCTCAACCCACGCCTGGCGGCGCGCTCCACCGTACTGATGGACGGCATTCCAGTACCCTTCGCGCCTTACGGTCAGCCACAGCTGTCGTTCGCTCCGATCAGCATGGGCAACATGGATGCCGTCGATGTCGTACGGGGCGGCGGCGCAGTACGTTACGGGCCACAGAACGTCGGCGGTATCGTCAACTTCGTGACCCGGGCGATCCCGGATGAGCCAACGGTCAAAGCCGGTTTCCAGACCCAGACCAGCCCCTCTTCCAGCCACGATGGCTTCAAGACCAGCGCCAACCTGCTCGCCGGCGGCACCAACGACAATGGTTTGGGTGGTGCCCTGCTTTACTCCGGTACCCGTGGCGGCGACTGGCGCGAGCACAGCGATACGCAGATTGACGACCTGATTCTCAAAGGCAAGCTGCAGCTCGACGAGGCCAACAGCCTGCACGCCATGGCTCAGTACTACGAGGGTGAAGCGCAGATGCCCGGCGGCTTGAGCGTTGCCGACTACGACGCCGATCCGTACCAGTCGACGCGCCTTCAGGACAAGTTCTGGGGGCGCCGAACGATGTTCAATTTCGGTTACGACTACAAGGAAGACGCCCGCCAGTTCAGCGTCAACAGCTTCTTCACCAAAACCTTGCGCAGTGGCTATCTGGACCAAGGCAACTTCGTTTCGCTGTCGCCGCGCGAGTACTGGGTGCGCGGTATTGAAACGCGCTTCTCCCAGGGTTTTGCCTTGGGTGAAAGCTGGCATGAAGTCGGCGTCGGCTACCGCTACATCAACGAGGCTGGCCACGAACTACGCTACCGCGAACCGATCAGCGCCAACCAGTTGCCGACCACCGCCAGCCGCAACGATCGCGACACCCGTGGCGGCACCGAAGCCCACGCGATTTTCCTCGATGACCGCATCGACATCGGCCGCTGGACCATCACCCCGGGCATCCGCTACGAGATGATCGACTCCGAGCAGAGCAACAAGCTCACTGGCCAGCACTACCAGGGCGACTACAACACCGCTTTGCCGGCGCTGAACGTGATGTACCACCTGACCGACACCTGGAACCTGTATGGCAATACCGAAGGCTCGTTCGGCAGCGTGCAGTACAGCCAGATGCCCAATCGCGTCAGCAGCGGTGAGGTCAAACCGGAAAAGGCCCGCACCTGGGAGCTGGGAACCCGCTACGACGATGGCCTGTTGCAGGCCGAGATCGGCGCCTTCCTGATCAACTTCGACAACCAGTACGAAAGCAACCAGACCAACGATTCGGTAATCGCCCGTGGCGAAACCCGCCACCAGGGAATCGAGACCAGCGTGAAGTACGCACTCGAAGGTCTGAACCCGGCATTGGCAGGGTTTGACGTGTATGCAACTTACGCCTTTGTCGATGCGAAAATCCGCGAAGATGGGCCGAACAAAGGCAATCGCGTGCCGTTCTCCTCTCGTCACAAAGGCACGCTGGGCGTTGGCTACAGCGAAGGTCAATGGCAACTGAACCTGGACAGCACTTACCAGAGCGACCAGTTCGCCGACAACGCCAACACCTCCAGCGAAAGTGCCGATGGCAGCAACGGCCGCATCCCTGGCTACATGCTGTTCAGCAGCCGCGCGGCCTATGATTTCGGCCCGCAACTGTCGAACCTGAACGTTGCTGTTGGCGTGAAGAATATCTTCAATCACCAGTACTACACGCGCTCCTTTGATGACAACAACAAGGGCAAGTATGTCGGTGAACCTCGTACGGTATACCTGCAGACCTCTGTCGCGTTTTGATCCACGGCATGCAAAAGCCCGGCCGAGACCGGGCTTTTTGCAACAAGAAATTTATCTTTGCAAAGGGGTTGAAATCTCGCGCCAAGTGCCTGACCTTGTAGTCAAGAGGCGATGGTTCTCACAGGCCGCAAAGGCCCCATCGATTCTCTTGCGAGCTAGCTGAATAAGGGATTGAACTATGCAAATCCAAGTCAATAGCGACAACCATATTCAAGGCAACATTCGACTGGAAGAGTGGGTCCGCAGCACAGTAGAAAGCACGCTCGAACGATTTGATGAAGACCTCACCCGCATCGAGGTCCACCTGCGCGACGAGAATGGCGACAAGCCAGGTCCGCACGACAAACGCTGCCAGATGGAGGCACGCCCAAAAGGCCATCAACCGATTTCCGTGAGCCACAAATCCGCATCGCTCGACCAGGCTGTCGAGGGTGCTGCAATCAAACTCAATCATGCCCTGGAGCACTTCTACGGCAAACTGCGCAGCAAACGCGCGGTTGCCCAGCAAACCGCTGACGACGCCCAGAATGACGGCCTGCTACAGGAAGAGTTCCTGGAAAACGAGCAAGCTCGCAGTATTAGTTGAATGACATAACGCAGACGGTAAAAAGGCGAGCCTCAGGGCTCGCCTTTTTTTTGGTTGTTCACGAATTATCCGCTGGCAATCAGCACGTGCTGTAGCCGCTGCCGAGGCACGAGGTTGCGATCGACTGCAGAGCAGTCGCAACTCGGGCACCTCGTTGGGCCCGGCGAATTGCGACGGCTTGGTTTTGCGGCCGTTTCACGCCCGATCGCAGCCTTACGGCAGCGGCTACCCCACAAAGCCAGTGCCCCTTTCCCATGTAACGGCGAAACGTCAGGCCGGAAAGGTCATTTGCCTTCCTCAATCTCCTTGCCACTAGCATCAATCGCCTTGGTCGACGGGTACTGGTACGAGGCATAGCGCACCACCAGAATGGCAAACGCCAACAGCAGGATGCCACCACACACGTACAGCAAGCCGACATCCGGCGCCTTGTGGTGTGAGACGTCGCCAATCAGCAAGCGGGTCAATGCAGTGATCGCCACATAGAGCAGGAAGCGGATCGGCATGTGGTTGGTCTTGAAGTAGATCCCCACCATCGCCCCAAGCTCGAGGTAGATGAACAGCAGTAGGATGTCATCGACGCTGATACCGCCCTTGCTGAGCATATCGATGAAGGTCGCCACCGCCGCATAAGCGGTGATTGCACCAATACCGAACAGGGCCAGGTAGTGAAACGCTTCGACGCAGAGATTGCCCAGCGAGTCCGCCGAGCCATGCAGGCCCTTGCGCAGTTTGTCAGCCCATTTGATGTTCACGATTTCGGTTTCCTTGATACGGCTGGAAGGATGATGCGGCATGCGCATGACGCTTTGTCTGCATGCAGTAAAAAGGCCAGGCACCCTAGTTGAGAAGGCGACCAAATGCCGCAAGGCACAGCCATTGCTGGCTGTGCCTTGTCCTATTCAGCGTAACGCGGGAAAAACGCGTTATTCGAGGGCTGACGCTGGGCCGAAGAACTCGTAGCGGCTTTGCTTCTCAGGTACACCCAAGCCCTTGAGGTGGCGCTTGATCGTCGCCATGAAGCCTTTAGGGCCAAGGAAGTAGGCATCCACATCACGCTCTTGTGGCAACCACTCACCCAGTTGCTCGGCGCTGAGCAGGCCGACGGCATCGGCAGGCTCACTGACTCCATCGTCTTCGGCGTAGCAGTAGAAACGCTGGACTTGCGGATGACGCGCCGCCAGTTCATCGACCCAGTCGCGGAAGGCATGCACCGCGCCATTGCGCGCGCAGTGGATAAAGTGCACCAGGCGCCCACTCTCCAGTGCGGCCTCGAGCATCGGCAGGGTCGGGGTGATGCCGACGCCGCCACTGATCAATACCAGCGGTTTGTCGCTAGCGCTCAAGGTGAACTCGCCCGCTGGCGGGAACAGCTTGATAGTGTCGCCTTCGACCAACTGCTCGTGCAGGTAGTTGGAGACTTTGCCACCCGCTTCGCGCTTGACGCTGATGCGGTACTGACCGGCATCGCTCAGGGCCGACAACGAATAGTTACGACGCTGCTCCTCACCATCGATGAACAGCTGCAGGCCAATGTACTGGCCCGGTAGCGCCTTGAGAATCGCGCCACCGTCGACCGGGGCAAAGTAGAAGGAGGTGATTTCACTGCTTTCTTCGACGCGCTGCACCAGTTTGAAATCGCGCGCACCACGCCAGCCGCCAGGGGCAGCAGCTTTTTGATCGTACATATCGCCTTCAGCACCGATGAGGATATCGGCCAATTGCTGATAGGCCGCGCCCCAGGCCGCGATCACCTCAGGAGTGGCGATTTCCTTGCCGAGGACTTCTTCGATGGCGCGCAGCAGGCAGCTACCAACGATCGGGTAATGTTCCGGAAGGATCTGCAAGGCCACATGCTTGTTGATGATCTGACCGACCAGACCGCCCAGCTGTTCGAGCTGGTCGATGTGCCGGGCGTACATCAGTACACCGTTGGCCAGGGCCCGCGGCTGGTCGCCGCTGGCCTGGTGCGCCTGGTTGAACAGCGGACGCACCTCGGGGTATTCGCTGAGCATCAACTTGTAGAAGTGAGTCGTCAGCGCTTCACCGCCGCTTTCCAGCAGGGGAACAGTGGCTTTGACGATCGCACGATCCTGGGCATTGAGCATGGATGACTCCTGAGCCTGTGGCTTCTTGATGAATGCCTTTGCTATTACAGTTTCCATGCCAACTTTAAAATCCATATAAATCAGCTACTTATAAAGTAATGAGTCATAAAGACCACACCTGATATATAGTCAATTAGACCAACTGGAGTCTTTATGACCACAAAACCACTGCTTACCGCCTTGCTGCCGCTGGTCAGCGACCTGGCCCGCGACTTGCCCGAGCGCGAGCGCTACCGACGCCTGCTCAACGCCATGCGCAGCCTGCTGCCCTGCGATGCGGCCGCCCTGCTGCGCCTGGATGGCGAATGGCTGGTGCCGCTGGCGGTCGATGGCTTGAGCACCGACACCCTTGGCCGACGCTTCAAAGTCAACGAACACCCACGCTTCGCGGCGATTCTCAGCAACGACGCGCCCACTCGTTTTGCCAGCGACAGCGAACTGCCCGACCCCTACGACGGCTTGGTCGAAGGCCTGCACCAGCACCTGGAGGTCCATGACTGCATGGGCTGCCCGCTTTTTGTCGATGAGCAGCCGTGGGGCCTGATCACCCTTGACGCCCTGGATCCGGAGCAGTTCCAGCAGGTCGAACTTGATGCCCTGCAGGCTTTTGCCAGCCTGGCAGCAGCCACGGTCAATGTCGCCGAGCGCATCGAACGCCTGGCATTGCGCGCCGAAGATGAGCACGAACGGGCCGAGGTCTATCGCCAGGCCAGCGGCCAGCAACACAAGGAACTGATCGGTCAGAGTAAAGCGCATAAGCGCCTGCTGGAGGAGATTCAGCTGGTCGGCAGCAGCGATCTGACCGTACTGATCACTGGGGAAACCGGGGTCGGCAAGGAACTGGTCGCCCAGGCCATCCACCAGACCTCAAGCCGTGCCGACAAGCCGATGATCAGCCTCAACTGCGCTGCCTTGCCCGATACCCTGGTGGAGAGCGAGTTGTTCGGCCATGTCCGGGGTGCCTTTACCGGTGCGGTGGGCGAGCGACGCGGCAAGTTCGAATTGGCCAACGGTGGCACGCTGTTTCTCGACGAAGTCGGCGAACTGTCCCTGACGGTACAGGCCAAGCTACTGCGCGTACTGCAGAGCGGGCAGTTACAGCGCCTGGGCTCGGACCAGGAGCACCGCGTCGATGTGCGCCTGATCGCCGCCACCAATCGCGACCTGGCTGATGAAGTGCGGGCCGGGCGCTATCGCGCCGACTTCTATCACCGCCTGAGTGTCTACCCGTTGCTGGTGCCTGCGCTGCGCGAACGCGGGCGCGATGTGTTGCTGCTCAGCGGTTACTTTCTCGAACAGAATCGCTCGCGCATGGGCCTGGGCAGCCTGCGCTTGAGCAGCGAAGCCCAAGCCGCCCTGCTGGCCTATGACTGGCCAGGGAACGTGCGCGAACTTGAGCACTTGATCGGCCGCTCGGCGCTCAAAGCCCTTGGTCAGCACCGCCAGCGCCCGAAAATCCTGACCCTGGACGCCACTGACCTGGACCTTAAACCACTCGAACCGGTGCTCAACCACGCCCCGGCGGCGTTGCCTGCCGATGCAGCGCTGCCGGGTGGCGACCTGCGTCAGGCCCTGGATGACTACCAGCGTCAACTGATCCAGGCGTGCCTTGAACGCCATCAGCACAATTGGGCCAGCTCCGCCCGCGAATTGGGCCTGGACCGGGCCAACCTTGGTCGCCTGGCCAAGCGCTTGGGTCTACGCTGATTTGAGATTAAAGCCAGGGGATGGCGGGTCGATAACCTGGCATCTCCGCCTAATTCAACCTGTCCTGAAGGTGCCTATGGCCTCGCACAATGCCCGCGCCGACTCGCTGTCGCTGCTGCTGTTCACCCTGCGCAGCGGCAAGCTGATGGCAATCAACCTGCTCAAGGTCAGTGAAATCATCCCCTGCCCGGCGCTGACCAAACTGCCGGAGTCGCACCCGCACGTCAAAGGCGTGGCCACCCTGCGCGGCAACACCCTGTCGGTGATCGACCTGTCGCGCGCCATCGGCGAACGGCCATTGGAAGATCCCCAGGGCGGCTGCCTGATCGTCACCGACATCAGCCGTTCCAAGCAGGGCCTGCATGTACAGGCGGTGAGCAAGATCGTCCATTGCCTGAGCACCGACATCAAGCCGCCGCCCTATGGCTCGGGCAACAAATCGTTCATCACCGGGGTAACCCGGGTCGACAACACCTTGGTTCAGGTGCTGGATATCGAAAAGGTCATCCACGGTATCGCCCCGCCTGCCCCTGAAGTGGTCAACAGCGAACTGAACGCAGATGACGCTGCGGTGCTTGCCGCCACCAATATCCTCGTGGTCGATGACAGCCAGGTTGCGCTGCAACAATCGGTGCACACCCTGCGCAACCTCGGCATCGAATGCCACACCGCACGCAGCGCCAAGGATGCGATCAACACCCTGCTCGAACTGCAAGGCACCGATCAGGAGATTAACGTGGTGGTCTCGGACATCGAAATGTCCGAGATGGACGGCTATGCCTTCACCCGCACCCTGCGCGACACCCCGGATTTCAAGCACCTCTACGTACTGCTGCACACCTCGCTGGACAGCGCGATGAACAGCGAAAAAGCCAGGCTCGCCGGGGCCAACGCTGTCCTGACCAAGTTCTCCTCGCCAGAGCTGACCGACTGCCTGATCGTCGCTGCCCGGGCAGTGGCGTTCGAAGAGAACTGACACATAACCGATGCGTGCAGTGCTTGAATGTGCCTGAACCTCAGGCACAATCGAGCCACTGACTATCGAGTTACTGCCATGAAAGCCATCGGATTCATCCTACTCGGCTGCGCTGCGTTCACGTCCCTCGCCCAGGCCTCCAGCGATCAGGCCTGGAACGCGTACTACGCGCAGATGAACGAACACTGCATCGCCGCCAGTGGGCTGAAAAACGTCACGGTCCTGGGTAAGCCTGCCGAGTTCGACGACCGTGTCGGCTACAGCGCACTGCTGCTCGAAGGCCATTACCCGCAAAAGCACATGAACAACCGCAAAGGCACCGAGCTGTGCCTGTACGAACGCCAGCGTAAAGCCGCCTTCGTCACCGAATGGGCCCCCGCCAAACCGTGAACACTGTACAAGCCCACGATATCCGCTTCGACTGCACCGGCTGCGGCAAATGCTGCACCGGCCACCATGTGCCTTTGACCCTGAGCGAGGCCCGTCAGTGGGCTGGCTCAGGTGGCCAGGTCATCGTCCTCATCGAAGCATTCCTGGCCAATGGCCTGGGTTTGCCGGCCGATCAACATGAACATGCGATGCGTCGCTCCTGGCCGGTGCCTTGCGGCAGCACCGAGGCCCATGTGGCGATTACCTTTGCTGCCTTCAACCCGGAGCGCTGCCGCAATCTGGATGTTGATGACCGCTGCACGATCTACGAAACCCGCCCGTTGGTCTGCCGTATCTACCCGATGGAGATCAACCCGCATATCCCCTTGCGCCCCGAAGCCAAGGACTGCCCCAGCGAGGCCTGGCAAAGCGGCCCGCCGCTGATTCATGGCCAGCAGTTGGTCGACCGCCGTCTAGCCGAACTGATCGAACGCTCGCGCCAGGCTGACCGTGACGATATCCGCGGCAAGGTCGCCATCTGCCAGGCCCTGGGCATCGACACCAGCGCCCTGAAGGGCAATGGCTTTACCGCCTACCTACCCGATACCCAGGCTCTGGCCCAGGCCCTGCAACAGGTGCAGACAGCAGGCCAGATCAGCACTTGGACCCTGCATGTGCTCGACCCACACCTGTGCGAGCAACTGCAAGCGTGCGGTGCTCAGATACGCAGCGAAGCAGCCGATCACTACAGTTTCATCGGCTTCTGATCACGCTCAGTGACAACGCCGCCAGAACTCGGCGGCCAAGCGCCGCAGGTCTTCGGCCAGTGCCGCCACGTCGCTGGCGCTGAGGTGGCTCTGCTGACCGACCTGCACGGTTGACTCACTGGCCTGGCGAATGCTGATGATGTTGCGGTTGATGCTCTCACTGACCTGACTCTGCTGCTCCACCGCCGCGGCGATCTGCACACTCATCTCGCTGATCTGGTTGACCCGCAGGCTGATGCCATCCAGCGCGCTGGCTGCACGCTTGGCCTGATCGACACTGTGCCCGGCATGCTCACTGCTCTGCTGCATCACCTGCACGGCATCGCGGGTGCTGTTCTGCAGGACGCTGATCATGCGCTGAATCTCATGGGTCGATTGTGCCGTGCGCTGCGCCAAACCGCGTACCTCATCAGCGACCACGGCAAAGCCACGACCCTGGTCACCGGCGCGGGCCGCTTCGATGGCGGCATTAAGCGCCAGCAGATTGGTCTGCTCCGCAATCTCGCGGATCACCTCCACCACCCCGGTAATCTCGCTGCTGTGGCTCTGCAGATTGTGGATAACCTCAGTGGCCACAGTCAGCGAATTGGCCAGTTCCTGAATCGCGCAGCGGTTGAGGTCGACCAACTGATGGCCGGCACGGGTCTCCCCTTCGGCTTGATCAGCGGCCTGGGACGCTTGCTGAGCGTTGCTTGCGACCTGAGCGACGCTGGTGGCCATCTGGTTGATGGCCGTTGCGATCTGGTCGGCTTCACCCTGCTGCTCCAGGCTATTGCTATGGCTGCTTTGCAACGACTGCGCCAGCGAACCGCTGTGCCCGGCCAGGCGTCGAGAAGTGTCGCCAATGCGTCCGACCACTGCGCCGAGCTGGCCCTTGAGCATACGCAGGGCAAAATCAATCTGACCGATGCCATCACGCCGGCCGGTGTACAGCTGCTGGCTCAACGGATTATCAGCGATCGCCAGCGCTTCGGCACACAGACGCTGGAACGGTTTGAGCGCCGCGAGAATCACCAACGCGCTCAAACCACTGGCGAGCAACACCTCCAACAGGCCTTGCCAGGGCAGCACCGGTAACAACAGGCGGCTGAGCACCGATACCAACACCAGGCCAAGGGTCACCCCCGCCCACAGTTGCCCACCTAGCCCAAGCACCGGCAAACGCTGCCACCAGGGCTTTCGACCGCTACGCAACTGTGCATAACACCGCTCGGCCGCTTCCACCTGCTCGGCGCTAGGCTTGGTCCGCACCGATTGGTACTCCACCGTGTGGCCCTGACTGGCAATGGGCGAAACAAAAGCGCTGACCCAGTAATGATCGCCGTTCTTGCAACGGTTCTTCACCAGCCCCATCCACGACTGGCCGCTTTTGAGGGTTTGCCACATCTGCTCGAATGCCTGTGGCGGCATGTCCGGGTGACGGACGATATGGTGCGCGTTACCCAACAGCTCTTCACGGCTGAACCCGCTGATCTTGACGAAATCGTCATTGGCGTAGGTGATCACACTGGAGAGGTCGGTGGTGGAAAGGATATTGGCGTCACCGGGATAATCCATATTGCGACCGGTCACAGGCATATTGCTCTTCATCGGAGGCACTCGTTGTTGTTTGGAGAATCGGCAGGGCGTACGACTCTAGTGGCAAATTGACTCGATTCCTTGATCCAACGCAGGATATTGGCAATTTGCCATCAGCGAGTTTTTACTGTGGGAGCTGGCCTTGCCAGCGATACAGACACCGCGCAATCGCTGACACCGCGCCCATTTCAGCGCCAGCAAGACCAGCTCCCACATAGTTCCTACAGGATTCGCGGAATTTGCTGACAGCGCTGTCAGCTAGCCGTCACCCTGCTGACCCGATCTGCCAGCTATAAACTAGGCATCGCCCTGAGATCTCACCTATGCGTATCCACCCCCGCTCTCTTGTGATCTGCATTGCTTTGTTTGCACTGGCAGGTGTCGCCTTTTGGTTGTTCGGCCGCTCGGGCGAGGAAAAAACCGTTCGTACCAGCGTCATTCCCGTGCGTGTCGTTGCGGTCAAACAACAGGACGTGCCGCGCTATGTCAGCGGCATCGGTTCGGTACTGTCACTGCACAGCGTGGTGATCCGCCCGCAGGTCGAAGGCGTGCTGACGCGCTTACTGGTCAAAGAAGGTGAGTGGGTCAAGCAAGGTGATCTGTTGGCCACCATTGACGATCGGGCGATCCGCGCCAGCCTCGAGCAGGCCAAAGCGCAGCTGGGTCAGAGCCAGGCGCAGTTGAAGGTCGCCGGGGTCGACCTCAAGCGTTACCAACTGCTCAGCACCGACAACGGCGTATCGCGCCAGACCCTGGACCAACAGCAGGCGCTGTTCAATCAGTTGCAAGCCACAGTGCTGGGCAATCAGGCGGCGATTGCCGCCGCACAGGTGCAATTATCCTATACCCGGATCCTCTCACCCGTGACCGGCAGGGTCGGCATCCGCAATGTCGATGAAGGCAACTTTCTACGCGTAGCCGATGCTCAAGGGCTGTTCAGCGTCACTCAGATCGACCCGATCGGCGTCGAGTTCTCACTACCGCAAAACATGCTGCCGACCTTGCAAGGGCTGCTTAAAGCCCAACCCGCAGCTGTGGTTCAGGCCTACCTGGAAGGCGATGGCGACAGCAGCGGTACCTTGCTGGCGGAAGGTCATCTGACCCTGATCGACAATCAGGTCGCGGCCAACACCGGGACCATTCGGGTCAAGGCCGAATTTGCCAATGCCGACGCCCGTCTCTGGCCTGGCCAACTGGTTACCCTGAAACTGCAGACTGCCCTTGAACAGGACGCATTGGTGGTCCCCCCACAAGTGGTGCAGCGCGGCATCGATGGCCACTACGTCTACCGCCTGGTCGACAATAAAGTCGAAAGCGTACCGGTCAACGTGGTGTATCAGGACAGCACCCTGAACATCATTGCCGGGGTCCGCAAGGGTGACAAACTGGTCTCCGATGGTCAGTCGCGGCTCAAACCGGGCGCCACCGTTGAAGTGGCGGCTGAAACCGCCGCCCCCGAAGAAGTTGCCAAGCGCCGGGAGCAACCATGAACGCTCGCGGCTCGATCTCGGCCTGGTGCATCGACCGCCCGATCGCCACCCTGCTGCTGACCTTCGCTCTGGTTCTGCTCGGCGTCATTGCCTTTCCGCGCCTGCCGGTCGCGCCCTTGCCCGAGGCTGACTTTCCGACGATTCAGGTCACCGCCCAACTGCCAGGGGCCAGCCCGGAAACCATGGCCTCCTCGGTGGCGACACCGCTGGAGGTGCAGTTCAGCGCCATTCCCGGCATGACCCAGATGACCTCCAGCAGTGCTTTGGGTTCAACCAACCTGATCTTGCAGTTCACCCTGGAAAAAAGCATCGATACCGCCGCCCAGGAAGTCCAGGCAGCGATCAACACGGCCACTGCGCGTCTGCCCCAGGACATGCCCAGCCCACCCACCTGGCGCAAGGTCAACCCAGCTGACAGCCCGGTGCTGATCCTCACGGTCAGCTCGAACCAGATGCCGGCCAACGAACTGAGCGACTACGCCGAAACCCTGCTGGCCCGGCAATTGAGTCAGATCAATGGGGTCGGCCTGATCAACATTACCGGCCAATTGCGCCCGGCGATCCGCGTCCAGGCCCAGCCGGAAAAACTCGCCGCCCTCGGCCTGACCCTGGCCGATCTGCGACAGTCGATCCAGCAGACCAGCCTGAACCTGGCCAAAGGCGCACTGTATGGTGAAAGCAGCGTTTCGACCCTGGCAACCAATGACCAACTGTTTCACCCCGACGAATATGCCCAGTTGATCGTCTCCTACCGCGACGGCGCGCCGGTCCACCTCAAGGACGTCGCCAAGGTCATCAACGGTGCCGAAAACGCCTACGTCAAAGCCTGGTCCGGTGAACAGCAAGGCCTGAACCTGGTGGTGTTCCGCCAACCCGGGGCGAACATCGTCGAGACCGTGGACGGCATCATGGAGGCCTTGCCACGGCTGGAGCAGATGCTCCCGGCGGCGGTCCAGGTCTCGGTGCTCAACGACCGCACCCAGACCATTCGCGCCTCATTGCATGAGGTGGAAATCACCCTGATGATTGCAGTGATGCTGGTGATCGGGGTGATGGCGCTGTTCCTGCGCCAATGGTCGGCGACCTTGATCGTTTCCAGCGTGCTCGGCGTGTCGCTGATTGCCAGCTTTGCCCTGATGTACCTGTTCGGTTTCAGCCTGAACAACCTGACCCTGGTGGCCATCGTCATCGCCGTGGGCTTTGTCGTCGATGACGCGATTGTGGTGGTGGAGAACATTCACCGGCACCTGGAAGCCGGCGACAGCAAGCGCGAGGCGGCAATCAAGGGTGCTGGCGAGATCGGCTTCACCGTGGTTTCGATCAGTTTCTCCCTGGTGGCGGCGTTTATTCCGTTGCTGTTCATGGGCGGTGTGGTCGGTCGTCTGTTCAAGGAGTTCGCCCTCACCGCCACCTCGACCATCCTGATTTCAGTGGTGGTCTCGCTGACCCTGGCGCCAACCCTGTGCGCCTTGTTCATGGAGCGTCCCGACCACCATGACCAACACAAGGTCACCTTTGGCGATCGTCTGCTGGCTTGGTACGAGCGCATCCTGGTCAAGGCGCTGGCTCATCAGCGCCTGATGATGAGCATCTTCGGCATCACCCTGGCCTTGGCTGTAGCCGGTTATGTCGCCATTCCCAAGGGGTTCTTCCCGTTGCAGGACACCGGATTTGTCCTTGGCACATCTGAAGGTGCTGCTGACATTTCCTATCCTGACATGATCAAAAAACACCAAGCGCTGGCCAAAATTATCGAGGCCGATCCAGCCGTGCGAGCGTTTTCCCATGCAGTTGGCGTCACTGGCAGCAACCAGACCATCGCCAATGGCCGTTTTTGGATCACGCTCAAGAACCGTGACGAACGCGATGTTTCGGCCAGCGAGTTGATTGACCGCCTGCGTCCAAAACTGGCCAAGGTGCCGGGCATCGTCCTGTACATGCGTGCCAGCCAAGATATCAACCTGAGCTCCGGCCCCACCCGCAGCCAGTACCAGTACGTGCTAAAGAGCAACGACGGCGCCGCCCTGAACCTGTGGACCCAACGCCTGACCGAACGCCTGAAAGACAGCCCGGCCTTTCGCGACCTGTCCAACGACCTGCAACTGGGCGCCAGTGTCACCCGCATCGAAATCGATCGCCGCGCCGCGGCACGTTTCGGCCTGACCACCACCGACATCGACCAGGCGCTGTATGACGCCTTCGGCCAGCGCCAGATCAGCGAGTTCCAGACCGAGACCAACCAGTACAAGGTGATCCTTGAGCTCGATGCCCGCCAGCGCGGCAAAGCCGAAAGCCTGAATTATTTCTACCTGCGCTCACCGCTGAGCGGCGAAATGGTGCCGTTGTCGGTGCTGGCCAAGGTTGCGCCGCCAAGTACCGGGCCATTATCGATCAGCCATGACGGCCTGTTCCCGGCGGCCAACCTGTCGTTCAACCTGGCCCCAGGCGTGGCCTTGGGCGATGCCGTGCAGATCCTCGAACGCACCCAGCGGGAACTGGGCATGCCCGATTCGATCATCGGCAATTTCCAGGGTGCCGCCCAGGCGTTCCAGAGTTCACTGTCGAGCCAGCCGTGGTTGATCCTCGCGGCATTGGTGGCGGTGTACATCATCCTCGGCGTGCTCTATGAGAGCTTCGTCCATCCGCTGACCATCATCTCCACCCTGCCCTCCGCCGGGCTCGGGGCGCTGGCTCTGCTGTGGCTCAGTGGTCAGGACTTCAGCATCATGGGCCTGATCGGCATCGTGCTGCTGATCGGTATCGTCAAGAAAAACGGCATCCTGCTCATCGACTTTGCCCTGGATGCCCAGCGCAACCTGGGCCTGAGCCCCGAGCAAGCGATCCACCAGGCCTGCCTGACGCGCTTTCGGCCGATCATGATGACCACCCTCGCCGCCCTGCTCGGTGCCGTGCCGTTGATGTTCGGCATGGGCGCTGGCGCCGAACTGCGCCAGCCGCTGGGGATTGCCGTGGTCGGCGGCTTGCTGGTCAGCCAGGCGCTGACACTGTTCACCACGCCAATCATATACTTGGCCCTGGAACGTCTGTTCCATCGGCGTCAGGCGCCGCAAAGCGGGGCGCAGCCCACTGCCAGTTGAGAACCGATCATGCGTGTGCTGATTATCGAAGATGAACAAAAAACCGCCGACTACCTGCATCGCGGTTTGAGCGAACAGGGTTTTACCGTCGACCTGGCGCGTGACGGCATCGATGGCCTGCACCTGGCCCTGGAAGGTGACTACGCGGTGATCGTGCTCGACGTCATGCTCCCCGGCCTGGACGGTTATGGCGTGCTGCGCGCACTGCGGGCACGCAAGCAAACACCGGTGATCATGCTGACCGCACGTGAACGGGTCGAAGACCGCATTCATGGCTTGCGCGAAGGCGCCGATGACTACCTGGGCAAGCCCTTCTCGTTCCTAGAACTGGTCGCACGCCTGCAAGCACTGACCCGCCGCAGTGGCAATCACGAGCCGGTGCAAATCCAGGTCGCCGACCTCTGGGTCGACCTGATCAGCCGCAAGGCCACGCGTGCCGGCCAGCGCCTGGAACTGACCGCCAAGGAATTCTCGCTACTCAGTGTGCTAGCCCGACGCCATGGCGAAATCCTCTCCAAGACCGCCATCGCCGAGCTGGTCTGGGACATCAATTTCGACAGCGACGCCAACGTCGTCGAAGTGGCGATCAAGCGCCTGCGCGCCAAGCTCGACGGCCCTTTTGAAACCAAGCTGCTGCATACCATCCGAGGCATGGGCTATGTTCTGGAAAACCGTGCCGACTAACTCCATTGCCTTGCGCCTGAGCGCTCTGTTTACCCTGGTGGCGCTGGGGGTGTTCCTGCTGATTGGCAGCGCACTGTACAAGCAGGTCGACCGGAGCCTGGACCTGCTGCCCGTCGCGGAGCTGGAAGCACGCTTCAGCATCCTGGAGTCGTCGCTCACCCGTTATGACACCACCGAGCACTGGGCCAAGATCACCAACAAGCTCAACCTGCTCAGCGAAGAAGACCGGCGTATTCGCTTCTGGGTGGTCAGCGGCCAACTCCCTTTTGAATACGGTCATCCCGATGCCAGTATCCGCGCCTTCGCCCAGGGTTCGCTGGGCATGCGTGACTTGCATCTGGCCGACAACCCCTACCCGTTCAAGGTGCTGGTCAGTGAGTTGCCCGCCATGGGCGCGCGCCCGGCACTGCGCTTCTTGATCGCCATCGACACCGAAACGTTCTGGCAGACCCAGCACACCTTGCTGGTGGCGATTATCAGTTTGTCGGTGTTTGGCGTGTTGCTCGCCTCGTTGCTCGGTTACTGGGTGGCGCGCGTTGGCTTGCGGCCGCTGCGCAGGCTGTCAGACGAAGCCCAGAAACTGGCGCCACCGCGCCTGAGCGGCCGCCTGCAGCTCTCGGACCTGCCGCCGGAAGTGGCGCAATTTGCCAGTGCCTTCAACTCCACCCTGGAGCGGGTCGACCAGGCCTACAGCCGCCTGGAAGCCTTCAATGCTGACGTCGCCCACGAATTGCGCTCGCCGCTGACCAACCTGATCGGCCAGACCCAGGTCGCCCTGACCCGCGGCCGCAGTGCCGAGCATTACTTCGAAGTGCTGCAGTCGAACCTGGAAGAACTCGAACGCTTGCGCACCATCATCAACGACATGCTGTTCCTGGCCAGCGCCGACCAAGGCAGCAAGGCCACGGCACTGACCTGCAGCTCACTGGCCGAAGAAGTGGCGGCGACCCTCGACTACCTGGATTACATCCTTGAGGACGCGCAGGTGCGTGTCGACGTCAGTGGCGACGCGCAAGCGCACATTGAAAAAGCCCAATTGCGCCGGGCATTGATCAACCTGATCAACAACGCCGTGCAGCACACCGCCGCCCAGCAGGTCATCCAGGTGAGCATCGAACAGCGCGACGGACAGATCAGCATCGCCGTGAGCAACCCAGGCCCGGCAATCGACGAGGCGCATCTGCCGATGCTGTTCGAACGCTTCTACCGGGTCGATGCGGCGCGCAACAGCGGCAGTGGCAACCATGGCTTGGGCCTGGCCATCGTCAAGGCCATTGCCCTGATGCATGGTGGCAGCGTTTTTGTGCGCAGCCAGGCCGGGGCCAATACCTTCGGGATTCTGTTGCCGGCTTGAGGACCTCATCGCCGGCAAGGCCAGCTCCCACAAGGAATCAGTGGGAACCGCCATGACTATTGCTTCAGACGCAACAGTACTTCTCGAAAAAGTAACTTTTTCTCACGGGCATTTCCGACTAATTTAGTCAAACCTACTTAACACTTGCCCCGCAAGAAGGTTGTTGTAAATGTCCAATAGTATGGGTGTAGCCAGCGTATTTATCCTGTCTTCCCTGTTATTGTCGCCTCTGGCCATGGCCGAGGAATCGCCAGCGTTTGTCGCTCGCAATGCAGAACTTTCCGCCGCCCACGAACAGGCGCGCCAAGCCTTTGCCAGCCAATCTGAGCAATCGCCAGAAGCCGCAGAACAGACAGCTTCTCAGGTTTCCTCGAGTGACGCAGCAGACAGCTGACCGCCCCTGCGTTTCTCCCCTCGACTCCTTTGGCTCCCACACAGGTGACTTGTGCGCTTGTGCGGTTGTCTTTCAAAGCCGCTGATAATCAGCGGCTTTTTTTTCGCGTGTCGAAAAGTGCCAGTGCACTGGCCCATTTGTTCATAAAAAGATCAGCTTTCGCACAATAAAAATTGCCCTACCTTCACCTCAAGGAGTCCACACCGGTGAACACCGCTTTACGCTTCACCCCCCTGTTCGTTGCAGTTGCTGCAACGATCCCGTTCAACGCCCAGGCTGAAGAGGAAAAAGCTGAAGGCTTTATCAACGGTTCCAGCCTGAACGTGCACGCACGCAACTATTACCTCAACCGCAACCAGCTGGACCGCGGTGTGCGTGATAGTCGGGAATGGGGACAGGGTTTTCTCGGAAAATTCGAATCAGGCTACACCCAAGGCACGGTTGGCTTCGGCCTGGACGCCCATGCCATGCTGGGGCTGAAACTCGATGGCGGCGCGGGCACCTCCGGTACCAGTATCCTGCCGATCAACACCCAAGGCGATGGCGAGCCGGGCAAGGCCCCTGATTCGTTCTCGACTGCCGGTGCCGCGCTCAAACTCAAGGCCTTCGACACCGAACTCAAGGCTGGCGACCTGTTTCTGACCAACCCGGTGATCGCCGGCGGTGAGTCGCGCATGCTGCCGCAGACCTTCCGTGGCGTCAGCCTGACCAACAACAGCTTCGCAGGCCTGATGCTCGAAGCCGGCCAGGCCAGCTTCACCAAGCCCTACAACCAGAGCGGCCACCGCCGCATCGACACCTTCTACGGCGCCTTGCCGGATGATCGCCAGAGCCGTCACCTGAACTGGGCCGGCATGGCCTGGAGCGGCGTGCCGAACCTGACCTCGAGCCTGTACGCCTCCGAGCTCAAGGACATCTGGAACCAGTACTACTTCGACCTCGACTACACCTGGCAGCTGAGCGACCTGGTGAGCCTGAACCCTGGCCTGCACTACTACCACACCCAGGACACCGGCCAGGCTTTGCTGGGCCATATCGACAACAACACCTACAGCCTGCACTTCACCGTCAACGTCGGCTACAACAGCCTCACCGCGGTGTACCAGCGGGTCAACGGCAACACCCCGTTCGACTACATCAACCAGGGCGACAGCATCTACCTGGACAACTCGAACATGTACTCGGACTTCAACGGCCCTAACGAGCGTTCGTGGAAGCTGAAATACGCCTACGACTTCACCGGTCAGGGGATTCCCGGCCTGACCTCGATCATTTCCTACTCGAGCGGTGAACTGGACCTGACCAAGGTCGACCCCAACAGCATCGGCTACGGTGAACACTGGTACAGCGCCGAGGGCAAGAACGCCCGTCACTGGGAGCGCGACTTCGACCTGCAGTACGTGTTCCAGGAAGGCAACCTCAAAGACCTTTCGGTACTGCTGCGCTGGGCCAGCCACCGTGGCAGTCAGGGCTACTCGCAGATTGACCGAGACGTCGACGAATACCGGGTGATTATCGACTACCCGCTGAATATCTTCTGATCTCCCCACGGGAACGAGAGCTGGCAATCTAGTCAGCTCTTTCCGTCGGTTCAATACCAAAGTTTCTTGTTCGGCAATCGCGCGGCACCTAGAATACCGCCGCCGCGTGACCATGCCGCGACTCTTCTGACGGTCTTCGCCTGCTGCGACCATGACTTTGCCTTCCCGATCCAAGCGATCTGCCCTGTACAAGTCTCATCCGGAGCTGATCCTGAACCTGGGCAGTTGCCTTGCGGTGCTCGCTATCGTGGCCATCGTCAGCTACCTGGTAGCGCGTGAGCGCAGCAACATCGAGCAGGGCGCCGCGCGCCAGGCGAGCAACATCGTCCAACTGATCGAAAGCGACATCGTGCGCAATGTCGAACTCTACGACCTGTCCCTGCGTGGCTTGATCTGGGCGGTGAAGCAGCCGCAATTGCAGGCGCTACCGGCCCCCGTGCGCCAACAATTGTTGTTCAACCAAGCCTTCACCATGCCGATACGCGGCGACATTCTCTGGCTCGATGCTCAGGGTAATGTAGCGGCCGACTCCACCAGCGTAGTCCCACGCCAGGCCAACTTCGCTGACAGTAAGGTATTTCAGGCCCATCGCCAGAACGCTGACCTGGGGTTGGTGATCAGCCCGCCGTTCAAAGCGCGCCTGGGTAATCTGGACTGGTGCATCAGCTTCAGCCGGCGTATTTCCGGCCCCAACGGCGAGTTTGCCGGGGTGGCCGCTGGCGCCTTGCGCCTGTCGTACTTCACTGACCTGTTCAAGCGTCTGGATATCGGCAAGGACGGCAGCATTAGCCTGATCAATACCAGCGGTGTATTGCTGGCACGTCAGTCCAGTACCCCGGACGACTCGCTGATCGGGGCCAACTTCGCCGAGCGTCCAAACTTCAAGCGCTTGCTCGCGGACGGCAAAGGCAGCTTCAGCGCCTATTCCGGGATCAATGGCAAGCCTCGGCTGTACACCTTCGCCCGGGTTGCCGAGCTGCCGTTGATCGTTCTGGTGGCGCGCTCAGGTGATGAAGTGTTCGCCTCCTGGCGGCGCACGGCCTTGCTGGTCAGTTGCGCAACCGGCGTGTTGTGTATTGGCATCCTCTGGCTGACCTTGCTGCTCGGGCGCGAGCTGCGTCGTCGTCACTGCGCCGAACAGGACCTGGCGGAACTGGCGGCCACCGATAGCCTCACCGGCCTTGCCAACCGCCGCCAGCTCGATCAGGTGCTGCGCCGCGAATGGTCACGGGCGCAGCGCAATCACCGTGCGCTGGCGGTGTTGATGGTCGATGTCGATCACTTCAAGGCCTTCAATGAACGCCATGGTCACCAAGGTGGAGACGAAGCCCTGCGCGCAGTCGCCACGGCCATTGCCCGCAGCATCCGCCGCCCGGCAGACTTGGCGGCGCGCTATGGTGGCGAAGAGTTTCTGGTGGTGTTGCCTGAGACTGAACGCCATGGTGCACAGGTACTGGCTGAACGTATTCGCCGTAGCGTTGAAGCGCTGCCAGCGTTTGCTGATGACACCAAGCCTGTGACCGTGAGTATTGGCATCGGCTGCTACAAACCAGGCACCCAGCAAGATCTGGCGACCTTGCTGGGCAGCGCTGACGATGCGCTCTACTGTGCTAAGCGCAATGGCCGCAATCGCGTGGAAACCGCACCTTAAGAGCGGGCCCGCGCTTCGTTGCGCAGCGCCTTGACCTGGTCATGGTTGCGCTGCACGCCATGGTACTGGCGTTCGACCAGCGCATAAACTTCGGAGCCTGGCGCCATGCTCAGCTTGCCGAGCTTTTCCAGGGCATCCTTATACGCCTTCAAAGCATGGTCCTCACCGCGCTCCACCTCGTTGAGCACTGCTTCTTCGTCCTTGCCGGTGAGCATCGACTTGAGGTTGACCCAACCACGGTGCAAGTCACCGCTGACACTGGTGGACGTTTCGGGGTCGCCACCGAGAGCCCGCACCTGATGCTGAAGCTCAGAAGCGGCAGTGCCGCACTCGCCAGCACGCTGCAGGAAGTAGGTTTTCAGCCGGGGATTTTTCACGTCCTCGGCAGAGGTGTTGAAACCCTTTTCACCATCCTTGCTGAATTCGATCAGTTCGTTGAGGACCGAAATGACGTCTTTGTTTGGGCTGGTCATGACACGACTCCTTTGCATGAGGAAAGATGCAAAGAGATGGAGCAGTGTTCGTGCCAGATTCAGACAAATAATTATTTAGTTAAATTTCAATGACTTACGATTAATTGAACTCTTGTCTTGCAAGCGTTCTGCATGATCTGTCCTTTGGCCTTCATGCAGATTGCATGTATGTTCGAAGCTTCTCTTACAGAATTACGCTCGATGAATCCAGAAACTCTCGAACTGTTGGTCACTCGTGAAATGCCTTTCGGTAAATACCAGGGCCGACTGATCGCCGATTTGCCCGGCCATTACCTGGCCTGGTTTGCCCGCCAAGGCTTCCCCAAGGGCGAGCTGGGTGGCATGTTGGCGCTGATGCACGAGATCGACCATAACGGCCTCGGCGAGCTGCTGGTGCCGCTGCGCAAGAAGCACCGACGGTAGCCGGCGCCGAGGCACGGGGCTGCGATCGACTGCATGGCAGTCGCAACTCGGGCACCTCGTTGGGCCTGGCGAATCGCGGTGGCCAGAATTTGCGGGCGTTTCACGCCCGATCGCAGCCTTACGGCAGCGGCTACCAAGGGCCTGTCAAGGCAGGTAAACACGCCCACCCGCCTGTGCTCAGGCTTTCACTGGCTGTACCGCCAACTCGACTACTTCGCTGCGCTTGAGCACGGCATACACCACGGCCGTCAACAGACTGCCAGCGAGGATCGCCAGCAGGTACAGCAAGGCATGGTTGATGGCGTTGGGTATCAGCATGACGAACAGACCACCATGCGGCGCCATCAGCTTGCAGCCAAAATACATCGACAGCGCCCCGGTCAGCGCACCGCCAGCAATACTGGCCGGAATCACCCGTAGCGGATCCTTGGCAGCAAAGGGAATCGCCCCTTCCGAGATAAAGCACAAGCCCAGCACAAACGCCGCCTTGCCGGCTTCACGCTCGCTCTGGGCGAACTTGCGCCGGGCGATGAAGCTGGCGATACCCAAGCCAATCGGCGGCACCATCCCGGCGGCCATGGTCGCCGCCATCGGGGCGTAACTCTGCGACGCCAGCAACCCCACGGAAAAGGCGTAAGCGGCCTTGTTGATAGGCCCGCCCAGGTCCACACACATCATCCCGCCGAGCAACACACCAAGCAGAATCGCGTTGGTGGTGCCCATGCTGTCGAGAAAGTGGGTCAGGCCTTCGAGCATCCCCGCAACCGGCTTGCCAACCACATAAATCATCACTAAACCGGTGAACAAACTGGCCAACAAGGGAATGATCAGGATCGGCTTGAGCGCATCCAGGCTACTGGGCAAGCGCACCCAGCGGCTGATCGCCTTGGCGCTGTAGCCGGCAAGAAAGCCGGCGACGATGCCGCCAATAAACCCGGCCCCCAAAGTACTGGCCAGCAGGCCGCCAATCATTCCCGGCGCCAGCCCAGGACGGTCGGCAATCGAGTAGGCGATGTAACCGGCCAGAAGCGGCACCATCAACTTGAACGCCGCCTCGCCACCGATCTGCATCAGCGCCGCGGGCAAGGTGCCGGGCTCTTTGTAGGCTTCGATGCCAAACACAAATGACAAGGCGATCAGCAATCCACCTGCCACCACCATCGGCAACATGAACGAGACACCGGTGAGCAGGTGCTTGTACACCCCGGTTTTCTCGCTTTTGGTCGCACTGGCATTAGCGTTTTGCCCCGAGGCCTCTTCGCGACCTTCCGCCAAGGCTTTGTTCAAGGTGGCCTGGGCCTGCTTCAACGCAATGCCAGTGCCACAGCGATAGATACGCTTGCCGGCAAAACGCTCGGTGGGCACCTCGATGTCGGCAGCCAGCAGCACCACATCGGCCTCGGCAATGGCCGCAGGCGACAAAGGATTGCGCGCCCCTACCGAGCCCTGAGTCTCGACCGTCAACTGGTAACCCAGTTGCTGCGCGGCCTGCTGCAAGGCTTCGGCGGCCATGAAGGTGTGGGCAACACCCGTCGGGCAGGCAGTGATGGCGACGATTCTTGCGCTGCGTTCGACAGGCGCTGGTTGCGCTGCACTGACCGGCTGATACACCTCAGCCTTTTCTGCCGCGTCAGAGAGAAAATGCTGAGCATCCACCAAGGCCTTGGCCGGCGTGCTCTGAAACAAGCGCTTACCGGCAAAGCGCTGCAAGTCCAGCGGGCCGGTGCTGACCACCAGCACCCAGTCGGCGGCAGCGATCACCGCCTCGGACAATTGCCGTTGTGGCTGCTGCGGGTCATGCACCTCGACACTGGTGCTCCAGCCTAAACGCTGCGCGGCCGCTTCCAGCAGGCGTGCGCTGAGTACACTGGAGACCTGACCGTTGGGGCAGGCGGTGACAATGGCAATGTTCATCTGCAGCCCTCTTGTTGTTCTTCGCATAGGCGCACAGCGTGCTCAAGTTGCGCCAGCTGGGTGCGGTCATTGATGCCAAAACCGATCTGGGTCACCGCCTGCGCAGCAATTGCGGTGGCCAGGCGCAAGGTCTGCTGTGGGGTAGCGGGGCTGAGCAGACCATGCACCATACCGGCCAGCAGTGAGTCACCGGCGCCGACCGTGCTGGCTACCTTGACCGATGGCGGCACAGCCGTGATTGCGCGCTCTTGGTGGAACCAATTGACCCCCTGCTCCCCTTGGGACACCACCACATGCTCGACGCCTTGGGCGATCAGCTGGCGCGCCGCCGCTTGTTGTTCGGCAAAGCTGTGCACCGGGCTACCGAGCACTTCGCTCAGTTCATCGGTGTTGGGCTTGACCAGCCAAGGGGCCGATTGCAGGCCCGCGCGCAGGGCTTCACCGCTGCTGTCCAAGGCGACCTTCAGGCCCATGGCCTTGAAGCGCTCAAGGAGCTGCTGCAACCATTGAGGGCTGATGCCACGCGGCAGGCTGCCGGCCACCACTACCGCGTCATGACCTGGGGCGATTCGGACCAGCCTGGCCAGCAATTGCTCACAAGCCTGCTCATCGACCTGCGGGCCGGGGCCATTGATGTCGGTGACGCGGCCATCGGCTTCCACCAGTTTGATGTTGCAGCGGGTTTCACCTGGCACGCGAACAAAGCAATCGGCAAAGCCACGGCGGGCAATCAGCGCTTCGAACGGCTGCAGGTTGTCCGCACCAAGGAAGCCTGCGACGGTCACGCTATGACCAAGGTCAGCGAGCACCTGCGCAACATTCAGGCCCTTGCCCGCCGCGTGGCTGTGCTGTGACTGACTGCGGTTGACCTGGCCACTGTGCAAGGCGTCCAGGCTGACGGTCAGGTCCAGCGCCGGGTTGAGGGTCAGGGTGAGTATCTTGGCCA
>RCUI01000033.1_pt1 | contig 52732 bp, 56 predicted proteins | sample 2166121 | NCBI WGS metagenome assembly RCUI01 (sample SAMN09932700, study PRJNA488358) | compost metagenome | feature: garden; material: soil; isolation source: compost soil in succinic acid-enriched culture | place: Germany: Experimental Botanical Garden Goettingen | collected 2016-01-27
CGGTGAAGTGGATACCGCCGCCCAGGCTCACCCACTCGACCTTGTGCAGCAGGTGGCCGAAGCGCTCTTCGATGGTGCTGAGCATCTGGTCGAACAGGCCGAAGTCGTCGTTCTCGCAGTTGTTGTGGAACATGAAGCCGGAGATCTGCTCGATGACCGCTTCGACTTTCACCGGATCCCATTCGCCCAGACGGCTGAACGGACGCGCCGGGTCGGCCAGCAGGTAGTCGGAGCTGCTCACCTGTGGGTTGACGCGCAGGCCACGGACCTTGCCTTCAGACTGTTCGGCAAAACGCTGCAACTGGCCGATGGAGTTGAAGATGATCTTGTCGCAGTTGTCGAGCATCTCTTCGATTTCATCGTCGGCCCAGGCCACGCTGTAGGCGTGGGTCTCGCCGGCGAACTTCTGGCGACCCAACTTGAGCTCGTAGAGCGACGACGAGGTGGTGCCGTCCATGTACTGCTGCATCAGGTCGAACACCGACCAGGTGGCGAAGCACTTGAGTGCCAGCAGGGCCTTGGCCCCGGACTGCTCGCGCACGTAGGCGATCTTCTCCATGTTGCGCAGCAGCTTGGTTTTGTCGATGAGGTAGTACGGCGTTTTGATCATTTCGAGGCCCCCGGCCAGGCCGGCCAAAAAAAGGACACGCATTGTGCCTTCCCTTGCTCCAAGTCGAAAGAGCAAAAGCGCTTTTCCCTTGATCAGCGGTCAATTTCAGAGCAACCGAAGGTGGCCGACCCACTGTTCGACGAGCAAAACCGCGGCAATCAGGATCATCGCCAGCCCGGACACCCGGCTGACCACTTTCGCCGCTGCGGGCCGCGACTGCAGCACTGCCTGGGAGCCGAAGCCCACCAGCAGATAGACCACCGCGCAACTGAAGGCATGGACCAGGCCCAGGGTGACGATCTGCACCGGCACCGACCAGGCGGCCATGGCGTCGGTGAATTGCGGCAGCAAGGCCACGAACAGCAGGAAGACCTTGGGGTTGAGGCCGCTGACGCAGGCACCTTTGAATGCCCAGCGCGCCCAGTAGGCCGACGCCTGCGCCTGTCCGGCGTGTGGAACCGAAGGATGGATGAGCATGTTGACGCCCAGCCACAGCAGATAAGCCGAGCCCGCCACGGTCAGCAGCGTGAGGGCCATGGGGGTGCTCGCCACCAGCCCGCCTACCCCGGCAGCCACCACCAGGGTTGCCGCCAGGTGCCCGAGCAATAGCCCGGTCACGGCGGGCACGACCACTCGGCCGCGCAGGCCGGCGGAAATGGCATAGGCCCAGTCCACCCCCGGGGTGATCACGAACAACAACGACACCGCCCAGAAGGCGGCCAGCATGTTCAAGGTCATGGCCGCACCGCCGCGTGCTGTGCCTGGAAGTTTCTTGCCTGCATCGCTCTACCTCGTCGCAAATCTGGAGTTCGCAGGGAGATTAGAGAAAAGCTGATAGGATTATCTTTCGAATATTCCAGAACTACTGGCCAATATAGAAAGGTTCTTCCACATGGACAGGATTGACCGCAATATTCTTGCGCAACTGCAGAACGACGGGCGCCTGTCGGTGACCGAACTGGCCGAACGGGTGGGTTTGAGCCTGTCGCCCTGCCACCGGCGGGTGCGTGCCCTGGAGCAATCCGGGGTGATCCAGGGCTACCGCGCACAACTGGCGCCGGGTGCCCTGGGGCTGAACTTCTCGGCAATGGTGTTCGTGACCTTGCGCGAAGGTGATCGCCCGGCGGTGAGCGCCTTTGAAGCGGCGCTGCAGGAGATACCCCAGATCGTCGAGGCGCAGCGGCTGTTTGGTGATCCGGACTATCTGCTGCAGGTGGTCACCCGCGACCTGCCAGCCTTCCAGCAACTGTACGATGAGCGGCTGTCGGCACTGCCCAATGTGCAGCGCCTGACCTCGACCCTGGTGATGAAGCGGGTTATCGAGAACCGCTCGTTGCCGATGTGAGCCGCGCGCACAATTGTTCTAAAGCCAGCCGCACAAACGCGCTATGGTCGGGCTTGCCCCCCTCACCCCCCGGAGCCCGCCGTGCCCAGCCAGCACTGGATCGCTCTCGCCCAGGCTTCCAGACTCAAACGACGCCAGCACGGTACTGAAAACCTTCTACGCTGCAAGACAAGATCCAGCCTGAATGACGGCGGCGCTGCAATGCGCTAACGCAAACTGAAAGAGGTACTGCCCCTGACCTGATGTTCTAACAACAACGTTGGCTAAGCCACGAAGGATCGAAGAAATGACAATGAAGTCTGTGTTGGCAGCGGTCAGCATCGGAGTCGGGTGCCTGGCTTCGACAGGTGCCCAGGCCGATGAGGCCATTCTGGACCAAAACTGGAGCACCAAGGATCTTGCGCTCTGGCAGAACACCTCCCAGGGCTCGCGCCTGGTGCCCTTGAGCTGGTTGATGGCGCTGGAGGTCGCAGGCACGCGGAAGGCGTTCCTCTCCGAAGACAACATCAAGGCGTACGGTTATACGCCCCACCTTCTGCCCTTCAATGGTTCCACCTTCCGACTGCCTCGCGGTTTCGTCATCGATCAGGGCGACGACAGGACCCTGACCTTTTCCCGCCTGCGCTGGTACGCCAATCAACGGGACCAGGAGCCCTGGGTAGGCATGAACTGCTCGGCGTGCCACACCGCCAATATTTCCCATGGTGACAATACCTGGGTGATACAGGGTGGCCCCACCAATGCGGATTTCCAGAAATTCCTCGATGCCTTTCGAGAAGCACTGTTTGCGACCGCCGAAAACGAAGAATCATTCGACCGCTTTGCACGAAACGTCTTGAAAGATGCCTACACACCGGCCAATCGACTGCAACTGCACACGGCGCTCAACAGCCTGGGTCAGTTCCTCAAGACCAGCGCCTCACTCAACGCTACCGACCTGGAGTATGGCCCCGGCCGCGTCGATGCAGTGGGGCATATTCTCAACCGGGTGGCGCAACTCAATGGCGCCATCGCTCAGACCCCCAACCCTTCGGATGCACCGGTGAGCTACCCGTTCCTGTGGAATACCCCTCAGCACAATGTGGTGCAGTGGAACGGCGTGGCCCCGAACAAGCGCCTGGGCAAGAACGGCCTGGACATCGGCGCCCTGGCCCGTAACGCTTCGGAAGTGGTCGGCGTGTTCGGTGATGTGGCGATGCAGCATGCCCCGCTGCTCAAGGGATTTGCTTCAAGCGTGCGCGTTCAGAACCTTGACCACCTTGAGCGAACCATTCAGAAACTCAAGCCGCCAAAATGGCCGGAACAACTGGGGAAAATCGACCCGGTGAAAGTCAGCCGAGGCGCTGCACTGTTCGCCAACAATTGTTCGAGCTGCCATCTACCGCTGGCGCGCAACGACCTGACCACACCGATCCAGGCACAGATGACGCGCATTGCTGCGCAGGAAACGCCCCAGACCATCGCAACCGATCCCTGGATGGCGTGCAATGCCGTACAGTTCAGCAGTGCCCCCGGCAACCTTCTAGGCGAACACCTCAATGCAGACCGCGGCCATATCGACCATGGCTCGTCGCTGGTCACTCAACTAGGGGTCGCTGCCCGGGAAATACTGTTGAACCAGAAGAGCGAAATTATCGACCTGGCGTTGCGTGGGGTCTTTCATGTCGACCCCCTGGTGGAACTGGAAGTCAGCAAAGACAAGCAACTGAGCATGATGAAAACACTGCTCCCGCCGCATAAAGCCTATCGACTCGAGCAATGTTATGCGCTGGCCAAGAAGAACACGGTGGAGAAAGGCAAAACAGTCCAGAAATACCCGCTGGCCTATAAAGCCCGTCCATTGACTGGCATCTGGGCAACCGCGCCCTACCTGCACAACGGCTCGGTACCCACGCTTTACGACCTGCTGCTGCCGGCAGAGCAACGTCCCTCGCGCTTCAAGATGGGCTCGACCCAGTTCGATCCGGAAAAAGTCGGATTTATCGATGCCTTCGGGCCCGGCAGTCAATTTACCTACGACACGTCCTTGCCCGGTAACTTCAACTTCGGCCACGACTACGGCGCATCGTCCTTCACCGATGCCGACCGTTATGCCTTGGTCGAATACATGAAAACCCTCTAGCCCGGTGGATGGCGGGGCCTTGCGCCCCGCCTCGCCCCATCAGCTGAACGCGTTGATGAACCAGGTAATCAACGGCAACGCGACGATGTCGATCAGCACCGCACCACACAGCGGCACGATGATGAAGGCCTTGTAGGAGAACACCTTGTAGTGGTCGCAGATGGCGCCCATGTTGGCCACCGCGTTCGGTGTAGCGCCCAGGCCATGGCCCATGTAGCCGGCGCACAGCACCGCCGCATCGTAATTGCCGCCGAACAGGCGAAACAGCACGAAGATGCACAACAGCACCATGATCAGCACCTGCACCACCAGGATCACCAGCAGCGGCAGGCCCAGTTGCTCCAGCTCCCAGAACTTCAGGCTCATCATCGCCATGGTCAGGAACATCCCCAGGCTGATGTCGCCCAGGGTGCTGACGGCGTTGTCGGGGATCTCGATCAGCCGTGCGCGGTCGTTGAAGTTGCGCGCCAGAATGGCAACGAACATGGCGCCGACATACACCGGCAGAACAATCCCCAGGTGCGCCTTCAAGGCATCGCCAATCCAGAAACCGAGCACCATGATCACCAGCATGCAGGTCAGCAGGCGCAGCAGCACCGGCGCATCGAGGCTGACCACAGGGGTTTCGTTGGCTTTTTCCAGGGCTTGCAGGGCATCGGCCTTGTCCGCCTGAACCACCAGTTTCTTGCGCTCGATCAGGTAGCGCGCCACCGGGCTGCCGAGCAGGCCACCGGCAACCATGCCGAAGGTCGCCGAGGCCAGCGCTGCGGTGGTGGCGCCGACAGTGCCGAGGCTCTCGGCGATCGGACCAAACGCTGCGGCCGCACCAAAGCCGCCTTCCAGCGACACCGCACCGGCCATGATCCCCAGCAACGGGTCGATGCCCAGTGCCTTGGCCATGCCCACGCCGACCAGGTTCTGCACCAGCGCCAGGGCCCAGCAGGCGCCGAGGTAGACGAACAGGATCTTGCCGCCCTGGCGCAGCAAGCCAAGGCTGCCACCCAGGCCCACGGTGGTGAAGAACGCCACCATCAGCGGCGTTTGCATGGCGGTGTCGAGCTTGATGTCCAGCCACTGCTGGTCACGCAGCAGCCACACCACCAGGGCGAAGCCGAAGCCGCCGATGACCGGGGCCGGGACACAGAGTTGGCGCAGCCAGTAGCTGTGCTTTTTCAGTTGTGCGCCCATCGCCAGCAGCAATAGCGCCAGGGCGACGGTGGTCAGAGCATCGAGTTGCAGGGTCAGCATGGTTAACACTCTTCTTTTTATAGTTGGATCAGGGGGTAAGGGTTTCAGTCGACCAGGCTGGCCAACAGCCGCGCACCTATGCGCGCCGTTCGCTGGTCCTGGTCGAGGCCAGGGTTGAGTTCCGCGATATCGGCCATGCGCAACTTGCCGCTCGCTTTGGCGCGGCGGGCCAGGTGCTCGACCACCATCAACTCGACACCATGGGCCGAAGGCGCACTGACGCCAGGCGCCTGGCTTGCCGGTAGCACGTCCAGGCAGAGGGTCAGGTACAGGTGGTCGATGCCACTGAGGAAGTCATCGACAAAGGCTTCGAGAGCGGCGATGTTCCACGGCTGCATCTGCCGATCAAGGCGATAGCGCACGTTCAGGCGCCGGGCCTGGTCGAACAGCGCCTGGGTATTGTTCAACTCGCTCACGCCCAGGCAGCAATACTCAAAGGCCATGCCCGCCTGCTGGCAGTACTCGGCGATCTGCCGGAACGGCGTGCCGGAACTGCTCTGGGCGCTATGGCGCAAGTCGAAGTGCGCATCGAAATTGACGATGCCGATGCGCGGGCGCTGTTCGTGCCGTCGCAGATGTCCGGCCAGGCCAAGAAAACTGGCGTAGGCGATTTCGTGCCCGCCGCCCAGGCCCAATGGCAGATGCCCTTGATCAAGCAGTTTCGTCACTCGCTTGGCATAGGCCTGCTGGGCGCCTTCCAGATCGCTGCCGAGGCAGACGAAGTCGCCGCTGTCATACACCGGACGCTGGCCGCGCCAGGCCAGGTTAGCCAATGCCTTGCGTAGGGCCGGTGGCCCCTGGCGCGCACCGCTGCGGCCCTGGTTACGGATGACACCTTCATCACAGGCCAGGCCCACCAGGGCGTTGCCTGCCGGTTGATCGTCAGCCCAGGGCCGCACCCATTGGTGCCAGCGCAATGCCGACGCACCTTCCGCGGCATCGACGCGACCCTGCCATAGCGGCAGTGCGGTATTGCTGTTCATGCGGGGTACTCCAGTAGATTCAGTCCAGCCGCGCACCGATGCGCAGGGCGACCTCACAGGTCCAGCGGGTCAGGCGCTCGCTGTTCTGCCGGGCTCGAATGGCCGGGGCCATCAGGCTGATTGCGCCGTGCAGGCGGTTGCGGCTGTCGAGCACCGGAGCACTGACGCCCCAGATGCCGTCGTCGATTTCACCGAGGCTGATGGCATAACCCTGGTCACGGATCTGCACGAAGCTCTGGCGGTAACTGTCCAGTGCTTCAGCCTCCAGGCCCTGTTCCTCGAGAATGGCCAGGCTGCGCGCCGGCTCCATGTGCGCCAGCAACACCCGCGCCGAAGCGCCGACCCGCAACGGTTGGGCCAGGCCCTTCTGGTAACAGCAGCGCAGCGGCTGCGGACTGTCGATCAGTTCGATACAGATGGCCTGGCCGTTACTGGGCACCATCAGTGCCACGCTTTCCTGGCTGAGTTCGGCCAGGCGCCTGAGCTCGGGCTTGGCCAGCGACACCAGCAGCGCCTCACGGTCGAATTTCTTCGCCAGCTGCAGGCAGGCCGGGCCCGGCAGATAGCGGCCATGACCGTTGTCCTCGGCCAGCCCCCAGCGCAGCAGGGTCTTCAGGTGCCGATAGGTACTGCTCAGGGGCTGGTCCAGTTGCAGGCTCAGCTCCTTGGCCGACACGGCCTCGTTGGCCTGGCCGAGGGCAACGAGGATTTGCAGCAGGCGATCGGTGGGCGCGGTGTAGGTCATATGTGCTCCTTGTCGCCATGGTGCACAGTCTTTCTCAATAGGTGAAACTCGATTCCCATTGAGTGGGAAATGCCCTACTTATAGAGGCTGAGCCGCCGTTTGTCAGTCCCGACCGAATACTGGCCGAAAGAACGAACGCTCATAGCTGAGGATGCACCGGGTATCCTGGGCATACTGGAAGGCGGCCAGGCACTCGGGGTCGTTCATCGAGTCCTGGCGGTAGCGTTCGTACTCGGCAAGGCTTGGGAAGGTGAACATCGCCAGGGCGATATTGTTGGCGCCTTCCGAGGGCAGGAAGTAACCGTGGTGCTGGCCGCCGAAGCGTTCCACCAGCGGGATCCAGAGTTTGCCGTAATGCTCGAACTCGGCGAGTTTGTAGGGGTCGAGGACGTAGCGCAGGTAGCAGGTGATCATTGGTGGGTTCTCGCTCAGGTTGTTGTCCAGGGAAACGGCAGAACTGAAATCAGTCCCACTCCATCTTCACATCGGTTTTACGGCGAAATTGATCAACAATTGATGGGTGGTGAGCGTCAGTGGGTTCACTGAGGCGTCCTTTCGGTCAGTGTGGTGTCGATCAAGGCTGCGGGCTGCCAATCTCATCCATGAAACCTTGCACAAACAGCTCAAGCCGCCGATGCCGCTCCGCCGCCAGGCGTGCGCCCTCCCCGGTCTGAAAGCCCGAGGCCAGCTTGAGCAGTTTGCTATGGAAGTGTTCGAGGCTGTACTGCCGGTCCTGATAGTCGCGCCCTGCTGCGGTGGGATTATTGAAGTCGTACAGGGCAGAGCCCATGCGCCCGCCGACGTAGAAGCAGCGGGCCACGCCGACCATGCCGATGGCGTCCAGGCGGTCGCTGTCCTGAAGGATTTTCGCTTCGAGGGTTTCAGGCTGCAAGCCAGCAGAAAAACTGTGGGTGGCGATGGCGTGGGCCACGGCGCTGATGCGCTCGGCGGGCCAACCCAGTTCAGCCAACAGTTTTGCAGCCTTATCCGCAGACAGGCTCGAGGCCTTTGAGCGCAGTGGGGAACTCTTCTCGATCACGACGCAGTCGTGCAACAGCGCGGCGGCCAGGAGGAGGGTCAGGTCGCCGCCCTCTTGGGCCTGAATGGTGCGGGCGTTGATCCAGACCCGGTGGATGTGAGCCAGGTCGTGGGAGCCATCGCCGTTGTCCGCAGGCAAGTGCGGCAACAAAATGTCGGCAAGGTCTTGGCAGGGATCGAAAGGTTGGGCTGGCATCAGGAATGGCGTCTTGGACCGGGTTATCGAAAATACGCCAGCGGCGCCTGGATTGCGACTGCTTCGCACTCGATCGCGGGTCAAGCCCGCTCCCACAGGTTATGCACCAGAGTCAAGAACAGCACCGGATCCGCCCTAACCCAGGCAACTCCATTTATCCGCGATGGGACGCGGCGCGCCCATAAATCAGCAACTCGCCACCCGTGGCGATCACCAGGCTCAGGCCGGTGTAGGAAAACCCGAATGCGCGCACTTCGGTCTCGATCGCCAGGGTATGAAACTGCCAGGGACGGTTATAGCGCGCACCATGCAGCCACGAACCCGGCTCGACCAGCAGCAGGTGCTGCTCGGGCCAGGCCAGGGTGATGTTCTCCACGACCCAGCCATCGCTGGTGCTGATCGGCAGGCTGCCGCCCTGAATGCCGGCCATGCGAATCACCCGGTCGTGCAACGGGCCGATGCCGCGGGTTTCCAGGTAATGGTCGCTGCCGAGGTTGTCGGTACGGTCGCGGGCAATTTTCTCGCCGGTGCGACAGTCGATCACGCTGCGGCCTGAACTTGAGGCCACCAGCAGCCGCTCGCTGTCGCGGTCGAAACCGATTTCCAGCAGGCCGGCGACGGTGAACTGGCCGGTCAGTTTCCACGGCGCGGGTGCTGGCGAGACCGGCTGTTGGCGGATGGCCTGGCGTAACGGGTCGAGGTGTCTGCTGGTCATGGCGCCTTCCAGTGCTGATGCGTCAGCCGGTACACACGCACGGGCCGGCCGTGAAACTGCACGGTATCGAACGCATTGAAACCGGCTTTTTGCGCCACGCGCAAGGAGGCGACGTTTGCAGATTCAATGATCGCAATGACTGCAGGCTGTTGTTGCAGGCTGAATACATACTCCAGCACACCCTTCACCGCCTCGCTAGCGAGCCCCTGACGCCAATAGCGCGTGGCCAGCCGATAGCCCAGGCTGGCCTCCTGCACCCCTGCGACCTGCTCCGGGCTGACCCCGCAGAACCCGACCAGCTCGCCGCTGGCCTTGTCGACCAGAGCCCACTGGCCCATGCCGTAATTGGCATAGCACTGCACGCACCAGTCGATGAAGGCACCCGTCATCTGTTCGTCGCAGACGCCGCGCAGCGAGAACTTCATGACCTCGGGGTCGCTAAGGATGGCCGTCAGGGCGGGCAGGTCCTGGCGAGAGAGTTCGCGGACGAGCAGGCGCGGGGTTTCGAACAGGGGCATGGATACTTTCCTTGTATCGGTGTAGGAGAGGCGGTGCAGCGCCGCTCCTACAATCCCTATCGCCAGCCGGTTGGTCAACCCTCGCGGGAAATCGGCACTCCTGCGCTGGCTTTCGGCCCAGCCACGAGATATGACCGTTTTTTCATGGGTAGCCTCCAGAGGGGTTCTGAAGGTTAGGTGTGCCGGGTCCGCCAGGGTTCATTTCGATTGCCATTGCGGGCAGGGCAATATCTGGCATCATCGCCTCAACCTGCCAGTTCGCGGAGCCGCGCCTTGCCCACCCCACGCCAGTTCAGCAAGAAATCCAGCACCAGCAACATGCTCAATCTCAAACACCCTGTGGCGGCCTGTACCCCGGCTTATCAGGTGGGTTTCCTGCTGCTGGAGAACTTCTCCATGGCCAGCTTTACCGTGGCGATGGACGTACTGGTCACGGCCAACCTGCTCAAGAGCCAGCTGTATTTGAGCACACCGTTTTCCCTGGGCAGCGAACGGGTGACCAGTGACCTGGGCCTGGAGATCTATGCCGCGCACATCGACCGCGCGGCCCTGGACCACCTGGACATGCTGATCGTCTGCGGCGGCTTGCGTACCCCGCTCAAGTACCCGGAGCTGGACAGGCTGCTGGCCGATGCCGCCGCCCACCAACTGGCCCTGGGCGGGTTGTGGAACGGTGCCTGGTTTCTCGGCCGCGCCGGGGTGCTGGAAGGCTACAACTGCACCATTCACCCCGAACAACGGGCAAGCCTGGCCGAGCGCAGCCCGCAGTGCACCATCACCCCGGCAAGCTTTGTGCTCGACCGCGAGCGCCTGACCGCCGCCAGCCCCAACGGCGCGCTGGAGATGATGCTGGGGTTGCTCAAGTTACAGCATGGCGAGGCGCTGGCCGAGGGTGTCGAGGAGATCCTGGCGTTTTCCAGTGCGCGCTTTCGCCGGGTCGACAGCAGCCAGAAAAAAACCATGAGCGCGCCACTGCGCACCATCGTCGAGCTGATGGAAAGCAACCTGGAAGAGACCCTCAGCCTCGATCAGCTGGCAGCCTACAGCGGCCGTTCGCGGCGGCAGATCGACCGCCTGTTCCAGGCGCAACTGGGCACCTCGCCGAGCCGCTACTACATGGAACTGCGCATCACCAAGAGCCGGCGCCTGCTGCAGTATTCCGACCTGCCGCTGATGGATGTGGCCATTGCCTGTGGCTTTGTTTCGGTCTCGCACTTCAGCAAGTGCTACTGCGCCTACTTCGGCTACCCGCCTTCGCGCGAGCAGCGGCTCGGCGAGTAAGTGCGGCGGTTGCCGTTGAGGCTCAAGCCGCCCTCCACCACCAGTACCAGCACCGCCAGCCAGATCGCCAGGTAGGTTGGCCACTGCGCCGGGGCGATGCTGTCGCCCAGCAGCACCGCGGCCACCACCAGCAGCACCGGCTCGACATAAATCAGCAGACCGAACAGGGACAGGTTCAGGCGCGGTGCCGACAGTGCTTGCAAGCCCAGGGCCGCCGCGCTGATCGCACCCAGGCCGAGCACCAGCCAGGGCAGGTTCGAGGCCAGCCCGGCAAGGCCGAGCACCACCCCGCCCTTGAGCACGAAGTACAGGCTCACCGGCAGGCTCAAACTCATGTCGAACCACAGCCCGCCCATATTGTTGGTGTCGGTCACCCGGCGCAGCCAGAAATACAGGGGGTAGCCCAGGGATACCACCAGCACCGGCCAGGAAATCGCCTTGGCGATGGCGATCTGGTTGATGATGCCCAGCGCCGCCAACGCACACGCCAGCAGTTGCAGGCGGCTGATCGAATCCTTGAAGGCCAGGCGGCCGACAATCACCATGACCAGCGGCATCAGGAAGTAGCCCAGCGATACATCCAGGCCATGGCCGTTGATCGGCGCCCACATGAACAGCCACAACTGCACGCCGAGCAAGGCTGCCGAGACCAGGCGAATCGCCCAGAACCAACGCTCCTCGAACAGCCGCTGGAAGATCCGCCGCACCTGCGGCCAGTGTCCGCTGGCGATCACCATCAGGGTCAGGCACGGCACGGTCAGCAGAATCCGCCAGCCGTAGATTTCGGCGCCGTCGAGGGGCGCGAGCAGGCTGGTATAGGCGTACATCACCGCGAACAGCACCGAGGCGAGGACATTGAGCACTACGCCCAACGTGGAGTTATGCGCGGTCATTGCAAATTCCCTAATGAGGAGCCACAGACGGTGATAATTTATTCCACAGGCACTGATAAGTGCCCTCGTTTTCACCCCTCAAGATGAGAAATTTTTGCATGGACCTGGACGAATTCGACCTTGCCCTGCTCGCCGCCTTGCAGCGCGACAACAGCCAGCCCCTGCGCGAGCTGGCCGAGCAGGTGCACTTATCAACGGCCTCGGTGCAGCGGCGTATCCAGCGCTTGAAAAAGACCGGGGTGATCCAGGCCAACGCCGCGGTCATCGACCCGGACAAAGTCGGCCAGGTGATTACCCTGATGGTCGAGGTACATGCCGACCGCACCCAGTCGGCGGACCTGGAAGTGATGAAGCGCGCCTTCTCTGGGCCTGAAATTCAGCAGTGCTATTACGTCACTGGCGATGCCGACTTTTTGCTGGTGCTGACGGTGGCGAGCATGACCGTGTTCCAGAACATCGCCCAGCGGCTGTTTCACGATAATCCGAACGTGAAGTGGTTCCGGACCATTGTGGTGCTGGAGCGGGTCAAGACGACCTTGCAGGTGCCGCTGTAAGATCTGCGCCGGCCTGCACTGGCCATGTGGGAGCGGGCTTGCCCCGCGATGGGGTCAGTACAGCCTCCCCATCAGGTGGCGTCTGGATTGCGACCGTTTCGCGCTCGATCGCGGGTCCAGCCCGCTCCCACAGAGTTGCGCTGCATCCAAATCCACTATGGCTGCGGCAACGCCTTGAGCGCTGTGGCCAACGCCTCGGCACTGGCATATTCCTTCTGCCCCGCCACAACCCCCTGCTCCAACTGAATCCACAGCACCTTGTCTTCAGCCCCCGGATAGCGCGCAACCACCTTGCCGTCGCGGTCCAGCACCACCCGGTAGCTGTAGTCGCGCATGGCCGGAATCGCGAACAGCTTGCTGATCAGCGCCGGCATGCGCTGAATATCAGCGACGAACACCGCATCGCGCGCTTCCAGGTAGCCCTTGGGCTGTTCGCCCACTGCAGCCTGGACCAGCTTGGCACCGTCCATGTTGCGCGCCACCAGCAGCACACGGGTCTGCTCGTTGAGGCTGTAGGCCTGGTCGTGCTGGTCGAGCAAGGTAAAGGGTGCCAGGCGTTCACCGACTTCGGCGGCGCTGGCCAGCAGCGGCATCAGGCTCAGTAGCAGGGTAATGGCGTATTTCACAGGTGACCTCATTGTCAGTGCAGGACTGCTGATCCTAGCGTGGATGCGAGGGCTGCAGTACCCTTTGCGCTCATTTCAAGGAGGACTCGGTGTGCCAAGGATGCTGACATTGTTGCTCTGCTGTGCCCTGTTCCCGACCACCGCCTGGTCGGCGCTGAGCCTTGGCGAGTTCACGCTGGGCATGCCGCGCGCGCAGGTCGTGGAGGTAATGGAGCGGCATTTCACCCGGGTCTGGCTGATCAACGGCGTGCACTACAACGTGCCCCGTCAGTACTACCAGGCTGTCGACCCGGTACCGGGCATCGAACCCTACAAACTCGGCGGCGTCGAGGTCAGCCGCATCGAAGCGGCCTTCGACAAGGATGACCGCCTGCGCCAGGTTTCGCTGTCGCTGGAGACCACCGACGGCGAACGCGCCATGCAACTGGTGCCGTTGATGCGTCAGGCCAAAGAAGCGCCGAACAGCAGTGGCCGCCACGACCTGCTGCTCGAAGACGGTGAACTGACCTACTGGACCAGCGCGTTCTGGGAGTGGACGGTGATCAACATCGCCGACAAGCCCACTTCGCTGGAGAACATCCCGGCACGGGCGCGCAGCGACGAGAATCAGCGCGCCAAGGCGGCCAAGCGCTGATCGCTGCCTTACCCCTCGCCATTGCTGGCACCGATCACCCCTGCCCGCTCCCGGCGCGGCAAGCGGCCATTGAGCACGGCATAAGCGCCCAGGCCGATCACCAGCCCCCAGAACGCCCCGCCGATACCGAGCAAACTGATATTGGCGGCCGCAGCCAGAAAGGTGATCAACGATGCTTCGCGGGTTTTCGCATCGGCCATGGCATTGGCCAGGCTGCTGCCAATGGTGCCCAGCAGCGCAAGCCCCGCCAGGGTGCTGATGAAGGTGGCCGGGAAGGCCATGAACAGCGCGGCCAGGGTTACCCCGAAGACGCCGACAAGAATGTAGAACACGCCCGCCGCCACCCCGGCGATCCAGCGCTTGGCAGGTTCTTCGTGGGCTTCCTTGCCGGTGCAGATCGCCGCGGTGATCGCGGCGATGTTGAAGGCGTGGGAGCCGAACGGCGCCATCAACAACGAGCCCAGCCCGGTAACGGCGACAATAGGGTTGGCACTGGCCTTGAAGCCGTCATTGCGCAGCACCAGCATGCCGGGCATGTACTGGCCGGTCAGGGTAATCAGGAACAGCGGCAGGGCCACGCTGAGCATGGCATTGAGCGAAAATGCAGGCGCGGTGAAGACCGGCGTCGCCAGTTGCAAGCGCAGCCCCGACAGCTCGACCTGCCCGCGCATCAGCAAAAAGCCCAGCCCCAGCAGCAGGATGCCGACCACCGCATAGCGCGCACTGAAGCGCTTGAAGAGCAGATAGGCCACGATCAGCAGCGCGGCCAGCAACGGGTCGACGCTGAGCCCGGCAAAGGCACCGATGCCGAATTGCAGCAGGATCCCGGCCAGCAGCCCCGCCGCAATGCCCGGCGGGATCAGGCGGATGAGCTTGTCGAAACAGCCCGACAAGCCCAGCAGCACAAACGCGGCTGCCGAGATCAAGTAGGCGCCCACCGCCTCGGCGTAGGGCGTACTGGCCAGGGCCACGACCAGGAAGGCGGCGGCCGGTGTCGACCAGGCGGTGATGATCGGCTGGCGGCTGAGCCAACTGAGCAACAGCCCGCTAACCCCCACGCCGATGGATACCGACCACACCCAGGAAGCCGTGAGGGCCGGGCTCAAACCAGCGACCTTGGCCGCTTGGAACACCAGGATGAAGGTCCCGCCGTAATTGACGATAACCGAGATGAGACCGGCAATGAGCGGGTGCATGAGGTCGCCGGGGCGTAGTGCTGAAGTAGACATGGCGGCAGGGTTCCTTGCGAAGAGGCAGTGACGAGCGACCGAGTGTACGAATAGACTGGCCTGCCCGTTCAGGCCAGTTTCTTCACTTGCGGCAGACCACATGGCAACCACGTTCGAGCTTGAAACCCTGAAGATGCGCGTCAACGACGCCGAGTTCGCGCCGCTGGACCTGCACCAGCGCATCCAGCGTGCCCTGCGCGCACTGATCCTTGAAGGCGCCCTGGCCGGCGGCGTCAAGCTGCCCGCCAGCCGCGCCCTGGCCAAGTCGCTGGGGGTCGCCCGCGACACCGTCGAGAACGCCTACGTGCAGTTGCAGCGCGATGGCTACATCCTGCGTCGCGAGGGCTCGGGCAGCTATGTCTCGGACAGCCTTGGCGCCGAACTGCGCGGCAGCACGCAACGGCGCATCCGCGCCCAGGCACAAAAACGCAGCGATCTGCAGCCCGGCCAGGGCCTGAGCCAGCGCGGACGCATACTGTTCGACAACGGCGGCGTCAGCGACCAGCAGGCAATCAAGGCCTTTGCCACCGGCCTGCCGGAAACCCGCTCGTTCCCGCTGGAGGTCTGGGAACGCCTGCAGCGCCAGGCCGTTAAAGACCATCGCGGCAACATCCTGCTGCACGGCGACCCACAAGGCAGCGAGGCCCTGCGCAAGGCCATTGCCACCTACCTGAACCTGGAACGCGGCGCCAAGGTGGCGCCCGAGCAGGTGCTGGTGCTCAGCAGTACCCGTCAGGCACTGTTCCTTTGCGCGCAGATGCTGGTCGACGCCGGCAAACCGATCCTGCTGGAGAACCCCGGCTACTTTGGCGCGAAGAAGGCCTTTGAAGCGGCGCAAGCGCGGGTCGTGCCGATCGACGTCGATGCCCACGGCATCCGCACCGACCTGTTGCGCGCCGACCGCAGCGGTGCCAGTTGCGTGTACGTCACCCCGTCGCACCAGTATCCCACGGGCGCGACCCTGAGCCTGGAGCGGCGCCTGGAGCTGATCAACTGGGCAGCGGAAAACGGCAAGTGGATCATCGAGGACGACTACGACAGCGAGTTCCACTACGACGGCCTGCCGACCGCCTGCGTGCAGGGCCTGGACCGCCACCAGCGCACCCTCTACATCGGCACCTTCAGCAAGACCCTCTATCCCGGCCTGCGCATCGGCTACATGGTGCTGCCAACGCAACTGGTGGCGCCGTTCAGTGCGGCGCGCAGCATTGTCGACGGACACACGCCGCAGGTCCTGCAACTGACCCTGGCGCGCTTCATGGACGACGGCCACTACAACGCCCATGTACGCGCCATGCGCAAACTCTACGGCGGGCGCCGGGCGTGCCTGCTCGACGCCATTGGCAAGCACCTGGCGGGCATCGTCACGGCCATGCGCCCGCCGGGTGGCCTGCAGATTCCCTGTTTGCTGGAGCCAGGCTGGTCAGAACAACAAACCCTGTGCCTGGCCGCCCGCGCCGGTGTGCAGTTGCCGGGGCTCAGCCGTTTGTATGCCGGTGAACATAAACAACAGGGCTGGTTGCTGGGCTATTCATCGCTGACGGCCAGCGAGATCGAAACGGCAATCCGGCAACTGGCCAAGGCCCTCTGCAGGAGCGGGCTTGACCCGCGATGAAGCCCGTTCAACCAACACATCAGGCGGCGCTCGCTAAAAGGCCAACCTCAATCGCTCGATCACCTGCTCGATCGAAGGCCCCTCGACCGCCTTCACCCCGCCTGCCCGTCACGCTCCTTGAGCAGTTGCTGGATCACCTGCTCCTGGGTGTCGTAGGCCCCTTCGCCAAAGTGCACATAGCGCACCTGGCCGCTGCCATCGACGATGTAGTGCGCCGGCCAGAACTGGTTGCCGAAGGCGTTCCAGATCGCATAGTCGTTGTCGATGGCCACCGGGTAGGCGATATCCAGTTTCGCCACTTGCTCGCGCACATTGTCGACCACCCGCTCTTCGGGGTATTCCGGGGTGTGCACGCCGATCACCACCAGGCCCTGATCAGCGTAGCGCTTGGCCCAGGTGTTGACGTGCGGCAGGCTGCGCCGACAGTTGATGCACTCGTAGGTCCAGAAGTCCACCAGTACCACCTTGCCCTTGAGCGCTTCGCGGTCCAGCGGCGGCGAGTTGAGCCACTGCACGGCGCCGGCCAGTTCCGGCATCGGCCCCAGCACTTCAAGGCTTGAAGGCGTGCCGGCGAACAGGCGGTTGCCAAGGCCCGCCACCGCCAGCAGCACGGCCAGCAGTGCGGCGATGCCCAGCACCCGGCGGCGGGTAGTGATGAAGTTGATGCTCATGTACGAACCTCCCTGATCGATGGCTTAACCGCCGTCATTGCAGTCGCTGGCAAATTTCAGGTACTGCAGGCGGTGCTCCTTGCCCTGGGAATCAAGGTAGTCCATTTGCGCATTGACCACGCCGCAGCCAATCCTGCTGTCCTCGTGCAGGGCCAGGACCTTGTGCACATCCAGTTGCTGGCCGTAGCGATACTGCTGCACCGGTACGGTGTCGTCGGCCTGGGCAGCAACGGTGCCGAGGCTGAGCAGGCTAAACAGGCTGGCAGTGGCAAGGGTCTTGATGTTCATGGCGGTACTCCCGAATCAGCGTTGCAAGGAGGTGGAGGGTTCCACCCCGTTGCTGTCTATTGCAGGCCCGCCAGGTATCGCCGATGTGTCCGGATCAGCCCGCTTTGCCTCCCCAGGTATCTATGGCCACAGCAGATACACTGCAATACAAAGCCCGGCAGGCAAGCACTACCGGGCTCGGTACACTTGCCCCACCACCACGGGAGCCGGACGATGGAACATGTCGATCACATCCTGATCGTCGACGATGATCGCGAGATCAGGGAGCTGGTAGGCAACTACTTGAAAAAGAACGGGTTGCGCACGACCATCGTCGCCGACGGCCGGCAGATGCGCGCCTTTCTCGAATCCGATGTGGTCGACCTGATCGTGCTCGACATCATGATGCCCGGTGACGATGGCCTGCTACTGTGCCGCGAACTGCGCGCCGGCAAGCACAAGGCCACGCCGGTGCTGATGCTGACCGCCCGCAACGACGAAACCGACCGCATCATCGGCCTGGAAATGGGCGCCGACGACTACCTGACCAAACCCTTCTCGGCCCGCGAGCTACTGGCGCGGATCAACGCGGTGCTGCGCCGTACGCGCATGCTGCCGCCGAACCTGACCATCAGCGAAAGCAGCCGCCTGATCGGCTTCGGCCACTGGCGCCTGGATACCACGGCGCGTCACCTGCTCGATGCCGACGGCACCCTGGTGGCCCTGAGCGGCGCCGAGTACCGGCTGCTGCGGGTGTTCCTCGATCATCCGCAACAGGTGCTCAGCCGCGAGCAACTGCTCAACCTCACCCAGGGCCGCGAGGCGGATATCTTCGACCGCTCCATCGACCTGCTGGTCAGCCGTCTGCGCCAGCGCTTGCAGGATGATGCCCGCGAACCGGCCTATATCAAGACAGTGCGCAGCGAGGGCTACGTGTTCTCCTTGCCTGTGCAACTGGTCGAGGCCTGAGCATGAACAACCTGCTGCGCTGGCCGCGCACACTCGCCTCGCGCCTGGCGCTGATCTTCTTCACCGGCCTGGTGCTGGCTTACGGCTTGTCGTTCAGTTTCCAGTTCTACGAGCGTTACCAGAGCTCGCGCTCGATGATGCTCGGCAACCTGGAGCAGGACGTCGCCACTTCCGTGGCCATCCTCGACCGCTTGCCGGCCGCCGAACGCACCGCCTGGCTGCCGCGCCTGGAGCGACGCACCTACCGCTACCGCCTGGATGCCGGCGAGCCCGGCCAGCGCCTGAGCATGGACGACGCGCCCATGGCCGCGCTGTCCATCGGCAAGGCCCTGGGTGGGCAGTATGTGCTGGATTACCAGAACATCCCCGGGCCCAAGCCGCACTTCCAGGTACGCCTGCGCCTGGCCGACGGCGCGCCGCTGAGCGTCGACGTCACCCCGGCGCCGGTACCCATGTCGAGCTGGCTGCCCGTGGTGCTGCTGATCCAGCTGGCACTTCTGTTGCTGTGCACCTGGCTGGCGGTGAAAATCGCGATCCGCCCGCTGACCCGCCTGGCCGAAGCGGTCGACCAGCTCGACCCCAACGCCCCGGGGCCGCAACTGGACGAAAGCGGCCCTCGGGAAGTGGTGTATGCCGCAGTGGCCTTCAACAGCCTGCAAGCACGCATCGGCGCCTACCTGAAAGAGCGCATGCAACTGCTGGCGGCGATCTCCCATGACCTGCAGACGCCGATCACGCGGATGAAGCTGCGGGTCGAAGCCATGGACAACAGCATCGACAGGGACAAGCTCTGGAGCGCCCTGGAGGCCATGGAGCACCTGGTGCGCGAAGGCGTGGCCTATGCCCGCAGCATCGATGGCAACAGCGAGGCGCCGTGCCGGGTTAATCTCGATGCCTTTCTCGACAGCCTGGTGTTCGACTACCAGGACAGCGGCCAGCAGGTCGAGCTGCAAGGCAAGAACGGCGCGCGGATCGAGACCCGCCCGCAAGCCTTGCGCCGGGTGCTGGTGAACCTGATCGACAATGCCCTGAAGTTCGCCGGCGCAGCGCAGCTTGAGGTGCAGACCGGTACCAGCCACAGCACCATTATCCGCGTGCTCGACCAGGGCCCGGGGATTCCCGCCGAAGAACTCGACGCGGTATTGCAGCCCTTCTACCGCATAGAGAACTCGCGCAACCGCAGCACCGGCGGCACCGGCCTGGGCCTGGCCATCGCCGCGCAGCTGACCCAGGCCATCGGCGGCACCTTGACCTTGAGCAACCGTGACGGTGGCGGCCTCTGCGCGCAAATCGAGCTGCACTGAAAGCCCCCTGCGACAGAGCAATACACAACTGCCCGGAAATACTCCTCCACAAGCGCATATTTGAGAATGAATGTTATTATCGTGAACGTTATCTACCGCCACGAGCTCGCGCCTTGTCCGCACCGACCCGTTACCTGCTGTCCGACTTCCACGCCCTGGGGCACCGCTACAACGTGCACTACAGCTTGCCCGAAGGCGATGGCGGCGAAGACGACCCGTGCCTGATGCAGGGGCGGATCAGCGAACATGGCCTGGCCCCCGGGTTCAGCCTGGTGCATTCGGATGTACAGCCCTATCACACGTTCCGCGCCGACTCACTGGACATGCCCGGCCTGTCCCTGGCCCTGGTGCTCGATGGCGAAGCAACGATCTCCTATACCGCTGTTCAACGCCTGCAACCCGGCACTTGCATGACCACCCTTTGCGCCGATGGTCGGCCGATGTCGGCGCTGCATCAGCGCGGTGCCAACCTGCGCGGGCTCAACCTGGCGGTGCGTCAGCCCGAAGATGTTGGTGAAGAGGCACTGGCCGACCTGATCCAGGCCCGGCTGCGCAGCCACGGCTCGGTTTTGAGCCATTGGCAATTGCCCGCTTATCTGCTGGCTGGCATAGAAGAGTTGCTGGCCGCACGCTGGCAAGGACCATTGCAGCACATTCTCTGCCAGGGCGTGAGCCTGCAACTGCTGGCCCACGCCCTGGCACAGTTCGAGCCAAAACCGACGAGCAGCACCCTCTGCGCTCGCGACCGACTGATGCTCGAACGGGTCCGCGAGCATCTGCACCTGCAACCCGGCGATGATCATAACCTGGCCGATCTCGCGCGTTTGGCATGCATGAGCAGCAGCTCGCTGCGCGGCAAGTTTCGCCTGCTGTATGGCCAGTCGGTGTTCGCCTACCTGCGTGACCGGCGCCTGGACCAAGCCCGGCAATTGCTCAACGAAGGTTGGCGCATTCAGCAGGCGGCGCACTATGTCGGGTACCGTCATGCCAGTAATTTTGCCACGGCATTTCGCCAGCGCTTCGGCCTGTCGCCGCGGGAAATCACCTGAGGTTCTCGCCTGCCTTATGCTTTGGCAGCGCCCATACAGGCTCTGGCATCCGGCAAAACTGAGAACCCAGGTAAATGTGAATAATACGCAGACGATAACTATACTCTGCGGAGAACTATTCCCATGCAGTACCGCCTTGCTCCTGCCGCTCGTCCTGTCCGCTTGCGCACGGCATTGTTGGGCAGCGCTTTCGTCACGCTGATCGCCAGCGCCGAAGAGCCCACCCAACCCGAAAGCGATCAGGTCCTGACCCTGCAGGCCATCGACATCCAGGGCGAGGCCTACCAGCCGCAAACCACCGAAGGCAGTGGCAGCTATACCACCGGGGCGATGTCCACCGCCATCGGTTTACCCTTGTCGATCAAGGAAACGCCACAGTCGGTGAGCGTGGTCACCCGCCAGCAGATCGAAGACCAGGAACTGACCACCACTGCCGATATTCTCAACACTGCGCCGGGCGTCTCCTACACCCGCAACGACAGCAATCGCCTGTCGTTTTCTGCTCGTGGATTTACCATCGACAACTTTCAGTTCGACGGTCTGGCTTCACCGATCAATGGATTGTGGAATTTTGGCGCCACCGAAATGGATTCGGCAATCTACGACCGGGTCGAAGTGGTACGCGGCTCCACAGGCCTGCTGACCGGTGCCGGCAGCCCATCGGCGGCAGTCAATTTCGTGCGCAAAAGACCGTTGCCAGATTTCGCCGTGAGTGGCTCGGCGGGGGCCGGGCGCTGGGACGAGCGGCGCGGCGATATCGATGTGTCGACACCACTGAGCGCCGATGGCCGGATCGCGGCACGGGTGGTGGCAGCCTATTCGGACAAAGACAGCTACGTAAGCTTCCTCGACTATGGCTCACGTACCCTGTACGGCGTGATCAGCAGCGAGCTGACACCTAGCACGCGTCTGACCACCAGCATCGAGTACCAGAAAAACCAAACCAATGGCATGGGCAGCGGATTTCCGCTGTTCTACAGCGACGGTTCGCGCACCGATTTCGGCCGCTCGGCGGCGAACAACACCAAATGGGCCGACTTCGGAACCGAGTCGACCACGGCCTTCGTCGACCTCGAACATAGCCTGGACAATGACTGGAAACTGCGCGCCGCCTACAGCCGCTTCGATGGCAACTACCGCATGCGCTACCTCTATCGGGGCGGCTATCCGGACCGCGACAGCGGCCGCGGCATGAATGCCAGCTTCCTCAAGTACAACGGCGAACGCAGCCGCGACGACTGGCATCTGACGGCCAACGGACCGTTCCAGCTGCTGGGTCGCAGCCATGAGCTGGCCCTGGGCTGGATGAGCATCGACGATGACCTGAACATCGACCAGTTCCGCCCTCTGGGCGCGGTACCGGACACCGGCAACTTCATGGACTGGGGCATGGACCACATTGCGCAACCGGTCTGGTCAAGCACCCGCGCATCCGGTGACGCCACCCACACGAAACAGACCGGCAGCTACGCCGTGGTGCGTTTCTCGCTTGCCGACCCGCTGCACCTGATCATCGGCACACGGATCAGCGACTGGCAAATCGACCAGGATTACTACGGCAGTCAGCGCAAATACCGCTACCACAATGAGGTTACGCCTTACGCTGGCCTGATCTATGACATCGACAAGACTTACAGCGTGTACACCAGCTACACCAGCATCTTCAACCAGCAGAATGCCCGTAGCGCCGACGGCAGCATCCTCGATCCGGTGACCGGCGACAGCTACGAAGCGGGAATCAAGGCAGGCTACTTTGACGGTCGTCTGAATGCCGCTTTTGCGGTGTATCGCACCCAGCAGGAAGGCCTGGCCGAAGCCATCCCGGGAGTGAACGTGGAAGGCCAGGCCAATGAGCAAGCCTACAAGGCTGGCACGGGGGCGCGCGTCGACGGGTTTGACCTGGAACTGGCCGGGCAGCTCAGTGAAGTGTGGAACCTGTCGGCCAGCTACACCCATTTCATCGCCCGCAACAGCGACGGCGAAGCGATCAACAGCAACTTCCCGCGCAGCCAGGCCAAGCTGTTCAGCACCTACCGCCTAAGCGGTGCGTTAAGCCGCCTTACCCTCGGTGGTGGCGCTACCTGGCAGAGTGGTATCTCCCGTAACAATGTCGCCCGTCCCGGCGGCTTCACCGACCTTGAGCAAGGCAGCCATACCCTGTTCAACCTGATGGCGCGTTATCAACTTACCGATTACATCAGCGTCAGCGCTCATGTCGACAACCTGTTCGACAAGCGCTATTACGAACAGGTCGGCTTCTACAGCCAGGGCTGGTGGGGCGAGCCGCGCAGCATGAGCATGGGTGTCCGGGCGGCATTTTGAAGGTCGGCGCTCAGCCTGGAGCCGGCGCCAGCACGGCGGTGATGCTGGCGAATGGAATACAGCGGCATTCATCATCGCAGGCGAAGTACAGCTGCAATTGGTGAGTGCGCCAGTCGATGCTGCGTACTTCGCCTGACTGGGTGTCCATCACTCCGTATTCGGCGGCAAAACAGCCGTACAGCACCACGGTGTCTCCAGGTTGATACAGGCGAAGACGCTCTTTGTTGTTGTCGTCCATGTCGGCATGGCTCCGGCCCTTGAGTCGGCATAATCACCATCTGCGGGCGGGCGCGCTACTGGTAAAAATACCAGGCACGACTCAGGCCGTTTTCTGTTGCGCCACCAGCGTGATCCAGTAACGGCTGCGCGCCTGCACCGCCACTGGCAAGCTGGCAGCCAGCAAGGCCAGGACCCGGTCCGTGTCATCCAGGCGGAAAGTGCCGGTGACTCTTAGCGACTCCAGCGCCGGGTCCCAGCGCAGCCAGCCCGGGCGATAACGCGACAGTTCACGCAAAAACTGCCCCAGCGGCTGGTTATTGACACTCAACACACCGTCGCGCCAATCCGGTTGATGCGGATCGAAACGGTCCATGGCGCCACTGCCGTCGGCGTTGATGGTCAGTTGATCGCCAACCTGCAAGGCCAGCGCCGTGCCGTGGCGCGGCTGTACCTGCACCGAGCCATGCAGTACGGCGATACGGCACTGCTCGGCATCGCGGCGCAGGCAGACCTGGGCCTGGCCGACGCTCACCCGGGCCATGCCGAGATCGACGTGCAGCGCTTGTGCGCGGCTGACACTCAAGGCGATTTCGCCCTCGACCAACGTCAGGCGCTGGTGGGCAAGGTCAAGGTTGACGGCCGTTGCGGTGTTCAATTGCAGCAGGCTGCCATCGGCCAGGCGCACACCGCGGCGCTCGCCCACTGCGGTACGCAAGTCGGCGCGCAGAGCCTGCAGCGGCGTCTGCTGGCTGAGCAACCCGCCGGCGGGCAGTAGCAGTGCCAACGCCAGGCCGCGCTTGAGCAGGGTTCGGCGGCTCGTTTCGGGGCGATCCAGGCTGGCCATGGCCAAGGCTGGCGGCACCTCTTGAAAGCGCTGGCGCAAGCCTTCGGCGCGCTGCCAGATCTGCTCATGCTGCGGGTTGGCCGCGCGCCAGTGCTGCAACTGCTGCAGGTCATCAGCGCTGGCCCGCCCGGAATCGAGCAGGGCCAGCCAGCGCGCGGCGGTGCGGGCCAGTTGCCGGGATTCGCGAGTGACGGTGCGGTTCATAGCTCGACCAGCAGGCAATGCTCATAGGCCTGGGCCATGTAGCGCTTGACGGTACGCTCACTGACAGCCAGACGCTCGGCGATCTGTGCGTAGCTCAGGCCTTCGAGCTGCGACCAGAGAAACGCCCGACGCACCACTGCCGGTAAACCGTCGAGCAGTTCGTCCAGGGCCTGCAGGGTTTCCAGTAGCAGCCAGCGCTGCTCCGGCGAAGGCACCCGTGCCTCAGGCAGGTTGGCCAGGGCATCGAGGTAGGCGCGCTCCAGGCTGCGGCGCGTGTGGAAGTTGATCAGCAAACGCTTGCCGACGGTCAGCAGATAGGCCCGCGGTTCGCGCAACTCGCTGAGCACCTGGGGGCTGGCCAGCACCCGCAGGAAGGTGTCCTGGCTGAGGTCGGCGGCATCCCAGCGGTTGCCCAGGCGCTGGTACAGCCAGTGCTCAAGCCAGCTGCGATGCTCCCGATAGAGGCCATGCAGGGTCTGCTCGGTGGGGCCCGCCGCTTCGCTCATGTCAACGCACCTGGATTGATTAGACTCAAATGAGATTGATTCTAATTAATACCCCTGCGCAAACCAAGCGCTATTACATGGCTTTTATCATCTGCCAGCGCTGGCGCACTTCCCGCACCGTACTGGCAGATACCCCGCGCAGTTCGCGCGGATAGTCCACCTGCGGGTTTTCCTCGAAGCGCGTGGCACAGAACTGGCCGTTGCTGGCGCGCAGGATATAGCCGCTGTCCTGGCAATCGGCCGAGGCCAGGTACAGCACGCCGGGGACAACCCACTCGGGCTTGAGATCCTCGGGTTCGCCTTGCTGGCCCCACATGCGCGTGCGCGCCACCGGCGAAATCGCGTTGACCCGAATCCCGTGCTCGGCGCCCTCGGCAGCCAGGGCGTTCATGATCCCCAATTGCGCCATCTTGCCGGCGGCGTAGGCGCCAAGGCCGATCTGCGCATGGCGCAGGTACATGGCCCGGTCGGAGGTGGTGAGCACGATGCGCCCGCTACCGGAGGCCTTGAGCGCAGGCCAGGCGTGCTTGCTCAGCCACAGCGGCGCGTGAACATTGATGGCCAGGGCGCGCTCGATGAAATCGGCGCTGCTGTCCTCGACATTCTGATAACCGACCCAGCCAGCGTTATGGACCAGCGCATCGAGGCCGCCAAAGGCGTCCAGTACCTTGGCAAGCAACTGCTGGCAGGCCTGTTCATCGCCAAGCTCGGCGCTGTGGCCGATCACCTGGTGGCCTTCGTTGCGCAAGGACTGGGCCGCGGCTTCGGCTATCGAAGCGTCGCTGCCACACCCCACGCGGTCGGTGCCAAGGTCGCTGATGACGACTTGAGCACCGGTTTCTGCCAGGGCACGGGCATAGGCCAGGCCCAGGCCACGGGCGCCGCCAGTGATGAGTACGGTTCTGGATGAAATCACAAGCAGTCTCCTGATGGGCCGTTCAGCCTAGCCAGTGAGCACCGCAAAGTTGAATACTATCGGGCTGACCCGCCGATATCCTGCCGATATCGATGCGCATCAAGGACGCCCGCCGTGATCGAAACCCGCCTGCTCCGCCAGTTCATCGCCGTGGCCGAAGAGCTGCACTTTCACCGCGCCGCCGAACGCCTGCACATGGCCCAGCCGCCCTTGAGCCAGGCCATTGGCAGGCTTGAACAGCGTCTGGGGTTTGCCCTGTTCACCCGTCACTCCCGAGGTGTTGCGCTGACCGCTGCCGGAGCGGCGTTTGTGCAAACAGCGCGGGCAACCCTGGCGACCTTGCAGCAAGGCATCGTCCAGGCCCGGCACGTGGCTGAAGGCATTGCCGGGCAGTTGCGCATCGGCAGCCTGGCGCTGGCCGGCTATCCACTGCTGCTCAATGCGCTCAAGCAGTTTCGTGCCGACTGGCCCAAGGTACAGCTGGACCTGCAGCAGGGATCGTCGGCGCAGTTGGTCGAGAACCTGCTCGATGGCCAGCTGGATATCGCCGTGGTCAGGCAATTGCCGATCATGAGCGAACGCCTGAGCAGCCGCTTGTTGCTGGAAGAGGAGATTCTGCTGGCGGTGCCGAGTGAACATTCTCGCGCTGGCGAAACATCTGTCAGCCTGGCGGACTTTGCCGATGAAGATTTCGTCTTCACCCCACAAGCCTTGGGCGCCGGGTACCATCAGCAACTGCTTGACCTGTGCCAAAGCGCAGGCTTTTACCCACGCATCAGCCAGCAGGCGGCGCAGTTGCAAACGCTGATCAACCTGGTGGGTTGCGGGTTCGGCATCGCTTTGGTGCCGGCGGCAGCCGCCCAGGCCAATGCCCAGCCGGGGGTACGCTTTTGCCATTTGCTGGGAGCCAGCCCGCGATTGGGTCTGTACCTGGTGTGGCGCAGCGACGATCCCTCGCCGCTGCCGGGGCGCTTTATCGCGTTGACTGGAAGCGCGGACACTGACCTTCGAGCCGATAACGCAAGGTAACCAGCTGGCCGCTGGAATCTTCATAGGTCATCAGCATCGGCGCCGCTTCGCAGCCGCGGGCCATGGGGGTCTGTTCGATCAGACGGGCGACATCCACGGATTTACCGTAGGTAAAGTCCTGGATGGTCGGGACGGTCTTGCCGGTTCTTGCTGCATAGGCCTGCACTGCCTGCTCATGGGCAACCAGACGCGCATCCTTTACCTCTGGTGCCGAAGCCAGCGCGCTTTGGCCGGCCAGCAGAACCACTGCGGCCAATACCAAACCTTGCTTGCGCTTCATTGGCGGATACCTCGAATGAAGTGAAATGACGACAGGAACAACGGCTTTGAGCTTACGCCCCTAATGGCATTTCAGCTACAAAGTGATATCGAGCGCCTGGCGCAATTGCTCGCCCCGGCTATCGGACGTGGCGCTGATCAGGGCGTAGTTGTAGTCACCCCGCGACCAGTAGCGTGCCTGCAACTGGCCGTCGGTTCGCTCACCGCTGGGCATGCGCGCATAGTGTTCGCCCGGCGAACGCAGGAACAGGCTGACGCGCTGGCCCTGGGCGTCCTCGAACAGCAACAGCGCCGCCGGCCCCTGCTCGTTGCTCAACAATCGTGCACCAACCGGGGTGAAGCCGTAGGCCGAGAGGTCCGGCAGGTTGCCGACATGGGCGAAGTGCTGGCCCAGCCAGGCTTGCAGGCGCGCCGGGTCCTGGGCGTTGAGGTCGAGGGCCTTGGCGTTGGCGAACAGCCGATGGGCCTGCACGGCATCGGCCATCGGCGGGTTGCTGGCCAGCAGGCTCGCCTCGCGCACCTGCCAGCCGCCCAGGCCGCCGATGCCCAGGGTCACCAGCAATACCGCGGCACTGGCCCAGCGCCGCTGCCGGCGACGACGCAACGCGCGGCGCACGTTGGCCGGGTCCAGACGCGGATTGGCTGCCTGCCCGGCAAAGCCGGACAGCGCCGCGCGCAACTGGCGGGCATCGTTACGCCAGGCCTCGACCCGCGCCGCCTGTTCGGGGTTGGCCGCCAGGTACAGCTCCACCGCCCGACGCCGCTCGCTGTCCAGGCGTTCGTCGACATAGGCGTGCAGTTCGTGGTCAGACGGAATCAAGCTCATTTCAACCTCCGCAGCGCCGGGGGCGGCGTATTGCCCTCGGCCAGTTCGCGCATGGCCGCGCGAGCGCGCGACAAGCGTGACATTATCGTGCCGATCGGCACATCCAGGGCCTGGGCGGCCTCCTTGTAGCTCAGGCCTTCGACGCTGACCAGCAACAGCAAGGCGCGCTGCTCGGTAGGCAATTGCGCAAACGCCGCCAGGCCCGACTGGGCAACGACGATGTCTTCGGTGTTGCTGCCCGCCTCCTCGCCGCGGCCGAACCAGGCCAGCCAGCGCGCCTGACGGCGTTCGCGGCGTTTACCGTCGATAAACTGCCGGTACAGGATCGAGAACAGCCAGGCGCGCAGGCTGGCGTCTTCGCGTTGTTGAGCGCGGCGGCTGAGGGCGCGCTCGAGGGTGGCCTGGACCAGGTCGTCGGCGCTGCTGGCCTCGCGGGTCAGCCACAGGGCGAAGCGGCGCAGGCGCTGGAGCATCTGGCGCAATTGCTCGTCGTCTAGTTCGTTCATTGCCGCAGTCTTGGCCTGTAGGCGATCAGTGTACGAGGCAGACGCTGGTGGTGAAGAATTATTCCCTGGTGCTGGAATAAATTTCTGCCCCACGCGTCGTACCGGCTCATTCACTGACCCGGATCACCGCCATGAGCACTCCGTTACACGGTCGCCCCCGCGCCCTGCGCCTGGCTGCCATTGGCCTCGGGCTTACCGCCCTGGCCACCGGCTTTGCCTATGCTGCCGGCTGGATCGGCGCCGAGCGCCTGACCCCGAAGCGCTTTATCGACACCTTCGAAACCCAGGCCGGGCACTACCCCGGCTACCGTAAGAATCACGCCAAGGGCCTGTGCGTCAGCGGCTATTTCCTGAGCAGCGGGCAGGCGGCGAGCCTGTCCACTGCCCGGGTGTTCAACCAGAGCAACGTAGCGGTGATCGGTCGCTTCGCCATCGGCGGCGCCAACCCCCACAGCCCTGACGCCAGCGTGCCGACCCGTAGCCTGGCGCTGCAACTGAGCACGGACGATGGCCAGCAGTGGCGCACCGGCATGAACACCCCGCCGGTGCTGGCTGTGGGTACGCCTGAAGCCTTCTACCAGCAGGTACTGGCCATGAGCCCGGACCCGGCCACCGGCAAACCCGACCCCGCGCGCCTGCAGGCGTTTTTCGCCGCCCACCCGGAAAGCGCCGCCTTTCGCCAATGGGCCAAGGACTACAAGGCCTCCGACAGTTTCGCCAGCACCAGCTACAACAGCATCAACGCCTTTGCCCTGATCGATGCCAGCGGCAAGGCCCACTACGTGCGCTGGAGCCTGTTGCCACAAACGCCGTTCAGCGCGCTGCCGGCAAAGGTCGACGACAACGACTACCTGCAGCATGACCTGCGCCAGCGCCTGAGCCAGGGCCCGCTGCGCTGGACCCTGCAATTGACCCTGGCAGCTGCCGGCGATGCAGTCGACGACCCAAGCCAGCCCTGGCCCGCACAACGCCCCACGGTGAACGCCGGTACCCTGGTGCTCGACCAGGTCGATGCCGCGGAACGAGGCGCCTGTCGCGACCTGAACTTCGACCCGCTGATTCTACCGAGCGGCATCAGGCCTTCGGCCGACCCGATCCTCGCTGCCCGCTCGGCGGCCTATTCGGAATCCTTCAACCGCCGCAGCCGTGAAGCCGCGCAGCTGGGAGCTCGCCCATGAAACCTGTTGCCTTCCACCCCCTGGCCCGCCTGCTCCATTGGCTGATGGCCGTGCTGATCCTGGCCATGCTGTTCGTCGGCGTGAGCATGGTCAGCGACCTGTCGCCGCGCCACACCTGGCTGGTCAGCCTGCACAAGGCCATTGGCCTGGCGCTGTTGCTGCTGGTGCTCGTGCGCATTGGCGCGCGCCTGAGCCTGGCGCCCCCGCCGCTGCCTGACGACATGCCGCCAGTGCAACGCTGGGCGGCGAAAGCTTCGCACCTGTTGCTCTACGGGCTGATGCTGGCGATGCCGGTGCTTGGCTGGGGCATGCAGTCTGCAGGAGGCTATCCGCTGCCATTACAACTCCCGGCACTGCTGCCCCACGACCTGCCGCTGTATGCCCTGCTGCGCCAGGCCCACGGCTGGCTGGCCTATGTGTTGTTCGCCACCGTGCTGCTGCACCTGGGCGCGGCACTGGTGCACGGGCTGGTACGCCGTGACGGCGTGCTGCGCAGCATGTGGCCGGGGCCGCTGCCAAAGAATTAATATCTTAATTATTTTATGCTCAGGTCCAATTGCACCCACAAGAGGTCTATTCAAAAATAAAGATAATATGTTAACAATATAGGCAGAGACACCTGGCACCCGCCACACACAACAACAAAAAAAGGTAGCCCCATGCTTCTGCCCCGTTCGCTGACGGTGAGTGCCGGCCTGTGCGCCGCATTCACCTCCTACATCGCCCAGGCCGAGTTCATCAAGGACAGCAAAGCCAGCCTTGAGACACGCAACTTCTACTTCAGCCGCGACTTTCGCCAGAGCGGCGCGCCGCAGAGCCAGGCGCGGGAATGGGCCCAGGGTTTTATCCTGAAAATGGAGTCGGGCTTTACCGAAGGCACCGTAGGCTTCGGCCTCGATGCCCTGGGTGAACTGGGGGTCAAGCTCGACTCCAGCCGCGACCGTCGCGGCACCGGCCTGCTGCCCTTCGGCGCCAGCCAGGAACCGGTGGACGACTACAGTGAACTGGGCCTGACCGCCAAGCTGCGGGTCAGCAAGACCACGCTCAAGCTCGGCACCCTGCAACCGATGCTGCCGGTGGCGGCGATCAACGACGTGCGCCTGCTGCCTTCGACCTACAGCGGCGGCCTGCTGACCTCCCAGGACATCGATGGCCTGACCCTGAACCTCGGCCGCCTGGAAAAACAGAACCTGCGCGATTCCTCGAGCAACGACGAAATGAGCTACGCCGGGGTCGAGAGCAATCATCTGGACCTGGCCGGTGGCACCTACGCGGTCAACCCGCGCCTGGCGGTCAGTTATTACTACGCGCAGATGCAGGACATCTACCGCCAGCACTACGCCGGGCTGGTCCACGACCTGCCCCTGGCCGAAGGCATCAACCTGCGCAGCGACCTGCGTTACTTCGACACCCGCGAACAAGGCAGCCACGACCTGCGCGCCGCCTCGCGGGTTGACGGCGGCAAGATCGACAACCGCTTCTTCAACGGCATGCTCACCCTCGGCGTGGGTGCGCACAAGTTCGGCCTCGGTTACCAGAACCTGTCCGGCGACGGCGATTTTGCCTACCCGGGCCTGGACCCCTACTCGGTCAACCTGGTCACCGTGAACGTCTTCACCAAGGCCGAAACCGATGCCTGGCAGGCGCGCTACGACTACAACTTCGCCGCGCTCGGTCTGCCGGGCTTGAGCTTCATGACCCGCTATGTCAATGGCAGCCATATCGAAACCGCCAGCGTCAGCGGCGGCAAGGAATGGGAGCGCGATACCGACATTGCCTACGTGGTGCAAAGCGGTCCGCTGAAGAATGTCAGCGTGCGCCTGCGCAACGCCACCTTTCGCTCCAGCAGCGGTTTGACCACGGACATCGACGAGAACCGCCTGATCGTCGGCTACACCCTGGCCCTCTGGTAACGCGGCTGGCGGCCGTGTGAAAACAACCCTTTATTAGTTTTTTGGGAATGCTTATCATCTGCATCATTTTTCCGGGATGCAGCCAGGATGAGCGCACCGCCGTCACCGCCCAATGCCGAGCTCGGCCAGCTCTATCAGCACCATCACCTGTGGCTGCAACACTGGCTGCGCCGGCGCCTGAGCTGCCCGCAACGGGCGGCGGACCTGATGCAGGACACTTTCGTGCGCATCCTCGCCTCCTCCGAGGCGCTGGAACTGGTGCGCCTGCTGCGTGAGCCGCGCAACTACCTGGCGACGGTGGCGCGGCGGGTGATGATCGATCATTTCCGCCGTCAGCAACTGGAACGCGCTTACCTGGAAGCACTGGCCGCGCAACCGGAAGCCGAACAGATCTCCACCGAAGAGCAGGTGCTGATTCTGGAAACCCTGCGTGAAATTGACCAGTTGCTGGCCGGCTGTGGCGCCAAGGCGCGCAAGGCGTTTCTGATGGCCAACTGGCTGGGCATGACCTACGTGGAAATCGCCGAGGCCCTGGGCGTGTCGCTGACTACGGTGAAAAAGTACCTGATCAAGACCACCGAGCGCTGCCTGCTGCTCGCCTACGACGCCCAGCCATGACGGAGCGCGAGCGCCAACGCCAGGCCCTGAAAGCCGCCGCCCGCTGGCATGTGCAACTGGCCGCCGGCGATGCCCCGGCCGAACTGCACCAGGCCTGGCAGCTATGGCTGGCCAGCGCCGCGGAGCATCGCTGGGCCTGGGCGCGGGTCGAGCAATTGCAGGGGCGCCTGGCCAGTGTGCCCGGGGCGCTGGCCTTCGACACCTTGCAGCGCAGCGAAGCTGAGGGCCTGCCCCGGCGCAGCGTGCTCAAGGGTCTGCTGCTGGCCACCGGCCTGGGCCTTGGCGGCTGGGCCAGCTATCGCAGCCAGCCGGCGCAGCACTGGCTGGCTGATGTTCACAGCGCCACCGGTGAAATTCGTCACCTTACCCTGGACGACGGCAGCCAGTTGGTGCTCGACACCGCCAGCGCCGTGGACATTCGCTTCGACCACCAGCAACGGCTGATTCGCTTGCGTCACGGGCGGATCTTTCTTACCAGTGGCAAAGACAGCCGCCAACGCCCCTTGCGAGTGGAAACCGCTCAAGGCCTGGTCGAAGCCCTGGGCACGCGCTTCAGCGTTGAGCAGCGCGACACCGCCAGCCGGGTCGAAGTCTTCGAGCATGCGGTGCGCATCAACCCGCACCAGGCGCCGGCACGTCGACTGCACGCCGGCCAGCGCTGCCAGTTCGACAGCCATGTGGTGCATGCCGCGCAGACCGTCGCCAGCAGCGAAGCGGCCTGGACCGGCGGGCACCTGATCGTCGAAGACTGGCGCCTGGGCGATTTGCTCGAAGAGCTCGGCCGCTACCGGCCAGGGCTGTTGTCTTACTCCAACGAACTGAACGGGCTACGGGTATCCGGGACCTTTTCCCTCACAGACAGCGATGCGGCGCTGTCAGCGCTGGCCACGTCGTTCAAGCTCCAGGTGCGTCGCTACAACCGCTTCTGGGTCAGCGTCGGCCTGAGTTAAAAAAATTTCAGCGAGGGGTGCCTGTTTCTTTTCGTTCGTCCGCCTCTGTAGGAAATAATCTCATTTGCGAACGAAGAGGATTTCCATGCAACCCCGCTTCCCCCGTGCCCTTCTACCCCACCTGATTGGCAGCCACCTGCTGGCTGCCACCCTGGTCCTGCCCCTGCTACCCCTCGCCATTGCCCAGGCCGCAGAGACCGAAAGCACCAGCAGCGGCCAGGTATTCGCCATTGAAGCGGGTTCCCTGAGCCGGGTGCTGGGCAGCTTTGCCGCAGCGGCCGGAGTCAACCTGTCGTATGACGCACAGTTGACCGCCAGCCTGCAGAGCCAAGGCCTGCAGGGCCGCTTCGGGGTACTCGAAGGGTTGAGCCAGATCCTCGCCGGCAGCGGCCTGCAAGCGTTCCGCCAGGCTGACGGCAGCTACTCGATCCGCCCGCTGCCGGCCAGCAACGGTGCACTGGAACTGGGCGCCACCACCATCGGCGCCAGCACCCTCAACACCGGCATGGAAACCACCGACAGCCTCACGGTGCGCCAGGTCAGCTTTGCCAAGGGCGAGCACTCACTGCGCGAGACGCCGCAGTCGGTGACGGTGATCACCCGCAAGATGATGGACGAGCAGAACCTCACCACCCTCGAACAGGTGATGGAGAAAACCCCGGGGATCACCGTGCATGACTCGCCCATGGGCGGTAAATACTTCTACTCGCGCGGTTTCATGCTTGCCGGCCAGTACCAGTACGACGGTGTGCCGCTGGACCTCGGTGGCAACTACGTGCAGGCCAACAGTTTTGCCAGCGACATGGCCTACTACGACCGCGTCGAAGTGCTGCGCGGTGCCGCCGGCATGCTCAAGGGCTCCGGCAGCTCCGCCGGTGGCGTCAACTTCATCCGCAAGCGCGGACAGGAAAAGGCCGCTACCAGCGTCAGCCTTTCGGCAGGCTCCTGGGACAACTACCGCGCCCAGCTCGACACCGGCGGCCCGCTGAACGCGTCCGGCAGCCTGCGTGGCCGGCTGGTGGTCGCCGGGCAGGACCGCCAATACTTCTACGACATGGGCAAGCGCGACGACCAGGTGGTCTATGGCGCCCTCGACTACGACTTCAACGACGCCACCACCCTCGGCATCGGCGCCGCCTACGAGAAGCTCAATGCCACCCCGTGCTGGCAGGGCCTGCCGCGCTACAGCGATGGTTCGGACCTGAAGCTGTCGCGCTCCACCTGCCTGGGCGCGACCTGGAACAGCTGGGAAAGCCAGCGGGTCAACCTGTTCGCCGACCTCACCCATCACTTCAATGACCAGTGGCTGTTGAAAGTCGCGGCCATGCACAGCCACAACACCCAGGACATGCAGTACGCCATGACCCTGGGCAGCGTGCCGGTCGGCAGCAGCTCGGCCAACAACCCGCTGTACTCCGGCCTGTTCGACTACGACCAGCACGACTACGGCATGGACGCCTACCTGGATGGCAAATTCAACGCCTGGGGCCTGGAGCACGAGCTGATCATCGGTGCCAACGCCAGCCGGGCCAAGGGCAGCGACACCTACGCGCTGATCAACATGACCCAGTTGCTTGGCACCACCATGGACCCGTTCGCGCCCAACCGCGACATTCCCAAGCCGCCGGACAGCCTGTACCAGACCGCCTCCTACCGCGGCGGCCCGCTGCCGGTGGAAAGCGACACCCGGCAGATCGGCACCTATGCCACCTTGCGCCTGAAACTGGCCGAGCCCTTGACCCTGGTGCTTGGCAGCCGGGTCAGCTGGTACCGCAGCCAGCGCGATTCCTACACCCAGGCCTGGGACTACTGGCAGCATGACCGCAGCCAGGAAAACGGCCAGGTCACGCCGTTTGCTGCGCTGATCTACGACCTGGACGACACCTGGTCGGTGTACGGCAGCTACGCTGATATCTTCCAGCCGCAAGGCACTTACACCGACGCCCAGGGCAGCCCGCTGCAACCCAAGACCGGCGCCAACTACGAGCTGGGGATCAAGGGCGAATGGTTCGATGGCGGCCTGAACGCGGCGTTCAACCTGTTCCGCACCATCGAGGCGCACCGCGCCGAAGCCGACTATAACTCGGTATGCGCCGGCTCCTCCGACGGCTACTGCTACAGCGACAAGGGCAAGGTCCGCGCCCAGGGCTTCGAGGCCGAACTCAGCGGCGAGCTGGCCGAGCGCCTGCAGGTGCTGGCCGGCTACACCTACACCGAGCTTGAATACCTCAAGACCAATACCAACAGCCAGGACGCGACCTTCACCGCCAGCTATGTGCCACGCCATCTGTTGCGGGTCTGGGCCGACTATCAGCTGGACGGCCCGCTGCAACGCTGGAGCCTGGGCGGTGGGGTCAATGCGCAAAGCGACAACCACTACCAGGACCGCGCGGCGAAAACCGTACAGCCCGGCTATGCAATCTGGAACGCGCGCCTGGGCTACCAGCTGGATGACAACTGGAGTATCGCCGTCAATGGCAACAACCTGTTCGACAAGCATTACTACTCCAGCGTCGGCGCCCTGGCCTGGGGCAACTTCTATGGTGAGCCGCGCAATTTCATGGTGACCCTCAAAGGCGATTTCTGACGCAGGTGATTTGCGGTCGACGCCAGCAGATGACAATCGTTATCATCTTCTGCCGGTCGTCGACCGCCTTGCCCTCACCTGCCCTGGATAGCCCATGACCACCGCAACGGACCCTGCCATGCTCGACGAACCCGAGCGATCTACCTTCGACCTACGCCCGTTACTGGCGGCCAACATGGCCTGCACCATGGCGATGATGGCTTTCGTGTCCTTGATCGGCCCGATTGCCCGCACGCTCGGTCTGGCCACCTGGCAGGCCGGCGCAGCGGTGACGGTTGCCGGGGTGATCTGGATGCTCCTGGCACACACCTGGGGCCGAGCCAGTGACCGGCTGGGACGGCGCAAGGTGCTGTTGCTTGGCACCGCAGGCTTCACCGCGGCCTATTGGGCGTTATGCCTGTTCATCGATACCGCCTTGCACCTGCTGCCCAGTGCCGCCCTGGCCTTTGCCGGGCTGGTGCTTGGCCGCGGCTTGATCGGCGCCTTCTACGCCGCTCTGCCGGTCGCTGGCGCGGCGCTGATTGCCGATAACATCGAACCTCAGCACCGCGCTCGGGCAATGGCTTCGCTGGGTGCGGCCAACGCCTTCGGCCTGGTGATCGGCCCGGCGCTGGCAGCGGTCCTGGCCCGCTACAGCCTGAGCCTGCCGTTCTATGTGATGGCGGTGCTACCGATGCTGGCGTTCCTGGTGCTGCTGCTCAAGCTCAAGCGTCAGGAACTGCACCTCAAGCAGCCACCCCGCCCGGTACGCCTGGCCGACCCGCGCCTGCGCCAGCCGTTGCTGGTGGCTTTCGTGGCGATGCTCAGCGTCTCGGTGGCGCAAATCACCGTCGGCTTCTTCGCCCTCGACCGTCTGGGCATGGACCCGGCCGATGCGGCGCAAACCGCCGGGGTTGCCCTGACCATGGTCGGCGTGGCGCTGATCCTGTCGCAGATCCTGGTGCGCAAACTCGAGTGGCCACCGCTGCGGATGATCCGCGTCGGCGCCAGCATCGCCGCCGTGGGCTTTGCCGCCAGCGCCCTGGCCACCAGCGCCGTGGGTTTGTGGGCGTGTTTCTTTTTCTCGGCCTGCGGCATGGGCTGGGTGTTCCCGGCGTTCTCGGCGCTGGCGGCCAATGCCATGGACGCCTCCGAACAAGGCGCCACGGCCGGTTCCATCGGCGCCGTGCAGGGCCTGGGCGTGGTCATCGGGCCGCTGGCCGGAACCCTGATCTACGCCGTCGATCCACGCCTGCCATACCTGATCGTGGGTGCCTTGTTATTGCTGGTGGGGTTTTGGCCGATGCCGCGGCGTCAGGGCTGAGCGGGTTTGGGTTTCGCGCATTCGTCGAAACCCTTGACGGTGTCGCGGCGGATCAACTGCAGTTCCTTTGTCGTCGCCGTGATAGGCCGCGCGTAATAGATGCCGTCGGCCTCGGCGAGGATTTTCATTGACTCGGTCGGCCCCTGCTCGGTATTGAGCACAATGCAGGTCCTGCCGCCCGAGCCCGACACTTGCAGGGCGTAACCGCCAATTTTTGCAGCTGCTTCGGGGAACAGCCCCACAACCATCAGCAGCAAAGTGAAGCTCACCATCAAAGGGCGAAAGACATTTTTTTGCCGATGGAAATGCACCATCATTGCCACCACCAGGACTTGCACAATCACCAGCACCAGCACTTCCAGAGCCATGATCGGCAGGAATGTCGAGGCTGAGCCGGCCAGCTCGCCCACCAGTGTTTCGACGACAGCTGTGACTTGCAGAAGCACCAGCAGTTGCAACCCGGCGCTGCACAAAGCAATCGTGTAAAACTCGCCACGTTCGGGCTTGTCGAGATCCGTAGGAACCAGCCAATGGATAAATCCTACAAAGGTTGCTACGGCAATCAGCCCGACCGGCAACAGCACCAGCCAGTACCAGTCCATGGGGCCTATCTGAATCACGAAATACCCGGAAAACGCCAGGAACAATGCCAATGCGAGGGAGCCCGCAAGCCACGCCAGGCTCACTGCGCCCCGGCTCTTCCCCTCCAGCTGATCAGCCAGACGCCTACCCTTGGCATCCAGGCGCTGGAACAGCACCATGGTCGGCAGCAGGATGTTGGTGCTGAGCACCACGATCACGAAGATCATCATGGCAAACATGATTGGCAATGCCGTAATCACCGCCCCCGAAGTAATACTCAAGGGGATCTTCTCGACCTGGATGTACTGGTGCAGATAGAGCCCGGACAGGAATAGCAGACACCCCCCTAGTGGCCAGGCACGATCATTTATCCAGAGCAAACCATCACTCAACTGCCTGGCGTACTCGCGCAAGCTGCTATTGCCCTCGGGGATAGGTTCAAGCTGGCTCATCCAACACTCCCTGTCGTTGTGGCGTGCAAAATCAGGCCCGCAACACCTGCGGCCATCCATCCCTACAGGCGGACCGCTATAGCCTAACGGAATGTGCTTTAATGCTTCGCCCAAAATTTTTGACACATAAGGCGGCTATGGACACGGGGACACGACTCAAACTGGTGCGTGAACGCAACAAACTCTCCCAACGGGAGCTGGCTCGGCGCAGTGGCCTGACCAACTCGACGATCTCGCAGATCGAGCAGAATCGCGTCAGCCCTTCGGTCAGTTCCCTGAAAAAACTGCTTGAAGGCATTCCGATGTCGTTGGCGGAGTTCTTCAGTTTCGACGAGCCGATCCGCGAAGAGCGCTTTGTGTTCCGCTCCAACGAGCAGCCCGACCTTGGCAACAGTGGCCTGCGCATGCTGCTGGTGGGTGCCAGTGTCGAAGGCCGGCAGATGCGCATGTTGCGCGAGCTGTATGCGCCAGGTGCCGATTCCGGTGAGCCGATCGTGCATGCCGAGGGCGAAGAATGTGGCCTGGTGACCCGTGGCACCATCGAGCTGCGGGTGGATGGCCAGGTCAGCATCCTCAACTCCGGCGACGGTTACTACTTCCCCACCACCCTGCCCCACAGCTTCAAGAACATCGGCCAGGATGAGGCCGAGATCATCAGCGCCAACACCCCGGCGAATTTCTGAGAATGCGATCGCGGGGCAAGCCCGCTCCTACAGGACCTGTGTAGGAGCGGGCTTGCCCCGCGAAGAATCTTGCTGCTACATCCAGCCCAGCCACTGCCACCAGGTAGCGGCAAACACCAGCATCAGCCCATAGCCAATCAAGGTCACCACAATCCCCACCCGGGCAAACTGCTTGGCGGTGAAGGTCTCGGTGCCCAGGCAGACCATGTTCTGCGGCGCGTTGATCGGCAGGATAAAGCCGTAACTGACCACGAAACCCAGGGCCATGGTCATGCCCAGCCGGCTGAAGTCACCCGGCAGGGTCTGCAGCACGGCGATCAGTATCGGCAGCAGCGCCGAGGTCAGCGCGGTGGCGCTGGCAAAGCCCAGGTGGATCAGAATCAGGAAGGCCGCGAGGATCGAAAACACCCCCAGGGTGCCCAGTTGATCCAGCCCGGTATGAGCCACCACCTGCGCGCCCAGCCATTGCCCGGCCTGAGTGGTAAGCAAGGTGGTGCCCAGGCTGATGCCGACACCAAAGACAATCACCGTCCCCCAGGGAATGCGCGCCTGCACGTCTTTCCAGGTCATCACCCCGATCCGTGGCAGCAGCAGGATCACCAGCCCGGCATAAGTGGTCGAGGTGGTGTCGAAGTGATGCAACTTGCCCTCGGTGGCCCAGGCCAGCAGCAACAGCAGCGACACGCCAAGCAGGCGTTTCTGCGCCGCGGTCATCGGCCCGAGCTCGGCCAGGGTCTTGCTCACTGCCGCCTTGCCGCCGGGAATCGCGTCGCTCTCGGGCGGCAGCATTTTCAGCACCAGCACGATCAGCACCACCGACATGATCAACGCCCAGGGCGCGCCGGCGATCAACCAGTCGATCCACGACACCCGGGCGCCGAGCATCTTGTCCATGAAGCCGACGGTCAGCAGGTTCTGCGCCGCCGCGGTCTGGATGCCGATGTTCCAGATGCTGGTGCCCTGGGCGACGATGATCATGATCCCGGCGGCGATGTTCGAGCGCTTGTCGACGCCAAAGGCGGCGATCACGCCCATCATGATCGGTACCACGCAGGCACTGCGCGCCGTGGCGCTGGGCACCACCAGGCTGAGTAGCACGGTGACCGCGACTGCACCGAGAAGGATGCGCCGGGTGCTGACACCGATACTCGACAGCGTCACCAGGGCGATGCGTCGGTCCAGGCCGGTGTGGGTCATGGCCGCGGCGATGAACAAGGCGCCCACCACCAGGGCCAGGGCGCTGTTGGAGAACCCGGTCAGGGCCAGGGTAATGGCTGCGGAGGAGCCGTAGATCACCGAGGGGTCGGCCACGGTCGGCGCAGTGCCGAGCAAAAAGGCCATCAGCGAGGTGATCATGATCGCACTGGCTTCGTACGACACCGCTTCGGTGATCCACACCACCACGGCAAAGGCCAGGATTGCCAACACCCGGTGGCCGGCCACTGGCAGGTCGGCGGGCATCGGCAGCAACAGCACCCCGACCAGGGCCGCGATACCCACCAGCAGGCCAATAGGCATGCGGGTTCCGGTGGTTTGAGAGACAGGCGCATTGGCCGGCGAATTCATGGGTAACTCCCTGCAGAACATGTGCAGCCATGATCCTGCAGATCGCTTTAACGCAGACTGATGCGTGTCAATGCCCCGAATTCGAGGCATTGTCGGACAAGATGTAGTGCATCAAAAAAAACACTACAAAACCTGTTGACGCCGTTCGTCGCCCCTTGCATGATGAGGTCGTCTCCCCGATCGGGGGTACTGGCAAGGGTGTTCCAGGCAGCTCGACAGATCCATGAGCTGTGTGCGGATGGGTACTGCCCAAAAGGCAGCGTGTAGAAGCCCCCAGTTGTGACGCTGCTGTAGCAGCTTTCATTTAACGCTACATGTTATGCGCCAAGTGCGAACAAACAACGAATGGTCTAGGGGGCTTTATGATGAATCTGAACAATCAACCGACTGTTGAAGAACTGGCCCGGCTGTTCGCCGCGCGCAAGGACACTCTCGACAGCCACATCCTCTGGGTTTGCGAATCGGGTGAAGTTCGCCTGGACAGCCTGGAAAGCATGAGCGACGAAACGCAGTTCGAGCAATGCAACCCGAACATGCGTGCCCGCCTGAAGATGTACCGTCGCGGCCAGGGCTACGTCGGCAAGAAAGCCGCTGCCGACACCCAGTATGTCGGACGGGTTCTGCAGACCCTGCAAAGCGAATGGGCTGCGCTGCAGAACACTCCTGGCGTCGCGGTGATCGACCGTCTCTGCTAAGGGTCGCTGGGGTGCAGCACTGCCCCAGCCACGCTTGAGCCCAATCCCTGCGGATTGGGCTTTTTTATGGTTCTTCACGGAATCCTGGGGGGCTAAGCCTCAACATCCCAACCCTGGATTCCGTGAAGAGCCTTTTTTATTTATCCCGGTACCTGGCTAGAATGGCGCTTTGCACAAGAGCCCGCTTATGACCCAACCTGCTTTCGGCACCGGTGATGCCTCCTACCAGGCCGCCGGTGGCATCGACGGCCTGCGCCGCCTGGTCGATGCGTTCTACCGGTTGATGGATGAGAACCCCGAGGCACTGGCCGTGCGCCAGATGCACCCGCAAAGCCTCGATGCCTCGCGCGACAAGCTGGCCTGCTTCCTCAGTGGCTGGCTCGGTGGCCCGCGGCTGTTCAGTGAACGCTATGGTCCGATCGCCATCCCGGCCTTCCATGCCCAATGGCCGATCGATGAAAACCACAGCGCCATCTGGTTGAACTGCATGGAACAGGCGATTGCCCTGCAGGATTATTCTGCCGAGTTCGCCGAGTACCTGCTGCGCCAGCTACGCGTGCCGGCCCAGCGCATCGTCCAGGCCAGCCGCGCCCGTCACCCTCAGGCCTGACGGCGCAATGGCGCCTTCTCCAGTGGCAACGCCCCGGTAGCCAGTGCCCTGGCCCGGTCGACGCCCCAGACCATGGCGCGCGTCATGGTTTCACAGGGGCGGTTGTCGTAGTACTCCTCGACCATGGCCTTGCCCTGGCGCGTATAGATGCCGAGGAACAATTGCGTGGCGCCGGTACGCGACAGCCTTACCTGTACGTCGAGGCTGGTCCCGTCACTGAGCTGTTCGTCATGGCTGCGGCTGTGCAGTTGTGCGTCGGCCCAGTTCCAGTAAGTCTCTTCCCTGATACGCATCGAATGGCTCCTGTATTGATGGCGGCGATAGTAAGGCACACAACCCGGCATCAGGCGAGTGCGAGCCACGCAACCTTTGCGCAAGGTCAAACAATGCAAAAAAAACCCCGCCGTTGGGCGGGGTGGTGGACGATTCGTTTACTTCTTCGCGGGCAAGCGCGGGGTGAATTTGCCCTTCTTGCTACGCTGCAGCGCGTTCAGGCGCACCTGTGCGTCTTCCTGCGTCATGTTGGTAAAACCCAGCCGATAGCCGCTCTGCCCGCAACGGATTAGATTGTTGATTGGAAAAGCGTCGCCGTTGTCCTCATTGAACAAGTCAACCATGCCCCAGTCTCCCTCCGACAGCGGATCAGTACCGGCAAACAGATGATTGCCCAGAAAAGCACTGACCCTGGTGATTCTGAGACTAGCCGGTCATTTACGGACCACACGGGCAAAGACAAAAAAGCCCGACCAATGGCCGGGCTATTTTGTCGCACCCCAGGGTGACTTGAGAGGCTTACTTGAGCTTTACGGCGGTGCCGGTGACAAACACCACGACCATGCCACCGCGCGCCGACGGCATGCTGATTTCGTAATCCAGGCCCACCACTGCATCGGCCTGCAGGCTGCGCGCGCGGGCGCGGATTTCATCGGTGGCCTGGATGCGTGCCTCTTTCAGCGCGCTTTCCAGGGTTTGTGAACGGCCACCGAAAAAGTCGCGGAAACTGGCGAAAATATCGCGAACCACGTTGATACCCTGGACCGACTCGGCGCTGACCACATCCAGATAGGCGGCAATTTCCCGGCCTTCGATGGTCCCTGTGGTAGTGATGATCATACTGCTCTCCTTCGGCCTTGCCAGTCAGCCGCCCGACGCTTCAGCGAGCGGGCGGTAAAAAAACGCGATGGTAGCAAAACCAAGGCCAGTCGCGCGGTCTATTTATACAAGCAATACATTGTGTAATAGTGCGACTGCACCTAGACTTTCAGCCACTCGAAACCCCACCTGCGAAGGAGCCGCGCATGAACACCGCCCATCCCCCTGCCCCCGCTTCATGGGCTGAATTGTTGCGCGGGCGCAACGCCCTGCGCTCGATTGCCCTGGCCGGAGGTGTGGCCTTGCATGCGATCAACGTCTATATAGTGACCACCATTTTGCCGACCGTGATTGCCGACATCGGCGGCCTGGCCTTTTATGCCTGGAGCACCACCCTGTTCGTCGCCACCTCGATCATCGGTTCGACCCTGTCGGCGCAATTGATCGAACGCCTGGGCGCGCGGGCAGCCTTTCTCCTGGCCCTGGCAGTGTTCGCCCTGGGCTCGGTGATCTGCGCCGCAGCGCCCAGCATGCCGGTGCTGCTGATCGGCCGCAGCGTCCAGGGCCTGGGCGGCGGCATCCTGTTTGCCCTGAGCTACGCGCTGATCCGCCTGGTGTTCGACGAACGCCTGTGGCCGCGGGCCATGGCCCTGGTGTCCGGCATGTGGGGCGTGGCCACCCTGTGCGGGCCGGCGGTCGGTGGCATCTTTGCCCAGGGCGGCCATTGGCGCTGGGCATTCTGGTCACTGCTGCCGGTGGCGGCGCTGCTGGCGCTGATCGTCATCAGCCAGTTGAGCAACAAGGTTGCCGCCCGCTCGCAATCCCGTCCGCCCTATGGCCTGATCGCCTGCCTGGTGGCGTCAGTACTGGCGATTTCCGCCGCCAGCCTGTCGACGCAGCTGCTCTGGAACCTGATCGGCATCGGCGCGGGGCTGGCCCTTGCCGCACTCATCGCCCGCCTCGACCATACCCCTGGCCGACGCCTGCTGCCCACCGGCGCCTACGCACTGGGCACGCCGCTGGGCGCGCTGTACGCGGTGATGTGCCTGCTGATCGCGGCGATCACCACGGAAATATTCGTCCCCTATTTTCTTCAGGAAATTCACGGCCTGAGCCCACTTGCCGCCGGCTATATGACGGCGGCCATGGCCGCAGGCTGGACCGTCGCCGCGTTGTTCAGCGCCAGCCGCACAGGTGCTGGCGCCGAGCGCATGATCCGCTTCGGCCCGGCAGTGATCCTCGTGGCCCTGCTGGCGCTGGCGCTGATGACTCCGCAACAGCCGTGGCTGGCCCAGGCGTCGGGCCTGGCGTTGTATTGCCTGGCCCTGGCCGGGGTCGGGCTAGGGATCGGCCTGGGCTGGCCGCACCTGCTGACGCGGGTGCTCAGCGCTGCCCGCGCAGGCGAAGAGAACCTCGCCTCGGCGTCGATCACCACCGTGCAACTGTACGCCACCGCCCTGTCCGCGGCGCTGGCCGGGCTGGTCAGCAACAGCGCCGGGCTGGTCGAGCCCGGCGGCGTCGCCGGGGCACAGCAGGCCTCGACGTGGCTGTTCAGCGTGTTTGCCCTGGCGCCAGCGCTGGCCCTGCTGCTGACCTGGCGCCTTACCCGAAACCCGGCCAGGGCCCTGGCCTGATGAGTTGAGTCCCCCGTCCGATGCAAGGAGCAGCGATGAAAGAAGCCAAACAGGTGTACGAGCGCATCAGCGAACAGTTTGAAGACTTCACCAGCCACGCCAGCCAGCGCGGCATCGAAGTCGATACCTTCCGCTACATGGTCGGCAACGTGCAGGGCCTGGAGATTCTCGACCTGGCCTGCGGTCACGGCTTTTTCAGCCGTCAGCTCAAGGACTGGGGCGCTGCCCATGTGCGCGGCGTGGATATTTCGCCGAGCATGATCTATCAGGCCCGCCAGGCCAACGACGGCATCGCCTACGAAGTGCGGGACGTGGCGCAGATGGGGCGCATCGGCACCTACGACAAGGTTACCGCTGCCTGGCTGTTCAATTACGCCAGCAGCGTCGAGGAGCTGGGGCGGATGTTCAGCAGCGCCGCGCAGAACCTCAAACCCGGCGGCCAGTTGGTGGCCTATACCGCCAACCCGGCGTTCGACCTGGGCAAGGGCAACTTCACCCGCTATGGCATCAGTGTGCTGGATGAAAATGTCGTGAATGGCGGCTATCGCTGCAAGGCGCAGTTCATGTCCACGCCGCCGGCCGACTTCACCTACTACCGCTGGCGTCAGGACGTGTATGAAGACGCGGCAAAAGCCGCGGGGTTCAGCGACTGCCGCTGGATCGCGCCCTTGATCAGCAAACAACGCAAGGATGCCCGGGAGCCGGGCTACTGGGATGGGTTCGAAAGCAACAGCCTGCAGATCGGCCTGATCTGCAGGAAGTAAACAGAACGGCCGGGAGCTGAAACCTCAGATCCCGGCCGTGATCACCCTCAGTTGCGGACCAGCGCCAGCAGGTACATGGCGTCGCCATGCTGGCGTTCGATCACCACCAGTTCCTGCCAGGCAAAGCCGTAGCCTTCGAGGCTGTCGCGGATGCCCTGCTCGGTGAAGAAGTAACCCTGGCGCTGGTTGTCCATCTCGCGCCAGCCCGGTACCGGGTTGCTACTGTCCACGCCAAAGACGTTAAGGGCAATCAGACCGCCCTTGCGCACATGGCTGCGCATATGCGCCAGGTAGGCATCCCACTCATCGGGGTGCTGATGGTGGAAGCAGCCGTTGTCGAGTACCGCGTCGAACTGCCGACCGTCCGCTGTCTGCCAGTCCTGCAAAGCGCTGTTGACCAGCTCCAGGCGTTCGCCCCAGCGCTTGCGCAATAGCGGCCAGCTGGAGTTCTCGACGATGTCCAGGCCGGTGACCCGGTGCCCGGCCTGGATGAACTCCGAGGCATCGCGGCCACGTCCGACGCCGACATCGAGGATGCGCTGGTCGGGCTTGTCGCCCAGCGCCGCGAGGAAAACCCGCGCCGCCCGGGCCATGCCGATGTCCCACGACCACTCGTCTTCGCCATGGCTATAGCGGTGCACGAACGAGGTATCGAGGGCCTTGCGGTACGCCGAAGGCTCCATGAAATCCACTGCCTGCTTGCTCATTGACCGATCTCCTCGCACTCAGGAAGCACGCCGGGCGGCGATGCCATAGATGTTGCCGTCATAGGAGCTGGCCAGAAAATCATGCTGCTGGCCGCTGTGGGTGATACAGGAAATGCCGCTCGCGGTTGGCCGTTGCAGCGGCTGCCAGCTGCGCGTGGCCAGGTTGAACAGCGCCACGGTGCCGTTGTAGGCGGCGGTGGCGATGATCGCGCCATCGGCCGAGGCGCCGATGCACTTGATCGAGTGCTGGTGCGGCGAATCGTAGACCTCATCACCGCCCTCCAGCCACAGACGCAGCTTGAGGTCACGACCAATACTGGCAAAGCCGCCTTCGATCTGGCAGCAACCGTTGGAGATCCGCGCGTGGGCGTTGTCGATGTGGCGGGCGCAACTAAAGTCGTCGATGCGGTGCAAGGCGGCGTCGGCCGAGGCGCAGACGCTGAACAGGTAACGCTCATTGGCAGCCACGCCCTTGATGGCGTTGTCGTGCATGGCGATCGAAGCCACCAGCTTCAGGCCGTCGCGACCGTCGAGGATGAACACCAGGCCTTCGCCGGTGTAGGTGCCGATCAACGCATGCGGCACGCCATCCTTTTCAAAGGTGGTGCCGCAGTTCAGGGGCGAGCGGTGCTGGTACAACAGCTGTCCGCTGAGGGCATCGAACACCTGGCCCATCTGCCCGCCGGTCAACAGCAGCGGCCCGAACGGCAGGAGGAAGTTGCACAGGCTGCCGACCCCGGTCACCGGCTTGTTGTCGCGAAACAGCAAGCCGGCATCGCCGATGCTGTACTGCTGGCCCTGGGCAGTCACCACCGCGTTGATGCTGACCGCGGGCTGGATACCGTCGACGCTCCACTCGTCACGCTCGTAGTTCCAGGTGGCGTAGCGTGAACCGAAGGTGGCGAACACCAGTTCTTCTTCGCCAACAAAGGCGCAGCTGCGCGGCCAGATGATGCTCGGCAGCGCGGTGCTGCGCAGCTTGCTGAGGTTGTGCTGGGCATCGAAGCGCCAGAGAATTGCCGAACGGTCGTAGCTGAGGGTTACCAACAGTTGCTTGTCATCGTTCCAGACGATGCGCTTGATCCCGGCGTCGTGGGCGGCAACGCTGCGCACCTGGCCCTGGCCGATGATCGAGATGCGCCCCTCGTCGTCGCCGGCGAACACCACGCCGTTGCGGGTGATGGCAATGGTGTCGGTCTCGACGCCGCCGATATCCACCTCATCGCACTGGGCGAAGCTGGTGGTGTCCCACTGGCGCACGGTGCCATCGTCGCTGCTGGAAATCAGGCGCTTGCCGTCCGGCGACCAGACCACCGAAATCACGTCGGCCTGGTGGCCATGGAAACTGCCCTTGAGGTTGCCCTGCAAATCGAAAATGCGCAGCACATGATCACGTGAACAGGTGGCAACCAGCGTGCCGTCGGGCGAGAACACCGCCATCTCGACGTCGTCCTGGTGACCGGACAGCACCGCCTTGAGGCGCATGCTCGGCACTTCCCAGATCCGCGCGGTGTAGTCGCTGCTGGCGCTGACCAGGTGCTTGCCGTCGGCGCTGAAGGCACACTGGTTGGCCAGGTGATCATGGTGCACGCGATGGATCGGCAAACCGGTGCGGGCGTTCCACAGGATGACCTGGTTGTCGTAGCCGGCGGTGGCCACGAACTCTGCTGCATGGGCGGCAATGCCGCTGATGGGGCCTATGTGTTTCATCGAAAAATCCTTTTTTCTTCAGAGAACAATCAAAGCTTGATGGAGTGGCTGGACTTGGCCACCTTCGACAGCAGGTAGTTGCGGTTGTGCTGGGTGAGGAACACCCCGGTCGGCACCTGGTCGACCACGTCGATGCCGCCATCACGCAGTTGCTGGACCTTGTCGGGGTTGTTGGTGAGCAGACGGCAGCGGTGCACGTTGAGGGCCTTGAGCATCTGCGCCGCGGGGCTGAAGCTGCGCGAATCCGCCGGATGGTTGAGTTCGAGATTGGCCTCATAGGTGTCCAGGCCACGGTCCTGCAGCAGGTACGTCTCGAACTTGGAGTACAGGCCGATACCACGGCCCTCCTGACGCAGGTAGATCAGGTAGCCGCCCTGCACGTTCAGGGTGTTGAGGGCCTCCTGCAATTGCGGGCCGCAGTCGCAGCGCTGGGAGCCGAACACATCGCCGGTAATGCATTCGGAATGCACCCGCACCAGCGGCACCTCGGCCTTGTCCAGGTTGATGCCGACGGCAAAATGCTCGTTGTGCTTGTCGAAGCCCTTGAAGCCGAAGAAGTGAGCGTCGACCGAACCGCCCAAAATGGAAATCGGCACCTTGGTGTGCAGCGAAACGTCGTTGTTCATGATCAAACCTCGCACGATTGACAGATGATTCAGTTGTTGTTTTCTACCAGGCGAAAGCCCATGACATAGATCGGTCGCGGGTAGCGCCCATGTCGCCGAGGGTTGCGCGCCAGGTCGCGAAAGCGCGTGAAGCTGCCACCACGGGCGATACGGTGACGACCGACATCCAGTACCAGGTCGTCGTTGATCTGCGGGCCACCGGGGTACGGCCGATAGTCATCGGCGACGTATTCCTCGACGTTACCGGCCATGTCCAGCGCACCAAACACCGAGGCGCCCTGGGGAAATACCCCCACCGGGGTGCTGTCCAGGTAACCCAGTTCGATGGTGTTGGCGTATTCGGCGTGGAAGCTCTCGCCCCAGGGAAACTGCAGGCGCTGGGGCCCGGCCGCGGCATGTTCCCACTGGGCTTCGGTGGGCAGGCTGAAGCGTCGGCCGGTGCGCTGGCTCAACCACTGCGCATAGGCATCGGCGTCCGTGTCACTGACGCTGTACACCGGGTGGTTGGCGCGCTGCAGCGGGTAGCGGCCGAAGGCCCAGCTGCTGGGCAGCGCCGGGTGGCCGGTGTCGAGCAAGAATTCCCGGTACTCGCTGTTGGTCACGGCAAAGCGGGCGATGCGGTAGCGGTCCAGATCGACGCTGTGCAGCGGGGTTTCCTTCTCGATCCAGCTACGGTCCAGGCCCAGGCCCTCGAAGTCGTCCATGACCTGGCCGACCCTTGCAGGGTCCAGGCCGATCTGCACGGTCGCAGCGGGAATGTCGATCATCTGCGGGTTGAACACATCGATGCGCGGGTCGCCGCGCAAGCCCAGCACTTCGCCAGCGGCAATGCGCCGGTACAGCGGCGCGCCAGCGCTTTCAAGCAGCGCCAGCAATTGTTCGACCGGTGTATCGAGCATCGAGCTGATCGCCAGCCCCACCTGCTCCACCAGCGGGTATTCCAGGTAATGTTCCGGGTAGCCCATCAGCACCCGGTCGGTAACATCTTTGGGCAGCGGGCTGGGGAGCCGCGGCCAGTGCCGATCCTTGAGACTGTTCATCCTTGCACCTTGTTTTGAGTAACGACGCCCACGACGGGGCCGAACCCGGTTCGGCCCACGACGTAGTACCCAGGGGTAGCCTCAGAGCTGGTCGAGCAGCAGCCGGCGATTGGTTTCGATCATCTCGATTTCCGCGCTGTAGACTTCGACCACCAGGCCATCGGGGTCTTCGAAGTACACGGCGCTGCGCACGTTATCCGGGCCATGGTGATAACCCGGCGCCGGGCCGTTGCCCTTGACCAGCTTGATCGAGCCATTGGCGGTGACCCGCTCGGCGATGCGCTTGACGTCTTCGGGCAAGGCGCGAATGCCGATGTGATAGCCCGGCGGGTAGCTGAACTCGGCGCTCTGCTCGATGAAGAAATCAAAGCCGTTTAGCTCCATCACCACCTTGCGCGGGCCGAGGTTGTAGCAGTAGCGCGCGCCGAAGATGTTGCGGTAGAAGGCCTGGGAAACCTCCAGATCACGGGCCAGGATGTTGATGTGATTGAGCTGCGGCTGCTGGCGGGCCAGCGCGGCGGCGTCGATCGACACCCCTTCAAGGGCACGCCACATCTTTACTGCAGCGGTAAACTTCGCGTACCCGGCCAGCCAGGTTTTCAGCGCCTCGCTCGACTGCGGCTTGTCCAGCTGGGTCAGGCCATAGGGGTAGACGAAGCAGGCCGCAGCCTGCGACAGCTGCTGGTTGATGGCCTCTGCAGCAGGCTCCCTGCCCTGGCTGTCGGCCAGGCGCACCAGGGTCACCGCCGTATTGCGATAGAGGGCTTCGGCTGCCTTGAGCTGGGCCGCCAGCGCCGCTTGCTGATCACTTGCCAGCAGCACGATCAGGCCATCGGCCTCGCCCTGGCGGGACAGTTGCGCGGTAGCGTGCAATTCGAAACCGGCGGCGCTGGCCACCTGGCCCAGCTCACCGATCAGGGTCAGCGCACGGGCGTCAGGATTGGCCCCGTGCAGCAGAATGAACTTGAGCATCAGTTGACCCTCCGCCCGACCAGCAGGGTGTAGCGACCGATCGGCTCCTGGTCGACGCTCAGGCCCTGATCCTGCAGCTGTTTTGCCAGCCAGCGGGTCGGGTGCAGCTCGCCATTCACGGTGTTGACCATCATGTGCAGGGAGAAGTCAGCCGACAGCGCCGGGTGAATCTCGTCCTCGTCCAGGGTCATGCTGAGGATCAGCAAGGCGCCGTGTTGTTCGAGCAACCGGCTGGCGCCCTTGATCAGCGTGGTGGTCTGTTCACGGGTGAAGTAATGCAGGCAGTCGTTGAGCATCACCACGTCGGCGCGCGCGTCCTGGTAACGGGCAAGGTCGAGCAGGTTGCGCTCCTTGAAGCTCAGGCGCTGCTCGAGCTGGTACTTGCCAATGGTGCTCTCGGCCGCCTGGCGGGTGGCGCCCAGGTCCCAGATTTCGCCGCTGACCTGCGGGTGGCGGCGGGCGATCTCGGCGATGTAGGTACCGTGGCCGCCAGCCAGGTCGATGACCGTCTTCGCCTGGTCAAAGACTGACAGCTCACGCAGTACATCGACCATTGGCTGGCTGAAGCGGACCATGGCATCGTTAAAGGCATCGCGGGCGGCGATGTCATGCTTGAAGCGGTTTTCCTGCTGAAAGTCCAGTGACCGGGTGGTGCTGAGAATCTCGCCCAGGCGCGGCCAGTTCTGCCATTGCAGGCGCTGGTGAGCAATGATCGGGCCGATGAATTCAGCACTGCTGCTGACCAGGAAGCGCTCGCTCAACGGCTGGTTGACGAAACCGTTGTCGGTTTTTTGCAGCAGGCCCATGGCGACCAGGGCATTGAGGAAGATCTTGCCCTTGTTGGCCACCCAGCCCAGCGCCAGGCTCACGGCCTCGGCCTTGACCGGCGTGCGGGTGTGGTCGAACACCTGGTGCGCCACCGCCGCATGGAGGATGGCCGACTGGCGGTACTGATCGGAGAGTTTCACCAGGTCGAACACACCATTGAGGGCATTGGTTTCCTCGGCGTGTTCATAGATGGTCACCGGTTTTTGCGCATTCATACACTCACTTCCCTGTTGAGTTTCATTTCCTGCATGTTCCAGGCCGATGGCCTGCCGTGCACGGCAAGGTTCTGGCTGTTGGCGGTGCTCACTGCGGCCACAGGCGCAAAACTAAGAAATGATCCTAGTCGCTGGCTGGAAAAACACAAATTCGATCTTTTATATTTTTTCGAGCTTTAAACTTTACTGCTGATACCTTTTACAAATAACCATCGCAATGCTAAAACTGGCTATGCTCAAGCTCGTTACCTGCGCAATGGATGGCGCCACAGGTCGACCGTTAACGCCTATTCGCAGGGTTATTTGCACACGATGACTGCACCCGCCGCCGACGCCAGCTCCACCGCCGACCGCATCCTGTTTTTGCTCAAGACCCGTGGCGCGCTGAAAACCACCGACCTTGCCAGCTTGCTGGACATCACCTTTGAAGCCGCGCGCCAGCAGATCCAGAAGCTGCAGAGCGCCGAGCTGATCACTGGCATCAGTGCACCGGCCAAGGGCGCTGGCCGTCCTTCGCAGAAGTGGACCCTGACCGAAGCCGCGCAGCGGCGCTTCCCCGACTCCCACAGCGTGCTGACCCTGCAACTGATCGAGACGGTCGAACAGGTGTTCGGCCATGAAGGCGTCGACCAACTCATCACCCGCATGGAAACCGCCAACCGCAGCGAATACCTGCAGGCCTGCAGTCTGGCCGAAACGATCGAAGACAAGGTGCGGGTCCTGGTGCAGCTGCGCGAACGCGCCGGCTACATGGCGGAAATGGTCGAGAGCGACAACGGCTGGCTGATCATCGAAAACCACTGCCCTATTTGTGTGGCGGCATCACGCTGCCAGGGGTTTTGCCGCTCAGAGTTGCAGATCTTCCAGTCGGTGTTTGGCGAGCAGGCGCTTGTCGAGCGCTGCGAACATCTGATATCAGGTGACCGACGCTGCGTGTACCGGGTTTCGCCGAGGACGGCGCCCGCGCAGTAACCCCCTAAGTCCTTAAGGAATGAGGCGCACATGAACCCGACCATCGAGCTGCTCGCCAGCCACCGCAGCGAGCGCAGTTTCCACAGCAGACCGATCAGCGACGACCTGCTTGACGCCATCCTCCAGGCGGCCCACCAGGCGCCGACTTCGTTCAATGCTCAGCATATTTCCGCGGTGGTGGTGCGCGATGCCGAGCGCCGCCGGCAAATCGCCGAGCTTGCCGGTGGGCAACCGTGGATTGCCGCGGCGCCGGTGTTCATCACCTTGGTAGTGGACTTCTACAAGACCGAACTGGCAGCGCGCCTGAGCGGTGACCAGCAGTGCATCCACCAACACCTGGAAGGCATGATTGCCGCCTGCACCGATGGCGGCATCATCCTCTCGATGCTGATGACCGCGGCGCGCTCGCTGGGTTTGGGCGTGGTGCCGGTGGGCGGCATTCGCGCCAACGCCAGCGGCATGATCGAGCTGCTCGGCTTGCCGGAAAAATCCTTTGCCCTGTGCGGGGTTGCGCTGGGTTACGTGCAACAGCCGGCGCTGCAAAAACCGCGTTTGCCCTTGGCTTCGTTTCGTCATGACGAGCGCTATGACGCCCAAGCGTTGCCGGCGGCGATCGAGGCATACGATGCTGCGCTGATGGAGCATTGGCAAGTTGCCGGGCGGGTTGAGGGGCAGAATTGGTCGGGCAGTATCGGTCGTTGCTATGCGCGCAATTATCGGCCGCAGCTCAAAGCGCAGTTGCTGGCCAACGGGTTGGCGGCGGACTGAACGG
>RCUI01000034.1_pt1 | contig 51503 bp, 49 predicted proteins | sample 2166121 | NCBI WGS metagenome assembly RCUI01 (sample SAMN09932700, study PRJNA488358) | compost metagenome | feature: garden; material: soil; isolation source: compost soil in succinic acid-enriched culture | place: Germany: Experimental Botanical Garden Goettingen | collected 2016-01-27
GCCTGTACTACTACCAGTCGAAAGAAACCCTGGACATGGCCGAGCTGGTCTACAGCGGCCGTTTCGACCTCAACCCGGCGCGCAACACCCGCGAAACTGTGTTGTTGCCCATTGCCGGGATCAAACAGCTGCAGGAGCCTGGTGTGTACCTGGCGGTCATGCGCGCCTCGGGCACCTACGACTACTCGCAACCTGCGACCCTGTTCACCCTCAGCGACATTGGCGTGTCGGCGCACCGCTTCCAGAACCGTATCGACGTGTTCACCCAGGGGCTGGAAGGTGGCAAGGCACTGAGCGGCGTCGACCTTGAGCTGCTTGACGCAGAAGGTCGTGTGCTGGGGCAGGGCAAAACCGACAGCGATGGTCATGCCCAGCTGCCAATGCCGCCCAAGGCTGAGACCCTGCTGGCCAAACAGGGTGTGCACACCACCATGCTGCGCCTGAACAGTGCGGCACTGGACCTGGCAGAGTTCGATATCACCGGACCCCAGGCCAACCCCCTGCAGTTTTTTGTGTTTGGCCCGCGTGATCTCTACCGTCCCGGCGAAACGGTGCTGCTCAATGGCCTGCTGCGTGATCAGGATGGTCGCCCGCTCAAACCCCAGCCAGTGACCGTGGAAGTGCGTCGGCCCGATGAACAGGTCAGCCGCAAGTTTGTTTGGGAGCCAGGCAGCAATGGTCTGTACCAATATCAACTGCAACTGGCGACCGAAGCACCCACCGGTCGCTGGCAATTGCTGTTCGACCTGGGTGGCGGTAAGAAACAGGTCTACGAATTTCTCGTCGAAGACTTCCTGCCCGAGCGCCTGGCCCTGGAGCTCAAAGGCAGCGATGTACCGCTCCGTCCTGAACAAAATGCCGAAATCGACGTCAATGGCCGCTATCTGTATGGCGCTCCGGCGTCGGGCAATCGTCTGAGCGGTCAGGCCTATGTGCGTCCACTGCGCGAAGCGGTACCGGCATTGCCGGGTTATCAGTTCGGTTCGATCACTGAACAGGAGCTGAGTCAGGACCTGGAGCTCGATGAAGTCAATCTGGACGTCAACGGCAACGCCGTTCTTGGCATTGAAAGCAAATGGTCTGAAGCCCGTTCGCCGCTGCAACTGACGGTGCAGGCTAGCTTGCAGGAGTCCGGTGGCCGGCCGATTACCCGGCGTCTGGAACAGCCGATCTGGCCCGCCGAACGCCTGCCGGGGCTGCGTGGCTTGTTCGACGGTGAAGAAACTGACAGTGATGGTCCGGTGGAGTTTGAGGTGCTGGTCGCCGACCGCAAGGGCAACAAACTTGGGGTCAACAACCTCAAGGTGCGCCTGATTCGCGAGCGCCGTGACTACTACTGGAACTACTCGCAGAGTGACGGCTGGAGCTACAACTTCAACGAGAAATTCCTGACCCAGAGTGAAGAAACGGTCAACATCAAGGCAGGCGCCACCGCGCGCCTGAACTTCCAGGTTGAATGGGGCCCGTACCGCGTCGAGGTTGAAGACCCGGCCACTGGCCTGGTTTCCAGCGAGCGCTTCTGGGCGGGCTACCGTGCCCAGGACAACGCCGACGGCGGTGCGGTGCGCCCGGATCAGGTCAAGCTCGCCCTGGACAAACCGTCCTACGCCGATGGTGCCACGGCCAACATTACCGTCACGCCACCTGCAGCCGGTACCGGCTACCTGATGGTTGAGTCCAGTGATGGACCGCTGTGGTGGCAAGAAATCGACGTGCCAGCCGAAGGCAAAACCTTCGAGGTCAAGCTCGACCGCAAATGGGCCCGCCATGATCTGTATGTCAGCGCCCTGGTGATTCGTCCGGGCGAGCGCAAGGTCAACGCCACGCCCAAGCGTGCAGTTGGCATCCTGCACCTGCCGCTGGACCGCGCCGAGCGCAAGCTGGCGGTGACGCTCAATGCGCCGGAAAAGATGCGTCCCAAGCAGCCATTGAAGGTTAAGGTCCAGGCGCGCAACGCTGACGGCAGTGTGCCCAAGCAGGTGCATGTGCTGCTGGCGGCGGTGGACGTAGGCATCCTCAATATCACTGATTACCCGACCCCAGACCCGTTCACTGGCCTGTTCGGGCGTAAAGCCTACGGCGCCGACCAATTGGACATCTATGGCCAACTGATCGAAGCCGGCCAGGGCCGTCTGGCCAGCCTGGCCTTCGGTGGTGACGCCGCGATGGCCAAGGGTGGTAAGCGACCCAATACCAGTGTCACCATCGTCGCCCAGCAGAGTGCGCCGGTGACGCTGAACGAGAACGGTGAAGGTGAGGTCAGTGTCGATATCCCCGACTTCAACGGTGAGCTGCGGTTAATGGCGCAAGCCTGGACCGACGAGCGCTACGGTATGGCTGAAGCCAAGACCGTGGTCGCCGCGCCGCTGATTGCCGAGTTGTCGGCCCCGCGCTTCCTTGCTGGAGGCGACACCACTACCCTGGCGCTGGATGTGTCGAACCTGTCGGGGCAGGCGCAAAAACTGACGGTGCAGTTGAGCACTGAAGGCCAGTTGAACTTGATGCGCGCTGGCGAACAAACCCTCAACTTGACGCAGGGCAAGCGGGTCACTCTGCAACTGCCGGTGCAGGCCATAGGCGGATTGGGTCAAGGCAAGGTCAAAGTGCAAGTGCTGGGGCTGCAACTGCCAGGCGAGAAGGCCACGGCGTTCAGCCGCGAGTGGACCCTGGGCATCCGCCCGGCGTACCCGGCCATGCTCAAGCACTACCGCGTGGCGCTCACGGATCAGCCGTGGAGCCTGCCGGATGCGGATCTGGCTGCATTCGAACCACAAGGTCTGGAGGCCATGCTGGCGTTGTCCAGCCGTCCGCCGCTGAACCTCGCCGAGCAGATCCGCGCGCTGGAAGCCTACCCCTATGGTTGCCTGGAGCAGACCACCAGTGGTCTTTACCCATCGCTGTATGCCGATGCTGCGACGCTCAAACGTCTTGGCATTACCGGCGAACCGGCCGATGTGCGCAAGCGCAAGATCGAGATGGGCATCGAGCACTTGTTGGGTATGCAGCGCTACAACGGCAGTTTCGGTCTGTGGAGCTCTGATAGCGAGGAAGAGTATTGGTTGACCGCTTATGTCACCGACTTCCTCCTGCGGGCGCGCGAGCAGGGCTATGCCGTACCTGCCGATGCCTTGAAGAAGGCCAGCGAGCGACTGCTGCGTTACTTGCAGGAACGCAACCTGATCGAGGTTAACTACAGCGACAACGCCGAGCACAGCCGCTTTGCCGTGCAGGCCTATGCCGCACTGGTTCTGGCTCGAACCCAGCAGGCGCCGTTGGGCGCACTGCGCAGCCTGTTCGAGCGGCGCAGCGATGCGCGCTCCGGCTTGCCGTTGGTGCAGTTGGCCATTGCTCTGGAAAAAATGGGCGACAAGCCACGTGCCCAACAAGCCTTGCAGGCGGGTCTGGCAGTCGCTCGTGATGCTAAAGGCTGGCTCGGTGACTACGGCAGTCCGGTGCGTGACCAGGCATTGATTCTGGCCTTGCTCGAAGAAAATAACCTGGCCAGCAATACCCTGGATCAACGCTTGTTCGAACTGTCTGATCAGGTCGCGGCCAATCAATGGTTGTCGACCCAGGAGCGTAACGCCTTGTTCCTCGCCGGTCGTGGTCTGCTCAGCAGGCCAGAAGGCAAGTGGTCGGCGCGTCTGGACAGCGCCGGTGAGCTGCGTGACCTGGACAATGCGCAATCGGGGTTGAAGCTTGAAGGGCCGTTGCTGGCCTCGCCGCTGACGGTGCAGAACCAGAGCAGCGACACCCTGTACCAGCAATTGACCCTGTCCGGTTATCCGCGTCAGGCGCCTGCGGCGAACAACGTCGGCATGAGCATTCGTCGTGAGTACCTTGGCATGAACGGCCAGCCTTTGGACATTCGTGCACTCAAGAGTGGCGACCTGGTGCTGGTGCACTTGGCGCTGACCGCCACGACACGGGTACCGGATGCACTGGTAGTCGACCTGCTGCCTGCTGGTCTTGAGCTGGAAAACCAGAACCTGGCGCAAAGCGCGGCCAGCCTGGAGAACGCCAGCAGTGCAGTGAAGCAGTGGCGCGAGTCGATGCAGAACGCCAACCTGGTGCATCAGGAGTTTCGCGATGATCGCTATGTCGCGGCGTTGCCTGTGAACAGCTATGGCACCACTCACTTGCTGTACCTGGCGCGAGCGGTGACACCTGGTACCTACCGAGTGCCGCCACCCCAGGTGGAGTCGATGTACCGACCGAACATGCAGTCGGTGGGTGAGTCAGCCGGCGAGATGGTAGTGAGGGGGCGCTAACAGGCGGGGTGCAGCTTCATTGTGGGAGCCGGCCTTGCCGGCGATGACATCAACTCGGTATCAACTGCACCGAGTCGCCTGCATCGCCGGCAAGGCCGGCTCCTTCAGGTTTTTAAGGCTGCAGTATCGTCAGTGAATGATCCAGCTCAGTACCCACAGCCCCAACACCAGCCAGATAATGCCAAGCACAATGGACGCACGCATAAAGGCGCGGATTGCCGAGTACAGCAGCATCAAACCGATGATCAGGGCGATGATGCTGACCAACGAGGTGTCCATGCCCAGCGTACGTGCCAAGCCATCGATAAAGTTGCCTCCGGCGTTGGTCAGCAGGTTGAACAACCCGCTCAGGGCATCAACGATAAAGCGGATCAGCGCGCCCAGTGCCTGGCCGAGCCACTCGAAAAAACCTTCTACATGCATAGTTGCTTCCTGATGATCGTATCGGCTCATTGGCCGTTGCCAAACCTTTGGCCATGCGTTGGCCTGCTCGGTTCCCTGCCCATTGCCAGCGACGGGGAGGCCTGATGCCTATCTTAGCTCGCCCGCTTAGCCCAATGGCAAAACGCCTGAGAAGGCTATTAGCTGTGCTGCTGTTGTTTATGGCATTGCTGTGGGCCGCTGACCGCATGTGGCCCTTGCCGCTGCCGACCGATGACCTGGCGCGGGTAGTGTTGGCCGAGGACGGCACACCGCTGTGGCGATTTGCCGATGCCGAGGGGGTCTGGCGCTACCCGGTCAGCGCCGAACAGGTATCACCCTACTACCTGCAGGCACTGTTGACCTACGAGGACCGCTGGTTCTACCAGCACCCAGGCGTCAACCCGCTGGCCCTTGGCCGTGCAGCGTGGCAGAACCTGCGTGATCAGCGGGTGGTGTCGGGGGGCAGTACGCTCTCGATGCAGGTAGCACGTCTGCTCGATCCACACTCACGCACCTTGCCCGGCAAGCTACGCCAGTTGTGGCGCACGGCGCAGTTGGAGTGGCACTTGTCGAAGGCGCAGATCCTGGAGATCTACCTCAATCGCGCCCCGTTTGGCGGTACCTTGCAGGGTGTGGCAGCAGCCAGTTGGGCGTACCTGGGCAAATCGCCGCAACACCTGACCCCGTCTGAAGCGGCCATGCTCGCGGTATTGCCCCAGGCGCCGAGCCGCTTGCGTCCGGACCGTCACCCGGCACGCGCACAGGTGGCCCGCGACAAAGTACTCAAGCGCCTGGCCGAGTTTCAGGTATGGCCGCAACAGCGAATTGATGAGGCCATGGAGGAGCCGCTGTTGCTGGCGCCACGTCAGGAGCCGACACTGGCGCCATTGCTGGCGCGACGCTTGAATCGGCCGCACAGCCCTCCGCTGATCCACACCACCCTCGATGCTTCGCTGCAACGTCGTCTGGAAGACTTGCTGCTGGGCTGGCGAGCGCGGCTGCCCGAGCGAACCTCGGCAGCGATCCTGGTGGTGGAGGCGCAGAACATGGCGGTGCGAGCTTACCTAGGGTCGGTTGACCTGAGCGATGAACGACGCTTCGGCCATGTCGACATGATCACCGCCTTACGTTCCCCAGGATCGACGCTCAAACCGTTCCTCTATGGTATGGCCATGGACGATGGTCTGATTCACTCCGAATCCCTGTTGCAGGACGTGCCCAGACGCTATGGCGACTATCGGCCCGGTAACTTTTCCATGGGGTTCAGCGGCCCGGTGGCAGCCAGCTCGGCGCTGGCACTGTCGTTGAATCTGCCTGCGGTGCAGTTGCTCGAAGCCTATGGTCCCAAGCGCTTTGCCGCGCAGATGCGCATGGGAGGCGTGCCGCTGACCCTGCCACCGCTGGCCGAGCCGAACCTGTCGTTGATCCTCGGCGGTGCGGGCAGTCGCCTTGAAGACTTGGTGGCTGGCTACGGTGCGCTGTCACGCGGCGGTATGAGTGCCCCGATGCGGTTGCAACCGGATGCGCCATTGCTCGACCGCCGTTTACTGTCACCGGGGAGTGCCTGGATTATCCGGCGCATTCTCAGTGGCCAGGCGCGCCCGGACCGTGACCCCCATGCCGAACTTGTGCAGCGACCACAATTGGCCTGGAAGACCGGCACCAGCTATGGCTTTCGTGATGCCTGGTCGATCGGCGTCGGGCCGCGGTATCTGATCGGGATCTGGATTGGCCGACCGGATGGCACCCCGGTACCAGGGCAGTTTGGCCTGGCGTCGGCGGCGCCGTTGATGCTCCAGGTTCATGACGTGCTGAGCAACCGTGACAGCCAACGTGGAATCGCTGTACCTGTGGCGGCGGTGCCTGCCAATGTCGGCGTGGCTGCGATCTGCTGGCCACTGGGACAACCCCTTGCCCGCCAGGACGACAATTGCCGTCGCCAGCGCTTTGCCTGGACCCTGGACGGCACTACACCGCCAACCTTGCAAGCGGCCGACCAGCCCTTGAGCGTCGGCTTGCGCGAAACGGTATGGCTCAATGCCAACGGGCAACGGGTCGATGCCAGTTGTCCTGGTGCTCAAGCCCGCGAGATAGCCTTGTGGCCAGCGCCGTTGGAGCCCTGGTTACCGCGTGTGGAACGGCGCCAGGCGCGCTTGCCCCAGCTTGATCCGGACTGCCCACCCCAGGTCCCGGCGATTGCCCCACCGTTGTCTATCGTCGGTGTGCGCCAGGGCGATCAATTACGTCGACCGGCCACCAGCAGTGAGCCATTGCGCCTTGAGGTGTCAGCACTGGGTGGTAGCGGGCGGCGCTGGTGGTTCCTCAACGGCGTGCCACTGGGGGAGTCGCTGGGGCAGGAGCACTTGAGCGCCCGTTTCGAACAGACCGGACGGATGGAGTTGAGTGCGCTGGATGAAAGCGGGCAAACCGCGCGGGTCGAGTTCCAGATCAATGAGTAGCGGCCGGTGTGCCCTTGCATTGTGATTAGACGATCCTTCGGGCAACACCTACGCTTGAGACTGACGAGCGGACTGTCTTGGCGCTCTCGTACTTGTCGGGATCATGGAGCGTCCAATGCGTCCGTTGACCGTCGTGATTCTGAGTCTTGCCTGGGTAAGTGGGCTAAGTGCCGAACCACTGCCAGGCTTTCTCAACAGCAATGACGTCGAACGCAGCCTGCCCGCGGCCAACTTGCCTGCCGATGCCTATCGCCCCAGCGTACTCGACCTGCAGGTAGCCGCACCTGTCCCTCAGCCGCAAGCGTTGATGAGCACCCGAGTGCGCTTACACAAGGTTCGCTTCGAAGGCGGTACCCTCTATCCCTTGAGTGACCTGCGCGACAACTTTCAGGACCTGATCAATCGCGAGGTTAGCCTGGCCGAGTTGAATGAAGCGACTCAACGCCTGACACGGCGTTATCAACAGGATGGTTACCTGTTGTCTTACGCGTACCTACCGCCGCAGGACTTTGCTGATGGGCGGGTACAGGTGGTGTTGGTTGAGGGCTACATTCGCGACTATGAATTGCAAGGCGATATTGGCCCGGCGTCAGCCTATCTGGGTAAGCTGGCGACCCGGCTCAAGGCCGAGCGCCCGCTGACGCGCGAGACCCTGGAACGCTATACCGGATTGATGAGCCGGATGCCCGGAGTCACCCTTCGCGCTCAAGTGGCCGCGCCTGACACTCATGACGCCGCGAACACGCTGGTGGTTCAGGCCTCGCGTAACCCCGTGTCCTCAACGCTGACCCTGGGCGATGGCAGCCGTGACGACCTTCAGGCGTTATTGGCCGTCAGCAGCAATGCCCAGACGTCACTGGCCGAACAAGTGAGTTTCAGTGCGCTGGTGCCGCCGGGCGATGACCATGAGTACTACTACCGCCTGGATTATGCCCAGTACCTGGACAGCGAAGGCAGTCAGCTCAACCTGTCAGCCTCGCAGTACCGTAGTGAGCCGCGTGCGCGGGTGCGTCTGAACAATGGCGTCGACCTCAAGCAACGCCGCGAGAACGACCGTTACTCGGTTGGCCTCAGTCAGGTGCTGATTGCCGCGCCTGACCAGTGGTTAAGTATTGGCGGACGCCTGTATGCGGTGAACGATGACACCGATTATCAAGCCGTTGACGCACCCCTTAGGATCAGCAGCCGTACCGATCTACGTGCCTTGGCGTTCGACGGTGACTGGCGCAAGGCCGATCCGCGGCAACTGCGTATCCTCAGTGTCGGTGCCTATCAGGGCATGGACTATTTTGGGGCGAATACCACAGGGAATATCGATCTCGACTTTCTGCGCCTGCGCGTCTCCGGACTGCAGAGTGATCGTTTCTTCGATGATTGGCAGGGGGTGGTTTCGGCCGCGTTGTTCTGGACCAACGATAGCCTGCCTGACAGCGAGCGCGCGGTATTTGGCGGGCAGACATTCGGCCGTGGTTATCCCAGTGACCAGGCGTCGGGGGACAAGGGCTGGGGGGCGGCGTATGAGCTGAACTACAGCTTCAAGCGGGACAACGGCTGGTTCAAACGTGTTCAACCCTATGTTGTGGTGGATGCTGCACGCAGCTGGTTCAACGAGCTGGAGATACGTGACTCACGCCTGTCATCAACGGCAATGGGGCTGCGCTTTGGCGATGCCCACGCTTACAACATCTCCCTGGAGGTGGCCAAGCCGATGTCCGATATCGCCCTGGACAGCCTCAACCGGCAGCCACGTTTTACCGTGAGCTTCAGGTATCAGCTGTAGGCGCGAGTGTCAGTTAACCAGGTGTAGGCGCGGCTTGGGGAAGAGATTATCCAGGGTTTCCAGCAGGCGGGTGTGATAGATCGGCTTGCGAAACAGGTCCAGCACCTGCAGGCGTAGCAAGTCACTGATGTCGTCCATGTCGGCATGGCCAGAGGTGACAATCACTGGCAAGTGCTGGCGCGCCGTGTGCTCGCGCAGGCGCTTGATCAGGGAAATGCCACTTTCCTCCGGCATGCGCAGGTCGGTAATTACCAGGGCCACATCCGGGTGGCGGGTGAGCTGCTGCAGGGCGAGTTTGACCGAGGTGGCCGTGTAGCAACAGAAGCCTTCGCCCTCAAGCAATTCGGCCAGTTCCAACAAGGCGTCCTCTTCATCATCCACCAGGAGTATCTGTTGTCGCTGGGAAGAGGTTGGCATGGTGTTGTACCGTTAAAATTCAAAGGTCAGGCCGCATAGTCCATGAAGCTGGTCAATCTTTAAGTGCCACTACCGCCACCAGTGGAAGCAGTACCACCGCCAGTTTTTCCTGCATTTTCCATGGAGGTTTGCACCTTCTCAAAAATTGAGGTGACGTTGGTGGAGATGGGCTCGATAAACGTGGTCAACACTGCCGCCACCATCGCCGCCGCAATGGCGTACTCGATACCGGAAGCCCCGTCCTTGCGGTAGAAGAATTCTTTGCAGCGCTTGAGCATTCGTGACAGACGCATGGCTCTTCTCCTGGCGCACAAGGCGCAGATGGGCAGGGGATTTGTTCGATGATTCCCCTTTGCCATCACAGCATCGTCAAACGCTGAAAATCCGGCAAATGTAAGAAGGCATTAATACGAAAGTGATAGTGCCTTTTTGACGTCACTAACCTGCTGTTTTGAGGGGGTGTCAGCTTTGCGATGGAAAAAAATCTGACGGGTAATGGCGTTTTGCCTTAGCTGCGCTACCTTCAAATAGCGAAATAGTTACTTCTGATTTCAACGTAGTGCGCGGGTTCGCAAGGTGGCTGCACGGGACGAACACGCGCTGAGGAAGGGCCAGCATGAGCAGTCGCATTACCATCATTCTCGCTGGCTTCTTTTTACTTGGCGCCGTGCTCGCTGGTTACTGGGGCCTGGTATTGAGCCGTCCTGCCGTCGAGCCCGTGGCCGCGCCTGCCGCACCAACGCCTGTCTCTGCACCAGTGGCGTTGGCCGAGAAGGCTGCCGATGAAATACGCCACCCGGTGGTAGTGCTGCGCCGAGATGTGCAGCCCTACACGCCATTAACCGTCGATGACTTGTTAGTTGAGCGTTTACAGGTAGCACCTGCGGGCAGCTTCCAGACGTTGGAGCAGGTGCTCGGCCGCAGCAGCTGGCGCGCACTGAGCGCTGGCACCTGGCTTGAGGCGAGCAGCTTTGAGGCGGGCGGGCCGTTGGCGCGCATGATCCATCCCCATGAGCGTGCCCTGGCCCTGGCCATTGACGATGTGGTTGGTGCGGCAGGGCAATTGAGCCCTGGCGATTACGTTGATGTGTTGCTCTACTTGCGTGAAGACAACAACAACCCCCAGGCCTCCGCCCAAGTGGTTTTGCCGGCCCTGCGCCTGCTTAGCGTCGGCAGGCAAATGGGGCTGGGTACAGAGGGGCAGCCCGTGGAACCGGCCCTGGATGACAAGGCCCGCCAGGAGCTGCAACGCAATGCAGCGCGTACTGTGGTCTTGGCGGTACCGGAAGCCTTGGCCAGTCGCCTGTTGCTCGCCGCCCAGGCTGGCAGTTTGCGCCTGGCCGTACGCAGCGCCGAAGAAAAGCGCCTGGCCCGTTACTGGGCTGACCCGCAAAGCAGTGCCCAAGAGGTGGGCCTCGCCAACCGCGAACTCTATCGCTTCAGTCAGTTGGCACAGACCCCCGTTGCTGCGGCCGTCGCCAGTTCAACGCCACGCCGTGGCATGCAAATCATCCGCGGTAATCAGTCCAGTCAGCCTACTCCCTGATCAAGCAAGGATGCCCTTAAATGAGCAGTCGTTCCGTGCGGATTATCAAGCAATTGCTGTGCGCTGCGTTCTGCGGCGGCACGCTGCTGCCCCTGGCCCACGCAGCGGGAAGTGGCTGCAAGGCGCTGGCAAATCTGCCAGCGGCGATCGAGATCGATCAGGGCTTGCAGCAGGAGTTGCGTACGCAGGTGCCGATCACTCGGGTCGCTGTGGGCGATGCGAAAATTGCTGACGTACACGCCAGTGGTGACGATGGTGTACTGCTGACGGCGATGAACCCAGGTGCTACCAGCCTGATGCTGTGGACGGATTGTTCAAAGAACCCGCTGCAAACGCTGTTGTTCGTCAAAGGCGTAGCCACTACCGCAATGGCCGATACCGCCTTGCCACCGTCCCAGGATTCAACGCTACCGAGCCAGGTGCAGGCCGATATCCGTTTTGTCGAGGTCAACCGGACCAAGTTCAAGGAAGCCGGTGCACGACTGTTCTTTAAAGGCTCCAACAACTCGCTGATCGGATCGCCGGGTACAACGTTCAACACCATCGCCAGGCCTGGTCAGGTGGCTGACGTGATCGGCGGTGTACCGCTGGACAACGATGTCTTCAATATTGTCTGGGGAGGTGGCAGCAGCCGCTTTCTGGCGGCTATCAATGCGCTGGAAAACAGCGGCTTTGCCTATACCCTGGCGCGTCCCAGCCTGGTGGTGCTCAGTGGTTTGACCGCCAGTTTCCTGGCTGGTGGTGAGATCCCGATCCCAGTGCCCAGCAGTGGCAGCGACAACGTCTCGATCGAGTACAAGGAGTTCGGTATTCGCTTGGCGCTGTCGCCAACGGTGGTTAGCCGTGATCGCATTACCCTGAAGGTCGCGCCAGAGGTCAGCGAACTGGACTACACCAATGCCGTGAATATCGCTGGCACCCTGGTGCCGGGGCTGACGGTCCGGCGCACCGATACCAGTATTTCCTTGGCCGATGGTGAGAGTTTCGTCATCAGCGGCCTGATCAGCAGCACCACGCGCTCGGCGGTGGATAAGTTTCCGGGCCTGGGCAATATCCCGATCCTGGGTGCGTTTTTTCGTCAGTCGCAGCTGATGCGCGATGAAACCGAGCTGTTGATGATCGTCACCCCGCACTTGGTCCAACCCTTGGCTGCCAATGCCAAGCTGCCGCAGCTGCCGGGTGAGGGACTGCGCAACTATGACCCAAGCTGGGGCCGGCTGTTCTTTCTTGAAAACGGCGACTTTGAGGGTCGCAGCGGGTTATCTCAATGAGCGAAAGCCTGAGCCAGACCTTTCTTGCCATCACCCGCAATAACGTCGATCTGCAGTGGCTGCAGGGCGCGCTGGCACCGTTGGGACAGGTTGTGGGTGCCGGCAGTGGCAGCCTCGACGAGTTACTGGCGCTGGTCGAAGTGACCTTTGCCAACCTGGTGTTTGTTGGCCTCGATCGCGAGCACGTGGTCAGCCAATGTGCGTTGATTGAAGGCGTACTGGAAGCCAAGCCGATGCTGGCGATCGTCGCCCTCGGCGATGGTATGGACAACCAGCTGGTGCTCAATGCGATGCGTGCTGGTGCCCGGGATTTCGTCGCCTATGGTTCGCGTTCAAGTGAAGTGGCAGGGTTGGTGCGACGCTTGAGCAAACGCCTGCCACCGGTGACCAGCAACCCCAGCCTGGGCGGCCTGACCGTGCTGTACGGCGCACAATCTGCGGCTGACGGTGCGCTGCTCACCACGCACCTGGCACGGGTGGTACAAAACAATGGTCAGCAGACCCTGCTGCTTGACCTAGGGTTGCCCCGTGGCGATAGCCTGGCGCTGCTGGGGCTGGAGGCATCGTTCCATTTCGGTGATGCCTTGCGTCACCTGCGCCGCCTGGACAACACCTTGATCGACAGCGCCTTCAGTCGCGAAAGCTCCGGTTTGCGCTTGCTGGCTTATGCCCAAAGCGACGAGCCGCTGGAACGTACCAGCGCTGCCGAGTTGTACATGCTGCTCAGTGCCTTGCGTCAGCACTTCCAGCACATCGTGGTCAACCTGACCGGGCAGGCGGACAGTGAAGCCTTGCGTACCTTTGTCAGTCATTGCGACAAGCTGATCTGGTACACCGATCAGAACGTTCTGGACTGCCGACGCAATCTCGAAGTGCTGGCCCAGTGGCGGGAAAGAGGCATGAAACTGGAGCATGCCAGCCTGCTGGTCGATCGCTATCTCAAGGGTGTGGCCCCGGATGCCGATGCCCTGGTCAAGCGCTTTGGCTTGCCCCTGTTAGTGGTGCTGCCTTACAGCCCGGAAGTACGACTGAATGCCAAAAACCAGGGTTTGACCCTGTTCGAGTTGGCCCCCCGGGAAAGCCTCACCCAGCATCTCAAAGCCTTGGGTGAGCGTTTGGCGCGGCGTACGCAGAGCAACAAACCTGCCAGAGCTAATTGGCTGAACCGACTGTGGGGGCACAAATGAGCAGCGTCGATGAACTGTTCGGTGGTCAACGGCATAACCTGGGCAACGATCCTCAAGCTCTCAAGCGGGCCTTGCATCGTTACATCATCGACGCCATTGAAGACAGCGGGCGTAACTTGCTTGAAGGGTCGCGCCCGGCGCTCGCGCAGTTTGTGGTGGAGCAAGTCGGTGACTACATATCGCGCCTGCACCTGGCCTTGTCGCGCTATGAGATGGAGCGCCTGGCTGAGGAAATCGTCGATGAGTTGACCGGCTTCGGCCCGCTGGAAGTGCTGCTGCGTGATACCAGTGTCACCGAGATTCTGGTCAACGGTCCGCACCGGGTGTTTGTGGAGCGCGGCGGCATGCTGCAGCAGACTGACCTGCGCTTTATCGACGCCCATCATGTCGAGCGCGTGATGCAACGCATCCTTGCGCCCCTGGGCAGGCGTCTGGACGAATCCTCGCCGATGGTCGACGCGCGTATGCCCGATGGCAGCCGGGTCAATGCCATCATCCCGCCGGTGGCACTGGATGGTCCTTGCCTGTCGATCCGTAAGTTTCGCAAGGACATGCTCAAAAGCGCTGACCTGCTGGCCACGCGCACCATTGACCAGAACATCCTCGATTTTCTCCACTTGGCGGTGACGCGGCGCTGCAACATCCTGGTCAGCGGCGGCACCGGCACCGGCAAGACTACTTTGCTCAATATCCTCAGCCAGTTGATCACCCCACATGAACGGTTGGTGAGCATTGAGGATGTCGCTGAACTGCAGTTGGACCACCCGCATGTGGTGCGCCTGGAAACCCGCCCGCCGAATGCCGAGGGCCATGGCGAAATCAAATCCAGCGAGCTGATTCGCAACGCCCTGCGCATGCGCCCTGATCGTATTCTGCTGGGCGAGATTCGTGGTGTTGAAGTGCTTGATGTGCTGACGGCGATGAATACTGGTCACGATGGTTCGATGAGCACCGTACATGCCAACACTGCGCAGGATGCCTTGCTGCGTCTGGAAACCCTGGTCGGCCTGACCGGGCGCCAGGTTGCGGAAAAGACCTTGCGGCAGATGATCTGTGCCGCGCTCGATGTTGTGATCCAGTTGACGCGTCTGGCTGACGGTCGGCGTTGTGTCAGTGAAGTACTGGAAGTGGTTGGCGTGCGTGAGGATGTTTATGTCACCAACACCCTGTTCCGTCTTGATCGTCGCAGTGGCGAGGGCTTCTTGCGCGAAGCGCTAAACCCGGCGAGTGACAAACTCCGCCGGGTATTCTCCGAGCCCCAATCATGATCGGGGCGTTGCTGGGGATTATTTGCCTGGGATTGCTGGGCTTTTCCATTCGGCTGTTCTACAGCGGTCTGCGCAAGGCCGGTACTGAACGTACCCTGGATCGACTCGGCCGGGTCCAGACTGCTTCCACCCTGGCGCCAGCAGGACGCGACTGGCTGGATCGGCTGTTGCAGCGAGCAGGCCTGGAACGACGCAATGACCATCTGTTGTCGTGCTTGGCCGCCTGGGCGTTGCTGTCTTTATTGATCGCACTGGCGATGGGGTGGGCGTTCGGCGCGGTGCTGTTGCTGACGGGGCCGTTGCTGTTTCGCCTGTATCTGGGCTGGCGCTATCACCGCCGTGTGCAGCGCATGATTGAGCAATTGCCGGTGCTGCTCGATCATTGCGTGCGCAGCCTCAAGTCTGGCCGAACCTTGAGCGATGCTGTGCTCGGTGGCATTGCGGTCTCCCGTCAACCCTTGCAGGGGGCTATGCAGCGAGTGCGGCGTAACGTGCAGATGGGGGTCAGCCTCGACGATGCCATGCAGGATCTGGCCGAACTCTATGAGCAAGACGAGCTGCGTCTGTTCGCCCTCGGTTTACGCATCAATCATCGCTACGGTGGCAATGCCAGCGAGTTGCTGGAGAACCTGATCAAGCTGATTCGCGAGCGTGAGCAGGGCGCCCGACAGTTGCGCGCGATGACCGGTGAAACGCGAATGACGGCGATTGTTCTGGGACTGTTGCCAGTGGGCATGGCCAGCTACTTTCTGCTCAGTAACCCCAAGTACCTGTTGACCATGTGGCACGACAGCCACGGTCAATTCATGTTGCTCGGCGCATTCGGCTTGCAGGTGTTTGGTTGCCTGGCGCTGTGGCGCATGTTGCGGAGTATCTGACATGGCCTTGATGCTAAGCGCCGTTATGTTCTTCGCAGCATTTGTATTGTTGCTCAGCCAGTTTCTACGCCAGCGGCGCAGGCAGCGTCTGGTTTCCCAGCGTCTGCAAGGGCAACTGACGGGCGATGATCGTCTGGGCAACTGGCTGCAGCAGGTGGGCAGCAGCTCGCTGGCGCAGCGCTTGTTGAATTTCGATGGTGAAACCCGCCTGCTGCTCGATCGGCTCGGTTGGCGGCGCAGCCGCCAGCGCGCGTTGTTCGCTGCCTGCCAAGTCGGCGTGCCGGTGCTGGCGTTGGGCGTTGGCGTGCTGGTCGAAAAAACCTTCTACCACGACCACCAGAGTGCCTGGCTAGTGGTGCCGCTGTGTGCCCTGGGGATCGGCTACCTGCTACCTAAGCGCCTGCTGGCATGGGCGGCAGCACGGCGCCAGCAACAAATTGTGCGGGAAGTGGCGACCTTCATTCCCTTGCTGCGCATTCTGTTCGAATCGGGGTTGGCGGTAGAGCAGGGCTTACGCGTGTTGAGCCAGGAGTCGCGGCACCTGTTGCCGGTGCTCAGCGAAGAGTTACGGCTGATATTGCTGCGGGTCGATTCCGGCCTGGCCCTGGCGCCGGAGCTGGAGAAAACTGCGCAGACGCTGGCTGTGGACGAATTCAGCGACACCTGCGTGATTCTTCAGCAATTGCTCGCCCAAGGCGGCGGGGCGATGAAATCGCTGCTGGCTCTCAAGCAACTATTGGATGACCGGCGGCTGACACGGATGCAGGAACGGATATCGAAAATGTCCGGGAAGATGTCGATGGTGATGATGGTGTTTTTGTTTCCCGCCTTGCTGATCGTGCTGGCCGGCCCCGGCTTCACGGCATTGGCCAAGGCCATGGGCTCATGAACGGAGGAGCAGGGATGAAAGCAGTCATGGTAGTCATGAGCCTGGTGTTGCTCGGTGGTTGTGCCACTGCTGGTGGCCCGCCTTGGGCGGCGCTAGCAGGTAGCACGGCCAGTTGCGCCAAACCCGACTCGAGTCAGGAGTTGGCTTTGAGCATGGCTGACGAGATGCTCAGCGAAGGGCGTCCGCATGCCAGCCTCGCGCACCTTGAGGCGCTGCCGACGGACATGGCTCAGGTGCGTCTGCGCAAGGCCAAGGTGCTGCGCCTGCTCGGGCGCAGCGAAGCCGAACCGTTGTATCGCAGCCTGCTTGGTGGTTGTCTGGCCTCCGACGCCGAACATGGCCTGGGCCAGTTGTCGGCGGCCCGTGGTGACAATCTTCAGGCCCAGCGCCACCTGCTGCGGGCGGTACGCCTGGCACCTACAGATGAAAAAGTACGCAACGATCTCGGTGTGGTTTACCTCAACCTTGGCAACGTCGAACAGGCTCGATTCGAGTTTCTGACGGCCATCGAACTCAAGGACAACAACACCCTGGCGGCGGTCAACCTGGTCAGCTTGCTGTTGTATCAGGACAAGTGGCAGCAGGCGGCCGACTTGGTCTCACGCCTGAACCTGACACCGGCTCAGTTCAGCGAGGCCAGGTCGCGTGCCGAGTACTTGAAGCAACCAGGCAAATCTTCGACAGCGCGCGCCGATCAGGTCGCGGCGGTGCAGTAATTCATCCTTAGGCTCAGGCAACGATGAGGTGTTTATGAAATCTGCTTGGTTATTACTGCTTACCTTGAGTTCACAACCGTTGACGGCGCTGGCGATAGAGGCGGGGCCGTCGTCCGCGTCGCAAAATGCCACTGAAGCCTGGTTGCAGATGCAGGCCAGCAACCAGCAGGCCTCGAAGATCCCGCAGTCAGCCACGCCCAAGGAGCGCGAGCAGACCATGCAGCGTTGGCTGGACAGCTACAAGTATGAGCTCCCGGAGTTCTACCAATGGGAGAAGGTCAACTCATCCAGCAAGTAAGGGCATCGTGTGGTAACGCTGCACTAATGCGCCGTCACTCGCAGACGCAATGGTGAGTTGCTCGGCGACAATGCCAGTGCGAGCTGCGTGCGGTTGTGCATGTGGGTCAGGCGTAATACCTGAGAGACATAGAGTTTGACGGTGTTTTCGGTGATGCCTAATTCGCAGGCGATCTGGTAGTTGGTCTTGCCTTTACTGACCAGGCGCGCGACTTCCAGTTGACGCGGTGACAGTTGCTCGAAAAGGCTCGGCAGGTTTTCGCTCTCTGCTTCACGTTCGACGTCGGTGGAACGGCGATGCGCACCCAGGCCCCGGGCTTTGTCCAGGTCCTGATAAAGGTCATCGATCGAGTCGGCCAGGTACTGCAGCTTCTGGTTCAGGGTACCCAGGTGCTGGACACTCTTCTGCTGCTCCTGCACTGCAGCCTCCTGTCGCTGAACGCCTTCGAGCAGTTCATTCAGGTCTACGGGTTTTTGGTAGTAGTCGGCAAAGCCTTCGCGCAAGGCTCTGATCACATCCTGCTTGTCGGCTTGGCCGGTGAGCATGATGGCTTCGAAAATTCGCTGATGGCCAGCGATAACTTTCAGCGCCTTGAATAATTCGATGCCATCGCAGCCGGGCATGTGCAAGTCGCACAGCACCAGGCCAATGCCTGGATCAGCAGCAAAGCATTCGAGCGCTTGATCGGTGGACTGACAGGGCACACAACAGTAGCCGCAACTTTGCAGAAACTCGCAGAGCTCTGCGACGGTCAAGGGCTGGTCATCGACCACCAATACCTTTACTGCACTGACGGGCTTGTTCACACGCTACTCCCTGCTAAGAAGCTCCTCTGTCCCGGAGCTTGGGGCCTTGCGATCGGCCGCGGACTCTCTAGAAAGTAGTCGCACTTTGAGACTATGTAAAAGCGAGACGCGGTGCGAACAGTGGACGGGGCGACTAATGGGTCCACACGCTGGCCAGGATAAAACCGGCCAAGATGAAGGGCGCGAAGGGTTGTTTATTTGACGTTTCCTCGATCAGTTGCTTGATGCGGTTCTTAACCTTTTGACTTAGCAGCGACCACAGCCAGCGCCGACTGGACAGCCAGATCAGTACAGCTATTCCGGCGCCGATAAAGGTGCCCAGTACATACATGCGATCGGTCGCCAACGCCAAGGCGCCAAGCAGCTTTACATCCCCGGCACCAAAGCGACCGAGCATGTAGCCGGGCAAGGTCAGGAGCATGACGATGGCCAGCGCCCAGCCACCTTCGCTGGCGTCGGCACCGATCCAGGTGTGCCCGGTAATGAATAAATAACCCAGCGCGCAGGCTGCAGCGCCGAGGGTCAGGGTGTTGGCGATCTGGCGCTCACGCAGGTCTTGTTCAGTGCACAAGGCAAGCCACAACAACAGGACAATGCTTTGCATTGGCGAAATGCATCCCTTTGTGGTGAATGATTCTATGCTGTCAGTCAGGTGTCACTGTCAGGGTAGACGCGATCATGAAAGCAAGCGCGGTGAAACGGCAAAAAGGCGCGGTGGCACTGGAGTTCGTTGCTGTATTCGTGATCTTTTTCGCTGTGTTCTATGGTGTGGTTAGCTACGGTCTGCCGATGCTCATGCTGCAATCATTCAATCAGGCCAGTAGCGAAGCGGTGCGTCGTTGTGTGGCTCTGGATCCCAGCAGCGAAACCTACCGGCGCGACGTTGATAAGCTGGCCAAGGACGTACTCGGCGAACAATTGGGCTGGATGCCGAACTCATTGAATTTTCAGCTGGCCAGTGATGCCAGTGTCACCCTCACCCCGGGCAACTTATTGACGGTAAAGATTGACTACGCCAAAGCTAAATTGACCGCTGTTCTGCCGGTACTCGACCTGCCAGTGATCGGTGAAGTGCCGCGGCTGCCTGCGAGCCTGAAGGCCGAAGCGAGCCTGCAACTGTGAGTGTTGGACAAGGATTGTTCGGCCGTTGGCGTGGGCGCTCTACTGCGAAGGCTGTCGAGCCGCAGCCGGTGACCTCCCTACCTGCCGTTGGCTTGCAGCTGTGGTTAGACGATGAAGCCAGGGTACAGCGCTTGGCCGGGCCCCTGCGCTCCGCGTTGGCATTACCGGGGCAGGGGCAAGCGCGGCTGCAGGATTATGTACAGCCTTATAGTCTGTTGGTGCTTGAAGGCGAGCCTTTGGACTGGCAGGCACAACCGCTTGATCTGGATTTCAAGGCGGTCAGTGGCGGCACCCTGCATACCCGCGGCTGGCTGCTGGGGCAGCCTGGCAGTTGGCTGTTGCAACTGTTCGACATCGGCGATCTGCTGCAACACCGCCAGCAGTCGCTGAGCGCCGAACGCCAGCGGCACTTGACCAGTCATTTGGCTGCCGAGTTGCGTGATTGCAGCTTCGATCGCCTGGGTCAGGTGGCCCGGGAACAGTTGCAATGGCTGGTCCGTCATTGGCGAGCCAGCGCTGGACGTATCCTGTTGCAAGGAAAACAAGGCTGGCAGACTTATGCCAGCAGCAGTGATCCGCTGAGTTGGCCTGACGATGATGAGCTCGGGCCGTTGTTGGATCGCTTGATACCGGGGCAGATGGCTTCGAGCCTTTCGCACGCAGCGCTGCAGGCGCTGCTACCGCAGGCTGATACCTACGTGCTGCCTTATGCCCAAGGGCACATCGTCCAGGCCTGGCTGGTCTGCGTTGGTCCGTTTGAGCCGTTGTCAGCGGCAGATGCGCTTAATGCTTGGGCCGCTTATGCCGAACCGCTGGTCAGCCGCCTGGCCGCATTCGAGTTGCAGCAGCAGAGTGAACGTCTGGACAGTCTGCAACTGCAACTGGGCGCGGGTTGGTGGCAGTGGCGTTTGAGCGAGGCAGCGTTGCAGCTTGACCCCGGGCTGGCCGCCAGCCTCGGGGTACCGGCACAGTTGACCATCAGTCAATGGCTCAGTCGCGTGCATCCAGCCGACCGTGAAGCGGCGCAGCTGGCCCTAGGGGAACTGCAACGCGACGGCTGCGCCTTGCACCTGAGTCTGCGTCTGCTCGACCACAACCTGGCGGCGAACCCACGCTGGTATCGCTTGTGTGGGCAGGTGCGCGGAAGTGGTCAGCAACGCCGTCTGCAAGGCTTCATGCTCGATGTCAGCGATATCAAGGGCCAGCAACTGCAAGCTAGCGCCGCCCAAGCGCGCCTGGAAAACCTTATCGCCAGCTCGCCTGCCGTGATCTACATCCAGCGCTACGTCGAAGGGGCGCTGCAGGCTGAGTTTTTCAGCGCCAGCCTGCAACCAATGCTTGGTTGGGAGCAGACCGGTGAGACATTGCAGCCCGGCCAATGGGTCCATCCTGAAGACCACGACTTATGGTTGGCTCGCACGCGCACCTTGCTGCGCGAAGGGCAGGCGCGCGGCCGTTATCGTCTGCGTGATCGCCACGGGGGGTATCACTGGGTGCTCGACGAGGCGCGGCTGTTGCGTGATGACCTCGGGCTGCCGGTGGAAGTAGTGGGTATCTGGCTGGACGTCACCGAGGCCAGCGAAGCGGCCGAACGAATGCAGGTCAGTGAAGAGCGCTACCGGGTGTTGGTAGAAGATTCGCCCGCCATGATCTGTCGCTATACACCTGAACTGAACCTGGTGTTTGGCAACCAGCCGTTGGCCGACTACCTGGAGTGCTCGGCCGCGCAGTTGGCCGGCATGAACCTGGGCCAGTGGATGTCGGCAACCCAGCGTGAGGCCTTCGTTGAGCGCTTGTCCGGGCTTACCGTCGAGCAGCCAGTAAGCACTGCGGAAATCTGTCTGGCGTTGCCAGGGCGCGAGCACGCCTGGTGGGTGTGGGCCGATCGAGGCCTGTTCGACGCGCAGGGTCGGTTGCTGGAGATCCAGGCGGTGGGCCGTGACAACACGCAGGTAAGGCGAACCCAGCAGCAGTTGTTACAGAGTGCGAAAATGGCCACGCTCGGCGAGATGGCCACCGGGCTTGCCCATGAGATCAACCAGCCGCTGAATGTGATGCGCATGGCCGTGGTCAACGCTCTCAAGCGCCTGGAAAACGGTGATGTACAGGTCGATTACCTGCAAGACAAGCTCAAACGGATCGACGCCCAGGTGCAGCGAGCTTCGCGAGTGGTGGATCATATGCGCGTGTTTGGCCGCCGCTCAGAGGTCGAACAGCAATGGTTCGCACCTTGGCAGGCGGTGGAAGGTGCGTTGTCATTGCTTGCTGACGGTTTGCGTAGCAAGGGCGTGGAGCTACGGGTCGACACGCCCCAACAGCAGGGCTCGGTCAGTGGTCATCAGGATCAGTTGGAGCAGGTGCTGATCAACCTGCTGGTCAATGCCCGCGATGCTTTGCTGGCACAGCGCGAACAGCAGCCATGGATCGCCTTGCGTATGGACGCCGATGAGCAGAGGGTGCGGCTGTGGGTCGAGGACAACGGCGGCGGGATCGAGCCGCGGTTGCTCGAGCGGATTTTCGAGCCGTTCTTCACCACTAAACCGGTGGGTGTCGGCACTGGGCTTGGGTTGTCGGTCAGTTACGGGATTATTGATGGCATGGGCGGTTGCCTGAGTGTCGATAACGGTGCCCATGGCGCGCGGTTCTGTATTGAGCTACCGGTTCAAAGCACCAACTGAGCGCGGCTACTGGAACAGGTCAGGTTGGCGCCAACATCGACGTGTACCAGGTTGATGCCCAAGGTTTGCAGCAAGGCATTGATCAGGGGATCGACCAAGGGACTTAGCAGGCCTTTGATCAGCGGTTCGAGTATCGCCTTGACCTCGTTCAATACGCCACTCGTCAATACCAGCACGCTACCCAGAATGTTGCCGTGCAGGGGGTTGTAGGCCTCCAGATCAATGCCGTTAATAGTGGTGTCCAGGCTGCTGATAATGTCGCTGGCGGTGGTGCTCAGATAGGCCGGTGGCTGATCAACATCGGGCGGTGTATGGTCGGCAGGCGCGAATATCAGGTCACTGGCAGGGTCAGTGGAGTTGCTACCGAGCAAGGGCGCGTTGATCTTCAAGCCGATACCGCCGCCTTCAAACGGAATTCGGGTGCCACAGATCGCTGGAAGGAACAGCAGGCGGCTGCAGACATTGGTGCCGATATCAATCAACGGCAGAGGGCTTACCGTAGCCACTCCAACGGTGAAGAAGTCTTCGCGATCTTTGAATTGGCCGATCGCGACGTCCACCGCCGCACTTCGGGTATGCGCGGTGAGAGTTTTTTCCGGCGTGCAGCTATAGTCGCTGATCTCGCTGCTGGCTTTTGCGACCTCAAGACCCACATCCAGGCTGACCGTGCCAGGTAGCAGTTGGATGTCGCTGACCTTGCATGGAATGCCCAAGGCGCAGGTCAACGATTTCACGGTTCCGAGCAGGTGCAGGTTCAGCAGGTTGTTGAGGATATTAGTCAGGGGGGAGGCGAGGTCGAGCACGGCGTTGACCAGACCGGTGACGGTAGACAACACCGGCAAGTCCAGTGAAATCAAGGCGCGTACTTGTGCAGTGTGTACCTTGATCTGATCGGTCTGTGGATTACCGATGGCAGAAATCTGCTGTGGCTCAATGACCTTCAGGCGTATCTTGCCTTTGGCCAGACCGAGCAGGTCGATGGGCATTTCAACCACCGCGGCGCTGTCCTTGGTCGACAGCAGGATCACACTTTGCACCAGATCCAGTACTTGCAGGCTGGTGTCCAGACCCGCTTGGGTTGTGCCACTTTGCAGGTCGAGGATGTCGCCCAGGTGCAGCACGCGGGTATTGTCGGCACCGACGGCAAGCTTGCCCAGGTTGGTCGCCACCTCGACCGCAGCGCCGCCTTGCTGCAGTACCTTGGCGGCGGCGTCGATGAGCTGGCTCGCGGTGGCATCGGCACGCAGCAACTGTTGGTAATCGCCAGCGCTGACGCGAACATCAATGGCCAGTTGGTCGAGGTAACTGAGCAGGTTGATCTGAGTGTCGGCCAGGCCTTGCCAGCCCAACAGGTCGAGATTGACGTGGCTACCCAGTGGATTGAGCAAGGCACTGAGCAGTGCCGATTGACGCGAATCGACTTTTGCCAAGGTGCTGCCAATACGCAGCATGGCCTGCGGTGGTTTAGGGGTGGCGGCGATAGCGCGGGCGCTCAAGGTGGTGGCGTCAGGTAAGGCCTTGCCGCTGGCCAGCGCCTGTACACCGGCGGCGACGCTGGTGGTGACCTGGGCAGTGGCGATGACGCGGATTGCTTCGTTGCGCACGACATCGACCTTGAAGCTTCGCAAACTATTGGCACCGGTTTGTAACGCACCGCAGGCAGTGTCCAGCGTTTGCCCTGCGCCCGCGTCGAAACCGTTGCGAGCTGCGCTGCTCCGCGCCAGGGCATCAGCCCGAGGGCCGACGCCGCTGCACACGGCACTCTGGCCCGCAGCCTCCAACGCTGCCATGTCGGCGATCCGCTGCAAGCGGCGCTGCTCCAGGTAGAGTCTGCTGGTGTCGATCACCATCAGCATGAACAGCAACCCCATGGCCAGGGTCAACGCCGCAATCAAGCCGATGGCACCGCGTTGCCGTGCTGGAAAGCGAGAAGACACGAGCACTCCTTAGCTGGCGCATGGCCCGCGGGACAGAGGGTTACGCCGCGATCAGGAGAGTGTAGTCAGGGGGATGGCGTTGTGCCTCTAGTGGGAGGGTAGTTGGACAAGGCGCTGCTCACGGTGTCGTAGATCGCACTGCTGCGTTCTTCTGGGGTTGGCGGGTAATTGTTCATGATTTGCTCGGCACTGCCACGCCACACCAGCTTGCCATCCTTGCTGTCGAACATATCGATCTGGATGGTCGCCACCTTGTAGTCAACGCTGCGGGTTTCGTTGTACATCGGCCCGCCCCAGTAGCCGTTCCAGTAACCGTTCCAGGCACCGCCGTAATGGGTGGTTATCTGCTGCTGGCGTTGCTCGACGATCAGATAGGACTGCACTTTCAGATCGCCCTGGCTATTGCCTTGAGCTGGGCGCAAGCCACGCTGATCAAGTTGGCCAGTCACCGCTTGGCGGATGCGTTGTTCAGTCAGGTCGCTCTTGATGCGCGGATCGTCAGGACGGTACTGCAGCGCCGGTTCCTGCCACACCCAACTGCGATAGGCAGCAAAGTCGCGACTAGCATCGAAATCCACGGTTGCATTGTTGCTCTGGCAGGCGCCGAGCAACATCACTAAGGAGAGTAAAACGACACGGCACAACATAATGGATCTCCAATTGCCTTTAGCTGGGAGGATAGCCGCTAAGGGCCTTGTTCACTGACTTGCGTAAAGCCTCTGCGCGTTCGCCTTGGGAGCCCTGGCTGCTGGTTTCGGCGCTGGTGCTCCACACCGCTTGGCCGTCGCGGGCGTCATACAGGTCGACGTAGACCACCACGACTTCAACCTCGTAGGTGCGCACCACTGGAACGCTGCCATACACCCCGTAGCCGTTGTAGTAGCTGCCGGCACCGACGTATCCGCCATAGGGGTAGCCGTAGGGATAGTTATCGTAGGGATAGTAGTCTTCACGTACCTGGCGCAAACGCCGCTCCAGTTGCACGTTGGCACTGACCAGCAGGTCACCGCTCTGGCCATTGCGCGCCGGGCGCAGGCCATGCTGGTCCAGGGCACTGCTGACCGCGTCGGCGATTTGCGCAGGCTCGGCCAGGGCCGTGCCGGATGGCAACTGGCCGTTTTGCCAGGTCCAACTGCGGTAGCGGCCAAAATCCCGTGGTGGCGCAGGGTAGGCGCTGGCATCGAAAGTGTTGGCCGCCTGCGGCGGCGCTGGTGGCAGTGGCAGGGAGCTGGCGACATAGGGGTTGCTGTTCTGGCAGCCTGCCAGGGCCAGGCACAGCAGGCCCACAGCCAAACGATACGACATGTCACCCTCCCGGCGTGATTCAGCGTGGTCGACAGAGCCAGTGCAGGTAGCGTCCCAACCCGGCAAAGGCGGGATGCCGTCGATGGGCCAGTTCCATTTCCAGCAGATCAAGTAGCTCGGCCTTGGCCTGGAACTCGTTGGGCATATAGTCGTGGAACACCCGCACGCCGCTTTCGGTTTCGATCTGCCACAGATCTTCAACTTGCACCCTGAGCGTGCGTGGATCAAGTGGTTTCTGCGGGGTCAGGCTTTGCTTCTCGCCGGCCATGTCATCGCGCCGCAGCTTGCGAAAATGGCCTTTGAGCAGGTTGCGATAAACCAGGGCGTCGCGGTTGTAGAACGCCAGTGACAACAAGCCATCACTACGGGTCAGCTGATGCAGGACCGGCAGAATGGTCTCAGGCTCAGCCAGCCATTCCAGTACCGCATGGCACAGCACCAGGTCGTAGGGTTCTGTCAGTTGCCCGAGCAGGTCCTGCCAGGGCGCCTGGATGAACGTTGCCGCTTGCCCTGCTTGGGCAAAGCGCGTGCGGGCGCCTTCAAGCATCGGTGCGGCGGGCTCGGCGAGGGTGACATGGTGACCGCGCTCAGCCAGCCACAGGGCCATATGACCCAGGCCCGCGCCAATATCCAAAACGCGCAAAGGGCGTTCGGGCAAGGTTTCGGCCAAGTCCGCCTGAAGCACCGCAAGGCGGATTGCACCTTTGGCACCGCCGTAGATTTTTTCGGCAAAGCGTGTGGCCAGGGCGTCGAAATGGCGGTCTTTCATCGTGCAAACCGCCGTTCGCTGTCGGCCAGCTTGGCCCGTACCACCTGCTCCATGTCCAGGCCCAGTTCACTGCACAGTAACAACAGGTAAAGCACTACATCGCCGACCTCCTGGCCAGCATGTTCCAGTTGTTCAGGCGAAAGCTGGCGCGACTGGTCTTCACTGAGCCACTGGAAAATCTCCACCAGTTCGGCCATCTCCACACTGGCAGCCATGGCCAGGTTTTTCGGGCTGTGAAAACCGCGCCAGTCGTTGGTGTCACGGATACGGTGCAAGCGTTGCGTCAGTTCGTGCAGGTTCATCAAAGCTCTCCTCAAGCCGCATAGCTTCAGGCGGGCGCTTGCGCAACGCAAGAGGGCTGTGTCACGCCAGGGTTTGCCAGGCTCCGCGCATGTGCACCAGATCGCCATGGCCGTCCAGGCGCAGCTGCCCCTGGTCGGCAGTGGGGCTGGCGTTGAGGATCACTTCACCGGGCAGGCGCACGGGTTTGAGGAAGTCGACCTCGACCTGGTAGCCACTGACCGGCAGGTGGCTGCGTAACGCCGCCAGGGTCATGGCTTTGCTCCACATACCGTGGGCAATGGCGGTGGGGAAACCGAACAGTTTGGCGCTGGCAGCGCTCAGGTGGATCGGGTTGTAGTCGCCGCAAACCTTGGCATAACGGCGGCCGATGTCGCTGTCAGCATACCAGCGGGTCAACTCCTCCAGCGCAATGCTGTCAGGCGCTTCAGAAGGGGTGGGCTGTGCCTCTAGTTTCACCCCGCGACAGAGCATGCGGCTGGTTTCGCTCCAGATCAGGCCCAGGCCATCTTCGGCTTCAGTGATCAGGTCGGCGGTGGCGCCTTTTTCATGAGGCTGCAGGTTGTCTACATACACACTAAAGCGCAGGTGGCTGATACCACCGAGTGGGCGCAGTACGCGGATGCTGTTGTGCAGGTGCACCAGGCCAAGCAACGGGAATGGGAAGGCCTTGTCGGTCAACAACTGCATTTGCAACGCGAAGGCCATCACGTGTGGGAAGGTTGGCGGCAAGCGTCCATCGTCGCTGAAATGACAGAGTTTGCGGTAAGCCTCCAGCCGTCGCGGTTGGACTTCCAGGTAACAGCGCAAACCCGTGTCAGGCAAGGTACTGCCAGTGATCTTGCGTTTGCGGGCGGCACGTAGATAGAGGTGAGAGAGTGAATCGGTATTGCTCAGGTCCTGCCATTGTCGAGTCATGTTCACGCCCCCATCACGGCCTGGCCGCAGACGCGCAGCACTTGGCCATTGACCGCGCCGCTGCCGGGCTGGACCAGCCAGGCGATGGCTTCGGCGACATCCTGGGGTAGGCCACCCTGACCCAGGGAGCTCATGCGTCGACCGGCTTCGCGCAGGGCGAAAGGAATGGCCGCGGTCATACGGGTTTCGATGAAGCCCGGTGCTACGGCGTTGATACTGCCGCCGCGTGGTGCCAGCTTCGGTGCCCAGGCCTGAGCCAGGCCGATCAACCCGGCCTTGCTGGCGGCGTAGTTGGATTGGCCACGGTTACCGGCGATACCGCTGATCGAGGCCAGCAGTACGACGCGGGCGTTGTCATGCAGGGCGCCGCTGTCGAACAGGGCCTGGGTCAGCAACTGCGGCGCCTTGAGATTGACTGCCAGTACCGAGTCCCAGAATTCCGGGGTCATATTGGCTAAGGTCTTGTCGCGTGTGATGCCGGCATTGTGCACAACGATGTCGATGCCTTCCGGAAGCCCTTCGAGCAGTTGTGCGGCCGCATCGGCCGCGCAAATGTCCAGGGTCAGGCTGCTTCCTCCCAGGCGCGCGGCCAGTGCCTCTAGGTCAGTCTTGGCCTGAGGCACGTCGAGCAGAATGACATCGGCGCCATCGCGGGCCAGGGTTTCGGCAATCGCGGCACCGATACCACGGGCGGCGCCAGTGACCAGGGCCTTGCGCCCGGCCAATGGCCGGGTCCAGTCCTGCACCTGGGTGGAGCAAGCTTCCAGGCGCAGGACCTGGCCGGAAACAAAGGCACTCTTGGGTGAAAGGAAAAAGCGCAAGGCCCCTTCAAGCTGGTCCTCGGCGGCGTCGCTGACATAGAGCAACTGCAAGGTACCGCCAGCACGCAGCTCTTTGGCCAGGGAGCGACTGAAACCTTCCAGGGCGCGTTGGGCGACCTGAGCCAACGGGTCATCGAGTTGTTCCGGTGCACGGCCGAGAATCACGATATGCGCGCTGGGCGCCAGGCTGCGCAGCAGTGGCTGGAAAAATTCGCGCAATTGCTTGAGCTGATCGATGTCGTCCAGTTCGCTGGCATCAAAGACCACCGCCTTGAGCTTGGAACCCAGCCCTGCGACCCACTCAGTAGCGCTCAGGTCGGGGCTGGCGAAGCTGTAGACATCATCGGTAAGGCGCTTGGCAAATGCCTCGACCTTGTTTGCCAGGGGGCCGCCGCCCAGTAGCAGGGCGCCCTCGATCGGCCGCAGGCGACCGGCCTGCCAACGTTCCAGGCGCGCGGGGCTGGGCAAGCCGACGGCGCCGACCAGACGGCGGCCGAGGTCGGAGTTGGCGAAGTCGATATAGCGGTCGCTCATGTGCGGCTCTCCCTGAAATAAGCTTCAAAGTGTGGACCATCTTTGGCCGTTGGTCGTTCGAACCCTGAAAAAACACCTACGCTGTGGGGGAGCAACGCGCCTGTGCTGATTTGTCGGACTGGCTCTCACAGTAAAGCAGCCAGCACAGAGCCCGCTTTCACATTGGACGATTTGGTAGAAAGAAGAGGAGGGTACGCATGCGCTCATTGCGCCGAGTCGCGATCATAGGCGGCAACCGAATTCCCTTCGCCCGTTCCAACGGCGCCTACGCCACTGCCAGTAACCAGGCGATGCTCACGGCAGCGCTGGAAGGGCTGATCGAACGTTTCGGTCTACATGGCCTGCAACTGGGCGAGGTCGCTGCCGGGGCGGTGCTCAAGCACTCGCGGGACATGAACCTGACGCGCGAATGCGTGCTCGGCTCCCGTCTGTCGGCGCAAACCCCGGCCTACGACCTGCAACAGGCCTGCGGCACCGGGCTGGAGACGGCGCTGCTGGTGGCCAACAAGATTGCCTTGGGGCAGATTGACAGTGGCATTGCTGGTGGTGTCGACACCACTTCCGATGCGCCGATTGCCGTTAATGAAGGCTTGCGTCGAATTCTGCTGCAGGCCAATCGCGGTAAGACCCTAGCCGATAAGCTCAAGGCGTTTCTCAAGCTGCGACCGGGCCATCTAACGCCTGAGCTGCCGCGTAACGGCGAGCCACGCACAAGCTTGTCCATGGGCCAGCATTGCGAGCTGATGGCGCAGACCTGGCAGATTCCTCGTCCGGCGCAGGACGAGTTGGCCCTGCTCAGTCACCAGCATATGGCGGCTGCCTATGCAGACGGTTGGCATGACGACCTGCTTACTCCCTTCCTGGGGCTGAGTCGCGACAACAACTTGCGAGCGGACCTGACCCTGGAGAAGCTCGCCAGCCTCAAGCCTGCTTTCGAGCGTAGCGACAAGGGCACCTTGACTGCGGGTAACTCGACGCCGCTGACCGATGGCGCCTCAGTGGTATTGCTGGGCAGTGAAGACTGGGCCCGAGAGCACGATCTGCAAGTGCTGGCCTATCTGGTCGATGGTGAGAACGCTGCCGTGGACTTCGTCAAAGGTCAGGAAGGACTGCTGATGGCGCCGGCCTACGCTGTACCGCGTTTGCTGGCGCGCAATGGGCTGCGCTTACAGGACTTTGACTACTATGAAATCCATGAAGCGTTCGCTGCCCAGGTGCTGTGTACCCTCAAGGCTTGGGAGGATCCCGACTATTGTCAGCGTCGGCTGGGATTGAGCGAGCCGCTGGGGGCCATCGACCGCAGCAAGCTCAACGTCAAGGGCAGTTCGCTGGCGGCCGGACATCCGTTTGCAGCCACCGGTGGGCGCATCCTTGCCCACATGGCCAAGCTGTTGGCCACGGCTGGTAAGGGCCGTGGTTTGATCTCGATCTGCGCTGCAGGTGGCCAAGGAGTGACGGCGATCATTGAGCGCTGACCAGCGACGTCGTAAGTAGGGCGGGGCGGCTGGCATAGTGTTCGGCCATGATTGAGCAGACGATCAACTGCAGCGGGTGGTAGATCATGATCGGCAGCAAGATCAAGCCCAGCCCAGGATGCGCACCGAAGATCAGCGCGGCCATCGGTGCACCGGCAGCCAGGGACTTTTTGCTGGCGCAGAACACGGCTGCCACTTCGTCAGCCGGGCTCAAGCGCAGGGCCCGGGCGCTGCGGGTGGTCAACCAGAGAATCAGCGCCAGCAGCAGTGCACTGCCGACAAATGCGGTAATCAATACCGCGCGGCCTTGCTGCTGCCACATGCCCGAGACCATTGAGTTGCAGAACGCGGCGTAGACCAGCAGCAGGATCACCAGCTTGTCGATGATGTTGGTGTAGCGCTTGTGGCGGGCGAAAAAACGGCCCAGCCAGGGGCGCAGCAATTGGCCCAAGACCAGCGGCAGCAGCAGTAAGGTGCAGAGGTCGAGCAACGTTGCCCCCAAGTCGATGCCATTACTGCCTGTGCCGACCACCAGGCTGACCAGCCAAGGGGTAAGGAAAATCCCAAGGACACTGGACAGGCTGGCATTGAGGATCGCCGCAGGCACGTTTCCGCCAGCGCTACCGGTCAATGCCACGGATGACGAGATGGTCGAAGGCAGGGCGCACAGGTAGAAGAAGCCCAGCATCAGCAGCGCGGGCACGTGATTGCCCAGCAGCGTGTCAGCCAGCCACCAGAGCAGCGGGAAGACGATAAAGGTGAAACCCTGCACCATCATGTGCAGGCGGCCACTCTTCAGTCCTTGGCCAATCTGCTCGCCTGACAGGTTGATGCCGTGCAGGAAGAACACCAGGAAAACACCCACATTGATGACATACTCGGCGTGCATCGCTCCGCCGCTGCGGCCAAAACCGGGAAACAACCAGGCTAGAAAAGTGGCAAGGAACATACCGCAGAGGAACCAGTCGGTTACTACGCGTTTGAAGTGCTTGAGTGCATGCATGGGCGGGCCTTTGAATCATTTTGTATTCATTGGGCGCAAAGGCTACGCTCGGTCAACGATTACCGTCTTGCGACATAAGGCCAAGTGATGCCGATTAACGGACAACAGCTTGCACCTCGTCCGATTCCTGAGCTTGAGCGATTGCCTCGGGCGCTGTATGCGCGGGCGGAACGTTTAGATGCTGGGTCTTGGACGCCGCGTCATCAGCATGACTGGGTGCAGTTTTCCTATGCGATCAGTGGTGTGCTGGGCGTTTGTACTGCAGAGGGCAGCTACTTCGCCCCGCCGCAGTGGGGCGTATGGATTCCGGCTGGGGTCGAACACGAAGTGGTGACGTCCATGCAGGCCGAGATGCGCAGTTTATATGTGCGTCCAGAGGAGGCCAGTTGGGCGCCAGGGCAGTGTCGGGTGTTGGAGGTCACGCCGTTGGCGCGCGAGTTGATCAAGCAATTTTGCTCGTTGCCGGTGGACTATGACGAAGGCAACAGTGCTGACGCGCGATTAGTGGCTGTCTTGCTCGACCAGTTGCAGGTGTTGCCGGAGGTGGCCTTTTCTTTGCCATTGCCCCAGCATCCGCGCTTGTTGGACCTGTGCAACGAACTGCTTGCGCACCCGGAACAAGGGCAAACTCTGGGGCAGTGGGCGCAGCGCCTGAACACCTCGGAAAAAACCTTGATGCGTTTGTTCCAGCGCGAAACCGGTTTGAGCTTCCGTGGCTGGCGCCAGCGCATGCGTTTGCTGTCTTCGCTGACGGCCCTTGAGGCGGGGCAGACCGTCACCGAGGCGGCATTGGGCTGTGGTTACGATTCGACCTCGGCCTACATCGCCGCCTTTAAAGGCATGTTTGGCTTCACTCCAGGTGGCCTGCGCCTGTGAACGGTAAAGAAATTTGATGATTTTTGTGAACGATTGTGCACCGACAGATACAAAAACTATGGCAAGTCGAACGGTTTGTCGCTACAACGCAGTGCGGTCTTGCGATAGCGACAAGCCCGGTGCAGCACCGGTGACCTAAAAAAACTCGTGTCTGGCAGAACAGGACCCCCGACAAAAGCCGATGAAGACTCCAAAACGCATTGAACCACTGGTTGAAGATGGACTGGTCGACGAAGTACTTCGACCGCTGATGAGTGGCAAGGAGGCCGCCGTGTACGTGGTGCGCTGCGGTCAGCAACTACGCTGTGCCAAGGTCTACAAGGAAGCCAACAAGCGCAGTTTCCGCCAGGCTGCCGAGTACCAGGAAGGGCGCAAAGTGCGCAACAGCCGCCAGGCCCGAGCCATGGCCAAAGGCTCTAAGTACGGACGCAAGGAGGCCGAGGACGCCTGGCAGAACGCCGAGGTGGCGGCTTTGTTCCGGTTGGCCAATGCCGGTGTGCGGGTGCCTAGGCCCTACGACTTTCTCGACGGCGTGCTGTTGATGGAGCTGGTGGCTGACGAATATGGCGACGCCGCGCCGCGGCTCAACGACGTGCACTTGGAGCCGGATCAGGCGCGTGAGTACCACACGTTCGTGATCCGCCAGATCGTGCTGATGCTGTGCACGGGGTTGGTGCATGGTGACTTGTCGGAATTCAACGTGCTGCTCGGGCCTGACGGCCCGGTGATCATCGACCTGCCTCAGGCGGTAGATGCGGCAGGTAACAACCACGCCTTCAGCATGCTCGAGCGTGATGTCGGTAACATGGCCGCTTACTTCGGACGCTTTGCTCCAGAACTGCGCCAGACGCGCTACGCCAAAGAGATGTGGGCGCTTTACCAGGCCGGTGAGTTGCTGCCGGACAGCGAGCTTAGCGGTCTGTTCGAGGAGGACCAGCACAGCGCCGATGTTGACGGAGTCATGCGCGAAATCGATGCCGCGCGCTTTGATGAAGCCCGTCGACGCGCCGCCAAAGAAGACGCCGAACGGGGGGCGCGCAAGGAAGAAGAGCCCACACCGCCGTGGCTGCAATAAACCGTCAGTGACAGCAGCTGGCGCCGGCTGCCAGGTCCTTGAGGATCGGGCAGTCGGGGCGGTCATCTCCCTGGCAATGGGCGACCAGTTCACTCAACGTATCGCGCAGGCTGACCAGTTCTTCGATGCGCCGGTTAAGGTCCTCGATATGCTCGCTGGCCAGCGCCTTGACGTCGGCACTGGCGCGCTGGCGATCCTGCCAGAGAGTCAGCAGACGGGCGACTTCTTCCAGCGAGAATCCCAGGTCGCGCGAGCGCTTGATGAAGGCCAGTTGGTGCAAATCGTCCTGCTGGTACAGGCGATAGCCACTATCGCTGCGCAGGGCTGGCTTGAGCAGGCCGATGGACTCGTAGTAGCGGATCATCTTGGCGCTCAGACCGGAGCGGCGAGCAGCTTGGCCGATGTTCATAAGGCGTCGTCCTCTGGTGGGGTTTCAGGCTTCCAGGTTTCCCATCAGCATCAACCTTGACACGCGGGTAAGGTCAATAGCCCAAGCCAGCCCTTATCAATGTGAGGCCATTCTGATCGACGGCAACCCGGTACTTATTGATTTGGCCAGCCTGTAGCTTCAATCGGGTGCTGCGTTGGTTCTCGATCCCTGGCTGACAACCGGGGGCTTGGCCTGGCAAATAACGCAGGCGAACGTCGATATCACCGGCTGGCAGGTTGAAAGAATTCGATTGCTCCTGGAAAACCCGGCCAGCCAATTGATCGTTGATGTACACGCCAATCTCGCATGAGGTCGCCACTTCCAGGCGTTCACGAGAAATGATCAGAATGCTGTAGTCGCTCGGCCCCGCGGCGCTGGCCTGGGGAAGCATGGCGAAAATACCCAGCAGGCCGAAAAGGCCGAAAGCTGCCCTGCGCATGAATGAAACTCCTGCATTGTCAAAATCATCAGCTTCGCAGCTTGGCCGACCCGGGCGATGATTTCCAGCCCGGCAGCGTCAACAGGAACTTGACCTTGCCCCAATGGCAAGCTTGAAACTGGGTCAAAATCTACAGGAGGCAATCCACATGCAAGTGTTCAATGTTCAAGACATGACCTGCGACCATTGTGTCAAGGCCGTGACCCGCGCGGTTCAGGCTCAGGATGCGGCAGCCGTCGTCGAAGTCGATCTGGACCAGAAACAAGTGAAAGTGCAAAGTTCGCTGCAGGTGCCAGAGATTCTGCAGCTGATCCGCGAAGAAGGTTACCCCGCCGAAGCGGTCTGAGGTCAATGGCTAGCGCTGTGAATAAAACTTTCACGGCGCGCTGCCAACTCTTCGCAGCGCAACCTCGGCAGGACGGTTAGACTAGCGGACTTGCTTAGCCTGCTATGGATCTTCCATGAACCTGCGAACCATCCTGATTCTGGGCGCCCTCAGTGCGTTCGGACCCTTGGCGATCGATTTCTACCTGCCAGGCTTTCCAGCGATGGCGCTGGCCTTCGGTACCGACGAAAACCATATTCAGACCACGTTGGCGGTCTACTTCCTTGGCTTGTCCACAGGGCAACTGGCCTACGGACCGGTGGCCGATCGCTTTGGCCGCAGGATTCCGCTGCTGGTTGGTGTCTGCCTGTTTACCCTGGCGTCCATTGCCTGCGCCTTTGCCCCTAGTCTCGAAGCGCTGATTGTGGCGCGATTCGTCCAGGCCCTGGGTGGCTGTGCCGGTATGGTGCTATCGCGGGCGATTGTCAGCGACAAATGCGATGCGGTGGCCTCGGCCAAGGTGTTTTCTCAGTTGATGCTGGTGATGGGCCTGGCGCCGATTCTGGCACCGATGCTCGGCGGGGTATTGGTCAATGTCTATGGTTGGCAGTCGATCTTCATTGCCCTGACCGTGTTCAGTGCCCTGTGTACTGTGGCCGTTGCCTTGGGCTTGCCGGAAAGCCTGCCAGCCAATCAGCCGCGTCAGCCCCTCTCGGGAGCCCTGCATCAGTACGGACGCCTTCTCAAGGATCGGGTATTTATCGGTCATGCCTTGACCGGCGGTATCGCGATGGCCGGGATGTTTGCCTACGTTGCTGGTTCGCCGTTTGTCTTCATCAAACTCTACGGGGTGCCGCCCGAGCACTACGGTTGGCTGTTCGGCAGTAACGCAGCCGGATTCATTCTGGTGGCGCAGGTCAATGCGCGGATGTTGGCCAAGCGCGGGCCAGCGTTTTTGCTGGCGCGATTCGTGTGGGTGTATCTGGCGGCAGGGCTGACCTTGCTAACGGTCAGCGCGCTGCATCCGGCCAAGCTTTGGCCGCTGCTGATTCCCCTGTTCATCTGCATCGCCAGCCTGGGCTGCATCATTCCCAATGCTTCAGCCTGTGCCATGAATGGCCAAGGGGCTCGAGCAGGGAGTGCCTCTGCACTACTCGGTTGTCTGCAGTTCAGTGTTGCCGCCGGGGCTGCGGCCTTAGTCGGAGTACTGCACGACGGCAGCGCCGTGCCGATGGCGCTGGTCATCAGCCTGTGTGGTTTGGTAGCCACAGCGATGGCGATGGCTACCCGTCGCTTGCAGCTCAGCCGACTCGTTTGAGTGGGTGTGGCGCCTGCAAGCGGGCTTGCAAGGTGTTAACGAAGGCCCGGGCTTCGGCCTCGTTGCGAAAACTGACCACATGCTGGTCCAGTCGAACCTGCCACGGGCAGCCTGGTTTTTGGGCTGATGCACTGACTTGAATGATCATCGTTGCATACCTGCGGTTGGCGTTGGCTGAAGAATTGTAGCGCTGCCTGCCCGCAGGGAAATGACCTGGATCAGTTGTCGGACTGACGGTCGTGCCCACCCCTTTATCGGGGGTGGGCCACTCGCCTTAGAACCCTTCGAGGACGATTTTGCCTTTGGTCGCGCCACTCTCCAGCAGGGCGTGAGCACGCCGCAGATTGGCTGCGTTGATGCTGCCAAAGTGCTCGCCCAAGGTAGTCTTGAGGGTCCCGGCGTCGATGAGTTCGGCGACCCTGTTAAGCAGATTGTGCTGCTCGATCATGTCGGCGGTTTCGAACAGCGAGCGGGTGTACATGAACTCCCAGTGCAAGGACAAACTCTTGCGCTTGAGCAGGCCGACATCCAGTTGCTTGGGATCATCAATCAGCGCCAGTTTGCCTTGTGGAGCCAAAGCCTCGACCAGTTGTGGCAGGTGCTGGTCAGTCTGCGTCAGGCTGGCGACATGGGTGACCGTATCGATGCCTTGCGCCTTGAGTGCTTCGGCGAGCGGCTGGCGATGGTCGATGACCAGGTCGGCGCCCAATTGGCGCACCCATTCCTGCGTTTGCGGACGTGAAGCCGTGCCAATCACCGTGAGCCCGGTCAATTGGCTGGCCAACTGGGTCAGGATCGAGCCAACACCACCGGCGGCGCCAACGATCAACAGACGCTGACCTATGTCGTCCTGGCCTGGTGCAACCTGAAGGCGTTCGAAGAGCAATTCCCAAGCGGTGATTGCCGTCAGCGGCAGGGCAGCGGCTTCAGCGAACCCCAGGGTCTTGGGCATATGACCAACGATGCGCTCGTCTACCACATGCAATTCACTGTTACCCCCGGCACGGGCGATAGATCCTGCGTAGTAAACCTTGTCACCAGGCTGGAACAGGCTCACTTCACTGCCCACGGCCTTGACTACGCCGGCCACATCCCAGCCCAGCACCTTGGCTGCACCGCCCTCAGGCTGTGCGTTCTGGCGCACTTTGGTATCGACCGGGTTGACCGAAATGGCACGTACTTCAACCAGCAGGTCCCGGGGCCCTGGCTCCGGCGCAGGGAGCTCGACGTCTTGTAGGGCAGCAGGGTCGGTAATGGCCAGGGAGTGATAGTAGGCGATGGCTTTCATGGGTGCGTCCTTTAGGGGCAAATCGGTGGAGGACATGATTGGTGCTTTCACTTCATGTTAAAAGTCGCTAGAACGACAGATACTTTCAATTATTTTTTGATAATGCTGAGGCTTCTCTGTGCGAATCGATGACCTGCAGCTGTTCGTTCGCACCGCCGAGCTGGGCAGCCTTTCTGCTGCTGCGCGGCTGCTCGACTTATCGCCAGCAGTGGCCAGTGCGGCCCTCAAACGTCTGGAGCAACAACTGGGGACGCGCTTGCTGGCGCGTTCGACCCGCAATCTGCGCCTGACGGCCGACGGTGAAGGTTTCTTGTTGCATGCTCGTAGCGCGCTGGCCAGTCTCGATGAAGGTCGGCGGCAGTTGGCGCTTGGACAAGATGAGGTCAGTGGGGTGTTGCAGTTGTCGGCACCCTCGGATTTCGGGCGCAATGTCCTGCTGCCTTGGCTGGATGAATTGCAACGCGAACACCCGAAGCTCTCTGTGCGTCTGTTGTTGGGGGACCGCAATGCTGACCTGTTTCGTCAGGCGGCGGACATTGCCCTGCGTTACGGCGCACCGGAAGACTCGAGCCTGGTGGCACTGCCGCTGTGTTTGGATAATCGGCGAGTAGTGTGCGCTTCGCCTGCGTACCTGGCTCGTCAGGGTGAGCCCAGGGAAATAGCGCACCTGGTGCAGCACAATTGCCTGCTCTATCAGTTGGGCAGTCGCATTCACGACCAGTGGCGCTTTGGTCGCGGGGCGGGTGAGGTGGGGGTGACCGTCAGCGGTGATCGCTTTAGCGACGACGCTGATGTGGTTCGCCGCTGGGCGCTGGCAGGGCATGGAATTGCCTACAAGTCTTGGCTGGATGTGGCGTTTGATGTGCAGGCAGGGCGCTTGAAGATATTGCTGGGACAGCTTGAGGGAGAACCCGCGCCACTGAATCTTATGTGTACGCACCGGGCGCAGTTGGGCAAGCCCGTGCAATTACTGCGTCATCTGCTCAAGATGCGTTGCCAGGCATTGTTTGAACAATTGAAAGTAATGAGCCCGTAACCTGAATGTTGGAACTACAGAAATTACTGAAAAACGTGTGGGCTTTTCTCATTCAAGTTGTAGGCCTTATTTCTGGTTTTTTTATGGCCAGCCATTATTGTCCTCAGTTCAACAGGTATAGAACGCGGTTCTACAACAATTATTACGAAAAGTTGGTTGTGCCTTCTTGGAACGCGATGAGGTTCTGGTTGGCTAGAGCAGGGGTGTTTTGCCCGGTGGTCCACAGGGCGATGAGGAAATTGTGCCTTCAGGGAGGCTTATAATGGACTCAGCAGTCGCTTCCAGCGAGAGAAACTTCCATGTCAACGGCCGGCAAGAATCGCTTGCGCCTAACTTGTTTGAGTTATAGCGCTGGCTGACTGCCAGTGAGTGAGTATTACAACTTCCAGCCGATCTGGCATCGGGAACCTCGCAGTAAGTGCTGCTGACATGGTTATTCAAACGATTTCAGATGTAGTCTCGCAGGGAGTTGAGATATGAAACCTGTAACAAGTATTAGCCAAATTGCCAGCTTGCTTGCCGATCCTAAGCGCAGCGCGATGCTTTGGGCGTTGATCGATGGAGTGGCGCGGCCCTCAGATGAGTTAGCCGACATGGCTGGCCTGACGCCGTCTTCGGCCTGCGCACACTTGGCCAGGCTATCGGCCAGCGGTTTGCTCAAGCTAGAGCCACGAGGGAGAAAGCGCTACTTCCGGCTTGCCGGGCCGGAAATCGGTGCCGCAGTAGAGGCCTTGGCCAGTGTTCAGGTCACTTCCCGGGAGATCAATGCAGCCCGAGAGGACGCGGGTATTCCATTGTCCATGCGCCGGGCCCGGCTGTGCGGTGATCACTTGGGCGGTGAGCTCGCTGCAGATCTGTATCAGCGTCTGTTTGATGCGGGTTGGTTGGAGGGTCTGGAGCAGCAGATTGAAGTAACCCAGGAAGGTCGCACGCAGTTTGCCTGCTATGGCATCTTCATTGAGTCCCTGGCTCGCTATCAGCGCCGAAACTTCAGCAGCTGTCGGTGCTGCAGCGAGTGGACTGACCATCGACCGCACCTTGGTGGCGCATTGGGCAGTAGCTTGCTCAAACTGTTCATGCAATCTGGCTGGATTCGCGAAAGTGAGACCTCACGCATGTTGCAGATCAATGCCGCTGGGCTGCGTCAGATCAACGGTATTGCCCATCCGGTGACGTTACAGTCGGTAGGTTAGGGGGCGTGTACAACGACGCCCCAGCACTGGCGTCGTTGTACTAATCATGCAGACAATGTTGTTTACGGCTTGATCAACCGGGCATCCAGGCTGTTTTGCGCCAGGCGTCGAGCCTGGTCCTGGGTCATGCCCAAGTGGGTATGCAAGGCGTGGAAGTTCTCTGTGACGTAGCCACCGAAATACGCTGGATCATCCGAATTCACCGTGACCTTCACACCGCGCTCGAGCATGTCGAGGATGTTGTGCTGGCTCATATGATCAAACACGCACAGCTTGGTGTTAGACAATGGGCACACGGTCAGTGGGATCTGTTCATCAATGATTCGTTGCATCAGGCGCTCGTCTTCAATGGCGCGCACGCCATGATCGATGCGCTGGATCTTGAGCAGGTCGATGGCTTCCCAGATGTACTCGGGAGGGCCTTCTTCACCGGCGTGGGCAACGGTTAGGAAGCCTTCGTTGCGGGCGCGATCGAAGACGCGCTGGAACTTGCTGGGTGGGTGGCCCATTTCTGAGCTGTCCAGGCCAACGGCGATAAAGGCGTCGCGAAATGGCAGGGCCTGATCGAGGGTCTTGTGCGCCTCATCTTCACTCAAATGGCGTAGGAAGCTCAGGATCAAGCCGCTGCTGATACCCAGTTGCAGTTGGCCATCCTTGAGTGCAGCGCTGATGCCCTTGAGCACCACTTCGAAGGGAATACCACGATCAGTGTGGGTTTGCGGGTCGAAGAACGGTTCGGTGTGGATCACGTTCTGTGCTTTGCAGCGTAATAGGTAGGCCCACGTCAGGTCGTAGAAATCCTGCTCAGTGCGCAGCACGTCGGCGCCCTGATAGTAGAGGTCGAGAAATTCCTGCAGGTTATTGAAGGCATAGGCCGATCGTAGGGCTTCGACGTCGTTCCAAGGTAGAGCAATCTTGTTGCGTTCGGCCAGGGCGAACAGCAGTTCGGGCTCCAGCGATCCTTCCAGGTGCAGGTGCAATTCTGCCTTGGGCAGCGCGTTCAGCCAGTCGTACATAAAGTCGGTTTCTCATCAGGTGCGGTTGCCAGCATTCTACAGGGGTTGTCTGTAACTGGCCGACAAAGCTGACAGGGTGGCAACTGGGAAAACTTCTGTAATGACGACGGCTGAAGTCGCGATTAACGCATTGCCCAGGCCGACAGCGTATGCGCGTCAGTGATCTTGCCACTGCGGATCAAGGCTTTCATCTCGTCCTCGGTATACGTTTTGATGCCTTTGGCTTCTCCATCGGTGTCCGTCGTCACCTGTATGGCATCAACCGCCAAATACACTTCAACCGAGCTTCGGATCAGCGAGGTGTTGGTGTGCACCTTGCCGAGGTACGTCCAGGACGCTGACGCATAACCGGTTTCCTCCAGTAACTCACGTTTTGCCGTTTCCTCCAGTGTCTCGCTTGGGTTGCGGCCACCGCGCGGGAGTTCCAAAGAGTCTTGGTCAATGGCGCCACGGTAGTGTTCAACCAACAGATACTGTCCTTGGGTGTCCCTGGCCAAGATCACTGCCGCGTTGATCTCGTGCTGTTCCGCGACAATGAAATACTTCCCACGCTTGATCACGTCAAAGAACGGGGTTTGAAGCAGGGTCTGAATCTCTTGAGTGGGTGTGCTCATGGTTTATGCCTTAGCCATCTGACAGTGCACGATCAAACTCGAAAATCACTTCTGGTTTGAGTTTGAGGTATAGGTTTTGTGGTCGGCCCATCGCGAGTTGGACGGTTTCACTGGTCAGCGCGATGAGCTCTGCCTCGATCATTTTCTTTACCCGCTGAATGATGCTGGTCTTACCCTTAGCCGGGTTAGCGCCCCTGACTACCGAGAACAGGGTGATCACATCAGTCATGGTGAACTTCATGGGCAGCATGGAAAAACCGATGCTGGTGTAGCGAAATTTACCGGCGAGCCGCGCTCGGATTTTTTCAACGAGGTCGTTGTGGTCGAATGCCAGCAAGAACCTCCTCTCGCTGACCGCGATCAGGTCGACCCATTGCTTCTCGCCTTCAACTTCAACGCAGTCATCAACCATGGCCATGTAGACCGTCGTCGTCGCCCAGCCCCGAGGGTCTCGAACGGCGTTGCCGACGGTTACAACCTGTTCGCAATGGCTGACGCTGAAGCCGACCTTTGGTGATAGAAGTAGGCGATCGATCGCCGCTTCCAGGCTTTGATCCTGGGTGTCCCCGTTGATGACCAGGCCAGGCAATGCCCATTGACCGAAATAGGGCTCTTCCGGGTTTTGCCGTTTGAGCAGCAGAATTTCCGCACGGCCAAGCTCGCGATTGAATCGAAGGATTCCGACATCGACCGATTGGATGGCGCTTCTTCGTTCTCCGCTCACTACGCAGTCCTCAAGTGTTGATCTGACGAAATCCGCCCAGTATCAGCGAAAACCAGATAGTCCGTCACGCTCAGGCCCGGTGCTATCCAACTTGAAGGGATGTCCGTGCCGGCCTTCAGGCTGTCGCGGATCATGCTGCTGTGAACGTGGATCGTCTCGGGCACGGTGATGATCGAGAACTCGTCCGTGATTTGCTGGTAGCCATAGAAGGTGTGGAGCACCTTTTGGTTGTCCTCACCCACCACCAGGGCAACGTCCTTTTTGTTCAAGCTGAAGCGCTCTGCGATGGACCGAAGCAGGTCGATGCTGAAAATCGGGGCCTTCTGCTTAAACAGCTCCCGCTCGCAGGTGTCGACCACCAGTCGAGGCTCGCTGAACACCCCGACGATCTCTTCCAACCACTGGACGCGCAGGTCGAAATCCACCATCTGCTTACCAAACGGGTGGGCAAATGAGGGTACAACCCGTACGTGCTCTGCCTGGTTCAACAGTGACGCCATCACTTGGACGTGTCCTGCGTGTGGAGGGTTGAACGCTCCTCCATACACCGCCAATTTCGCTTTCTTCATACAGCCCTCCTTTCGCCAACATAGTGCGTGTCGCGTATTTTATCGTCAAGCGAAAAGTAAAATTCTGGATTCTGGCGTCGCTCGCTGGCAGTAGAGTCAATTGTGCATAACGTATGGTATGGGTTCTTTTATTTATGTCGTGATGATGGCAATCGAAAGTTTTTGGTTTACCTGTTGACTAACATAATACTTAACACGCATTATGTTCTCAAGACGACAGCGGAGGTGCCTGAGATGAACATGCTCAAATCCCATATTGCTAGCTTCGACGTAGATGCACAGTGCGGTTTCACCCCGCTGTGCCCAGATGAGCTGCCCGTTCCGGGTGGTGATGAGATCGTACCCGCGCTGAACTTCATGGCCTCGTTCGCAGGTTTTCGCGTTGGAAGCAAGGATGCCCACAGCCCGAATGCAAAATGGGTAGTCGGCTCTCACGCCGAAATGGGTATTCCTACAGGGCTGGCGCATGCAGACCTGACCTGGGTGTCGCACTGCGTTGTTGGCACCCAGGGTTTTGAACTTCTTCCTGGCCTGCCGAAGGTCAGTGAATACGGCTACATGGTGTACAAGGGGCTCGAGGTCGATCTGCACCCGTACGGCGCCCTGTTTCACGATGATGTCTTGAGCACCGGCGTTATTGAGGTTTTGCGGGCGAGGGGTATCAGCACCGTTCTCGTCGGCGGGTTAGCTCTCGACTACTGCGTGAAATCGACAGTGCTACAGCTGCTCGCTGCCGGGTTCGAGGCAGCCGTTTATCTACCTGCCTGCCGCGCAATCAGCCAGGACACCGCCGACCAGGCACTGCAAGAAATGAAGAGTGCTGGCGCAGTGTTGGCGAACAACAGCGATGAATTGACTCGTTTCGTATGTGAGGGGAAATAACATGGAAAGTGTTTATAGCCACAACCAGCCTTTGATCCAGAGCTTACTGGACACCGACTACTACAAGCTGACCATGATGCAGGCGGTGCTCCACCAACTGCCGAATGTCGACGATGTCGAATACAAGCTGATTGTGCGCTCCAAGGAAGACCTGACGTACCTGATTCCCGAGGTGCGTAATGAACTGGAAAACCTGGCTAACTTGCAGGTGCGTGAAGACGAATCACGGTTCATTTTCGACTCCCGCTTCCGTGAATACCTGACCCCGGATTTCCAGCGTTTCCTGGGGCTGTTCCGCTTCAACCTGCGCTATGTCCATGTGTCGAATGAAGAGGGTCAACTGGCTATCCGTGTTCGTGGCCCAATGCTGCACTGCATGCTGTTCGAAATCCCGGTGCTGGCCACCGTCAGTGAGCTGCGAAATCGCCACAAGTACCCTGATGTCCAGTTGTCTCAGGTCCGTGATCGCCTGTACCAGAAGTTTGAGTGGTTGGAGAAGAACGCTACCAAGGAAGAACTGGCTGACTTTCGCGTATCGGACTTTTCGACCCGTCGGCGCTTGTCCCAGTTGGCCCAGCGTGAAGTTGTCGATGTCATGCGCCGCGACTTCCCGGGTGTATTCGTTGGCACCAGCAACCCGTCACTGGCCTACGAATTCAACCTGCCCTTGATCGGCACCATGGCCCATGAGTGGCTGATGGTTCACCAGCAAAGTGATTGCCGCTTGAGTCATAGTCAAAAAGCTGCGCTGGAAAATTGGGTAAAGGAATACCGTGGTCGCCTGGGTATTGCACTGACGGATGTGTTCTCCACCGATTACTTTCTGAACAAGGATTTCGACCTTTACCACGCCAAGCTGTACGACGGCTTGCGCCACGATTCAGGCAGCCCGTTTACCTGGGCTGACATGTGCATCAAGCGCTACGAAGCGTTGCGGGTCGATCCCAAGGGCAAGGAGCTGATGTTTTCTGACAGCCTCAACTTCGAGAAGGCGCTGAGTATCCACCGCCACGTGAAAGGGCGGGCCAGGGTCGGATTCGGTATTGGTACTAACCTTGCCTGCGACGTTGAAGGTGTCGAGCCATTGAGCATCGTGATGAAGTTGGTACGTGTTCACGGTGAGCCGGTTGTAAAGTTCTCTGACGATCCGGTCAAGAATGTCTGTGAAGACCCCAGTTTCCTGCAGTACGCCGCAAGTGTGTTCGGCATCAAGGAAATAAATGACAAGGCGGGCAAGTGATGAGTACTGACCAGAAGATTGATATTGTCGCTCCATCGGCGGCGCGTATCGCCCGCGATCTGAAGGTAAATCAGTGGTCTGATGAAGCCGAAGACGCGGCACAAGAAATTCTCGCCCGTGTAAATTTTCTCAAGGAGCGGGTACGGGCCACTAACACCAAGGGCTTGGTGTTGGGGATCAGCGGAGGGGTGGACTCCACTGTCGCGGGGAAACTCTGCCAGATGGCGGTTGAGCAGCTACGTGCTGAAGGCTATACCGCGAAGTATTACGCCGTGCGTTTGCCCTTCTACGTGCAACGCGACGAAGAAGACGCTCAGAAAGCGCTGCGCTTCATTGGTCCTGATGAAGCCCTGACTGTCGATATCGGCCAGTCGGTTGACGCCATGATGGGCGCGTTGAGCGGTCAACACACTAGCGATGAACACAAGATCGACTTTGTCAAAGGGAACGTCAAAGCGCGTGCCCGGATGATCGCTCAATACGCCATTGCAGGTGATAAAGGCTGTCTGGTGGTGGGTACCGACCATGCTGCTGAGGCCGTAATGGGCTTTTTCACCAAGTTCGGTGACGGTGCATGTGACCTGGCACCGTTGACCGGTCTGGTCAAGGGCCAAGTTCGTCAGATCGCGCTGGCGCTGGGGGCTCCAACAGAACTGGTGTGCAAAACACCGACGGCCGACCTCGAAGACCTCGATCCAGGCAAACCAGATGAGTGGGCACACGGCTGCACCTACGATGAAATCGACAACTTCCTGCTCGGCAGACCTGTCTGCGATGACGTTGCCAAGGTGATCATCGATGCCTACGAGAGGACCGCTCACAAACGCGCACTGCCCTATGCCCCATAACTCAACCGTGATTGCCTTGGCGCTTCAGGTGCAGGGCCTGACGCGGTTCAAGGATCAGACCGCCACGGGCATCGAAGGCGGTGGCGGTCGAATCCAAACCCACCGTAAATTACGTCACCAGATCAGGCTATCGCCTTTGTAGTTGATGAAGTGCAGGCCGCCTTTGCCAGCGTTGGTCTTGATTTGTTCAAGCATGCCACGCGTACTGGTGAGCACATCAATCTCGGCATTTTCGCCGCCCATGTCGGTCTTCACCCAGCCCGGGTGCATGGCCAGGACAGTTTGTGTCGGCTGTTGCAGGGTGACGAAGCTGTTGATCATTGAATTGAGCGCAGCCTTGCTGGCCTTGTACAAACAAATCTCGCTACCGTCAGGAATGGCAATGCTGCCAAGGATCGAACTCATGAAGGCCAGCACGCCATCGCTCTGCAATTGCGAGGCAAAGCGCTGGGCGACGCGAATTGGCGACACGGCATTGGTCATGAACAGGTCGCCGACATCCGCCAGCTGCGCACGCTCGGGATTCTGGTCGCCTGGCCCCATGACGCCTGCGTTGACAAACAGCAGGTCAAATCGCTGGCCCTGCAGACGCTGCTGGAGGGCATCAAGTTGGCTCGCGCTGTTCATTTCCAGGGTTTCCACCTGCACGCCTGGCAGGGCTGCCAGTTCGCTGGCCTTGTTCGGATCGCGGACCGTAGCGATAACCTTCCAGTGATCTTCCAGCAGACGTTGTACCAGTCCCAGTCCGAGGCCACGTGAGGCCCCGATGATCAGGGCGGTTTTGTTCGAGGGCATGGAGGAGCTCCTTTTTAGTGGATGGGGTGTTGATCAAAGAATAACCAGTCTAGCCAACCGGCGGCCGGATAGGGCGTTGGTGGAGGGGTGCACGGCTTATCCACAGTTTGCTCCACAGTATCTGTGAGCAATTGCTGAAGGTGGATATAAGTGCCTTCAGGCTTCCTTCGAAGAGCAATAAATGGGGATAACTGACTGATTTTTGGACAGTTGAAGCGCTGTCATCAAATCTTGATCAAAATATGATCGTTTGTCTGTAGGCCTTGTAAATCAAGGGGCGTAGGCGAATGCCCAGAGGTTATCCACAGCCGGGCCCACAGTGAATGTGGGCAATTGTTCAGCGTCGTTCGAGCAAGATTCGACCGCGGCTCAGGTCGGCCAGTTGGCGTTGGAGTGGATCGATCTGTTCTTCACCCAAGGCCAGGAGCAGGTCGACGCCATTGGCGGTGAAGTGTTCTTCCAGGACCAGGCCGTCAGCTTCCGCCACACGTAGTTTGAGCAGGGCAAGTTCACTGAATCCGCAACTGCAGCTGACTTCGCAGCGACTGACCAGCAGCCGTTTTTCGGCTTGCTGCAAACATTTATTGGCACCGCCGCCGTAAGCACGGGCAAGGCCGCCGGTGCCCAGTTGAATACCGCCATACCAGCGGATCACCAATACCACTACTTGGTCACAATCCTGGGCTTCGATCGCCGCCAGGATCGGGCGTCCAGCGGTACCGCCGGGTTCGCCGTCGTCATTGCTACGATACTGCGCGCCCAGTTTCCAGGCCCAGCAGTTGTGGGTAGCGGCGAGGTCGCTGTGTTGTTCAATGAAGCTCATGGCCTCGGCGGCGCTGCTGATGGGCGCCGCCAGGGTAATGAAGCGGCTCTTGCGAATCTCTTCGCGAAACTCGCAGGTGTCGAGCAGGGTAAAAGGCATAAACGCAGGTTCAGTCGGGAAGTTTCAGGCCACAGCCTTTGAGAATGATGTGGATAAGATTGTTGCTGGCGTCTTGCATGTCTTGCTTGGTCAGGCGGCTACGGCCGGTGACCTGGCAGATCTGCGTGGCGAAATCGGCGTAATGCTGAGTGCTGCCCCACAGCAGGAAAATCAGATGCACAGGATCGACCGGGTCCATTTTCCCGGCGTCGATCCAGGCCTGGAACACGGCAGCGCGGCCCTTGAACCAGTCGCGGTAATCCTGGCTGAAGTAGTCGCTAAGGCACTGACCACCACTGATGATCTCCATCGCGAAAATTCGCGAGGCCTGGGGGTTGCGGCGGGAAAACTCCATCTTTGTGCGGATGTAGGTGCTCAGTGCCTCGGCTGGGTCATCGTCGACACTCAAGGCATTGAAGGTGCTGTCCCACAACTCAATGATGTTGCTCAGCACCGCCACATACAGGCTGAGCTTGTTGGTGAAGTAATAGTGCAAGTTCGCCTTGGGCAGCCCGGCCTTGAGGGCGATGGTGTTCATGCTGGTACCCTTGAAGCCGTGACGGGCGAACTCGTCTTCGGCTGCCTGGATAATGGCTTGCTCGTTCTTCTGACGAATGCGGCCAGCGGGCTTGCCCGGGGCGGGGACACGATGCGCAGGGACTTCGAAGGACATGGGCGGTTCCAGACAAGGCAATGGGTATCACTTCTGATCGGCTAACCTACCAGCATTAGTGCTCAGCGAGTAGCCGCCAGGCTTTCCAGAAAGCTTTCCAGGACCAGATGCGGGCGCCGTCCTTTACGCGTTACCCAGCACAGGCTCAGGTCATAAAAGCGCTGTGTAGGTTTGAGTGCGCGCAGGCGTCCTTGTTGTACCCAGAAGCTGGCGTAGTGATCCGGCAGGTAACCGATATAGCGCCCGGTGAGGATCAAAAAGGCCATGCCTTCCCGGTCCGAAGCACTGGCGGTGCAATTGAGGGCCTGGTAGTGCGCCTGGATATCGGCCGGCAGGCGAAAGGTCGGTGCAATAGCATCCTGGCTGTTGAGACGTTCGTCGTCCAATTGGCGGTCATCGGCATAGAACAGCGGATGACCAACTGCGCAATAGAGTAACGAGCGTTCGCTGTACAGTGGCTGATACTCCAAGCCCGAGAGCGGGCTGGTTTGAGGCACCACACCGACATGCAGGCTGCCGTCGAGTACTCCTTGTTCAACCTGGCTGGGGGCGATCATGCGGATCTGGATGCGCACATCCGGGCCACGGTCCTTGAGCTGGGCCAGGGCGTGGGTGATGCGCATGTGCGGGAGGGTCACCAGGTTGTCGGTCAGACCGATGTTCAGCTCGCCCCGCAGATGCTGGTGCAGGCCGTTGACCTCGGTGCGAAAACTCTCGATGGCACTGAGCAGTTGCAAGGCCGAGTGATACACCTCGCGGCCTTCCTCGGTGAGCGAGAACCCGGCGCGCCCCCGTTGGCACAGGCGCAAGCCCAGGCGTTGCTCCAGGTCGCTCATTTGCTGGCTGATGGCTGAACGGCCAATACCCAGGACGTTTTCCGCCGCCGAGAAGCCGCCACACTCCACCACGCTGCGGTAAATCTTCAAAAGGCGGATGTCAAAATCGCTGACTTGGGCCAGGGGATCGGGACGACGGCTCATAGTTTAGTGATCGCCTATCTGAAGATTAGAAAAGTTGAGTTTTCCAGACTTTATCGCCGTGACAACTTAAGCACAACAACAACGGTTGCTGCTCAATTGCCACGCGAGGACTTGTCCGATGAATCTGCCTGAAAACGCTCCTGTCGGTCTGGCCAGCCAGCTCAAGCTGGACGCCCACTGGATGCCCTACACCGCCAACCGCAATTTTCAGCGCGATCCACGGCTGATCGTTGCTGCCGAAGGCAGTTATCTGACCGATGACAAAGGTCGCAAGATCTATGACGCACTGTCGGGCCTGTGGACCTGCGGCGCCGGTCACACCCGCAAGCAGATTCAGGAAGCAGTATCGCGTCAACTTGGCGTACTCGATTACTCGCCAGCCTTCCAATTCGGTCACCCGCTGTCGTTCCAGCTGGCCGAGAAAATCACTGACATGACGCCGGGTAACCTCAATCACGTCTTCTACACCAACTCCGGCTCCGAGTGTGCCGATACGGCAGTGAAGATGGTGCGTGCCTACTGGCGTCTCAAAGGCCAGGCCACCAAGACCAAACTTATCGGTCGTGCCCGTGGTTACCACGGTGTGAACATCGCGGGTACCAGCCTGGGTGGGGTCAACGGCAACCGTAAGCTGTTCGGCCAACTGCTCGATGTTGATCATATTCCGCATACCCTGTTGGCCAGTAACGCCTTCACCAAGGGCATGCCGGAAGAGGGCGGTATCGCCCTGGCCGATGAAATGCTCAAGTTGATCGAACTGCACGACGCGTCGAACATCGCCGCCCTGATCGTCGAGCCGCTGGCCGGATCCGCGGGTGTTCTGCCACCGCCTAAGGGCTACTTGAAACGTCTTCGTGAGATCTGTGACCAGCACAACATCCTGCTGATCTTTGACGAGGTCATCACCGGTTTCGGCCGTATGGGTTCGATGTTCGGTGCTGACGCCTTCGGTGTCACTCCAGACCTGATGTGCATCGCCAAGCAGGTCACCAACGGCGCCATTCCAATGGGTGCGGTGATTGCCAGCAGCGAGATCTATCAAACCTTCATGAACCAGCCGACGCCTGAATACGCGGTGGAATTTCCACACGGCTATACCTATTCGGCGCACCCGGTCGCATGTGCCGCCGGTATCGCTGCCCTGGACCTGCTGGAAAAAGAAAACCTGGTGCAGTCTGCCGCTGAACTGGCGCCGCACTTCGAGAAGGTGCTGCACGGCGTCAAGGGTGCGAAGAACATCGTCGACATCCGTAACTATGGCCTGGCTGGCGCTATTCAGATTGCTGCACGTGACGGTGATGCCATCGTGCGTCCGTACGAGATCGCCATGAAACTGTGGCAAAACGGCTTCTATGTGCGCTTCGGTGGCGACACCCTGCAGTTTGGCCCGACCTTTAACAGCCAGCCGCAGGAACTGGATCGTCTGTTCGACGCGGTCGGCGAAGCAATCAACCAGGTCAGCTGATCGTTACACCTATATATAAGAAGAGGACGCGAGCGCGCTCGCGTCCAGGTACACCCTCTTTCTGGAGTTTTGCATGAGCACTGTTCAACATCTGATCAATGGCGAGTTGGTTGCTGCTGACGAGCGCACCGCTGATGTCTTCAACCCGTCTACCGGGCAGGCTATCCACAAGGTCGCGCTGGCCAGCAAGCAAACCGTGCAGCAGGCCATCGATTCGGCCAAGGCCGCGTTCCCGGCCTGGCGCAACACGCCACCGGCCAAGCGTGCCCAGGTGATGTTCCGTTTCAAGCAGTTGCTGGAGCAGAACGAAGCACGTATCTCCCAACTGATCAGCGAAGAGCATGGCAAGACTGTTGAAGATGCTGCCGGTGAGCTCAAGCGCGGTATCGAAAACGTTGAATTTGCTTGCGCAGCGCCAGAGGTGCTGAAGGGCGAGTACAGCCGTAACGTCGGCCCGAACATTGATGCCTGGTCTGACTTCCAGCCGCTGGGTGTGGTTGCCGGTATCACGCCGTTCAACTTCCCGGCCATGGTGCCACTGTGGATGTACCCGCTGGCCATTGCGTGCGGCAACTGCTTCATCCTCAAGCCTTCGGAGCGTGACCCGAGCTCGACCCTGCTGATTGCCCAGTTGCTGCACGAAGCCGGCCTGCCAAAGGGTGTGCTGAACGTGGTGCACGGTGACAAGGAAGCTGTGGATGCGCTGATCGAGGCACCAGAGGTCAAGGCCCTGAGCTTTGTAGGCTCGACGCCGATCGCCGAGTACATCTATGCCGAGGGTACTAAGCGTGGCAAGCGCGTTCAGGCACTGGGCGGGGCAAAGAACCACGCGGTGCTGATGCCCGATGCCGATCTGGACAACGCAGTGAGCGCACTGATGGGAGCGGCCTACGGTTCCTGTGGTGAGCGTTGCATGGCCATTTCGGTAGCCGTATGCGTAGGTGACCAGGTTGCCGACGCGCTGATCGCCAAGCTGGAGCCGCAGATCAAGGCGCTGAAGATCGGCGCTGGCACTTCTTGCGGCCTGGACATGGGCCCGCTGGTGACTGCTGCTGCTCGTGACAAGGTCGTGGGTTACATCGATGACGGTGTTGCTGCCGGTGCACAGCTGGTAGTGGACGGTCGTGGCTACCGCGTTGCAGGTAATGAAGATGGTTACTTTGTTGGTGGCACGCTGTTCGATCGCGTGACCACGCAGATGCGCATCTATAAAGAAGAGATCTTCGGCCCTGTCCTGTGCGTAGTCCGGGTCAATAGCCTGGAAGAAGCCATGCGCCTGATCAACGAGCACGAATACGGCAACGGTACCTGCATCTTTACCCGTGATGGGGAGGCGGCACGTCTGTTCTGCGACGAGATTGAAGTTGGCATGGTTGGCGTCAACGTGCCGCTGCCGGTACCTGTGGCTTACCACAGCTTCGGCGGCTGGAAGCGCTCCCTGTTCGGTGACCTGCATGCTTACGGTCCGGATGGCGTGCGTTTCTATACTCGCCGCAAAGCGATCACTCAGCGTTGGCCGCAACGTGCTAGTCATGAGGCATCGCAGTTCGCGTTCCCTAGCCTTTAAGGAATGCGTCAGAGGGGGAGGCCGGGAGGCCTTCCCCTTTGTTTTTGGCGCTTTTGACCTTTGCGACAGATTTATTGCAATAAGTCCTTGACGCCCCTGTAGATCTCTCTATAATTCGCCCCACTTCCGGCGTAGTCGGAACGGAAAACTCCTTGAA
>RCUI01000035.1_pt1 | contig 50053 bp, 62 predicted proteins | sample 2166121 | NCBI WGS metagenome assembly RCUI01 (sample SAMN09932700, study PRJNA488358) | compost metagenome | feature: garden; material: soil; isolation source: compost soil in succinic acid-enriched culture | place: Germany: Experimental Botanical Garden Goettingen | collected 2016-01-27
TGCTGGAGAGTAGGCGCAGAAAGAATCTGCAGTGCCTATCAGTCCAATCCATCATGGGGGCGACAGAAAATCTACGACTAATAAGTGACTGATTTTGCTGGGTTTTATCTTCTGTGGAAACCACTTAAATGCCTTCGTGTGTAGCTTAAGTGCACACGCGGTGTGCACGCAAGGCGTGTGCAGTGTATGATCGGAGTATCAAAAAACGAACAAGGATTGCACACGGGATGGCCAGCATTGTACAGCTGAAGAGTGGGAATTGGCGCGCTCAGGTCATGCGTGGCGGTGTCAGGAAGGGTAAGACATTCCAAAGCAAGGCTGACGCCAAGAAATGGGCTGCATCGCTAGAGGCGTCCGCTGATCGTGCGAAGGGTACGGGCTCAGCGAAAGCACCCAGCAAGGCCACTGTTGCTGACTTCATTGAGAAGTATATTCAGGAAACTGACCCGGTTAAGCCCCATGGCAAAAACAAGAAGGCGACACTGCTACGCCTTAAAAAAGAGTTCGCTAACGTCAAAATGGCAACTTTTTCCAGGCTGCATTTGAGTGATTTCGTTAATAAGCGAGTTCTTCAGAAAACCCAGGCTGGCAAAACCGTTTCCGGCGTGACAATTGCCATCGACCTAACCTACCTCACGACCGTTCTCAAGTGGGCAAAGGTCGTGAAGCACTATGATGTTGATGTGAATATGGCGAACGAAGCCCGTGAAATGCTTGGGCCCATGGGATTAAGCACTCGAAGTAACGAGAGGGAGCGTGAGGCTACCAGAGAAGAGCTTGAAAAGATTTTTGAGGCTTACTCCCTGCAGAAGCGCCGCCAGATCCCAATGCCTGACATCATCACATTTGCCATAGCTTCGGCGATGAGACAAGACGAGATATGCAAGTTGGAAATTGCGGATGTTGATCTTGATGCTCGAACTGTGGTTGTCCGAGATCGTAAAGATCCAAGAAAAAAGACAGGAAATCATATGACCGTACCACTCCTTGGCAAAGCCTGGGAGATCGCTGTTAAGCATATTGGTGACCGTAAGAAGGGCAAGATTTTTCCGCACAGGGCTGATTCTGTGAGTACGTCATTTACTCGCATTTGCCAGGAGTGTGAGATTCATGACCTGCATTTTCACGATCTAAGGCATACCGCCGCAGGCTTGCTTTTTGAAATCGGGCTTTCTATTGAGCAAGTAGCGGTGATGACCGGACATAAAGATTGGAAGACGTTGCGTCGTTACACTCACATCAAAGCGAAAGATGTTCATGCGGCTTTTGAAGAAAAGCTCCAGAAGCGCAAGCAGCGCGAGAGTACGCTTGAAGTAATTATGTGATGAAGCCGGCCTCCACAGGTAAGTGAGAGGCCGGCCATCTTTCAAATAGATCGGATGATGTCGTCTCTGCTCCGCTGCTTCATCAGCGAACGGATGTGATCCTTCACATCATCAATAGCGTAGAAAAACGCAGATCCAAACCTGGTGTATGCCGGGCCATTTCCTCGCTTCCGCCAGTCCTCAACTGTAGTTAGCTTTACCATGGCAAGTAAGGCAACTTGGTCTTCTGTCATGAAGCCGAGTTCGTTAGCCAGGGTGTTGCGAATTGCAGCATGATCTAGATTGATGTCCGTGGTCATGCGCCTACCCCCTGTCCGAACCCAAACCCCTTAACTCTAGACATCAGGAAGGTGCTAACACCGCTTACAGGGTAGAAGAAGCGATTACCCGCATGCGCATATGCCGGCCCTGTTCCATGTCTACGCCAGTTCTCCAGGGTGGGCTTAGCGACGCTGAACAACTCAGCAACCTCGTCTTCGGTAAGGAAGCCCATGTCCTGCGCGATTCCTTTTTGCATTGTACTGTCTCGAAAGCACCCGCCGTCATGACCGTCAGTGCCTCCTTCTCTCTCTGAAACCCGGTGTCGTACCTGCGGCTTGTCAATATATGGAATATGTTTTTCCAGAGGCCGTCAAGGCGCAGAGAGCATCTTTCAAACAGTCTACGCAGCGCATACCGTTAACTCAAAGTATGCCAAGACTATACTCTGGTAGACTTATTATTAATCCTGCGCGCATAAAAAAGCCCCGCCGGGAGAGAGACCGTGCGGGGCTAACAGGCAAACCAAGAAGAAAAAGGAATTAAACTTCAAGGCATGTCTTATAATGCCACATTCTTTTAGTTTGTGTGGCTTGTTGTCAAATGTAAATCACCTATTTCGTTCTGTGCAGGGAATCCGTTAGTTCCAGGGTTTTGTTTAATCCTTGCGAGAACTATATGACCTTCTGCCTTGATTAAGTCCATCAGTTGCTGCATATCAGTTTTGGTGGCTTTGGCGATTTTGTCTTGTATTGATTTGCTGATCTTGATCGCAGTTGGGTGATTACCGTCACCGTAAAACCTGTGCCAAAAGTGCCGCCCTGCATGTTCCCCTGACATCACCTGCAGCTCTACCAGCGCTGATATGGCACCCTTCGGCGAAGTGTGCTTCTTCACTGATCTAAGCTTGATCATCGCATCGTGCATGGGCATCGGCTCTTTAGACAGCGCCTTCGCATTAATAATCTTAATGTCGTCTTGTTTGCGGAATTTGCGCTTTAGAGAGTTGATGTGTGACTTCGTAAATATCTTGCAAGAACGCCAAGCAGCGGCTTCCTGGCTCTCTCCTGGTAGTGGTCTGTTGCGGGTGTACTGCCTGTCGCGGAAGTATTCATTCCCTTCGTGCTCAACGTTGTCGTACTCAAACAGGCGCTGTGCGATCTCTTCTGCGGTTGAGGAAGTGATCATTCCGCCGACGATGCGATTGAGCTGATAAGACCTGCCCCGCGCACCTGTACCACCTGTAGCTTTGCGAGCAGCGCCTGGCTTGTATTCGACATCGAGGCCATAGCTCGACATGTGCAGCTTGTAGTCGTCGACGTCTGCCGGATTGCCAGGGTTGTAAAAGCTGATAGCGAACTGCTTGCGGTCGGGGTGTGCGGTATACACGTAAAAGCAGTGCGACAGGCTCTTCCAGCAAGGGTCTAGCGCCCGGAGCATGCGTCCACCCAGGAACTCGTCAATCTGCTCAAGGATGGCCGCGTAGATCGTGTCGTGCTCTTCTGGGAAGACCGGGCGCGAAGGCTTGAGGATGATACGGAAGCGCGGTGCCTCCATTGCGTGCGAGTGACTGGTGTAGACGACGTGCTCAAGACACATATCGATCAGTGCGTCCTCGACTTCCTCAAGTTGAATCATGTCGTCGTCATAGCCCTCGCCCAGTTTCTGGTCGATGTCGAATACGATCAGCGTTGACGAGATCACGTTTTCAGCAAGGCGTGTTTGAATGCGAAAGTTCGCTGGTACAAAAGTTGAAGCACGTTCCTTGTCTTCCAGGACTAAAGGGCTCGCGAAACTCTTTTCGTAGAGTTCATGCAAGTTGTTAGCTTTAGATGATGCCAGGATGTTCGTTGATGCCCCGGATTGCGTTGAATAGTTAATCATTTGACTCTCCTTTTTAATGAGTCTCTCGCTCATCTGTTTCTATTAAACGAATGGAGCGAGGGGTGGCGCAATACCTTCGTGCAATAAAATATTTTGACTGGGTCTTGGGCGGGTCTTTAGGTGCTTATCAATGGGTTATGAGTGTTTATTTTTGCAGGGGTGTTGACCGATTAGTTTTTCTGAACCAAAGATGTCGCAGTCCTCACATGCCTGATCACCCCATCTACTCCCGTTATTTTTATTTCTTCCTTAAATAAGCAGGTAGTAGATGGGGTGGGGGTTGGGTGGATAAAACCATTGGTTAAGAAAGACTTTTTGGGTTTCCTTCCGAGAAACATATGTATACCCGATTTAATTATCTTGCCTAACTTTCACTTGAGGCATTGCAACGCCGCTTGCTCATTTTCAATACTAGATTCATCGGAGTGAGAGAGCTCCAAAAAAGAAAAGGAACGCAACATGAACAACGCATCACAAACAGTAGTAATCGAAAACAATAAACAGGCTCTTGCTACTGCACTGGAGCTTAGAGAGTACAAAAACACTACTCGCCTGATGTCTATCGATGGCAATGTCCTGGGCGCGATATCAGTAGCTTATAAAACAGCTTCTGGTCTCCACAGCGCAAATGACGGGCAGATCACTAAATCGATTTACACAATGTCGAAAATCGCAATTGCCTTGATGATCGTAAAAGCCGACAGCAGTGACAAAGCATTCGACGCAGCTGCTTTTGAGATAGCTCGTGACGTTTTCGTGTCTGGAAAAACCGAACAGAAAGCCAGGGCACTCGCTGAAGCAGCTGGACGCACTCAAGACGCATGCATCTCGGCTATCAACAGCAAGCTCGAATTCCTGACTGCAAGGATGAACTCCAAAACCAACCCGCTGACCGACGCCGGATTGAATATTGAAAGCATGGAAGCAATTCGTGATGAGTTCATTAAAGACGGCGGAAAGGTTCTGGTGTGTGCAGGAACTGGCACTGGCAAATCGTCAAAGATCAACCAGCCAATCATCAAGCACTACATCGACACCGGAAAAAAAGTTCTTGTGATCTCTCACAGACGATCAATCAATAAAACTCTGGCCAATATCCCAGGCATCGTCAGCTACGACGAGTGCGACACCCCGGAAGACCTGAAAAATGCAAAGGGCCTGAAGATCGTCGTCAACTCCCTGATCGCCCTGAAATTCAAGCGCTTCATCGCAGAAGTCGACCTGGTTGTCATCGACGAAGCTTCCCAAGTGATCTCGCACGTCCTGGGCGGCGAAGTGAAAAACCGCCAGTTGGTCTGGGAAACCTTGAATTTTGTCGTCAAGAACACAGCAAACGTCATCATGAGCGATGCTGACATCGACGCACGCTGCGCTGAAATGATCGGGCCTGGCTACAAGCTGTTTAGGAAACCTGCAGCCCATGCTGGTATCACTGTGCGTACAGGTGACATCAACCACGTTAGAGCTCTGGCTGTCGCGTCAGCATGCAGCACGAACACGCTGATCGCTTGCGATGCGGTTAAGGAGGCCCTGGCCATCGCGAAGTCGATTGAGAAGAATGGTGGGCCGGTCGCCTTGGTAATCACCGCAGACAATGCCCTGTGGCCCGAGCAAGCAGCTTTCATTGCGAACCCGAATGACACCGCTCATCAGGTTGTGATTTACAGCCCAGTCATCACTTCTGCGCTTTCGATCACGTCGGGCCACTTCAAGTCGCACTACGGCATCTTCCAGGGACAGGTTGTGCCGAGTGACGCCATCCAGATGCTGCGCAGGGATAGGACAGCTGAGATCTTTACAGTTGGCATTAAGCAGCCCATGTACAGCAAGTCTGAAGCTGTTGAAGTGTCTTACAAGTGCAAGCCCGTATGCCTTGAAGACCTGCTCGCAACGCTGAATTTCAAAGATGATGAGCAGGAGAAAGAGTTGCTGGTTCGGTCAGTGCTCGGCTCACTGCAATTTCAGTTTCTTGAGTACACACATCGCAGAGACGAGGCTTGGCTGCGCGACAACATCCAGAGCAGCCTGCCAGCAAGCCTTCTCGCACGTGGTTTTGAAATCGAAGTCCTGGAGCATGACGACGATCTTTCCCTGACTGGATACAAATCAGACAGCTTGGCGAAAAAGGCAGTTAAGCGTCAGATCGCCAGGGGCGTGAGCCAAGCAGTCAGCGCTGACGAATCGACTGCACAGCGGGTTCGTGACTACGGCTCGTCGAGTGAGCAGGAATACCTTGAGACGACACGTGCGAGAGCAATCAAGGTGATGAAGGTCACTACTTTCAACATGGGCGATGCAATGGTCTGGGGCCAAGGCGAAGGTGAGTCGAAGATCAAGTTGTATCGCAAGTTGCACTGCCACACCGAAGCTTTTTCAGGGCTCTGCGCAATGCCCTCTACAGACCCAGACTCGCCGGTAACCGCTGAGGATCTCGAAGCGCCATGTGACGAGCTCTTTGGAACCACGGGCGTGACAGTGGAGCTTGTGGAGCCCAGCGCAGTGAAGGTCTTAGCACTCTTGAAGCCAGCGTTCGAGACCATGACTACCAGCAACGCCTGGTCTGGCACCGACAGCGTTGCACTGTTCGACAGCCTGAACGCGATCCGCACTGACGTCCTCAAAGCCGGAATCAGGATGAGCTCCGCCAAAAGCGACCAGGCAAAGAAAGCTGATGTTACGAAGATCTTCAGTCAGTTCGGACTTGTCGTCAAAAAGCACGAGACAACTAACAAACAGTTCTTCTACGTGATTACCCCGAAATCCCTGACTCAAATGACTCGCTACATCTGATACACCAGGCGCCAAGGAAGGCGCTGTAATATACCCAATATAAATATTTTGACAACTTTGCTATTTGCTATTGAACGGCCAAATGCTCATCCCTAACATGGAAGGTATAGCAATAATAAAAAAGGAAAAGCTGTATGACTGCGTTTATTGACCTGAGCAATATTTCATATACCGACGAAATCGACATGACTGAGGTCGACGAGGTTAGGAACTGTCTGCTCAAGCCCTGGGGGTTCAAAGAGCTTGATCAAGACCTCCTGCGAAACATCGCCGAAACCTGCCTGATTGCACTTCACAAAGTCGAGTGGAACGAACACAACGCTCAACGCTTCAACAATAAAGTAGTCACTCAAGATCAAGTCATTTTCCAGCCATCACTGCCACCTGTGCCCAGGCCATACCGCAGCTGGCCTGAAGCGTACATCATGATCTTCGGTGGACTCCAGGATTGTGAGTACGAACCAAAGAACTCCAAATTCAAGTATGTGGTCGAACACACTTATCAGCCCGACTCTGTTGACCCGATCAATCCGAAAGTGGTCTTCGAAATTAAAGGGGTGATCCCAACACTGGCTGATGCCAAAAAATACCGTTCAGTAGCCGAGCAGAATGGCATTTACATCATCTTCATCCTGCAGGAGAAGGACATCATCTGCCCCTGGTCACGACCGCGCAAAGACGGCACACGCATGACCTTGGAGGAATGGATGGGCAAAGAGAAGTTTGAATACTGCTACCAGGGAGAAGAAGATGCCTTTCGCAAGACCGACAAGTACAAGAAGCTGGTAGATACTTTCGGTAAATAATCCTGCAACACCAAACATGACGTACAGAACACAAGGGCCACGATGGCTCTTTTTTTTGCTTAAATTTTGCGCACAAATAAAAGCCTTATAATAGTGTTACAATAGGTGCATAAGAATAATAATAAAGAGCACGACATGCGTAGAATTCTTGGGATTGATCCTGGCATCAAGGGTGGTCTGTCTGTAATCGATGAGCAATTTAACTTCATCGAAGCTATTCCCATGCCCGTTCGTATTGAAGATGGAAAGAAACGAGTCGACCCGCATGGGATTTACGAGTTTATTTCCAGGGTAAATCCTGATCTCACGGTGGTTGAGAAAGTCGGTGCGATGCGCAAGCCAACCAAGAAAAATAAGGATGGCGAGGCTCAGGGCACTGTATCGATGTTCACGTTCGGCGATTCTTTTGGCCTTGTTCGTTCGATTGCAGAGATTTTCTCGGAAAAGACTATCTACGTTCGACCTCAGAAATGGCGCGGCCTTCAAAGTCTCACAGGCTTATCCAAAGAGCAGATCGCCGAAATAGCGTTTGAGGTGTTCCGGGCCGAGCAGATTTATGGCAAGCCAAGGGCTGGCAAGCGCGCTGTGCGTGACGGTATATCCGACTCTTTGATGATCGCCAAGGCTGGCGTGCGGTTCCTGGAGTAACGGATGGCTCGTCGAACGTCACTCACTGAAAAGGTCATCAAAGACCTGGAAAAGCACATCATGCAAACCACCAGCATTCGCATTGCTTGTGGCTGCGCGGGCGTTCCTGTGTCGACTTACTTCTTCTGGATTAAACAAGCCCAGGAGATCGCAGATAGTGAAGAAGACGAGTCTCTTTTAGCCAAGGAAGATCTTCTGCTCCTGGAATTACTAGAGCGCACAGAAATAGCGAAAGCAAAGTCGTGCAAGCCTGCAATCGACACTGTCATGAAAGCTATTAAAGAAGGAGATGCTAACCAAGCCGCCAGGTTGCTCAGCAGACGAATGCCAGAAGAATTCGGCGACTGGAATCGCAAAGAAGTAACCATCCGCCAAGAAGTCAGTGAAGAATCCAGCACCGGTATCGCCCTGATCCCATCGATGTCCGGCGACAACGACCTAGATCAGCTCCTCCAGCAACAGCAATCCGATGCTTTGTTGCTCGCAAAAACTAAAACAAGCGAGCTCAGCTGATGATCAGTCAACGCACTCCATTTGACTGCGGTATCGCCACGCTCGCGAACGCGCTGGGCATCACATACGAGCGATCCCTGGAGCTCTACGGCGACGACAAACAGCACAATGGCGTAACCATCCAGCAAACTGCATCGATCCTGTTCGCCCTAGGCTACGCACCTGTGTATACCGCGTTCCCAGGCTTCGTCAAAGCCAGTGGCATCAGCATGTCGACAGCCAGCCCTGACGTCCTTGAAACCCTTGGCCACCCAGCAATCCTGCAAGTCCTGACCAACTCTGGAGTCCTCCACCAGGTCTTCTTTGACGGCAAAAAAATCCTTGACCCAGCACCCTCGGTCAACGGGCCCCGAAGCGTCAGCGAGTACGAGTGTGTCGATGCTGTGTTTGTGATCAAACAGGGGCAGGCGCTTGTGCGCAAACAGGGCTCTTCCTTTGTGCCACAGGTGGTACGGGAAGGTGCTTTGTGATCCGCATATGGGACATTAAGGCCGGAAAGGTGCGCTTATGAGCTCTGCGGGGAACATTAAGCATATTGCCAGGGCCGTACGGAATGTGGTGTGGCAGCCAACGAAAAGCAAGACTGGTGGGTTTTCGAGCCAAGAGGTCTTTCTTCTTCTTGGTCAGTCGGAAAACCTCGTGCATGAGCTCCTGTTCCATGGAACTAGGGGCAATGGCAAGTCAGCGAGCCTTTTGATGGGGTATGGGCAGCACGTTGGCAAGGGCTGGGGGCTATTTTGGAAGGGTGTAATCCTCAGGCGACAATGCTCTGCGTTAAGCGACTTGATTGACGAATCTCACAAAATATTCCCCAAACTCTTTCCTGGTGCCAAGTACAACATATCCAAAAGAACTTGGACGTTCCCCACTGGGGAAACACTGATCTTTGAGTTCCTTGAGAAAAACAATCAGTACGAGAAGAAATTCCACGGCAAGCAGTTCACATATATCGGTCTGGATGAGCTTACGACTTGGGCGACTGAAGATATTTACGAGCGACTGTTGTCAACGCTGCGCACTGCGTATCAGCCCACAAAACAGCAGCCTTTGATGCCGCCTAAGCAGATTAGGGCAACGACTAACCCGTGGGGGATAGGTAAACAGTGGGTAAAGGAGCGCTTCATTGATGGAAAAAGAAGCGGTCAGATAGAGAGGACTACTAAGACCCTTCTAGATGCCAATAACCAACCTGTCGAGGTTTCATGGAGCCGGGTTGCTATCTTCGGCACTGTTTTTGAGAACGATTATGTCGACCTTGAGTACAAGGCGTGGCTCATGTCGCTTGCTGACCCGCTCCTCAAAGAGGCTTGGCTGTACGGGAACTGGGAGGTAGTTGATGACACAGCTATGTTCGCAAAGGTCTGGAATCGCGATGTACTTCTGATGGAGCCCTTCACAATACCTGCCGCTTGGAAGGTTGAGAGATCTTTCGACTTCGGGCAGTCAACTCCATTTTGCTGCCTTTGGACAGCGGAAGCCAACGGTGAATCGGTGACTGTAAATGGCAAGACGTTCTGCCCTCCCAAGGGGTCGATTATTGTCGTTGGTGAAGACTATGGGACACCGCTAAACCCTGATGGCAGCCAGCAGAAGCGGGACTTGGGTCTGTTTCTGTCGGCAGGCAAGATGGGACAGCGCTTGAAGGACAGGGAAATTCGACTTCAGCAATCCATCCTGAGAAATCATTCGGTGGTTCGCCCTGGCCCTGCAGACAACCAAATATTCAACGGGAGCAGAGTTGATAACGGAAATGCCCCTACGGTAGCCAAGGAGCTTGCGGCTGCCGGCATCACCTTCGTTCAGTCTGATAAGTCTAGCGGCTCACGCGTTACCAGTGCTCAGCTCATGTATGAGCGTCTTCAGGCAACGATTGATGACAGCCCAGACAAGCCGCACATCTATTTCTTTACCAATTGTAAGTTTCTAAATAAGTCACTGCCGAGTCTATATCGTGATGAAGATCAGCCCGACTCAGTCAAAAAGGGCGCTGACGATCACGCCTGGGACGCTCTCGCATATCGGTTGACATGGAAGCGCCCAGTAACCTCAGTGCAGCAGGGCATACGCTAAACCAACGCGCTCATTTCACCAGGAGTGAGCGTGCGGTTATCAATCCAAAACTTTGCCGTCAAATGCTTTGCGATCAAACGCTTCTTTGTTTCGATGTCACTGATCTTCGAGAGATGTTCGTTGCGGATTTTGGTTGCCCAACTCACCTGTTTTTCTGAGCCAGAGAGTTGGGGCATACCAGGGCGCTCGGGCAGCCAATCTTTCATGCGAAATGGAAGTCCAGTTTCAAGGTCTACCCATCTTCCGTTTTCTTTTACCGGCATATCGGCTTGGCGATGCCAGCTTCTAAAAGCGTTTATTTCGTCCATTGATCTCTCCTTATGTCATATATGTATTGTGCAAAGGGATCAAAGGGGATTTCAAGGAGCAAGCGCAAATATATTTGCAAAAATAAAGTACAATAGTTGTAGCCAAATAATAATAAGAATAGGTGCTATATATGTCAGTAAGTCAGCGCTCCATGCGCAGTCAGAAAGATTATGAAATCCGAAAGGTAATCCGCACACTTCAAGGTGGAACAGTGGCTATCAGGGCTGCTGGAGTGGAGTATTTGCCAAAAGAACCTGGTGAAACACCTGAAGCTTATAAAAGACGCTTAAACAGGTCTTTCCTAACCAACTACTTCCAGCGCACTGTTGCTAACCTGGCATCGAAACCATTCAGTATGCCGGTAGGTATCAAAAGCGAGCGCTACCCAGAGCTTGCTGCTGAGTATCTAGCCGATGTGGATGGCCGAGGCACCAGTGCCACAACTCTGGCCCATGCATGCACTGCCGATGCGGTGGCAATGGGGTCGACGTTCCTCGCAGGGGATTGCGCGGTCAACGGTGGAAGGCCTTACCTCTATCTGTTGCCTGGCGAAAACATCCTGGCTGCGCGCAAGAACGAAGATGACAAGCTCATCCATATTCGCATCCTCGAAACTGCAGTCGTCCAGGATGGCCGGTGGGGCGAAAAAGAAGTGAAGCGCGTCAGGGTGTTCGACAGGGATGGTGATGTTGTCACGTGGTCACTGTACGACGGCGAGACTGATGCCCCAATCGCCCTGGATCAGCCGTTTGCTCTCAAAGAAATCCCCGTAACGCCCATCCATGCCGCCGAGGCCATCGCTGCCGATCAGTTGCAGGCCTCACCGCCGTTGTTAGATCTGGCGTACATGAACATCCAGCACTATCAGGAGAGCTCAGACCAGTCGAACATCCTGCGCATCGCTCGCGTGCCCGTGCTCTTTGCGTCCGGGGTGAGTGATGATGCTGTGATCACGATTGGCTCTGAGTATGCAATCAAGGGTGATGCAGGCGCAGACTTGAAGTACGTCGAACACACCGGTGCAGCGATTGGCGCGGGTCGTGACTCACTCAAAGACCTTGAAGCCAAAATGGAGTCTTATGGGCTTGGTTTGCTTGAAAACAGTGGTGTTGCACAGACTGCCACCGGCCATGCACTGAGAGCTGGGGAAACGAACAATAGGATCGCGATGCTCGCGCTGAGCGTTGGTAACGCGATGGAGGTCGGCCTGGGCTGGATCGCTTATTTCAACAAGATTGCTGAGCCGGATTTTCAGGTTCATGTAGACACTGAGTACGGAATCAGCACTACCTCAGAAGACCTCACGGCACTGGCGAACGCTCGCACCATGGGTGACTTGTCCAGGGAGGACTACCTGCTGGAGATGAAGCGTCGGGGTACTCTGCGCAATGAGTTCAGCGTCTCAGATAATGAAGATCGCTTGTCTACCGAGATGGTCTAGCAGGTTGTCCAGGCACTGTGCCAATATCCGTGGACTTGCCAGCGGAGCCTGAAGCAATGAACGACCTGCCATTGGATTACATCACTTTCGCCAAGCAAATGGGCTACCCAGAAGCTGATCAATGGGATCGGTCGAAAGGCGGCATGAAAACGGGATGGTCTCGAATCCAGCGGCAGGTGGCAGACAGCAAGAGAATTGATGGGCTTATTCGGGACTTTATCGGAAGGATGAGAGTTGCCCAAGGGCGTCTTGATAAAGCCCGTAAGCTACAGGGAGATGGTGGCGATTCCGTGAATATGTTTTCGCTTTTCGCGACTCTCTATCCCCAGCACATCCCTGTACCAGCTCCACCTTCGCCTCGTCGTGAGAGATTCGTCAAACCGGTTGACCCTGCAGCCAGGGCAGCGAAACGAAAACGAAAGAAGGAGCGAAAAAACAATAAGCCTTACGGAACAGTAACCATCGGGCTGGGTCTCGAAAGTACCTTCAAGCCGAAAAAGATTAAAAGGGATAGTGTAGTAATTGATTCCCGCACTCGCTCAACCTCCACTAATGAAAAAAGTATTATTTATGCTGCAGGTTGGTCAATCAATGGGGCGTTTGATGACAAATTATAAAGAGCTTATTAAGTGATTCTTGACAAAAGTTCAACTGCGCTTGAATATATAAGACTATATCTAGCCGAATATTAAAAAGGATACTCATGTCTCGTCTCGCAGAATTCCGTCAACTAGAAAAACACCTGGCTGAGCAACTGGCTGCCCTGGAAGCAATGAAGGGCGATGAAGGCCTGCAGCGTGAAGTGGAATTCGAAACCAAGCTCCGTGAGCTGCTAGCAGAGTACGGCTACAGCCTGCGGAACGTCATTGCTCTTCTTGACCCCCAGGCCTCTCGCCGTGATCCTGCTGCCACCGAATCCAAGGCAGGCACCCGCAAGCCACGTCAGGTCAAAATCTACAAGAACCCGCACTCCGGCGAAGTCGTCGAAACCAAAGGCGGCAACCACAAGGTTCTGAAAGAGTGGAAGGCTGAGTACGGTTCCGACACAGTCGAGTCTTGGCTGGCTCAGTAAGACTGTTTGAGTACAAAATCAGGGGCCCACGGGCCCTTTGACATGGAGAGGCTTATGTTCTGGACATGGTTGTTAGGATTCTTCTACAGCAAGCGGGAGCCAGTGAATCCGCCTGCTGCCCCATTGCCTGAGCAGGTGATTGAGCCGACAGTTGAGCCCGTGCAGGAAGATCCACATACCGTGGTGGTAACGGATAAGCCGCAAACGGCTTCCGTAAATAGGCCTCCGGCATCGAATGTTGGGCTGATGCTCGCTGCAAGACATAAAGTGTCGATATACGGCCCAATCTTCTCTGTGGATTCTCTTGGATTTACGGGAGTCCATAGTAAATCGCCATCTGGCCGGTGGGTTATTGCCTGTGACGACTCTAATGGTGCGAGAGGCGGCAGTCGAGACAGCGGCTACGGGTCGTACATACTTTATAATACTGAAAGTAACTCAATTGATGTCCAGGGTAAGAGACTACAGCGCCCAAATAACGGTTCAGTTTCAGATAGTGGTGTCTTTGCACTAGAGGACTGGCTGTTCGGGAATGATCTGTCAGGCGTCTTCTACGTTTTCTCTCCAGCTGGAGAAGTAATTCTTACTCGAACGTTTACTGCAAACATTCTAAATAGCGCAATATCTGATAACGGGCTTTTTGCTGCATGTCATACAGCAGGCGGTCATACTGAAGACTCAAACCGCCTTGTATTCTTTGACATTGCCAATGCATGTGAGGCATTTTCCTTTCAGTCTGATATCGAAAGGCCGCAAGGCTATGAGTTTGATGAGGAAAGACGAGAGTTAATCTTGGACTTTAAAAATATCGGGAAATTTCGCTACTCCTACTCAGGTGATTTTCTCGACGCCCAAAAATATAAGGATGCGAAACTAAATAGCACTGATGACTTTACCGCAATCAGGGAGGCTGAGGAACTGCTGAAAGACCCGTCGCTAACAGTGGAGAAGGTAAGAGAGATTCTAGCTATCGTAAGTAGCGCCTTGCCTCGCGTAGGCAAGTTTCACCCTCACTGGAAGGCTACTGCCCTAAAAGTTCAGGGTCTAGCTCATGAAAAACTAGGCGAGCCTAAGAAAGCAATCAAAGCTTATCAAGAGGCTATCGCCTTGAACCCCAAGGTTGGTGTGAAGCGCAAGCTAGATGCATTAAGAAAAAAGAATGGCTGATTGCATCTACGCTTCAAAATGGCTTGTTGTCAAACCCATCAACGACCATCCCGGCGCGCGAACTATTTGCATTGCTCCCTCGCAGCAATGACCTAGTCGCGGATTTGGTGCAGAAATCCTGCAGTTGCGCCTCAAAACTCCTTGCAAGTACATCCGCATTTTTACCAACGCACCTGTTGTGCTCAGCCTTTTCTTTGGTCGTCATGTTACGCATCAAGCGCTCGTAATCGTCGTCGTTAAACTCTACGCGAAGAAATTTGGTCATACAGAAACACCCTTATTATTGTTTTGTTGTATAACTTGATTCAGGATGGCCCCGTGAGGCCCTTTGTTATCAAACAGCACTCTTACGATGCGTGCTAAACACAAAGCCTGGCCCTAGTGGGTTAACCCAGACTCCAGATGCAAGACCCAGTGTATTCAGGTGTTCACAGCACTGCGAAAGGAGAGCTAACATCAGTTTTTCTTGATGAGTAGAGTCCGGGCTGCTAATCGCCTCTTTGAAACCATCGCTCATCGTTGGTGCCGTGATTGACAAAAGATCTACAAGGTTTACTTCTTCGTACATAGACTGCCTCTTTATTATTGTTGTTTTGTTGTCAAACTAATCATCCCGGCGCACCAGGCTTTTGTACTGTTCTCTTGCTGCAATGATCTGATCGCGAAATTCCTCAGGGTCGATGCTCATGCAACCTCCAAGGGGCACCTGGAGGGTTTTGAGGGCGTTGGCTGTCTGGATGAACTGCTCTTCCTGGAGATCCCAGACAGTCTTAGTTTTCCTGCGAAAAAACATCATAGAACTCTTTTAGGTCAACCAGTGGAGGTAACTCTACTCGCCCTGCATGAAGAATGGAGTCGATGTTCCCAAGAAAATGACTCATAACGAACTCAGTAGATCCGCCTCGCATTCCAGTGAATTTGAGGTCAAGTGAAGACTTCCGTGGTGACGGGTTCTTCGTCGGGCCTGGAAGCTTGGCTCTAGATCCATCAAGGGCGTATAAAATCGCAGGGTGGACTAGATCAACAGGCTTCTCATCATGGACATCAATCTGGAATTCCTCGAAATCCCACCTATCTCCGCAGCACTTGCAGTAGACACGGTGGTTTTTAGTAATTGACCTAGCCCGCTTAATCGCTTTCTTGATCGTCGTCTCCTCAACAACAATCAGTATGTCAACCATATCGTCGATCAAGTATTTCCCGCCGGAATTGTTCTGCTTGAAAGTGTACCAGGTCATGTCTTTATCCTTTTTATTAGTGACACAACTAATTATGCAAAAGCAGCCAATGAAGTTGCAATGGATATTTTTGGCGGAAACAGGCCATTCCGGAATTGTTGCGTTTTAAGGCTGCGCTCACCCTTGAAAACACAGATGCATATACCAGCGGCATACTCTTAAAATAATTCCATGGGCGGCTTTGCTAACAAAGCTTGTTCTGTACTGAACTTATAAATATTGATATATTGATGGCCTATTGCCATGAATGGAGTGTTCAGTGTCAATTTCAGGGAAATCTATAGTTTTTGCTTTGCTTGCGGTGATGTCGACAGGCTCATCAGCAGTCAATCTGTACCAGCCTGGCTCGATCCCCGCGCAGATGTTTGAAGTGGTTAAGCCGGTTGTTGGCGATACTGTAACTCCTGTTTTTCTGTTTGGTAATAATGCAGCCGAGCTGATGGCCTCCTTAGACCCTGAAGCGGTTAAAGAGGCAGGCATAGGTCAAGCAACGTTCGATTACTTTGTATCTAAGCTCATACCTGACTCTCAAGTGCACGGTGTTGTGGGTTACGCCATAGGAGGCTTTAGTGTTCCCGGTAACGAGTCTGTAAGCCGAACATGTGCAATTGTGATGGCTTCGCACCAGCAGATGCAGACGACAACTACGATGTTCCACGAATCCGTTCATTGTAAGAACTTCGCTGAGTTACGTGTGGATAACGAGGCATGGAAGCTTGCGGCGTCGATGAATAGACCTGCGCTCGGCATGAGCAACAACCAGTTCATGTCACTGTTTCACGAAGTATTGGCTGCGTACATTCAGGTTGCGTACAACTCCAACCATGGCGTTAAGGACGGCCTGGGCATGGTGATTCGAGCTGCGCAGCCGGACAAAAATACCGCAACGTCCATCGGCTATAGGACAGCCAGGAGCGCCCTGAAGATGTGTGAAGCTAAGGGCGCATGCTCGACATATGCACCGGACGTTGTGCGGATGCTGAACTCAAACAGCTACGCAAGGGCGCAGATGATGCTTGATCTCAAAGAGCTGTTCGATGCAGCCAGGGCGTCGGGTTACGTCGTCGAAAACCACTAGCTAAGTCCAAGCTTATGCAAGAGTCGATCAGTCAGCTCAAAGCTCGTGATGCTAACAAATGTCGGGTAAAGAAAAAGGCCCCGGAGGGCCTATGCTTTTCTTGGTTTTGGTCGCTTTGTGTTTTTGACAACCTCGGCGGTCGACCCGAAGACTGTTTGACCACACCGTAGCAGCATGTTGCGGTTGAGGATGTCTACACACTCTTCGGTCGCTTCCATAACGCCCCGGCCATACATGTCAGAATCATTGACCATATATGCCATGGTTGGCGAGATGGGAAAATAGAAGTCAGAATGATCCGGTGGTGGCCCTGAGGAAGTATCAAGGACTGACGGGTGAACACTGATAACTGGGTGATCACTGGTCAGAAAGGGGGTGCTCGTTTTATTGACAAGCCATACCACATTTTTTCGATGGTAGAAGCGGTCGAGATTAAAGCCGATGTTGACGCCATAAACGAGACTCATGAACCACCAGGTCTTCTTAGCGATCCTCACATACTCGTCGCCTGCGTGCCTCCAGGAGTCAATAAAGGTGTCTCTTAGGAACTTTGTCCTGGCCCACTGATGCCCTATATAGCTATGTAGGTTATTCCTGTTTTCAACGGAGTTAAGGACTGACAGCTTTCCCTGTCGCAGAGAGTCAAGAATTGGTCTAAAGTCATTCTCGATAGTGGTATGGATGTTCTCTAAAGTATTCGCTAGTAGCAATTCACGCTTGTGAGCTTGGTCTTCCCTGTCCAATACTTCGATGGCACAGGACAGCCGGATCATCTTTTCGAGCATCTTGTAATGGAAATCTCTAAGTTGCTCATCTGCTTTATTCAGCCAGACTTGAATGAACTCTACGTCTTTGTCATCAAGTGGGCTGATCCTGTAAAAATGAGGCTCGCAGGCAACACCACGGACGCTGTAAGGCTCAACCCCCTTTTTAGTCTTCCGATATACATCTCTGCCGTTTTCTGCCCAACCCCTGAGGTAGTGTGCCCAAACGTAGTGATTGTTTTTCTTGATCTCTTCACTCTTCAATCGAGCGACTTCCTTCTTGGAAATAGTGGCTTACACAAGCTTCTAAGGCTCTAACATCGCCCAAAGCACGGTGGTCGAGAAAGGCTGGGCGCAGAGCAAGGGCCTTGGTGGCCGGTTCCCGACCAATGAATGTCTCAAGGGGTTTGACTTCAAACGTTGCTTCGATGCCCGCAGCCTCGTACAGCACATCTAGCCAGAAGCAATCGGCTGGGTTGTCTGAGCAGAGTGTTTTGCCGTCAAACAGTCGGTTCATGGCCCTGGCGACTTCGAGGGGTGGCGTGCCCTCGGCTATCAGTTGCTCACGGGTGATCTGATGCATGTCTTGAGCGTCGTAGCTCCAATGATCCCAATAGTGGACTGGCTGGATCAGGGCTTGGTACTCGCCGCCTGGGTAGACTACAGCCACTTCAATCGGGTAGCTGTCCGGAGCAATGCCTGATGCTTCAAAGTCGATGAAGTGGCTCGGCAGCTCAGTCATGTCCTGGTGGGTTCCGAGGTCTGGACTGCACCTGCTGCGTGCCGTCTTGGCAAACGAAATACACACGACTTGGCGACCAAACCTGGCGTGTGTAGATCCAGGAGTCGTCTTTCGAGCGGAAAGCAGTGACGTCGCTAGCGTTGACCGTCTCGTCGAGTTCGCCTTCGATGAAGTCATGCACGCAATCATCAATGGTCAGGCCAGGCTCTTGCTTCGCAATGGCACTCGAAAAGTAGTCTCGGATCGACATGTCGGCGCCGTCGTAGATCCAGTCGAAACTCATATCCACCCCCAGATAAGCCCAGCTTCAGTGATCCTTCATCACAGAGTGAGCAACCGTGGGCGAGAGATCAAGGCTTTCTGCTAGCATGCCGAATCAGAGATCGCAGGGAGCAACACATGGCAGTCACAGACCTATTCTCCAAACGTCAGCAAAGACTGCGCGGCGGCGGCCCAGACGTCTATGTGTACGACAGGCTACCGATGCCTCTCCGCATTCAGCTGCTATACATGCTCGATGAGCTACTGGGCAATGAGCAGGAGTTTTACAAGACGTACAGCACCTGTAACCAAATCGTTCATTATGTTGTTAAAACTCTGCGCCTCGAATATGGCAAGTATCACATTGCAAGAGATAATGAAAACGACGATTACCATGAGCTGATTCTTTTCCTTAAAAAGGAAGAGGACATCGAAAGGGTCATGGATGCCATAGAGCTGATCATCAATCAGACACGTGAATACCCTGGTTACGATGAGCAGTGCCGTGATTTTATCAATGATCTCAATATCAGGTTTCGAGAGCATGGCGTTGGTTATGAGCTCATCAATGGTGAGATAATCCGTATCGACTCAAGGTTTCATCACGCTGTTGTAGTTAAGCCTGCAATCCAGTTTTTGAACCAGCCTGGATTCGAGGGTGCTCAACAAGAGTTTATTCTTGCTTATGAGCATTACAGACATGGGCGACATAAAGAAGCCTTGAACGAAGCTCTGAAGACCGTCGAGAGCACAATGAGGGCCATCTGCAGTGCCCGTGGTTGGAATTACAAGTCATCGGATAATGCAAAGCGGCTGATAGTGATATTACAGAATGAGCAGTTGTTTCCGGCGTACTACCAGAGTCATCTTTCCGCGCTTGTGAGCTTGATGGAGGGGGTCGTCTCGCTAAGAAACAATGAAAGTGCCCACGGTCAGGGCCCAGAGGTTAGGCACGTGAGGGATGATGTTGTGGCTTACGCGCTACACATGACCGCGTCAGTTGTTGTAATGCTAGCAGGACTACACGCAGATAAAACCTGACGAAATTAATCGCAGTGTTTCTAAATGCCATCCTGGTTGTCGAGTGGATGGCATATTTCATTAATAGCTGCGTCAGATAAGTATTGCTACACCTGTTTCTCATTTGATAGAATGAATACATTATAAGAAGAAGGCAAAAGCCTCGGGTACACCATGCAGACAATCACTGTCCGAAAACTTACGCCTGAAACCGAAGAAATCTGTGCAATTCGCCTTGTTGGTGGTTTCGACTCGGAGAGAAAACACTATCCCGCACTCGACCTGCTGAGGTTTGAGAACAAGCGGAAGCTTGAGTCGATTGCGAAACATGCCGCCGCTGGCTGCTACATTTCGTTTAGAGGCATCAAGAATCTCGTTATTGGCGAGTTGCTTCAAGCAGATGATCTCGTGTTTGACGGTGTCAGGTATGTGTTTAATGTGCAGGGTTTTTCTGAGCCGAAGTGTTTGGAATACCTGGTTTGGGAAGTCTTGGCGCAGATCATCGAAGAATAATAAAAAGGAGAACGACGATGAGTAAATTTGTAGATCAATTCGATATGTACATGAAGGCGCACGAAGCGTTCAGGGCTGGAAGAAATGCCGAAGGACTAAGCGCGACGCTCTTCCTTTTAGCGAATGGCATCGTTAAGCCGAACGCCAGGGAGTTGTACGAGCTGTGGGAGTCTTCTGTTTACGGGGGCTGTGGCTCAGAAGAACTGTTTCTCACGATTCTCGACCTGGGATTGATTCCAGATATTCTTAAAGATGCTAAATCAGGCAGCTTTGACATTCTCAGCGAGTTCGTAGAAAGAGTCGGCAGGCTTGATCAAGATACGAAATACACAATCTTGAAGGCTGTTTAAGATAGTCAAGGATTATTTTGCACAAAATCCCCCAATCCATTTTTTATGATATTATGGCTGTACAACATAAAACAATAATAAGAATCCTTGGGGGATTTAATCAATGTTGCAGAAGCACAATAGTCTTGTCGTTTTCAAAGCCTACGGTGAAGAAGAAGGCAATTCAGAGCCAGGGGCTCAAGTACCGATTCAAGAAAGTCCAGAGTTCCAGGCAATCCTCAAAGCTGAGATCGCAAAAGCCGTGGATGCAGAAACTGGCGGTTTGAAGTCAAAGAACTCTGAACTCAAATCTGAGCGGGATAGATTCAAGGCGCAATCTGAGGCCTTCGTTGCGCAGGCGCAAGAGCTTGAAGATCAAGAAGCTCTCAAGTCTGGCAAAATGGACTGGAAGACGCTGATGGATAAGCGTATCAATGCCAACAATCAGACCTGGCAGGAAAAAATTCAGGCCGAGCAAGCTGAGAAAGAAGAACTTCGTAAAGCTGTAGAGGCTGGAAACGACAGGCTGAAGCAATTCAAGATTAAGCAACTGATCGGTAATGAAGCCCTGAAGAATGAGTTCTTCCAACCAACAGCCATCGATGACCTCATCAACTTGGCGAGCGGTTCTTGGGAATTGACCGAAAATGATGAGCTTGTTAGTCGTGACCAACATGGCAATGTAACCATGGGCAAAGCCGGGCGCGCCTTAGCACCCAAAGAGTGGATCGAGAGTCTCAACCAGTCACGTCCACACTACTTCAAGCCAATGCCTGGCAGCGGTGGAAAACAGGGCGGTGCCAACGGCGCAAACTCAATGCCACTGGCTGAGTTCCAGCTGAGGCTCATGAAAGCCTCTCCAAAAGAAAAAGCAGAACTTCTTGGCAAGTATAGCCGTGGAGAAGTAGCCACTTCGTAATATCGCGGTGGTGCATTAAGGTGCCCAGCCAGGGCACCGATCCAAAAAAATACCAAAATAACAATAATAATAGGTATGCAAATGACACAAAGCCTTGTGGTTTTTAGGGCGTTCGGCAACGATCTGTCCAAAATTCAAACTGATACATTTTTGCCCCAGATTCTACAACGAATGGATGAGCGAACCCCCCTGGTACGCTTGATGACAATCGATACTGCGGACGAATCTCGCCAAAGGGGCGAAGTTTTAACAGTCAAAAAGCCTCAGTACATTGAGAGCGTTCGGCATCAGACCGCTGCACCTTCTATTCCTGATGATATCAATGCTGATACTGTAAAGCTGGAGCTGACTGAACACATTTATCTTGAAACTCAGGTCTCCGACCGGGAGCTTGCGGGAACTCTTCCTGGGTTTCTCCCAGACCGTATTATGGCTATGTCAGATGCGATGGGTAGGACTGTTAATAAAAGCTGCATGAGTCTGCAGAAGCAGGTTGCGCGAGCTTCCGGGATTATCGACTCTGTCAACGAACGTTCTAAGTACGACATGATTGTTGGTCGTCAGACTTGCAACAAGATGAAGATTTGGGACAACAAGAATCTCGTACTGTCGAATGATACTTCTGGCGAGTTGATCAAGGTATTTACGGCAGGCAGTGACGCGAAGTCGGAAACCGAGGGCAACCTGGGTCGCAAATACGGGTTTGATACTTACGAAGACAACGTTGTCGATATCCACGAAGCTGGTACTGCTAGCCAGGATCTGTCGCTGACCCTGTCGGTTGACAGCGCCGTTGGCTCAATCCTGCTGATCGTTAAAGGCGCTACCCCCGGAGCCACGTTCAATGAAGGCGACTTCATCACTGTTGCGGGTGTTAATCAGACTTTCGCAGTCAAGGCTGCTGCTGACGCAGATGGCACAGGCAATGCTTCGGTGTACGTCACTGAGCCTGTACGAGCGCTAATCAAAGCAGGATCTTCACTGAAAGTTGCTGGAGATCACCGCCAGGATATGGCTTTCCACCCATCAGCGTTCATGATCGCCTTCCGCCTGCTTGAGCCTGTTGCGAACCCTGGGAATTCGACTATCTCAACCATGACGCACCCGGAAACCGGAATGCCAGTGCGTATGACAATGTGGTGGAACCCTTCGACGTTCATGACGCATGTGAAGCTCGACTGCCTGTACGGCGTTGTGGCCACAGCTCCTGAAAGAGCCCTGCGCTTCGGCGGTCATTGATACACCGGGCTCCCCGGAGCCCACCGGCAACACAAAAGCCCTCGTTCGCTTCCCGGCAGCGGGGGCTTTCACATTTCAGGAGCTCAGCATGAGTGAAGTAACAGCAACAATCGAACGAAATGGCGCAGTCCTGCCAATCGTCACACCCGGCATCTCTCGCGGCAAAGTAGGCCTGACCCAAGGCAACGCGTTCACGAGCCAGGTTATTCAGGGTCAGGCGATCTACGTCTTCTGCGCATCCCTGATCCATCTCGCCGAAGGCAACTCGGTCAGCGATTCAGACGCACCCATCGATGCAAGGGGCGGGGTCTATTTGAATGCAAACAAGGGCAGGCAGATCAGCGTCAGGCTTCTCGCGGGTGAAGATCCAGCGACCGTCTGGATTCACGAAGTGAGATGAGGTTCTGATGAATATTCTTGGTCGGAATCTACTCTCGCTTACCGTTTACCACCTGCGTCGTGCAGTGCAGCTGGTGATCGGCTCGCCTGTGATCGACGAAATCGTAGTGAATCCTGATGGGTCGATCACTGTCGTCGGTAGTGGCGGCACGCCCGGAGACACTATCGTCGTGACGTTTCCTGACGGCACTGTCGGTACTGTGGTGGTCGGGAATGGTGGTGGCTGGACTGTGACTTCGCCGGGTGCGGTAACGCCTGTGCCCGCTGCTCCCGATCTGATCATCGATCAAGTTCCTACACCTGATGAACCTACTGTCCCTGAACCCGGTGAGATCAAGCCAGGTGACGGCGGAGGGACTGTTGTTGGTGGCGGCGGTGCAAATCCAGGTGATGACGTTGAAGTCACGCTACCGGGCGGGGAAACGGGTTCTGGAGAGGCTGGGCCAGGCGGTGATTGGGAAGTTGAGTTTCCAGATGTTCCGCACGATCCAGACTTGGAGCCCGGTGATGTAGGTGTGGTTACGAATCCCAAGCCTGGCGAGCCTGTGGTCGATGACGTGACGCCAAACCCGGATGGCTCAGTGACTGTCGGAGGAAGCGGCGCAAATCCGGGTGACGAAGTCACGGTAACGTTTCCTGACGGATCGACCGGAACAGGAGCCGCTGATGACAACGGCAATTGGTCTGTCACGTCACCTGGCGAACAAGATCCTGGAATCAAGCCAGGTGACGTGATTGTCGACGCTAAGCCTGATCCCATGGCCGGATCGGTTTCGGCCCCGGACGCTATCTATGCTGACATTGCTGGCCTTGAGTTCGTTGAAGTCGCAGACGACGGCAGCTATATCGCTTGGGAGCAGTTACTTGAGCAGCTCAAGAAAATTGTTGGTGTAGCTACGGAGCCTGGCACAACAGCAAGCCTTGGCTATCATGGCGGATTTGTAAAAGGGATCGTTAAGTTCGGAGATGCGTTCCTAGCTACATTCGATCAAAAAACGCTGATATTTGACGACGAACAAGATCTGGCAAGCAACACGCCCCGAACAGTTGAAAAAAGCTATTTGCACAACGGTTATTGCGGCGTCTTCAAGACACTCCATACCGCTTACTACCTTCGGCTGGATGACGGTAGAAATAGACTCGTACGATTCGATGGCGTTGATACCAACCTGATATTTGATGTTATCAATGACAACGTGCCAGACATCGTTAGTTTTGGCGAAGAGGATTGGCTTTATAATTCTGACTTTACACTCTCGTATCTTATCAACCCCGTTACCCTTGAAGTCACTGCTGGCCCTGCATTCGACGATATCCGCGTGAACACAGGGGGATACTCTGGCTGGTCGACATCGGGGGCTGGCCGAACGTTCGTCACAGCTACATCAACCGCTACAAATTACGCCGGTGTTTACGAAATAAATAATGACGGCACCCACGATCTAATAATCCAGAGCCCAGGTGAAATTACTGCGGGCGACAAGTATCTCTACGTAAAAAACGGAACAGCAATCACAGTATTTAATCTAGAGGACGATTCAACTAAAGAAACAATCGTCGAATCAGCGCTTCTAGAAGGTTATTCAAAGGGTGATTTCGCAATCTTTAGAAACGATTCTGCATCAACATCCGTGACTGTTACGTATGATGGCGGCAACACATTCGCAAATATATTCGTTACAGAGAATGACGCAAGCTTGATGCAGATCGATATCGAGGATAACAAGCTAATTCTAACTAGAAACTACAAGGAGTTCGACCTTCTCGAATACCAGCTCATCGAAGAGTGATACAATATCCACATAACTAGATTTGCATTCAAAGCAAACGGAACTATCAATGACTACTAATAAAGTTAAGCCGAGTGACTTGGCGGCAGGCTGGGACGGCAATCAGCTAGCAGCTATACATGTACACCGACCTGGCAACTCACAGAAGGCCACGGTTAAACAGATTATCGAAGCGGCAGTTGCGGTTGGTGACAAAACAGCTGAGATTCAGGCTGCAGCATCACTTGCACAGCAAGCCAAAGACCAGACCGTATCTTTGACGGATAACATTGAGTCTCTTGACGACAGATTAAGTGTACTTGAGAGCAAGCCATCAGGCGTATCAGCTGCTCTGCCCGGAAGATACGAAGTCGGGTCATACTGCATTGCTCGTGATGTAACTGCGGGAACAAGAACCGGTGATTACTATGAAGCCGCACCTGGAACTGGGATTACGATGATGTCACTGGACGGTACTGCCGGAGTTGCTCCAGGAGTTGGAACTTGGCGCCAAATGTCCTGGAAAGTAAACGGCGGCACTAACTATATTGCCAGAGCCACGATTTGGATGAGAATTGCATGATGGAAGTACGAAACCCTCGAATTAGCGGAAACGGCGGATACAACTGCGAAATCAATCATTCGGTCTATGGCTGGATTCCATTCACTGCACATCCTGATGACATCGTTGAGCTTGGACGCCAGATCTACTTTGAGATCCATGATGGCCTGCACGGTGAAATCGGGTCGCTAGTCGTAAACGTCCTGACCGCCCAAGAGGTGGATAGCTTACGCAAGGCTGCTTACGCTAATGAGTTCACTGGTAGTGATCGGCTCTTTGCAGAAGCCCAGCGGATGCAGCTCATGAGCGAGTCAGGTTGGGAGTCAGTTCGGGGCGCAGCGATTGCTCGATTTGAAGAGATTAAAGCTGAATACCCTTGGCCAGAAAATTTGGAGGCAAATGATGAGTAAGAATTCGGTGTGGCTAGAACTGGGTGATGATCGGGTACTTGTTGATGTTGGAAGCGTAGCTGAGGGGTATTGGCGGGGGTTGGGGTATTGCGAGCCGGGGGCTTCTCTTCCTGGCGAACCTGCTGTTATAGAGAAGCCGATGAGAAAGGTACGGGCCAAGAAGATTGTTGAGAACTCAGAGGCCTAAGTCTTCTTCGAGTTTCATGCCGCGCATATATCTTTCATCTGCAAAGATCTCCAGGGCTTTAAGCCTTACTGCCTCAGCGATACCAGATATTGGTTGTCCTTTGGCGATTTCATCGATCTGAAGTATTGTAGCGTGCTCAATGACTCTGTCGTAATTGTACTTGCCATGTTTTTTGAGTGCGACATGGAATGGATTGTCCGGATTGAAGTTTTCTTTCTCTAGTACGCTTGCATAATCCGCACTCATGAACACTACCTCAATTTAAGTGTTACAATAAATAATAGACTCACATAATAATAAGAAGAAAGTCTAATGTCAATTTTCCAAAACGTGGCCACCGAAGCCACGAAGGCATCACCGCATGTAACAGTGTCTGGGTTGATTTTGTGGGGATACACATTAAGTGATGCGGTGCTCGTACTCTCTTTCGTGTTCGCAATTCTCCAGATTTTTTTCGGCGTAAGAAAGTACATTCGAGATGAGAAATACCATAAGGCAAGAATGAGAGAGGCTGCCGATGGCGAATAAAAGCCTCCTAGCAGCAACTTTCGCAGCCACGCTAGCCCTAGCTGGTGCACTAGCGACAACCCATGAAGGTCTAGAAAATAAAACCTACCTTGACCCCGTTGGAATTCCAACTAACTGTTACGGGCATACTGCAACAGCCAAGATTGGACAGGTCAAAACCACAGCTGAATGTAAAAAGCTGCTAAATGAAGATTTGCTAATCGCTATTGCTGACGTCGAAAGCAAAGTCAAGGTTGAACTTACGATTGAGCGCCGGGCTGCACTTGTTGATTTTGTTTACAACGTCGGCGGTACGAAGTTCGGTAGCTCCACTTTGCTGAAGAAATTGAATGCCGGGGATGCTCGCGGTGCTTGCGCTGAGCTTAGTCGCTGGGTGTACGCAGGTGGTGTGAAGCTCAGAGGCCTCGTAACTAGGCGTGCTGAAGAGCGTGCGTTGTGCGAGGTTGGGCTATGACGAAGTACCTGCTGATCGCTCTGTTCGCAGTCGCGGCTCTTCTGGGCGGTCTTGTGCTCAAGAGTAATCGTGATGCGCTGCTGAGTGAAATCGACGAAGCAAATGACAGAGTGGCTCAGCTTGAGCACCAGGCGCGGCAGGCTAGTCAGGCACTTCAGGCTCGCGATGAGTTAGACAAACAACGTTTCCAGGAAATGAGTGATGCAAAAAACCAGATCGACAATCTTCGTGATCAGCTCGCTGCTGGCACTAAGCGCGTGCTCGTCCGTGCCACCTGTCCAGCAGTGCAACCCAGCACCGGCACCACCGGCGTGGATGATGCAGCAGAGCCAGCCCTTACAGCCCATGCTCGACAAGATTATCTACGTCTCAGAGAGCAAATAGTCACGACCGAGGCTCAGCTTGCAGGGTTGCAGGACTACATACGCCAGGTTGTCCAGGGGGTTAAGTAATGGCTTCCCTGGCGAACAAAACGATCAAACACCAGATCGCCCTGCGTGGCCAGTTCACCAGGATCGCGAAGCAGGCTGCGCTTCATCTGCAATCCCTGAAGGTCTCGGTGAGGGCAGAGCTAGATGAAGCGATGACAGCTCGCAACTGGACTGCTGTGGCGCGTCTCAGGAAGACGTTTGTCACCATCGACAAGCTCATCGCTGATGAGTACGAGCTGATGTCTGAAACGCTGAAAACAGAGCTCGCCGACCTTTTCGTCTACGAGTCTGAATTCACCAGCAAGCTCCTGGGTTTCGACTTCAGCAACAACCTGGTCACTGAAAAGCTGATTGAGTCGATTGTCAGCAGCGACCCATTTGACGGCAAAATCTTGGGCGAATGGCTCGACGAGCAAAAGCTTGCGACACAGATAAAAGTGAAGCAGACGATCAGGTTGGGCGTGCTGAATGGCCTGACGACGTCGAAGATCGTTGATGCGCTGTATGCAGAGCCGGGGAATCCGTTTCAGGGTGCTAAGCGCAACGCTGAAATTATGGTTCGGACTGCGTCTGCACATGTGACGTCGCAAGCTTCGCTGAGGACTTTTGAGCGTGTTGGTTTCGGGTCGTATCAGCTGAGTGCGGTGCTCGACTCACGCACAACGCCTGTGTGCCGGGCGCTGGATGGAAAGATCTACAAAACGACGGACAAGGGCCGCAAGGTGCCTCCGTTTCATCCGGGGTGCAGGACGGTGATGATCGCAGTGAGCGAGGATGAACCTGCGTTCGTAGATGGATATGAAGACTGGCTCAGCAAGCAGAGTGCCGACGAGCAGGAGGCGATCCTTGGGCCCGCGAGGTACAGGCTATGGAAGTCAGGCCAGCCACTGGAAAGCTTCGTGGATCTCGATGCTCATCATGTGATCCCCCTTGATCAGCTGAGATCAAAAGAAGTTTTTCTTAATCAGGTATGACCTGTGTCGCCACCTTGCGGCACCCCCACTACTACCCCCTTTATTTAAGAAAAAGAAAAAAGAGAGCAGTAGTAGATGGGGTAGATCAACAACCGCCAAGGGGCGGAATCAACCACATCTTTGGCTAAGAGAATCTGCTTTTATGACTTACGCAAGCTATCAAGACTTCAGGGACGAGTTCGGAGACGACGATCTGCCAGAAGACGCAGAGATCAGGGTCACCAGGGCTATCGACCGAGCATCCAGGCTCGCTGACACGTACATCCGGTCGAACGGCATCAACGTACCACTGGTCGACCCGGTAGCTATCGCAGACGTCCGTGGCTCCGTGCTGGATATAGCCCGATACAACGCATGGCCAGACACAGACAACGAGAACCTCCGTAAGCGCTACGAAGATGCCCTGGGCTTCCTTGAAGGCATCGCCACCGGCAAGATCCATCTGATCGCTGAGGGCAAGACAACGACAGGCTCGAAGCTCACTAACATCCGTCTTTTTCGAGCCTGATCATGATCCCGGTCATCACCAGGGCTCTCGCAGCATCGTCAACCGGCGACAGGTCTGTCGAGCTCGTAGCGAACACGAAGCAGCTCCAGGCCCTTGCCGCGAAGGTCAAGAAGCTCGGCCCAAACAACCCGCACATCCGAGCAGGCTTGCAAGAGGTCGCGGCACTCTGGGAAAACCGGATCAAGGCCAATTTCAGACGCTCGATCAACCCCTATGGCGAGAAGTGGCCGGACATCAAGCACCGCCAGGGCCAACCGCTGATCGATACAGGGATGCTCCGCAACAGCATCTCTGGAGAAGTCAGAGGGCTCAGCATTGTCCTCGGATCACCACTCGAATACGCAGACACTCATCAAAACGGCATCAGGGTTAAACAGCGCATGTTCCTTCCAAGTAAAGAGCGCGGTCTCCCAGATAAGTGGAAGAATGAGTATGTTAAAATACTAATAAAAAACGTCGAAAAGGCGCTGGCATGAATATCTCTGATCACCTTGAACTAATTAAAACGCAGCTCGAAGCTTTGCCGTCAAAACCAACCATAAAATTCTTTTCGGGCGAACTCGAAGTAGATGACCTCAAGAATCTTAAACTTGATGGCAAACGCCCGTACATCCTCCTGTCGTGCGGGGGTGGTAACGTCCCGGACAGGAACTCCAGAGTGAAACTAGAGTTGGATGCCATGTTTGGAGCCTGGGTGATCGGTAAGATAGATCCAACGACTCACGGAATGTCATCTATCGCTGCTGACACTGCTGTCGAAATCGCAAAGATGATAGAGAACTTCCGGGGCGATCCTAAAACAAACACTAAGATCCCTGTGTTACAATTAGTCAAAGAAGCATTTAATGGCGTCACTGACGGCAAGTCAGACTTTAGCGCCTGGTCAGTTATCTGGTCGCAACGAATCGTGCTTGTTTGAGCTCAAAACAAACCCATAATAATAAGAATAGGTAAATATATGTCTCTTGGATTTAACGCGCCAGATACCACGATTGGCTACATCGGGAATAGTGGCGTTCTCATTTCGAAGCTTGACGCGAATGATAAGCCTGTTGGTGGATTTTTTAACGTCGGCCAGATCTCTTCTGCAGTCCTTGCTCTCTCGACAGAAAAAGTAGAAATGATGGACATGGTTTATGGCACTGGAGGTGTCGCCAAGTCCAAAATCACCAAGACATCGGGCGACCTGACAATCAATATGCGGTCTTACTCGCCAGAAGTGATGGAAATAGTGCTGTTCGGCAAGGCTACTGCCGATATTGCCGAGGTCGGTGCTAAATTCACCGGGCAGGTATATAAAAACAGGAGCATCAACGTAAATGGCATTATCAGTGCGGTGACAAGTGTAACTGTGGATGGTGCTGCTGATCCGCTTGAAGACGGTGTTGATTACGTCGCCTCGAACGGAACCATTCACTTTTTCGATACCAATGCATTCGAGGATGGTGACACGGTAAACGTTGTTTACGACAAGGCAGCCGTTCAGCGCATTGAGGGTATGATCAATACATCTGTTAAAGTAATGATTGTCTTTGATGCACGAAATACTGAGGAGTCAGACGTCCCTGTTAAAGTTACTTACTACAAGGTTTCTTTGTCTCCAGCTGCTGCACGTAACCTCGTTTCGTCGGACTATGACACTCAAGAGATTAAGGGTACTGTTGAAGTCAGTCGCTATGTAACTGGCTCTGGGTTGTCGAAGATGTTCAAGGAGGAGCACGTCGTCGCTGTCTGATGAGGTAAGGGGCCGGGTGGCCCCTTTGTTATTTGCGTGGTTCGTCTGGGTTATAATCAAGGCATTGATCATTCGGTTTTATGAGTAGCTGCCATAGAGGAAGGTCTTTCCCTTTGTAGTTCTCCGGGATGTCAACCTGGAAGATCTCAGGGTCAGCCTTGACATCCAGCGCAATCACGCGATTTTCGTAGATTGTCATTTCGTTGTAGGCAGTGCTCACCATTGAGCTTAGTTCACCTACTATTGCAAAACCTTGGTCTTCGTCCCAGCCATCTTCAGGAGTGAATTCGAATTTGACAGAATATAGCTCATCATCGTGTGTAATCCCTATCGGTTTGTCCGCAGTCCAACGACCAAAGCGAATAAGATAGAAGGCAATATTTTTCTCCGCAACTGATTCGATTTCATTTTCATCGCAGTATATTTTTACATCACCAACGGTCAGGCTCGCCTCATTGTCGTCTGTTATGTAGGCTTTGACTTCCTTGCTGGCAATTAACTCTATCCCCAATCTCGGCTTAGTGCCTATCATCCGATCTCCAAGCTCGATCATTTCGCTACGAGGATAGGCGTGAATGAAGGTAGTATAGTATTGGCTTCCTTTTTCTAAGAAGGAGCTCTTTGGTAGTAAAACCCACCTGTTCAAACGAGTGAAGTAGATTGCAAACTTTAGCTCAGCGCCATGCATCTCAGCATAGTTCTCAAGGTGCTCAACGTAATTTTTCTTCAGGATAAATTTATCGTGTGGATCGCCGCTGTAAAAGTTCTTAACTTCGACCATGAAGCGACGACCGTCATGCAAGATTAGTGAGTAGTCTGGTGCTTGGAGGTTTTTCCCGTCGGCGAACATTGCTCCACTATCTTCTTGCTTAATAAATTTGCATCGACCTAAAGCTCCGGCTACATGAGCAAATAATGCCTCAACCCGTTTCCCATGAATTAGGTTTGGGTTTTGAACTGATGATTTGAGGGACTCGCCAATCTTGGTTAAAAAGTCATCATGATCAGCATCGGCTTCAATCTTGTAATCATTATCACGACTTACGGACGAATAAAGCTCAATGGGATCAAAGCGAAGAGGGTTCCGTGGCAGACGTTGCATTTTAGATTCCTTTCAAAAGCCAGCGGTGCCCATCATGATCGATGGTGATCACTTGGCAATTAGAGATGGGGTATTTCAGGTCAAAAGTGCGGAAGGCTCGCATGGCTTCCGAGTCAATTCGCACAGGAGACTCTATAACAAGCCAGCGCACAGCCTGGATGAACTGCCCATGCCCGAAAGCAACGACCAACCCGGTCATCCCGTGCAGCCGACACAGGCACTCCCTGGCCCTCTGGATCAAGCCTGCAAACGACTCAGTTCCAGGCCCATCGGTAAACTCCGGATCTGCAGACAGCCAGTAGCTATCGACCCAGGGCTTACGATCTGCTGCCGTGGTGTTCGCGCACCGTGACGGAGACAGGTAGGTAAATTCTTCAACGGGCCAGACCTCAACCGGAACGCCAGGAAACCTTTGAATGGTCGGCTTCGCGGTATCAGCAGCTCGTTCAAATGGAGAGGTCACGATCAGGCTCAGAGCCTGGTCTAATGACTCTGCGACTACCCGCGCCTGCTCCCACCCCCGATCAGTAAGCGGAATCAGCGCCGGGTCTGACGTAGCATTGCCAGCGTTCGCAGCGCTCTCCCCGTGACGCACAAAATGAACCGTCAGCATACGACTGGCTCCAACTCGTCCTTGGCCGCAGTCTCCGCAATCTTGAACAACTGGTCAGTCAATCGATGCACATTTTCCGCGCCAACCTGAATCAGCATGTTCTCCATTGCTTCTTTTACTTCCGTATCGTCACGCTTGTGCTCAAGAATGAACGAGATGCAGTTAAACACGCAGTCCAGAACATCAAACCGATAACCATCCTGTGACTCAGAGTCCAGTAAGTAATCTAATGCAACTTCAAGCGGCATGTCATACCCGCTAACTTGCAATACGGCAATGCTTTGACGGCAAACATAATCATCACGTTCAGCAAGCGTTAATTCCGATATTTTCTGCATCCCTGGCCTCATGCCATTTGAGCTCAAACCATTCTTGACCAGCGGCCCACCTGTGTCAATCGAAATGATATGATGTGCATATAAGAATAATAATAAGAAAGGCCCATTCATGTCTCTGCTCGACCTTGTTGTTCCCTGCAAGAAAGTAATTATTACCCAAGCCATTGGTAAAGAGCCTGAGAAGTCACTCGATGTTTTCGGGCTGACTACTGAGGACTTTGTGCGTCTTGCTGAAGAAAACTCCAAAATCCTTGCTGCCATTTTCTTTCATGATGCAAAAGAGGGAAATAAAGCCAGCGATAACTCCAAGATCATATTGCTCCAGTTTCCGGCTTTTGGAGCATCCTGCATTGCTTTGGGCTGCAAACAACCAGAAGCTGCTGACCACATCCGAAACTTTCCACTCATGACTCAAGTAGAGCTGCTTTCTACTGTATTGGCCCTCACGTTTCCGGAAGGTCTAAAAAAAAGTCTGGAAAAGCTCGCCCCGACAATCGCACTAATGCTCAGAAAGTAGCAGATCACGAGCGAGAGCAAAAAAGGATTCGCGAGTACGGAGAGCCTGATCCGGTTGAAGACTACCTGGGCACTTTGGTAGCCAGCTGCGAATTCCTTGTCGGCTGCGGCCACAACTCAGTTGAGTTTAATCCTTACAGCTATTCGATAAAGAAACTATTCAAACTGGTTGAGGTTCAGCGAGATCTTCGACGCTCGGAACTTGCGGGCGAGCTGTACGCCCAGCACCTGAGTCGTATCGCCTGCGTTTCTGGAGATGCCAAGCCTTTCAATGAACTGATGACCAAAATAGCCGGAGAAGAATAATAATATGGCTAGCAGTGCAGTAATTAACTTAATCCTTAAAGCTAAGGATGAAGCGTCAGGAATTTTGACAAGTGCCACGGCAAAGGTTACGGCCCTGGTTGGTGCATTCGCGGGTGCTGTTGCAATCAAGGAAACTGTGCATCAACTGACAGAGCTTGATGCTGCAGCAAAGCGCCTGGGTGTCTCCATGGAAGACCTTACGGCAGCCCAGTATGCTGCCTTCAACGGCGCTAACGTACAGCCAGACCAGTTGCTTGATGCGCTGGACGAAGTGCGTATTAAAGTCGAAGAGTTCAGTTCCATTGGTTCGGGTGGTGGCGTCGACTTCTTTGAAGTTATGAATGAGGACGTTGCAAAGTTCAACAAATTGGATCCCCTGAAGCAGCTAGAGAAGATCGCTGAAACGCTCAAGGGTATGTCCGATAACTCAGCATTTACTTTCCTCGACCAGATTGGCTCTGACGCCCTGAGAAACCTTCTGCCCGTTTTGAAGAATGGCGGGGAGGAATTCAAGAGGTTGATGGAGGAAGCGAAGCGTTTCAACCTAACGCTTAGTGACACTGAAACTATCGCCGTTAGCAAACTCGGAAAGTCGTTCGCTCAGCTTGAAAAAGTCGGTAGCACGGCGTTCAGCAAGATGCTTGCCGATCTGTCCCCACAGGTTACTGCTGTAGTTCAGCTAGTGACTGAATCAATAGTAAACATGTCCACTGATGTCGAGGCTCCGGTTAAGAGTATCGGCGATAAGTTCACAGATATGTTTGCAGGCATTCTGGGTGGCTTGGTTTTCGCAGGAAAGATAAAGGACACGTTCGACGTCGTATTTAGTTTTCTTGGCGAAGGCGTGTTGTTTACTGCTGAACTGTTCTTGCGAGGCCTGGACACTATTGATGCGGGCTTCGTCAAAACTGCGAACGGGATGACTAACGTCTTCAGGTCTGCGTTTGCTACAACGATTGGATATTTCAACTCCACGTTTGTCCAGCAGATCCAGAATTTCACTGACGCGTTCGATTTAACTGGGGCTTCAGAGAAGATCAAGAAGTTTCAGAAAGACGTAACTGATCTTCAGGACTCGTACAAAAAGCCAATTGAAGTAGCTAGGAAAAGCGACATTGATCAGTCCATTAAGGGCGTCCAGGAACTTCGCCAGAAACTACACGAGGTCGGCCAGGAAAACTTCCGCGTTCTGAATAGCGATGAAGATCAGAAGGCTGCCGACGACTTCCTTAATAAGTACAAGATCCAGGCAATAAAGAACGAGGATGATCTTCAGAAAGAACTTGCGGCAAGAAAGGACAAGTCTAATCAAGCAAACATCGCAAAGCTCCAGACAAAAAACGCTGAGGCTTCAGCAGCAATCGCAGCCACCCAGGCGCAGTTGCAGGCTGACTTGGCGAAGAAAGAAATCGACATCACTATTTCGAAGATCGACACCAAAAAGCAGATCGAGATTTCTGAGCTACAAGAGCGAGCTCGGCGCGAAAACTTGTCGGCAGTCCAGATCGCCGATGAAAAGTACAGGATCGAAGTTGAGGCTGCTAAGAAGCTCAGCGAGCAGAAAAAGCGTTCTCTCGAAGTCGACATAAAGGCTCTGCAGGGAAGCCTGACCGGTCAGCAAAAACTCCTGGCAGTCACACAGAACCTGAACGACCGCCCCGGCATTCTCGCAACGATCAACCAACTCGAAGCTGACATCACATCCAAGCGAGCAGACCAAGCAACGATTGGCGCAGAGCTCGTCAACCAGTCCGCGCTCCTCAAAGCCGACCGCGCGGCACAGGTTGGTCAGATAAAAGAGCAGTTAGCCCAGATCAAGGCTGACGCACAGATCGAGCTGCTGGCTATCGGCGGTGATCAGTTCTCAGCGGACATCAAAAAGATCGAGTCAGATTTCAAAGACACGATCAAAAATCTAGAAAGCCTGGGCGACGACTCAACCGCAATCCAGAAGCTGATCAGCGCGAAGAAAGCTCAAGCAGAGATGCAAGAGATCGAGCGCCAGTATGCGACTTTGAAGTCAAAGCTGGAGAAGCATCAGATCTCGCCACTCGACTATCTCGACCAGGCCAACAAGTTGGAAGAGAGGGGTGCGAAGGCTGCTGAGGTAACGGGTAATCCTGCTGATCTCGACAAAGTTAAAAAGGCAGCGCAGGACGCTCGGGCCGAAGTGTTCGACCTGCAGACGCTGACTGACAACGTGTCGACAAGACTTCAGGGCGGTCTGGAGGGGCTCTTTACTGACTTCATCTCTGGCACGAAGTCAGCGAAAGAAGCGTTTTCTGACTTTGCTCAAGGTGTGCTGACAGAAGTGTCGAAGATCATTGCAAAGCTGCTCATTCAGCTTGCGATTCAGTCCATGCTTTCTGCGTACACAGGCGGTGCTAGTGCTGGTGCAGGCAGCTTGTTGAGCATGGTCGGTGCAGGCGTCAAGCATGGAGGTGGTGGGATCGGTGATGCGGGTCGCTCACGTAATGTGCCGTGGAACTTCTTTAGGAGCGCACCTAAATATCATACGGGAGGGATTATCGGCCTGGCTCCAAATGAAGTCCCAATCATTGCTGAAAAAGGTGAGGAAATGCTGACTGCAACCGACCCTCGACACAGTAAAAATATCGGCAAGGGAAGCAAGGGGCAGTCCGACCAAGTTACACGAGTCACTGTTAACAACATGATTGACGCCCCGTCTATCGCAAGTGCTCTGGAGGGGCCAGATGGAGATAGAGTATTCATGAATTTCATCAGGGCCAACAGGGCGGAAATTAAAAGCTTATAATAAGTTAAATGCTAACAGGAGCATGGCTTTGATTAATTCAGCAAATTCTAATGATGTAGAAATTTGGCATGGGTTCTGGGTAGGACTCCCATCAGCCAATGAAACCTCGATAGACCCTGAAACATGCAGGAACGAGGAAATCTTAACGTCTGACAACCCTAGGCATTACTCACATAAGCTTGAGGCGACAATGACAGGGCTAGGGCTTACCCTCAAATAAAGCTAAACGTGCTAATATATTTCTACTGACTAATAAGAATAAAAACAATGACAGTAGCTATATCCAACTATGCCAGCGGTGCTGCCTGGCTCTCATCTTTATGTGCTGATGTTTTGCCGTCAAACGGCTGGTCAGTAGTTCGAGATACTTTTTCTGAAAAAGTTTTCGGATTACCTGGCGGCGCTGGGTTTGTTGCATTTGTCATCGGTGCTGGGGTTGTGGAGATTCAGGCATTCCCTATTTTCGATCCTGACCAACCTGTTGGCGCCCAGGCTGGTAGGTTTACCTATGCGTACTCGCCGTTCCTGCCTCGCTTTGTCCTGCCTGCAGGGCCGGTGAAGGTGTGGACGTTGGTGAATTCACGCCGGTTGTGTGGAGTCATTAAGTCGGGGGCTTCGTACTACTCGTTTTATGCAGGGCTAATTCTGCCTTTCGGGTCGAACAAGGTGTATCCGTTTCCGTGCTTCATCGGCGGGTCTGGGGAGCTGGGAGGCTCGAAGGAGTCGGCGTATCCGTTCATGTCGGGTGGTAATCAGTATTGCCCCAAGGTCTGCTTGCCGACCGGCGTGTGGCAGATCGTGGGTGGAAACTCTGGAGGTAACAGCTCGTTCACGAACGATTTTCCGTACTCGTATTCCTATGCCTTCGTACATCCATTTGATGGGAAATACCATCGTTTGAGGTCGAAGATCGATGGCGGCGCTGTCGTGTATCCAAGTCTGGTTGTCAGCTCAGGTCGGGCGTTCGACACCGATACATTGAATGCAGATGATGGGGTGTGGTTGGGCTACCTGGATGGTGTCGTCGCAATCCCGCAGGGTCGTGCTGCCGAGTCGGTGATGACTATCGATGGCGTCGACTACCTGGTCGTACCGAACGTGTCGAAAGCGTCTGAGAGTTACGGGTTGCGGTTGTCATGAAGCATTACTCTTCTCGGTATACCTCAGCTGACGATCTTGTCGCAGTGATCAAGCAGCGGCTTGAAATTGAAGGTTGGACTGTCAATCGTTACGGCGGCTTTAGTGATCCGCGTATCGGCATCCAGTTGATGATCTCGAAAGGTGGGGCTTTCTTCTGCTTGCGCAGCTTCGGAGAGTCGAGCCCCTACGTCGATTACTACGCTGCCAGCTCAATTGGTCAACACGGGGTGATCGTCTCGGCAGCTAGTGGATACAGCGACAGCGCGGGCTTCGTGAATCAAGTTGGCTTTCAGTCGTCACCTAAGTGCTATGTCGAGTCAGGGGAAGGCGCTGGGGTGTGCCACTTCTTTGTTTCGGATGACATGGTGATGTTCGTGACTGAACGCAGGGGTGGCCTGTATTCATGCCTCTCTTTTGGCGTACTGCCAGTGCTGTCTCCGGGCTCTGGTGGCCAGTTTGTGACGTCGACAGAGAGTTACCTGAGCAATCAAAAACAGCCGCTTTTCGCTAATTCTGCAGCGACGTTTGGCCTTCGACTGAGTCATTCGGAATGGTCGGGGTGGGATGTTGGAGTGCGCAGTTGGGGGCCGCTGAGGCCGAGCAGCCAAGGAACACTACTTGGCGTTCCACATTTTCACCAGAACGGAACCAGCTACGGCAATGTGGGAACTGTCTCGCGGGCCAAGGGCCTTGCCGGTGGTATGGATGGCCTGATTCCAATCACCCTGTTCACGGAATACGGCGGTGGATTTGCTCCGTATGCAGAACTGCCAGAAGTGTTTCTGGTGCCCATGTATTCCTTCGAGCCTGGTGTTGTGTACGTGCTCGGGACTCATCGGTTTCTTGTATTTCCGCAATACGCCAAGGCTTTTCCGGCTGATCGGGATTACCCCCACTTTAACCTCGGCATTGCCGTATTGCTGGACGCTGCGTCATGAATCAAATCGGCAAGAGTTTCGGCACTTATTTCTTCGACAACGTATTCCTGACTCCAGCGGAGATCGACGCCGGAGTGGTTGTTCCTGGTGCAGAGTTCAGTTTCGAGCTGTGGCACTCATTTACATCGCCGAAGCAATTGACTGGCCTGACGCAGACAGGCGCTTATGGCATCGAGCTGAAGGGTGTCACATCGGGATTACTGGCGTCATTTGAGTCGTTTGATTACAAGATTTCTCTGAACCAAGCAAACGGTCTAGTCGACTACCGGGCCAGTTTTGACTTTGGCACCGGGTCTGCGTACAGCTTCAACCTGACCGCCTCGATGGCTCTTGTGATGCCCGAGCGTATCGACTGGTCAACGCAGCCTGAAATGAGCATTCAGTATCTGACAGAGGTCATCGAGTCGTTCGACGGCACCGAGCAGCGCATTGCCCTCCGCGATACACCGCGCTGCTCCCTGAGCTACATGTACAGCATGACTGATGAACACCAGTATAAGTTTGATAACAAGATAGCTACGTCCTCCGGGAGCATGCTCGTACCCCTATGGCCCCTGCAGTGCCGGTTGTCCCGTGGCATCTCGGCTGGTGATGCGCGCATCAACCTGACAGAGGTGTCCGCACACCTGGCGAGCTCAGAAACCATCCTGATATCGGAACATGATCGATATGAGATCCTGTCCATGGAATCAATGGCTGGCCTGGAAGTAACCCTACCCACTCTGGCTAAGAATGACTTCTCCGAATCGGCAATCGTAGTCCCGTTGCGTATCGCGTACCCCTCAGATGAATCGAATTCCACCTCGCTTCTCAGGTCGTTCGATCAGCACACGATCACATACGATGTCGACGAAACCCAGGCCCTCAAGCCAGCCCCGGTCGACGACTTCGAGCGCCTTAACTCGCGGCCAATCTTTCCTTTCCGCCCAGACTGGTCAAAGGACATCACTACTCAGTACAACCGCCGCCGCGAGATCCTCGATCCTCTCATCGGAGCACGCAGCATCTACGACCGCGCCAGGGGGACGGTGAAAGTCTTTGGGCAAACCTTTACCTTCTTCACCGAAGCTGAACGTCAGCGATTCGAAGACTTCGCAGAGCTCATGAATGGGGCTCAGGGCGAGTTTTACATTGAAGGCCAAGGCCAAGCGTTTGAGCTCAGCGAAGATATCGTCGTCCCAACGTACAAATTCAAAATTAAAAGTAGCGGATACACCAACTTCGCCAACAGCAACTCGCTAGCCCCAATCGCGGTAATAAAACTGTACAATGGAACTACTATTTACAGAACAATCCTGAACGCCACTGGCAACCCTGACGGTACAGAAACAATCACAACAAAAGAAATAACTGCGACCCTGAAACAAACCGACATCGAAACAATCGTACCGCTGTATCTTGCTCGATTTGACTCAGATGAATTCCGCTACATCTTCGACACCAACGAAGTGTCGACTATAACTAAAAATATAAGGCAACTCTTGCATGCTGACCCTGCAATCGATACAGAAAGCGCTATCACTATCTAGACCTATCGAGCTCTTCCTGTTCGAGCATGGCACAGAGAAGTACGCCTACACGTCGGGCAGCAGGCAGCATCTGCACACCGACGGCCTGATCTACAAGCCCCTGAGCTTGAAGCGTGGGAAAGTGCAGCGCACCGCCGAAGACTACAAAAACCAGCTAACCCTAGACATGCCCGGCGACTCACCAGTCCCCTTGCTGTTCCGATCACATTTGCCGTCAAACCACGTGGTGCTGAAGGTTTTCCAGACCCAGCGCGACCTGCCCGGCGAGTCGATCAACATCTTCGCTGGCGAAGTCACCTCCGTCACCTGGAACAACAGCATCGCAAGCCTGGCGTGCAACCCTGTATCCAGATCACTGACCAGGCAGGTGCTCCGCTGCGGCTACCAAAGTCAGTGCAACCACCACCTCTACGACACCCGCTGCGGCCTCCAGATCCAAGATTGGCAAGAAGACACCAAGGTAACGGCAATCAAAGATAACGGCTTCACGGTCGAGGTAGCCAGCAAGAAGAATCCTGACGACTACTACATCACAGGTTTGTTATCAAAAAACGGAAGTGACTTCCGCATGATCACATCCTGTTCTGGCAATGCATTTAAGCTGATGTCGCCGATTGATGGGCTCAAGGTTGGAGATGCTATTCAAGTGGCTAAAGGCTGTGATCACTCTGCGGCTTCGTGCCACTCGTTCGGTAACTTCGATAACTTCCTGGGGTTCTTGACGATCCCGACTGACAACCCGTTTCAAGTTTACTAATTTTAAGGCGCACTACTATGTGGACGATTGCAATCGCGCTTCTGCTCTTGATAGCGGGCATGGCACTGATTAAGACAAAACTTTCAAAGCCAAAGGCTGCAGGTCTTGAGGATTTCAGCTTTCCGACTGCTGCGGAGAGACCCATTCAAGTTCTTGCAGGAACTCGTCGCATTTCCGGCCCCAATGTTCTTTGGTACGGAGATCTAAAAACATCGCCGATTAAAAAAGTAACAAAAACTGGATTCAGCTCGAAAAAAACAACCATCGGGTATCGATATCACATGGGCGTCCAGCTGGGTATCTGCCATGGGCCCGACGTTATTCTCAGGGGGATTAGGGTCGGAGACAAAATGGCATGGACTGGTAGCTCTACAGGCGGTGCCATTCCAATTGATAAGCCAACTCTGTTTGGTGGTGACGAAAATGGCTCTGGGGGAATTTCTGGCACGCTCAGGTTCTACTCGGGCACTCTGACTCAAGCTCCAAGTGACTATCTGATCGACCAGGTTGGTGCGGAACTCGTGTCGCCCATCCGGGGCGTGTCTTACGCGGTCATGGAAGGGATGTATATTGGCAACTCATCGAGCCCGCAAGCCGTTGCGTTCGACGTAAGCAGGTTCCCGAAATCCCCAGATGATCGATATAGCGAGTACGAGCAAATCGGTCTTGATGCTAACCCGGCATTCTTCATTTACGAGATGCTCGTCAACGGGATGTATGGTGCAGACCTAGGATTCACTTCCATCGATGTGGCCTCCATCACAGCAGCGGCCAAGATCCTGCACGAAGAAGGCCTAGGTATTTCGGTTGCCATCGACTCCTCAAGCTCGGCTGGTGATGTCGTTGATGAGGTCTTGAAGGTCATTCAGGGCTCACACAATACCGACCCCGCTACAGGCGCTCTAAAACTCAAGCTGATACGCAATGATTACGTTGTTGACGACCTGCCAATCCTGACGCCCTCTATCGTGAAAAACCTAAGTGGGTTCACCAGGGGGTCTCTGGAAACCGCAGTAAATGAGCTCAAGGTTAAGTTCACCAGTATTGAGGATGACTTCACCGAGCGCACCGTAATTGCCCAAAACAACGGCCTGCGCATCCACAAAGGCGACAGTGATTCCCAGACAATGACTATGAGCATGATCAGTAACAGGGATAACGCAGCAAAGGTGGCAATGCGAGAGATGACCGCTATATCTGTGCCCCTGGCAACCTGCATAGCTGAATGCACAAGAGCCCCAGCTCACTCAGAGGTAGGGGACGTGGTGCGCCTGACCTGGCCAAATCTCGGTATCGAAAACATGGTCATGCGCGTAAGCGGCGTCGACCTGGGCGCTCCCCAGGATGGCGCTGTACGCCTCACGCTCGTCCAGGATGTGTTTGGTGTGTTCCTCAGCGTGTATGCAGATGGATCTGAGCGTCAGTGGACGAAACCCACATTCGACGCAACGGACATCACGCGCTACGACATCATTGATGCTCCGACGATTTTGACGACAAACCAAACAACCGGGAGCGTGCTCGTTGTTGCTGAGAATCCTGGTGTTGCGCTGGACTACCAACTGCAAGTGAAGGGCGGTGTGGACAGTGGGTATGTTGATGCTGGAGCGATGCCTTTTACTCCTCTTTTCTCGACTGTGGCGGCTATGGGAACTGGATGGACTGATGTGAGCCTGGTGCTGTCGGGGCCATCTGCAGAGCTGTCATCGATCACGCAAGAGGAGGTTCGCCAGGGGCTTGGGCTGATGCTGATCGTGAGTGCGGTGGGCAAAGAATGGGTCTCGTATCAGAACGCGGTAGCTGGCAATTCAACCACTTCCACTTTAGGCATGATAAACCGGGGACTGTTCAATACGAGGCCGCTGGCACACCCCGCAGGAGCTCGTGTGTGGGCTGTTTCCGAGGGTTTTGGGGTTACCGATTGGCAGTATGCGATGAGTGAGTCGGTGTCTCTCAGGATGTTACCAAGGACGCAGACCGGCATGCTTGATGTCGATGATGCTGTCGTGCATTCGTACATCGTGGCCGGAGCCAACTCAGCGCCGTGGTCTCCTGGGCGGGTGAGGGTGAATGGGGTTGAGAGTGGGCAAATTACAGGAGTCGCAACTGTGACTTGGAGGAAGCGCGATGGATCAATCCCTGCAGTTGTCTTTAATGGCGACGATCAGAGTCAGCTGACCGATGCGACCTACCAGGTGATCGTGAAATCTGGCGGTAGTGTCGTCAAAACTGTCAGCGGGATCACAGGGGAATCGTGGTCGTTTGCAGACGAGAAGACATTGAACGGTGGGACTTACTACAGCAGCCTGACCCTTGATATCAGCGCTCAAAGGCCAGGCTTTTCTGATTCTGCGATCACCAGCGTAATCGTGACCAGACAGGGCTAGTTCTTGACTAAGAACCTTGCCTGTTCACCTTCCGGGTTGGAGCGGAGCGACATCACCATGCGTTGAAGGAATGGTATGTGACTGTCGCGCTTAAGATCTGCAAAGAACATCCCTTGTCCGCTCAGTTTGTCGAAGACGATTTGAATACTGCTTGAGTTCAAAATGCCCAGGTGAATTGACTTGCAGTCAGCGTCATCGTCCAGGGTCTTTATGAAAGTCAGATGATGTGCAGACGCATAATGTGTCCTCCACGCCTTGTTTTCAGTTTTCATTCCCGCGAAGAAGAGGGGCTCTTGAGTACGTGAGTTGGAATGTTTGATTTGGCACAGTCCGCCCTGAGATTCCTCTTTCATCAAGCCGGGATCAATGCCGTACTGCTTCAGCACAGTTGTATCGCCTGTAAACTTAATGCGAAGCCCGGACTCTGAAATACCATTAACTCTATCATTGATGTAACCACTATCGATAACATCTACTTTAATCTTGGCGTTAATGGGAGTTAGCTGCCTCGATCCGTTGTGTTGCGTGTACAAGTAAACGTTCCCGGTAAATGTGTCGGCCATCAGCGTTCTGTTGTAGCCCAGGAAGATTTCTCCGATGAGCCAAAATACACAAAAAAAGCCCATGGCTTGAGCAAATGTCCGTCGTCCAAGCACGATTATTCTTCCTTGCTTTCTGGCTTGTAGAATGGTGGTTCAACATTTACTAGCGCTACGGCCAGAAATATAACACCAAGGTATTCCCAGATCATATTCCCCAAGAACGGCAGTAGCGTGCTTGATCCGGGTAAGATCGTGGCAACTATCGCTACTGGATATTCAAGTGCTAATGATAGGTAGTACGGCACGTGCAAGTCCTGGAGCAGGATCAGTGCTCGAATGCATGTTTCGTGGAATGAGTCCAGCTCAGTTGTTGATGCGAGTAAAAAAGCCGGCGTTACTACGAGCAACATAAATAACGCCCAAACACCTCTGTAGATTGCCATACTGCTCCTTGCCGTAGTCAATAACACTGCATCAATGTATCGGTAGGCAATCTACGAATAAAGCGTTTTTATTACGCAGCTACATACCCGATTGTTGTTTTTCTAATTGCTCCAAGCGTTTCTGCTTTTCTAAAAATCTCCCCAGCTCGGAGGTTCCCGATCCGGGAGTTTTTCGCAAATTCCTTGAGCTTCACCGGGGTGCCGGGTGCCAGAGTTTTTGCGTGAACAACCAGGGTTTTCAGGATTTCTGCGTTCGAGTCGAGCAGGGTTTCTGGGTTTTTCACGGTTTCTGGCGTTTCTGTCACTCCCCCTGGCATGCCAGTCACCTTAACTTCAGGTGATGGCGTTTCGCTGGCCACTGAGGCTACAACGCCCGTGCTAGAGAGTCCAGAGCTTCTGACGCCAGCTAGGATGAGTGCCGGAACTATCTCCAGGGACATTGCGAAGCCTAGGCACAGAAACTGGGCGAGAAGCGGTGGCAGGCTCGACGCTTTGGCAACACCGGATTTGATGTGAGCGATCTCCAGAGACCCGGCGTTGATGCGTGCTATAGCTTGAGCGCGCTGAGTTGCTGCACGAGCACCCACTGACTCTTCGAGTTCTAGCGCCTTTGAAACCATTCCGCGACTACGCAAGTCATTAGCCTGTGTCCCTGCATCTGAGATCTCTTTATCAAGCTGGGAGATCAACGCTGAGTCTTTCTGAGCCATGGTTGTAAGTGCAGCCACGCGCTCAGTAGTCATCACTTCATGCGTAGCTTTGCTCACACTAATCGAAGTCATGAGTCGATCATAAGTAGCCCAGCCGCTCACACCAGAAAGCAACAGGGCGCAGGTAATAGTAAGTGCTGCACTCATACCGCGCAAAACACGAATGGCAACAGGCCACGCCAGGTACTTAAAGACATCCAAGAGCACTGCTGCAGACGCAAACAGAAGTGCCAGGTTCTTGTCTTCAATCAATGCGTACATTGCAAGCGCAACCGATATTGCAGTTACGCTAGACAATAGGAATGCGATTGCGACAAGTAATGCCGACAACTTTTTGCTCATTGGAAACCTCGAAAATCCTTCTATAAGCCCATTATATAAGGGGTTCCAGGCAGTGCAATACCTAGCCTGGGCTATTTGACATCAAACTACCTTCGGATAGATTGCATTTATTTATTGAGTGGGTGAGTCCAATTCAATATTATGTTTATAAATCCCAGCCAAAAAAGGAAAATAATAATGGGCATCAAGATTTCAGTTAATCACCAGGCTATCGCTGACGCACTTATTAAAAGTGGCGACTTGCATAGAGATGACTGTGGGTGCGGGCTTTCATATGAGCATGATGGCGAACAGGAACTGCAAGAGTTGATTGGTATTACGCTTGATGTAATCGCTATTTTCGGCGCAGCCGGCTTACGCGAACTTGCATTGCACGCAAATGAACTTGCTGACGAAGAAGAATTTCGTGCGGCGGCAGCGCAGGCTAAGGGGGAGGCCGAAAAGGCCATGGGTGTGGCTCAGCTATCAGAATACGACCAGATCGCTCTGATGAACATTGTGGGCAGCATCGGCGGTGACATGGACGCCTATGACCTTGCCACGACACTCGTCCGCAGGAAGGTCTACAGCGTTGCTGAGATGATGCGACTATCCGGTGCGCAGTTGAGACATTTACTCTCGTAAAAACGACTCAGCGAGCAGAGCGGCTAAGGGTGCGGGCTTCTGGCCTTTTTCAAAAGAAGTCACAAGGAAGGTTTTGCCGGTGCGGTCGCGCAGAACCATTCCTTCTTTCACGAGCCGCGTCTCGACGTGAAGCTCCGCGAATAGGCCGAATGCGGTGGTGTCTCCGTCGACTTGACCGTATATCCAGCCACCATCATCAGCCACGACTTCACTGAGAACGTGGTCTGACGGGCTGAAAGCTCTCTTTATCATCCTGCCCACCCGCCGAGCCCCCTTAACCATCATCACGAAAAACCAGACTAGGGGAATAAGCGGAATCGAAATCAGAATTCCACCCCACACATTGATCTGGTGGATGACCCAGCGCAAAAGGCCCCAAAGCCCGCGTATTGGCACGATCCAGTTGATTCTCACGACCCGACCTCCACACTTGTTGGCTTCTCGTGCAGGAAGCTCAGCGCAAGCAAGGCATGTATCGAATCAAACAGCGCATCAGGCTTATCATCAAAGCTCAGAATCATATACTCGTGCCCCTGGATGTCTTTGACGCCAATGCCCATGTCATCAATCCAGGCACTGAGTATGTGTAAGGTCTGATGTAACTCACCGTCAAATTCCTTTCCATCAATAATTCCATATGTAAGCCCGGCAATATCAATCTCATTACCCTTGTTCAAAACATATGCTTCGTAAATTAATGCGCAAAGAGCCATGCAACCTCCATTTACATATACACCTGATTGTACCGCTTGCAAGGTTTGCCAGCAAACACTAACATCAGGAGTGTGGAATTAAGGAACTGCAGGCCATGAAAGGTTTCAGAAGTATTTTGAATGCGAGTCAAGTTTCTGACTTATACCTTGAGGGCAAGTGTATTGACGGTATAAGTCAGGAGTTAGGTGTGTCAAAAGATTTGATTCGGTTTGCGTTTACTTTGGCGCTCAGGGGAGTGCATCCCAATAGCCTTAGTTCTATTTCCGATTTCAGACTAGAAGATCAGGTTCGCATCCTGCTTGCTGATAAGTACACAACCCAGGGTGTTAAGCATGAGTTCGATGAGTTCAGGGTCGTCTGGCGCAGGCTTTACGACCGCGAGCGCGAGCGCCGGGATGCGATATGGCGCCTAGAGGCGATTAAGCCAGGATCAAAAACCGCTGAGCCATTTCTCGAATCTCTCGCTGCAATAGCTGAAGCGGACGAGTCTGATCCCATTGGAGAGGCTTATGCCGTGGGAATTGATGAGGTGTTTGACATGGTGCCGATCACATCTGTGCCCGGTGGGATTGACTACGTCGGCTACGACGACATTCCAGAGCCGTGGTGTGAACGGTTTTTGCAAGCTAGCGCTGGCTCAACGGCGACAATCCGTGGGAGTTATGCGGGCGATTGGGAGAAGTTTGTGCGGTATTGGAAAGTAGAGATGGAGATTCTTCGGAATCATCAAGAAGCTGCGCAAGGGTAAATCAGGCAAGGCGTCTGAGCTTCGCATCATGCGTTGCTCCACACTAGGCAATATGAGCGCTATATCAAACGATTAGTTCCATCTCATCCGGAATAAGCAATTGCTTGCCGGGTGTATACTCAATGTAGCTACGTTTCAGCCTGCACTCCTTAGGCTTAAATAGCGCATCAAAAATAGCGTCGAGGAGCTCAAGAATCTCCTGAATCATTTTCTGGACTTCGTAGTCCCTGGCTGTGAACTTGACGTAGATCGGGCTTCTTCTCTTTCTTGAGGTTGCAACGAATTCATAGTAATAGATTCGAGCTCTTTCTTGTTCTTCACTATCTCTTCTTGCAATTTCAACCTGAAGTTCACGAATGGTTTCGGGGTCATAATTAATTCCTTCTTGTGTAGTTAGTTTGTGCCATGTCAGCCTAGAGCGTTTGAGCTGCCTGCCGCTGATGTGTTTGCCGTCAAACTCAAAACTGATGCCTTTCGGTTGGCCTTCGTCATTGAGTGTCAGGTTGATGTAGACCTTTTGCTTTCTCAGTGATCTTACGAAGTCGAACATGTCGCCATTGGTTGCCTGGGTACGTTCGATTGCCCCGGCGATCTTCGCAATCATCTTGTGCTTCAGCGGGAGGTCGTTGTCCCGGATGGAAGCCTGGAGCTCTGCGTGAGTGATCGAGACGCCCCACGTGTCTTTCGGCTTTGGAGCTTTGCTCAAGTTGAAGCGGTCTTCGATGCTCGACACTGATTCCAGGCTTACCGAGCGTTCATTGCTATCTTTGACCATGCTGAAGGTGTCGTCCAGGCGGATGCGGTTGGCAACGATATGGACGTGCTGATGGTCTTTGTCTTGATGCATTACAGCGACGTACTGGTTGGTCTCATCGAAGCCCAGGTCTGTCATGTACTTGGTGACAGCCGAACGCCACTGTGACGTCGTCAGGGACTCTCCGGGGCGCAGGGACAGCATCGCGTGGAAGACCGGCTTGATGGCTTTATCAGAGTCGATGGCGAAGCGGCGAAGGGTCTCAACCTGGTCGAACTCTTTGATCATCTCCGCGAGATCTGACTCATTGCCCTGCAAGACGCCTGGCAGAGGATCACGGCTCATGGTGTTGTGACTGATAGTCCTGATTCCACTGATCTCGTGGTCGTGCTTCGTGCAGCCAAAGATGTATCTGATCCGGTTTTTGAAAGAGCCCGAAGACTTGGGGAATATTTTGCCAATCATTGGACACCCCCAAGGTTTACCTGAGCGATGAATTTCACTTTTTCAAGCAGCTCGCAACCAGGTCGATCTGCGTTGATCATTGATGCTAGGTTCATCAACTCGCGGGCGATCTGAACAACGTCTTGGGTGACTTTGGATTTTACCTGACCGTTGACTGCTAAGTCACGCAGGAATGGGCCAGGCGACTTGTAGCCAGCCTCCGCAACCTTGGTATTTAGTTTGTCTAGCTGGGTTTTATTAAACCTGACTGTGATGCGTAAATCTTTGTTTTCCTTTTGGATAGATTTCATCTTGACTCACCTTTATTATTCTAGTTATCGAGCCTCTTAACGCAACACCCGCAGGGATGTGAGTATCTAGCCTTACTTGTCTGACATAGACACAACTGGCTATAAACAAGCTCTAGACTTATTATGCAAAAGGAGCTTTGGGTGGTTCTAGTGCTTTTTGCTGTTTATTTTGAATTAATTGTTTATATACCTAAACTTTCGCAAGGTGTGAATGCGAAATCGCAGTAGGGGAGTGCGAAATCACTTTGGTTGAGAGTGGGTTTGCTCTATTGAAGTGTGGTTTTCGCAATGGTGGAGTGCGAAATCACAATGGCTTACTGTGATTTCGCAAACGCAGGGAGCGACTAGCGATTAGGTTAAACTGAAGACTTATTCTTGGTACGTTCTTTTCTTGATTCTGTAACGATCCAGGGTGCTAATGCTCATTGGAAAAGCAATTCCCTTCTGACCTTTGGCCTCGACAGATCTTATGGACGTGCGTAAAAATTCAAGCATGGTATTTGCTGGTGAAACAAAGGAAGAAAGAGCACCCGAGAAGGCCTGTTGCGCTTCGCTTTCGAATTCTTGTTTCATTCCCAGAACTGCTACTTTATTTTTTGGGACTAACATTTTCGTTGTAAAAGGAACTAATACTCCGTCGTCATCAGGCTGGCATTCCATACGATATAAATAAAGCTCATGGCGCCTTCTCACGGGACACCATACGCCAGCAACAATTTCCGTATGCATTGCTCTGAACTCTTCCAGGTCTAACTTGTATTTGGAAGCGGACTTTAGGGCGTCATTCATGGAATATTCGATAGTTTCGGCGATTAACTCGCCAGTAAGTAGCCCCTCGAAGTCTCTATTCAGGAAGGTGTCGTCATCCCATTGCGATACTTGATTTGGCGTATAAAGCGGGTTGGGCTGACAGTGCCTAATGGCTGTATAAACTATAGAACGATCTATTTCGTGCCACTTGAAACTGATTCTGAGGCTGTTCAGGTGGGTTGTAATGCTGTTGATAATGTGCTGCGCAGTAAGAGTGCTTCCCGCAAAACTCACAAATGTGTGATTTGTTTCATATACATCTCTGTAGCCACTAAATGACCCGTCTGGCAGGAATGATGGCTTCCATAGCTTTACTTCAATGTTGTGGGTTTTTCTGAACCCGTTCAGGATGGTTCGGCCAGTGGCTGGATTCGTAATGGCACTGTCCGCCACAACAAAAAGCCCTTCGCTTTCCATCTCTGGGGTATACGTGGCGTCTTCATCGTCCGAATAAGCGGTGTAGTCAAATGATTTGGAATGCTCATGTCCAGCAATAATCAATGTCATTCTAAGCTTCGGCTCTGTGTGTGAGAGTGCGCTAGTTTATAGCCGACCTGGCACCTAGGGCGACTAATGAGCATTACAGATAGCATGGATCTGGCTCGATGCTTACTGATACCAAAGTGAGAAAGATAGGTAGTGCCAGTCGGTAGTGCCAGAGATTGGCGCCATGCGTAGTACCACGATCAGTCCAGTTCGATCCGTCCAGCGGGTAGCCTAGGTGGGTCAGGAGGGTATGTGAGTGCGGAGAAAAAATGCACACAAATTGCACACGAAATGTAGTTTTGCCCAGTAAATTCTACGTTATTCCGTCCAATCCATCATCGGCGCAACGCTGAAGCGGCGGGAGGGCTCAGAACGTGGAT